>Ga0100387_10002125_pt1 | contig 16915 bp, 15 predicted proteins | sample CryGeymeta201511_FD_81547 | JGI IMG/M metagenome (GOLD analysis project Ga0100387, IMG submission 81547) | Groundwater microbial communities from Crystal Geyser aquifers in Utah, USA - Crystal Geyser metaG 2015-11 | ecosystem: Environmental > Aquatic > Deep subsurface > Groundwater | place... | reverse complement strand
GCTAAAAAAAACCGCATCAAGGAAATCGAATACGAATTTAACGACCCTGATTTTTGGAAATCCGTCAAAGAGGGCGGACGCGAGACGGCTGATTTGAAAATCAAGGAAATCGGCGAGCTTAATAACTTAATAAAACGGTTTGAGGAAATTGAAAGCGGATTAACGCGTTTGGAAATGCAAGTTGATGAGAATTTATTTTATGAAACTCAAAGAAAACTTCGTCAATTGGAAATGGAATTGTTATTTTCCGGAAAATACGACAAGCAATCAGCGATTATTTCCATTTTTGCCGGAGCCGGCGGAGAAGACGCTATAGATTGGGCGAATATGCTTTATGTGATGTATAAAAAATTTGCCGAGCAACGCGGCTGGAAAATAAAAATTCTTGATGACGAACCGGGCGGGGCGATTGAAATAAAAGGCGATTATGCTTACGGCTATCTTAAAAAAGAAATGGGTGTTCACCGCTTAGTGAGAATTTCACCGTTTTCTCCGGAACAAAAAAGGCACACATCGTTCGCTTTAGTGGAAGTTTTGCCGGATTTACCGGAAATTGATTACGCTGGTTTAAAAATTCCCGAAGAAGACATTAAAATAGAACTTTCCCGCGCTGGTGGACCAGGCGGACAAAATGTCAATAAGGTTGAAACAGCGGTTCGTTTGGTTCATTTACCGACCGGTGTTTCCGTCGGTTCGCGCGTTGAACGTTCGCAATCCCAAAATCGCGAACGGGCGATAAAATTACTCAAAGCGAAACTGGTTAAACTAATGGAAGATAATAAGCTTAAAGAGTTATCCGAATTACGCGTTAAAGTGAAACCGGAATGGGGTAGCCAAATCCGTTCTTATGTTTTGAATCCCTATAAGCTCGTTAAAGACCACCGAACCGACATTGAAACAACGCAAGTGGAAAAAGTTTTGGAAGGCGACATTGATTTGTTTGTGGAAAGCGAGGTATAATTTTAACAAGAATATAAATAGTGATTCAGGATTCAGGATTTAGGAATTAGGAATCTTAAATCATAAATCTTAAATCATAAATCTTAAATTTGATTAATTTTCAATCTGTTTCAAAAATTTATCGTGTCAATAGCCATACTTCAACCGCCTTGGAAAACATAAATCTTGATATTATTCCGGGCGAGTTTGTTTCATTGGTGGGCAGGTCGGGAGCCGGTAAATCAACGGTTATTAAATTATTAATTGGCGAAGAAAAGCCGACTAAGGGGAAAGTAATTGTGAGTTCCCATGACGTGAATAAATTAAAATCAAGCGAACTTCCGCATCTGCGAAGGCATATCGGCGTTATTTTTCAGGATTTTCGACTTTTAACCAATAAAACCGCTTATGAAAATGTGGCATTTGCTTTGGAAGCGGCTGGTAGGCCTCAAATAGAAATTGAAGAATTTGTGCCGCAGGCCTTGGGGATGGTAGGATTATCCGATAAAATGTATAATTTCCCCAGCGAACTTTCCGGCGGTGAAAAACAAAGAGTGGCGATTGCCAGAGCGATGATAAATCACCCTGATGTTTTAATCGCTGACGAACCGACTGGGAATCTTGACCCGTTTAACACTTCGGAAATCATTAAATTACTTTTGAAAATAAACGAATTGGGCACGGTTGTCATTTTGGCAACGCATAATAAAGAAATTATTGATGAATTAAAAAAACGGGTGATAAGTTTGGAAAAAGGAAAAATTGTCAAAGACGAAGAAAGAGGAAGATACATTTCATAAAATATGTTTACTGCGTTATCGCGCATAATTAAATACGGGATTCTCGGTTTCCGCCGAAGCGGTTGGCTTTCCGCCGCCACCATCGCCATTATGGCTTTGACTTTGATGGTTTTTGAAGGGCTGATTTTTTTTAATGTTTCCACAAAAACTACGATTGAATCTTTTCAAGATAAAATAGACATCAGTGTTTATTTCAAAACCGAAGCGCCGGAAGACGAAATTTTAAAAATAAAAAATTCGCTTGAAAGTTTAGTTGAAGTTAAAAAAGTGGAATATATTTCTAGAGACAAAGCGTTGGAGATTTTTAGCGCCAAACATGAAAAAGACCAGACAATTTCCGAAGCGCTTGGCGAATTGAAAGATAATCCATTATTGGCTTCGTTAAACATTAAAGCTTATGATTCCAGCGACTATGCCGCTATTAATAATTATTTAAGCGCCGATTCGTTTAAAAAGTCGGTGAGCAAAATTTCTTACGCGCAAAATTCTTTAGTGATTGACCGTCTAACAAAAATAGTTTCCACTGTTAAAAAAGCCGGAATTTTTTTGACGATTTTATTCGCGGCAGTGGCGGTGCTGATTACTTTTAACACTATTCGGCTGGCGATTTATTCTTACCGAGATGAAATCGGCATTATGCGGCTGGTAGGCGCTTCTAATACTTTTATTCGCGGGCCTTACGCGGTGGAAGGCGTGATTTACGGATTAGCGGCCGGTATTTTAAGTTTTGTGGCGCTCTCGCCGATTATTTATTACGCTTCTCCTTATTTAAATGTTTTAATTCCCGAAATGAATCTTTGGGCTTACTTGTTTTCCAATTTTTTCACGCTTTTAAGTTATCAAATTCTTTTCGGCATCGTTTTGGGAGTCATTTCCTCAACTATCGCAATAAGAAAATACCTCAAGGTGTAAAAATATTTTAAATCTTTTTTGTCACCATCCACCCAAGCGAATAAGTTCTCGCTACCGTTCGCTCACCCAGCGAGTTTGCTCACTGACATTGCTCGTTCGCTCTCTCACTCACTTCGTTCGTTTCGAACCATGCCCGCTCACTCGCAAAGCCGCGCTACGAACTTATTCGCTTGGCTGGATTCAAGGGAAAAATCCTTTTTTACAGCCAACATTTCGGAGTAATAGTTATAAATTAAGGAATAAAAATCAAAGAAATCGGGGAAAAGCGCTGTTTGAATCCCAACCGAGTCCCGCCAACTAGCGGAACGAGAGAGGTTGAGTTCGCTTTTCTCCCGAATCATTTCTTTTGATTTTTATGGATATAATTTATCTATTGCGGAGATCGTTGGCGAGAAAAAGGATTTTTCTTGAAAATTATCGTCTATCCGCCTCTAAACTCAGAGTTTGATATGGTTTTCTCTTTTCATTATTTCCATATCTTGCGCTTTGAGTTGCGCTAAAATTTTCATTTTCGGGTCCAAGGCAATTGTTTTGCTTAAATATTGTCCGGCCGTAAAATGGGGGAGTAAAACATAATCCGCGCCGTTGTCGTATAAAATTTCCGCTTCTTTTTCCGTTCTGGCGCGCGTCACCACTTTTATCTCATTTCTGTTGCTGAATTTATTAATTTCATTTAATAAGAACAGATTATCTTCAAGGTCGGGACTGGTTGAAATCACAAGACGGCTGGTATTAAAATTGGCGGCTTCAAATATATCGGGGTCGGAAATATCGCCGAAAATATAATCATATCCCATTCTTTTCAGCTGACCGATGACATCGGGGTCAAATTCAATAATCAAAAGGTCTTCTTTAGGAATGTTAAAGGCGATATTCTGGCCAGTGCGATGACAGCCGATTAAAATTATCGGCTTGTGGAATTCTTTAAATATCGGCCCGTCTTCTTTTGATTTGCTTTTTTCAAAAAATTTAAGCAAAAAAGAAAAGTGTTTAAAAATTTGTTCCGCGTAAATCATCATATAAGTTGAAAGAGTGATAGTGATGATGCCGACGGCTGTGATTAGAGAAACAACGTCGTTGGTAAGATGGCCGACTTTGGCTCCCATTGCCGCTAAAATCAAACTGAATTCGGAAATTTGGGCGACCGTCACTCCGCACATAAAACTTGTTCTTCGGCGATAACCCATCAATCCCATTATAGCGAGCACTATCAACGGATTGCCGATTAAAACAAAAAGCGAGAGAACGATAATTGGCCAAGTAATATTGGTGAAGTCGGAAAGAATAAGAGATGCTCCCAAAATAACGAAGAATATTAAAATGAAAAAATCTCTTAGAGAACGAAGGCGGCTAACGATTTGAAAATGTTCCGATGAGTTGGCAAGCGCCAGTCCCGCCAAGAATCCTCCGATTTCAATAGAAAAGCCCAGTTTACTTACTCCGGCAGCCGTAATAAAAAGCCAGGCTAAACTTGTCAGAAATAAAAGTTCTTGGGAATGGGCGATTTTTTTAAAAATTGGCGGAAAAAATTTTCTGCCGATGTAAGACATCGTGCCGAATAAGACGATGCCTTTGACTATAGTAAGTATAATATTGTTGATTTCCATTTGTCCGTTAGTTTGGAAACCGGCCAATAAAATCAAAATTAAAATCGCCATAAAATCTTGCACCAGAAGGATTCCGATGCTGATTTTTCCGTATAAACTGTTTAAATCCTTTTTTTCGGAAAGGAGTTTGACGACAATAATAGTGCTGGAAAAAGTGAGGGCGATTGAAATATAAGCGTTGGCGAGATAATCGTAATTAAAAAGAAAATTGGCGATTAAAAATCCGCCAATAAAAGTAAAAATGATTTGCGCCAAACCGATAATCAAAGACGCTTTTCCGACCAAGCGCAGGGAAGTGTAATTGATTTCCATGCCGACTAAGAAAAGCAGGAACATTATTCCCAAATCAGAAAAGAGTTGGAATGTTTCTTTGTCGGTGAGGCTGAAAAATCCAAAGTAGCCGATGAACGCTCCGGCGGCCAAATAAGCCAAAACAACCGGCTGTTTGGTGAGTTTCGCGGCAATACCCAAAACGGCCGCGATTAAAATAACTATTGCCAATTCAAAAATTCCCGCTGACATTTATAAATTATAGCATAATTATAAAAAATTTGGTATAATAAATATTATGACTAATCAATCCGGATTTTATAAACTTGGCATTGCGCCGAATATTCTTGTTATTCTTGATAAATTGAAATTGACCACGCCTACGCCCATTCAAGAACAATCCATTCCGCAAGCCATTGACGGGAAAGATATTGTCGGCATCGCTCAAACCGGTACTGGTAAAACATTGGCGTTCGGAATTCCTATGATACAGGCGGCTCTTCGCGGCAAACAAGGGCTGGTTATTCTTCCGACTCGAGAATTGGCGTTTCAGGTAGCGGAAGCTTTTCAGAAAATCGGAGGGCATTTTCATTTGCGAATGGCGACTCTTGTCGGTGGCGAACCTATTCGTCGTCAGATGTTCGCGCTTCAAAAAAAACCGAAAATAATTATCGGCACACCCGGAAGAATTATTGACCATCTGGAACAAAAAAACATTTCTTTTAATTTGATTTCTATACTTGTTTTAGATGAGGCGGATAGGATGCTTGATATGGGTTTCGCGCCACAGCTTAAACGTATTCTTCAAGCCGTGCCTCGCGAACGCCAAACAATGCTTTTTTCCGCGACAATGCCGCAAGATATTTTAGCCATCGCCAGATCGCAGATGAAACTTCCCATACGCGTTGAAATAGCTCCGTCCGGCACCATGGCTGCGAAAGTAACGCATGAACTTTTTTTTCTTAAAAATATTGATAAGCCGCGGCTTCTTGAAAAAATATTGGGCGAATACAAAGGCGCGGTGCTTATTTTTTCCAGAACAAAACATGGCGCGAGAAAAATCGCTTCAACTGTTCGCGTTATGGGGCATACTGCTGCCGAACTTCATTCGGACCGTTCGTTGGGTCAGCGAAGAGAAGCGCTTGAAGGATTTAGAAACGGCAGATATCGCGTTCTTGCCGCGACTGATATTGCCGCTCGCGGCATTGACGTAAAGGGGATTGAGCTTGTTGTGAATTATGACCTTCCTCAAACTCCGGGAGATTACGTGCATCGTATTGGTCGCACGGGACGCGCCGGAAGAGTTGGACACGCGATTTCTTTTGCGACTTTTGACCAAAGAGGAGATGTGCGGGGAATTGAACGGCTGATTCGTTCCACTCTGCCGCTTTCAAAACTTCCCGAGCTTCCTCCGGCCAGGATTTCATCGCAAAAAACTTTTTCTGAGCCGTATTCTCCGCGTCCCCACACCAAACAAAGTTATGGTGTGGGGACGCGCCGGTCTTTCTCAAGAAATTATTTTCCGCGCCGTTCCAATTTCAAGAGAAGTTTTAAGAGGAGATAGCAGACCTAATACCTAATAACTTTTCTACTGCAATTTTTATATTTTGGCTACGGTTTCGCAAAAATTTCTTGAAATATACACTGTATATTCCCTCGAAATTTTTGCTTCGCCTCGCCTAAAATCTAAAAATTTCGCTACGAAAATTATTAGGCAATAGGTCTAATTTTTTCGGATTTGATGTCGTTTAAAATTTTCTCTATTTTTTTAATGCTTTCCGAATCAAGTATGGAAACCGCGATTGCGTTCGGCTGAATTTTTTTTAACTCTTTTAATTTTTTTACGAGAGATTTTTCTCCGCTATCGGCGGAAACAATGTCGCTTTTTGTAAGGAAAAGATATTCGGGCTTGGCGAGAAGCTCCTTGTTGTAAGCGTCAAGTTCTTTGCGGATTATTTTATAATCTTTTACCGGGTCTGTTGATTCTGAAGATATAAAATGAAAAAGAATTCGTGTGCGTTCAATATGACGGAGGAATTTTATTCCCAATCCGCGACCGCTTGAAGAACCTTCAATAATTCCCGGGATGTCGGCGAGAATCAATTCATAATAAACGCCCAGATTTGGTTCCAGCGTGGTGAAGGGGTAATTCGCCACCTTACTTTGTGCGTTTGTGAGCGTGTTTAGCATACTTGATTTTCCGGCGTTCGGAAGTCCCACAAATCCAATATCGGCAATAAGTTTAAGTTCCAGTCGTAACTCAAAATTTTCTCCGGGGATTCCCGATTGAAATTTGGTCGGCGAAGTGTTTTTTGCCGAACGAAAATGAAAATTACCTTTGCCGCCCAACCCGCCTTTGGCGATAAAAATTTTCTCGTTGATTTTTTCAACAGAAGTATCAACGCCGGTCGTAAGATTATGGATTACGGTTCCCACGGGCAGTTTTAAAATTAAATCTTTTCCGTCTTGTCCGTCGCGGAATTGACTGCGGCCGTCAAGCCCGCTCTCCGCCTTAAATTCTTTTCTGGCGCGGAATTGATTTAAAGCGCTTATATCCGACACGCCGATTACGAATACACTGCCGCCGTTTCCTCCACTTCCGCCAACCGGCCCCAAACTCATCATATTTTTATTAAAAGCCACGGCACCTTTGCCGCCATTACCCGATGAGACCTTGATTTTTACGTCATCAATAAGCATTAAATTAATGTTAATATCTTTATTTGCAAACGCATTCGCATTTTCCGTTGACGCATTCATAACCGCACATTTTGCACTTGCAGACATCGTTTACGCAAACGCAAGAAGCGCTTTTGCCGCTCGCCCTGGAAGAAATTTTATTAACCTTTTTAATCGGCTTTTTACTTATCTTTTTTACTGCTTTTTTTACTTTGTCCTTTTTTATTTTTTTAGCCATTTTATTATAAGAATAAATACATAAACCCGACCTTTAATCAATTATATAAAATAGGGGATTAAAAGAATAGGGGAGTTATTTAATTTATTATATCAAATCAACCCGTCTTTATTTTTTAATTAAATAATTTAATAGTTTTCTTTATCTTCTTTAGTTAAAATCATTAATATTCTCCAAATAATAAAACTAATTATAAATGTGCCTATCCAACTCCATCCACCCGATAATTCTCCCAAAGAGCCAAAAATTATAAAAATTACTATAAGTAAAAACCATTGTCCGTTTGATGAATTCCAAAAATTATTTTGTTTGTCTTTATTGCGATTATTTTTCATCTAAAATATTTTTAATTTTCACGATAATTTCATGTAGTACTTAGTCTTTTATAAATTTTGTCGATATTATAATTTTTTGAGCAATTCAAAATTTCCAGAAATTAATGCTTCTTTTTTAGCTCGTGTCCATCCCTTTAATTGTTTTTCTCTTCTCATCGCTTCAAGTCGCGAATTATACTCTTCTTTATGGACTAATTTAAAATCTCCATGATCTTTTGAAAATTTTGCCGATTTTGTCGTTTTAATCAAATGATTTTTTAATCTTTCATTTAAATTATTTGTCTGTCCGATGTATAAACTATTATCAGTAAAACGTAATATATAAACAAAATAAGACATAATAATATTCCTTCGATTCGCTTTACTCACTCAGGACATTCGATTCATATGGCTATAGCCATGAGCGAACATAGTGAGTCGAATGGCTATAGCCATGAGCGAACATAGTGAGTCGAATGGCTGCGGGACTTGGATTCGAACCAAGATAGATGCCTTCAAAGGGCACAGTCCTGCCATTAGACGATCCCGCAATATTTTTATTCTAACAAAAAACTGCCTTAAATCAAGGCGGTTTTTTGTTTTATTTTTATCTCGGCAATGTTGTCGGTTGCTGTTGGTTCCAACCTTGCATCATCCAAGGACCCATCTGGCCGTAACCGTTTTGACCATAGCCGTAATTCCCGTAATAATTTCCTGGTTGCATCATACCGCGGTAATAATTATCGCTCATCATCGGAGAGCCGTAATATCCTGTTCCATAACTTCCGGAAAAGAACGTGGAATATTTTCCAAGCTTAAATCCAAACATAAAAACAATTATCAAAATAACAGCTCCTATAATCCATCTTAAAATATAGCTTTTCCAATTTTTGCCGCAATGCCACAAATCAAATTCGTTTTTATTTTCTTTATTTTCCATTGTTGTATTTATTTTAATTTAAACGACCTTTAAGTTCTCAATAATCGCCACTTCCAGTGGCGCGATTGCAAACGGGCTATATCGCATTTCAGTATATGCGCGAATAAGGGATTTAATTAAATTAATTATTTTTTGTTCACTGGTGGGCGTATTGAGCATTTGGCTGTGATTTTTAAGCAGTTTCAATTCCGCGTCAGTCAATTCTTTTTTAAATTCCGTTTCAAGAGCGGGAGAAAATTTTAAAGCCAGAACGCGTCGCAAATAATGGATTAAATCTTTATTGAATTGGACAAGATTATATCCGGCTTCATTGATTTGGTTTAAATATTCCATCGCTTTTTCAAGATTATTATTGATAAGCATTCCAGTTATTTCGGCGGTGCGGGAAAATCCGACTCTACCAATAATTTTTTCAACGCTTTCCAGCATTATTTTTTCTTCCAAGGAAGCGATTTGGTCAATAAGTGATTCAGCGTCCCTAAAACTGCCTTCAGCTGAAGCGGCTATTAGTTCAAGAGCGTCGTCATCGGCTTTTATTTTTTCCGCTTTGCAAATGGATTTTAATTTTTCAATGATTTTCATAATAGGCAATCTTCTAAAATGGAATCGTTGAGTGCGGGAAACGATTGTCGCTGGCATTTTTTCCGTTTCGGTTGTTGCCAGAATAAAAATCGCATGAACCGGCGGCTCTTCCAGAGTTTTCAACAGCGCATTGAATGCTTCTTTTGTGAGTTGGTGGCATTCGTCAATAATATAAACCTTGTATTGATAAGAAGTGGGGGAGAATTTTATTCCTTCTTTTAAACTTCTGATTTCGTCAATGCCGCGGTTGGAAGCCGCGTCTATTTCAATCACGTCAAGCGCCCGGCCTTCGTCTATTTCAACGCAAGGGCGGCATTTATTGCAGGGTTCGCCAAGAGTTTTGAATTTTTTATCGTTGCGTCTTTTTTCACAGTTGGCGATTTTGGCGATTAAGCGGGCAGTGGTGGTTTTTCCGGAACCGCGCGGGCCGTAAAAAAGATAAGCGTGCGCCAGTTTGTCGTTAATGGCGGCATTTTTCAAAACTTCAACAATGTTTTCTTGGCCGAGTAAGTTTTCTAATTTTTTCGGCCGATATTTTCGGTAAATAGCTAACATAATTTTAATTATAATCTGTTTGTGATTAAAAGCAAAATCTGGTAATCTGTATAAATATTATGCGTTATCTTATTGGATTTTTAACAATGGCAACGATTTTAGCGGGCGGTTTTGCGTTTTTATTTAAAAGCAACACTTCTGAAATAAGCGTGAATGATTTGCCGGCTATTCCGGAGGCGCGCGTTTTGTCGGTTGCCACAAGTTCGTTCGCAATCGTTAAAAAATCCGATGAAGATATTGAAAATCAAAAGTCTCTCGTTAATTTACCTTCGGAAATCAAGGCGGTTTATATGACAAGCTGGTCCAGCGGCAGCGAGAAAAAAACCGATTATCTGATTAAATTGATTAAGGAAACTGAATTGAATGCGGTTGTAATAGACATTAAAGATTTTTCCGGATACATAACTTATGATATCAAAAATTCAGACGTGGAAAAATATGGAGCCAAACAAATTAGAACGTTAAAAATAAATTCTTTGATTAAAAAATTTCACGATGAAAATATTTACGTGATTGCTCGCATTACGATTTTTCAGGACCCGATTTTGGCGAAAGCTCATCCGGAATGGGCGATTCATTCAAAAACTAAATGCCAATCGTCAAATATTAATTGTCAAATGTTGTCTTCAACTCTATGGCTTGACCATAAGGGATTGGCATGGATGGATCCGGCGGCAAAAGAAGTTTGGGATTATAATGTCGCTATTGGCAAGGACGCGTTGAATAGGGGATTTGACGAATTGAATTTTGATTATATTCGTTTTGCTTCAGATGGATTTATAGGCGATATGGGATTTCCCGTTTGGAATGAAATAATTCCGAAGCAGGAAGTTATTAAAAATTTTTTCAAATATTTGCGCGAGCAATTTTCAGACGCAAAAATTTCAGCTGACCTTTTCGGGCAGGCGACTATTGATAAAAATGATTTGGGAATCGGACAAATAATAGAAGACGCTTACGCATATTTTGATTATATTTGTCCGATGGTTTATCCTTCACATTACGCAAAAATGTTTTTGGGCTATAAAAATCCCGCGAATTACCCGTATGAAGTGGTAAAATATTCTATGGATAGCGCTTTACAGAAAATTGGAAATTGGAAATTGGAAATTGGAAATTCTTTGGCGATAAATAAATCGCCAAAGTTGCGTCCTTGGCTTCAAGATTTTGATTTAGGCGCGGATTATGACGCGGAAAAAGTGAAAAAACAAATTCAGGGGGTTTATGATTCCGCATCATCTACGCCGGAATCAATTAATGGTTGGATGTTGTGGAGTCCGAGTAATGTTTATACAAGAGAAGCGTTGGAGTAATCGCGAATATACAAATAAAACGCAAATATACGAATTCGTATATTATTTATAATTCGTATATTGGCGAATACTATATATGTACGAACTAAAACTAGAACAATTTTCCGGACCGATTGAAAAACTTTTTGAACTGATTGAATTGAAAAAGATGGAAATCACGGAACTTAATTTAGCTGAAGTGACTGCTGATTTTCTCGATTATCTTAAAAAAATGGAATTTGTTGAGCCGAGAATGTTGGCGGATTTTGTGGTGATTGCCGCGGCCTTACTTTTAATCAAATCAAAGGCGCTTCTGCCGGATTTAAAATTAAGCAATGAGGAAGAAAAAACCGTTTATGATTTGGAAACGCGGCTTAAGCGTTACGCGGAATTTAAGCCGGCAATCGCTTTATTCAAAAAAATTTACGAACAGAAAAAATTTTCCGTTTCCCGTCCGTTGTTTTATAATTTTTACCCCTCACATAAAATTATGTGGGGGGTGAAGCCCGTGTTTTATCCAGCGCCGAATGCAAATGTCGAATCTTTAAAAAATATCGTCGCCGCGATTTTTAATGAATTAAATAAAATAACAATGGAATCGCAGACCATAGAATCGTCGCTGATTAAATTGGAAGAAAAAATAGAAGAAATAGCGAAAAAAATTGAACAAGGCGTCGGTAATTTCAGCGAAATTATCAAGGCGAAATCTCGCGCCGAAATTATCGTTCTTTTTCTGGCGTTGCTGCATTTATTAAGGGAACAGCTTATAAAAGTTGAGCAAAAAAATGGATTTTCGGATATAATAATAAAAAATCACAAATCTCAGGCACCAAATAACAAATAAGCACTAAATTCAAAATTTCAAACACGCGTTTTAATTATTGGAATTTTGATAATTGGAATTTATTTGTAATTTGGAATTTGGAATTTGGAAATTTTTAAATTTTTGTATGAATGAAATCAAAAATGCAAATATTCAAAACATAGTTGGAGCTATAGAAGCGATACTATTTTCTTACGGCGAGCCGATGGATATTAAAAAAATCGCTAAAATGCTGGATAAAAAAGAAGAAGAAATTAAATCAGCCCTGAATGAATTTGAAGAAAAATTAAAAGACGAAAATAGGGGATTGAAATTGGTTTTTAACGGCGAGCAGGTTCAGTTGGTAACCAAGCCGGAATTCTCCGAATTTTTAGAGGAATTTATTAAGGAAGAATTTAAGGAAAATTTAACACCCGCGGCCTTGGAAACTTTATCTTTAATAGCTTATTTGGGACCGATTACCCGCGTGAAAATAGATTATTTCCGCGGCGTTAATTCAAGCTTCATTATCCGCAATTTGATGATGCGCGGATTGATTGAGCGCGTTGAAGGCAGTTATCAATATCGGACGAGTTTTGATTTAATAAAACATCTGGGATTTTCTAAAATAGAAGAATTGCCGGAATATGAAAAATTCAATAAAATGAATATAGTAAGCAGTAACTAGTAACTAAAGATGATACTGCTTCATTAGTGGGTCAAGGCAAGCATATCGGCGTGATTGCTCAGGAAATTGAGGAACAATTTCCGGAATTGGTGGTCACGGGTAGTGATGGCTTTAAATCCGTAGCATATGATGAACTTTCAGCCATAGCTATTCAAGCGATAAAGGAATTGAAAGCAGAAAACGAAACGTTAAAAAAACGAATCGAAGCCTTAGAAACAAAATAATAATTATATCGTCTTGCGGAGACGATAATGTTGTATTTACGTATTTGTTTTATTTTTCTTGCTACTATCAATAGTAGTAAGATTATATAAAAATAAACGTAACAACGATGCAACGCAATATGGATATATAAATCCACTAAACATTGATGCGGTCGCATCAGCGTTTAGTGATAAATATAATGAATAATGGTTTATTAAATAAAATTTAAATTCTAAATATTTATAACACTTATCAACGATCGTGAGCGTTTGTTATACTTTGTCTTAAAGAGGTATTATATTAATTATTCGCGACAAGTGGTTGATTTTTTGTTATTATTTTATATAAATGGATAAAAATGAAGTAAAAAAACGCATTGAAAAATTACGACAGGAGATAAATCGCTATCGCTATGCTTATCATGTTTTGGATAAATCTTTAATTTCCGAGGCGGCTTTGGATTCTTTAAAAAAGGAACTTTTTGATTTAGAAACGCAATATCCGGAATTTATCACGCCTGATTCGCCCACACAAAGGGTCGCCGGCGAACCATTAAAAAATTTCAAAAAAGTTCGACGGGAAACCCCAATGCTTTCTTTCAACGACGCTTTTTCCGAACAAGATATGCGCGATTGGATTAAAAGAATAGAAAATTACCTAAAGTATCCAATCCAAAGCGAGCCAACATCTTTTCTCCGAAACCTAAACGGAAGCGCAGCTGAGCCGAAGGCGAAGCGTGAGCGGGTTGAGGGAAAAGATTTGGCGAGCGATTTCTATTGCGAACTGAAAATCGACGGTCTTGCCGTGGAGCTTGTTTATGAAAACGGAATTTTTGTTCAAGGTTCCACGCGCGGCGATGGTTTAGTCGGCGAAGACATCACTCAAAATTTAAAAACCATTGAAGCTATTCCGTTAAAACTTTTAGGAAAATACCCTCGTCGTTTAATTGTTCGGGGCGAGGTTTTTTTGAATAAAAAAGATTTTGAAAAAATAAACAGAGATGCCGAAAAAAAAGAAGGAAAAATTTTTGCCAATCCGCGCAATATGGCAGCGGGTTCGGTTCGCCAGCTTGACCCCAAAATAACCGCCAGTCGCAAGTTGGATTCTTTTCAATATGGCATAGTAACGGATTTTAAATTCCAAACACATGAAGAAGAACATTTATTATTAAAAGCGTTTGGATTTAAAACAAATCCACATAATCAGCTAGTGAAATCATTAGAAGAAGTTTTTAAATTCAGAAATTATTGGGGAAATGGAAAAAACCGCGAAAAATTACCGTATGAAATAGATGGCATTGTCGCCATTATTAATGACAGTAAAATTTTAAAGGCGGCCGGTGTAATCGGCAAGGCGCCACGAGCCGCTATTGCTTATAAATTTTCTCCGAAAGAAGCGACGACGATTATTGAAGATATTAAAGTTCAGGTTGGCAGAACCGGCGCTTTGACGCCAGTGGCGATTTTAAAACCAATTGAATTGACCGGAATAAAAATTTCCCATGCCACACTTCATAATTTTGACCAAATTAAACGGCTGGGATTAAAAATAGGGGATACGGTGATAGTGAGTCGCGCCGGAGATGTAATTCCGCAAGTAAATAAAGTTTTAAAAGAATTGCGGACCGGTGAAGAGAAAGAATTTAAAGCGCCGACGCGTTGTCCGATTGATAATTCTAAAATTGTCGTTGAAGGCGCGATTTATCGGTGTTCAAATCCCAAATGCGGAGCTAAAAATAAACGTTTGTTAAAGCATTTTGTTTCACGGACCGCTTTTGACATTCGCGGTTTGGGCGGGAAAATTTTGGACAGGTTTTTGGATAAAGGATTGATTTCCAACGCCGCTGATATTTTTGAACTTGTAGAAGGCGATATTGCGGTCTTAGAACGATTTGGCGAAAAATCAGCTAAGAATATAATTCGCGAAATTCAATTGCATAAAAAAATATCTTTACCTCGATTTATTTACAGTTTGGGGATTTTGCACGTGGGGGAAGAAACAGCAAACCTTCTTGCGAAGGAATTTACAATTTATAATTTACAATTTTCAATCAATGATTTAATTAAAAAATTTCAAAAATTAACCATTGAAGATTTACAAAATATTCGCGACATCGGGCCGAAAGTGAGTCAAAGCATTTATAATTGGTTTCGCGAAGAAAGAAATATAAAATTTTTGGAAAAATTGGAAAAAGTCGGTGTAAAAATAGAAAAAAACTACAAACTACAAACTACAAACTACAAACTAAAAGGCAAAATTTTTGTTTTAACGGGCAGTTTGGGAACAATGAGTCGTAATGAAGCTAAAGAAAAAATCCGTGAATTGGGCGGTGGAATATCCGAATCCGTCAGTAAAAAAACCGATTATGTCGTTATTGGTTCCGAACCCGGCTCAAAACACGAACGAGCCAAGGAATTGGGAATAAAAATTTTAATTGAAAAAGAATTTTTGAATTTATTGGTAAAATAATGTAGTCTAATATATATGTCTACTGTTTCAAAAGATAAAATAGTTTTTTCAGCCGCGCAGCCAAGTGGCGGTCTTCATATTGGCAATTATTTGGGCGCTATAAAACAATGGCTGGAATTGCAAAACCAGCATAAATGTATTTTTTCAATCGTTGATTATCATGCTTTGACAGTTTACCAATCACCCGAAAATCTTCGCAATAAAATTTTAGAAACGGCAATGATTTATTTGGCAGTCGGTATAGACCCCCAAAAATCAACCATTTTTATTCAATCGGACGTTGCGGAACATACGGAACTAGCTTGGATTTTAAATACAATCGCGAAAATTCCGGAATTGGAATTAATGACGCAATTTAAAGACAAGGCAAAAAGATTTCGTAATAAAATTAATGTCGGGCTTTTTGATTATCCGGTTTTGATGGCAGCTGATATTTTGCTTTATAAAACCGATTTAGTTCCGGTGGGTGAAGACCAAAAACAACACGTTGAGTTTACTAGAACCATTGCCAGAAGATTTAATAATTTATATGGCGAAACTTTTATTATTCCGCAGGTAATCGCGCAAAAAGAAGGAGCGAGGATTATGGGGTTGGATGACCCAACCAAGAAAATGTCCAAAAGCGCAGAAAACCCTTTTAATTACCTCGTCTTAACGGACGAACCGGACTTGATAAAAGAAAAAATAAAAAGAGCAGTTACGGATTCTGGAAAAGAAATAATTTATGACAAAAAGAAAAAGCCGGGCGTTTCCAATCTTTTGGGAATTTATTCATTGCTTTCCGAAAAACCGGTTAAAAAATTAGAAAAAGAATATCGGGGTAAGAATTACGGCGAGTTTAAAAAAGATTTAGCAAATGTCGTTGTTGAATTCCTTTTGCCATTTCAAAAAGAATTTAAAAAATTAAAGGAAAATCCAAAAGAAGTGATGGGAATTTTAAAAGAAGGGGAGAAAAAAGCGCGCGCGATAGCGCAAAAAACAATGATTGAAGTAAAAAATAAAATCGGTTTGGATTATTAAATATGACAAATAAAATAATTAATTTTTTTGACAAATTAGAAGATAAGGTAAGGAGTAAATTAAGCCACTATCCGATAATTTACGCCCTGATCGGTGGCGTCGGTATCGTGCTTTTTTGGCGTGGCGTTTGGTACATAGCTGATGATATGTCTTTAGGCTCTTGGGCTTCCATAATAATCAGCATTATTTTGCTTTTAATGACGGGTCTTTTTGTTTCTTTTTTTATCGGTCATTACATTATTTTTTCCGGTCTTAAACAAGAGAAAAAAATTGAAGAAAAAGAAGAAGACGAGATTAGGGCTGAATTGGATTTGCAGTGGGCGCAGATGAAAGTCTTATTGGAAATAAAAGAAAGAATAAAAAATATTGAAGAAAAAATAAAATAGTAAATAGTAATTGGTAAATAGTAATCATGAATGAAATAATCAATAAACAAACATTGGAAAAGTTGGCGGAATTGGCGCGAATAGAAATTAGCGAGAATAAAGAAGAAAAACTTTTAAGCGATTTAAGAGCTATTTTGGGGCATTTTGACGAATTAAAAGAAGTTGATGTTTCCGATATGAAGCCAATGGCTGGCGCTGTTGAATTAATCAATATTTTT
>Ga0100387_10002108_pt1 | contig 17002 bp, 15 predicted proteins | sample CryGeymeta201511_FD_81547 | JGI IMG/M metagenome (GOLD analysis project Ga0100387, IMG submission 81547) | Groundwater microbial communities from Crystal Geyser aquifers in Utah, USA - Crystal Geyser metaG 2015-11 | ecosystem: Environmental > Aquatic > Deep subsurface > Groundwater | place... | reverse complement strand
TTTCGGGACCTGCTTTTCCAGTTTGATCAAGATAAATTTGGCGCACCCTTTAAGGATATCATTTTAGAAAAAGACGATTCTCTATTTGCAAATCTAAATTTTTTCCTCACAGAAGCTGACACTGTGTCGCCGAGATTAATAAATGCAAACATGACCGATAAATATCATCTGCTCGTCAATTTTACAGAGCCAATCGATTCAAGTTTAATTAAGTCATCGAATTTTTATTTGCACGACTCAACCGCAGGCACACGAATTAATTTCAAATACGCTTTTAAAGGCGCTACTAAACTAACCGAAATTGTTTTAGTCCCATCGGATACTTTGCCGGTTGATAACACTATTTATTTAATTATAGATACGGTTAGAGATAAAAGCGGAAATATTTTTTACTCCGACAAAAGCCTTATTAACCTTACCGATAAAGTTGATACAATTAAAAATCAAATTGCAAATGTTATCCCGCCTTTTGGAACGCGCACGGCTGATTTCAAAAATCAAAAATTCAGCTTTTCCTTTCGAGATGCATTTGATTCAACAATTGCGAAAACGGGAATAACATTTACAGACACTCTCCGTAATGCAGTTAAATACAAGGTTGATTTTTTAGATGATGCGTCATTTAATATTGTTCCGCTCAAAAATCTTGAACCAAATAAAGATTATACAATTAAAATTGATTTTAATAAGTTTCTTGATGCTGCTGGGAATAAGCATGATTCAATTTACACTTACAAATTTAAAACAATTGCCGGTTTTGATTTTACCGGAATAACCGGAATGATTTCCGGAGTGGAAGACAAAAATGCACTTCTTGTTATGCAGGGATTGGACGGGAAGAAGTTAACTTATACGGCAAAGCCCGATAAAACCAAAAAATTTATTTTCGACAGAATAGAAGCGGGCAAATATTTGCTTTGGGCGTTTGTTGATGAAGACAGCAGCGGCACATACAACTATGGTTGGACTTATCCTTTCAAAGCAGCCGAGGAATTTGATTATCACCCGGACACATTAAATCTTCGTCCGAGATGGAAAATTTCGGACGTACAATTTAATTTTAAAAACAGATGAACCAGCACTGCTTGGACAAAAATCAGTCTAACAAAAAGTAGATTGATCATGTTTCTATTTCATTCTCTTTTTGATAAAGAGTTTTCTCACTTCCATTCCCGAACTAACTTTTTCGCGGTTAGATTTTACAACAGCAAGAGAAAGTTTTCCGCCGCGCAGTTCAATGATTTCTATGTTTGCTATTTTTCTATCGCTTAAACCTAAATACTCGTTTGTATTGGGATCGAAGAGTGAATCAACTTTGGAATAGACAGCAAGTTCTTCGCCTATTTTTAATCCATTTGCGGATCCGAGATTTATAAAAGCCTCACCGGTAGTTTCATCATAAGTAAGTATTTGCCCTTTGAGCACTTCCGTGTTAAGAGATATATCATCAAGAGTTTTATCCGCAACTTCAAGAGTTACGTTTGTCTTTTTTGCGTCTTTAAAAAAACCGCGCGATACAAGTTCCAGTTCACTCACAAAATTTTCACAAAACAAAATCATCGTTTCGCCTACAATAGTTGCGCTAAATTCTTCGCTGCCGAATCGGATTGAATTTAAATTGAAGTATTGCTCCTTTTCTTCGGTCGGCTTTCCGAGGAGAGTTATTCCCAATCCTCTATCACTTATTTCGCCCGAAACACTTCCGCTAAATAGAGGTGCGTTCATTGTCAAATCATATAGTTGAATGTAAGCTTCAATTTTACAGCTATAACTTTCATAACCGGCGAGTGTCGGATCGCCTGCGGTAAATCTGGAAATATCGAACGTTTTTATTACACCTGTAGCCGCATATTTAAAACCATATTCCCCGGCTAATTCACCAATAAATTCAAGGTCTTTTTGAGATGCTTTATCGTCGGTTTTTTCATCTGCGAGAGATCGATAAGTTGTTGAAGAAAGAACGTCAAACTCATAAAACTCTCTTAAATATGCAGCGAGATAATTAGGAACTTCTTCAGAAATATTCCAAACACCTTGGTAAGACGTATGATTTTGAAGCGGAACAAACAACACCTGAGCATTACTTATGCTTACAAAAAGGAGGCTAATACATGTAATATTTTTCAGACAGTTTTTTAAAATCATCGACATCTTTCATTAAGAATTTTTTTATATCGTCGTATCTATAATTTTCCGTAAACATTTTTCGAACTTTATCGGTGCCGTTCACCTTATCGAACATCGAAAAGCGGTTTTCGTTTGCGAACGGATTTGAATCCGGATATAGTTTGTGATTTTCCTGCAGAAATAAAAATTGTATGCTCATCAAATTTACTTTTTTATAATCTGTAATATGAATTTGCACACCGCCAAGTTCTTTATTTGCATTTCTTCCATAGTAAGGTTTAAAAGAAATTGGACGAAAGATAACTCCTTCAATCCCGAGTGTTTTCATATTCTCTGCAATTTTAGATGGCTCAATCCATTCGGCGCCGAGCAGTTGAAAAGGAAGAGTGTAACCGACGCCTTCGGAACAAACACCAAGTTCACCCAATATTCCCGAAGTAACATAATAAACCGGAGAATCTTTATGCGGAACATGGGGTGAAGCCGGAACCCACTGAAGACCCGTCTCCTCAAATTTCATCCCGCGCTTCCAGCCTGCCATAGGAACAACTGTTAGCTTGCACTTTATTCCACCTTCAAGCATCCCTTCTTCATTTAACATTTTAGCGAGTTCGCCGCATGTTAAACCGTACACGTAAGGAATTTTAAACTGACTGACGAATGAAATAAAACCATCCTCAACTAAATTGCCTTCAATTTTTTCACCACCAAGAGGATTAGGACGGTCGAGCACAACAAATTCAATTCCGTTTTCGGCAGCTGCTGCCATTGCAACTCCCATCGTGCTTATGTAAGTATACGACCGGCAGCCAATATCCTGTATATCATAAACCAGAACATCAATATCCTTTAACATTTCGGGAGTTGGTTTTCGTGTCTTGCCGTAAAGAGAATAAACCGGAACTTGAGTTACTTCATCAATGTAATTATCAACATAGTCGCCGGCTGAATAATTGCCACGCACGCCGTGTTCGGGTCCGTATAAAGCAGCAAGTTCAACTTCTTCCGATTCGAATAAAATATCTACAGTAGATTTTAATTTCGAATCGACGCCTGTGGGATTGGTAATTAATCCAACTTTTTTCCCCTTAAGTATTTCAAAGTTACCGTCGCGCAGGACTTCCACTCCCAATTTTACAACCGGAGTTTGTGCGCTTAGTGTTGATATAAAAAATAAACAGAGTAGTAAATATTTTGTTTTCATTTTTTTTGATTTGTTAATCATTGTAATTTAGTTTTGATGAATAATGTTCCCATTCTTTATTGTCATGCAGCATAAATTTTTTCCGACCTCATAAACAATATCTGCATAATCATTGGTATCGAATACTGCAAAGTCAGCTTTTTTACCTATCTCAATTGAGCCGGTTTTGTGGTTGCGGTTTAATGCTTTTGCGGCATTAATTGTTACGGCTGAAATTGTTTCCTCAATACTCATTTTCATTTTTAAAGCAGCGAGACTCATTATAAAATTTAAGTTTGCTATGTGAGAAGAACCGGGATTATAATCTGTTGACAAAGCAAGTATTGCATCTTTATCTATAAGTTTTCTTGCAGGTGCAAATTGATATCCCAAAAAGAATGAAACTCCCGGCAGCGCAACAGCCACAGTATCGGAAGAAGCTAATTTCTCGACGTCGGCAGAATTAACTACTTCTAAATGTTCGGCACTTGTTGCGTTATATTTTAGCGCAATCCCTACACCGCCAATTGAATTAAACTGGTCAGTGTGTAATTTTAATTTGAAATTATTTTTTGCTGCCGCCTCGAATATTTGTTCTGTTTCATTTATACTGAATGCTGTCTTTTCACAAAACACGTCGCAAAATTCTGCAAGATTATTTTCCGCAACAAATGGGAGCATCCGATTAATGACCTCATCAACATAGCCTTGATGGTTTGTTTTAAATTCTTTCGGAAATGTATGTGCGCCAAGGAATGTGGAAACTATATCAATAGGTAAATTATCGTTCAGTTTTTTTATTAAGCGAAGAATTTTTATTTCGTTTTCAAAATTGAGTCCATAGCCGCTTTTAATTTCCAAAGTAGTAATACCTTGAGAAATAAAATATTTTATGCGTGGTTCAACAATTGAGTAAAACTCTTCTTCCGAGATTTCTCTAACTGAAGTTACAGTCTTGTTAATTCCGCCCTCTTTTTTTGCTATTTCTTCGTAATCTACTCCCTTCAATTTTAACCTAAACTCTTCGGCGCGGGAACCTGCAAATGCTGTGTGTGTGTGGCATTCAACTAATCCAGGTAAAACTATTCTTCCGGAAAGGTCTATTTCATTTTCATATTTGGATGATACATAGGAATTAGGAATAAAATCTTTGATCAATCCATCTTCGACAACAATGGAATGTTCGAAAAGCGGAAATATATCATTCATCTCCGAACCCCGTTTATAATTTTTCCCCTTTGTGTCAACTGTTATAATTTGTGCAGGATTTTTAAAGAGAGTAATCATTTCATTTAAAAACGTTAATGCTGTCTTTTACAACGCGTGATTCGGTGTAACCCATCTGGCTGAGTTTAAAAGTAAGCGAATTGGCATCCTCTAAATTGGAAAAATCTCCAGCTTTAACTTTGTAGAATGGGGGGTCGAAAATGACGTAAATTGATTTTTGGTTTGTCTTAAAATATAAATCTGTCCGCGCAGAGTTTGCTTCTTCAAGGTTATCGGTGGCAAAAACCTGAACCCGGTATCCCCAAATTTTGTTAGTGTAGTTTTTTACGGAAGTTGATGAATCATTAGTATCATAACCATACCATGCTTCAACCTTTTCAACAGGTTTTGATTCAATTACTTTATCTTCAAAGCCGAAATCTTCACGGTAGGGAACAAAATTAAAGTCTTCCTCCTTCTTATCTGCAGGATTTTCTGTTAAACTCTCCTCAACAGTATCCTTCTCTTTTACGGTTTTTTCGTACCTGCTGCCGGTTGATGCGGAACAGGAAAGAAATATAAACGTCGACACAACTGCTGATATATATGTAGTTCTCATCTTCACAATTAAAATATCCGAAAAGTTGAACAAAAATAGTTTTTTCTCCTATTACATCAAAAAAATATGCTCTTTATAGTTCAGTACAAGTAGTTTTCCGCTAACCACTTCGAGTAACTTTGAGATGATTAAAGATAACATAATTTATTACAGTATGTTTGAAGAAAATAATATATTGAGAAAGATAACTGTTTTTAGTAAATTTGCACATTCACTAATAGATTGTTTTTAAAATGTCTGCAAAAAAGTACAAGATTCTGTTTGTTTCTTCAGAAGTATTCCCATTCGTAAAGACTGGTGGATTAGCCGATGTTTCATCTGCATTACCGCAAATGCTTGCCGAACTTGGTCATGAAGTCCGGATTGTACTCCCTAAATACGGTGCTGTAGATAGAAAATTTAAAATTCATGAGGTAGTTAGGTTAAAAGATATTTCAATTAAAATAGGTGATAAAGAAGTTCTTTTTTCGCTAAAATCTTGTTTTTTGCCCGGTCAAAAAATCAGAGTGCAAATTTACTTTTTAGATAATCAGGAGTATTTCGGCGGACGCAACTCTCTTTATGCTGACCCGATGACCGGTGAGGACTATCCTGATAATGATGAACGGTTTATCCTCCTTTCGCGTGCAGTATTTGAACTTATTCAAAAACTTGGCTGGATACCCGACATCATTCACTGCAATGATTGGCAATGCGGTTTAGTTCCGGTGTACTTAAAAACGCTGTATAAACATGAAGAGATGTTTTCTAAATTTAGAACTTTATTTACTATTCACAATATGGGCTATCAGGGTGTATTTCCTAAGTCCTCATTTAGTAAAACAGAACTCCCTGCCGAATTAAATTCTGAAAAAGGACTTGAACATAACGGTAAAATCAATTTTCTAAAAGGTGGATTATTATTTGCCGACGTTATTAATACTGTCAGTGAAACTTATGCTAACGAAATCCGGACGGACGAGGAGTTGAGCTGCGGATTAAAATCTATTCTTCAAAAAAGAAAAAATGATCTTTATGGAATAATCAATGGAATTGACACAAGAACCTGGAATCCGGAAAAAGACAAATCGATTTCTAGAAAGTATAGCATTAAGAACCTTGAAGGGAAACAAGTTAACAAAGAAGAATTAGCCGGTAAATTTGGGTTTACTTATAATCCCGAAATTCCTATCATCGGAATCATATCGAGACTTAATAATTCTAAAGGGATGGATTTAATTCAAGAGGCTTTCCCTGAGATGATGAAAATGAATATTCAACTTGTTCTTCTTGGTAATGGTGAAAAGAAGTATCATACTTTCTTTGAAAAAATGAGCATAAAATTTAAAGATAAATTTGCATCCTATCTCGGCTTCCATGATGAGCTTGCTCATCTTATCGAGGCAGGAGCCGATATTTTCTTAATGCCTTCAAAATATGAACCTTGCGGTCTAAACCAGATGTATAGTTTAATTTATGGAACTGTTCCGCTTGTTAGAGAAACCGGAGGACTGGCAGATACGGTTATTAAATTTGATGAAAAAACAGAAGAGGGGAACGGGTTCTCTTTTAAAAAATATGACTCCGGATTGATGCTTAAAGAATTAAAAAGAGCATTGAAACTTTTTGAAGATAAAAAATTATGGCAGAAGATTATGAAAAACGGAATGAAATCTGATTTTAGCTGGAACGCTTCTGCAAAAAAATACATTGAGTTATATCATACTATTTTGAGCAATGGAAATTAATGACCGCAGCAGTTTTTCTCGATAGAGACGGGACATTGAATGAGGACCCTGGATATTTGGGTGACCCGGATAAAGTAACTTTATATCCGGGCACAGGAATGGCGTTATCTTTGTTACAAAAGCAACTCGGGTTAAAGCTAATTGTTATTTCAAATCAATCAGGTATTGCGCGCGGTTTAGTATCAGCGGAGAATGTGGAAGCCGTTAACAAAAAAATTAATGAGATTCTTTTACTCGATGATGTTAGGATTGATGCATTTTATTACTGTCCACATCATCCCGAATTTAGTGAACTTGAAAAATGCGGCTGCCGAAAGCCATCTCCCGAAATGGTTTTAAGAGCAGCTTTGGAACTAGATATTGATTTATCCTGCTCGTACTTTATTGGCGATGCTGTTTCCGATATCCAATGCGGAATTAATGCCGGATTAAAAACTGTACTTGTTAAAACAGGATATGGCAAGGACAGTATTTGTATCTTGCAAAAGGAAAATAAATTTCCAAATTTTGTTGCCGCCGATATTTCGGAAGCGTGTAATTTTATTTATAAAGATATTAAGGGATACATATTTGTTTCGTAATAAACTTCTTTTTCTTGCATCTGCTTTAACCTCTCTTTTATTGGTCTCTTGCAGCGACGATCCTTCTTCTATTGGGGCAGACTTATTGAACCCGGATAAAGTTGATATCAAAGAAATTAACTCATTTGATGATTCGCTTAGTCAGTTTTCAAAATATTTTAAAAGAACAATTCCTTTAGGGAGCAGTTCGAGGCTTTTAATTGGTAAGACAGACAGCCTCGAAGCTGTTTCATTGATTCGATTCAGATTCGTCTCTCTTGCTGAGTCACTGAGGACAGCAATTAAAAATAATAATTTAACCATAGCATCTGCTACTATAGAGTTGACGCAAAAGTATAAGTTCGGATCAACCTCAAACTCTTTTGATTTTTCCGCACATAAAATTAATAGTAATTGGACAACTGTAGGATTTACTGCCGATAGTTTAAGCAGCTTAAATTATGATCCTTCGGATGTCTCCTCAAATAAAAGTATTACCGATACCCTTATTACTTTTAGTTTAGATAACCAACTTGTCCGTGAATGGCTTCTTGCCGAAGCGGATACTGTAATTCCAATTGATCATGGAATATATTTAAAGTCAACATCCATTCTCGGTATTCGGGGATTTCAGGTTGCTGCCTCAAACAATGCAGAAGTTCCTATATTAAAAGTTACAGTGATAACTGCAAACTCCGATACAGCAAAATTAAATTTTATTTCAATTGCCGATCTATCTGTTGTAACCGGCGCAATTCCAAATCTGAGCAATCAAATAGTTGTTCAAAGCGGATTAATAAGTAACGCAAAACTGTGGTATGATGTGGCTTCTTTGCCTGCATCTGCTTTGATAAATAGTGCAACACTCACTCTTACACTCGATACTTTAATGACAAAAACCGGAACATCTTTTAATAATTCTATTAGACTTGGATTTTTTACTGATTCTACTAACCTGGCAATTGATTCCGCACGAACATTTACATTAACGAGAGACGGAAACAACTTTACAGGAAACATTACATCATTTGTTCAAAGGTGGATTAATGGTGAATCCAACCAGGGCATGTTGCTATGGGCTGCCGGACAGCTTGAAGGTGTAGAGCGTTTCGTCTTCTTCGGAAGCAGCAATTCAGACAGATCAAAACAACCAAAACTGACAATCACTTATACTTATAAAAAGTCATTATGAAATTTAAAACGAAGATAACATTTTTAATTTTTATTCCCTTTCTAATAGCGGCGCAAAGCAGCACATCTTACACAAGATTTGGGATAGGCGATATTGAATATACTTTTACGGCAAGAGCAGGAGCGCTCGGAAATTTAAATACAGCATACAACGATGGCGCGCATCTTACAATATTAAATCCTGCTTCGTGGAACAAAATTACCCGAACACGTCTTGAAATTTCTTCAAAATATGACGGAGTATTTTTATCAAACGCTTCTAACTCAAAATATTTTGGAAATGCCGAATTTGGAGGTTTTGCTTTCGGATTTCCAGTCAGTGAGTTGAATGGAATTGGTGCAGCAATGGGTTTAGTGCCATATTCAAATATCTCGTATCATGTTAAAGAGTCAGCATTGTTATCAACAAACGAAGAGTATATTACGAATTACGAAGGCAAAGGGGGGCTTTCTAAATTCTTTATAGGGACTTCATATCGCATGCCTTTTGGACTAAGTATTGGCGCAACGTTCGATTACTACTTCGGCAATTTCGAGTATTTATCACAAATAAATTTTACTTCATCAAACCTGATTTCAACAGAATATAAAAAAACATTCAATCCCAAAGGAATCGGTTCGACCATCGGTCTTATTTCACCCGATTTATCTTCTTTGTTAAAAAGTGAAATTATTACAGATTTAAGACTTGGGGCTTCGGTTTCGATAATAAGTAATCTAACGACTGATACTTCTCTTATTAAATCATCCTCTGTATTGCTCGATACTATTGGCAACGGTGTGGTTGATATGAAGGTACCGATGCGATTAAACTTAGGATTTAACGTAGCTTTAAGCCATAATTATTTATTGAATATGGATTATGCATTTCAACCGTGGAGTGAATATTCATTTAACGGCATAAAATCTTCAAACCTTAGAGACGCACATAAAGTAAGCGCAGGTTTTGAATATAGACCATCAAAAGAATTGGGTTCAACATTTTGGGAACAAATGGTTTGGCGTGCAGGTTTAAGTTTTGAACAAACACAATATCAAATTAATGGTACAGGTATAAATCAGTATTCGGTGGGCGGCGGTTTCGGGCTTCCAATGGGAAGTGAAAACTCGCTCGATATATCGATTCAGTATTCAACACGAGGCACTACCGAATCTAATCTATTAAAAGAAGATAGAATAACGCTTAATTTAGGTTTCAGCCTTGGTGAAGTTTGGTTCATAAGGCAAGAGAAATAATTAAACAAAATAACACAAGGAATAAAGTTTTGAAACGGATAATATCGATACTTGGCCTAGGCGCATTTTTAACTATGATGCTTAGCAGCGGAGTGTATTCGAAGAATGTCACTTACAATGCAACTTCTTTAGACTCTATGGAGGTTTTGACAAAGTATAGTTTATTTTCAGAATACTACAAAAATAAAGATTACAAAAGCGCACTGCCTTATGGCTGGGAAGTAATTCAGCTTGCCCCCGAAAAATTTAATAAATGGGTTTACGGAAAAATGGAAGATGTTTTATGGCAGCTTCACGATTCAGTTGATGTTTTACCCGAAGAAAAGCAAGCTGTCGAAGATACGATAATAAGTTTTTACGATACGGCAATCGAATTTCATCCTGCCGAAAAAGCTTACTACCAGTCACGCAAAGCGTTCGTTGCCGAAACCTGGCTTAACAAACCTTTTGAAGATATTACTGCCATGTATGAGAAGGCAATAGAATATGATCCAAATATTTCTACGTATTATTATAACCGGTTAGGGCAGTTATATAAATCAAAAATAGATGAAGATCCCGAATACAAAACAAAAGCGTTAGATCTATACACTTATTTAAGTGAGCGTGAACCTGATACTCAAACCTGGAGTGATGAATTAGAATCGCTTGTAGATAATATTGATGAGTTGGTTGAGTTGACCAAAAAAGCCTGGTACAACAATAAAGATGATGCTTCAAGAGCATGGAAGTATGCATCCCTTGCCATGAAAGCAAAAAGATTTGAAGATGCGATTGAGCCTCTTGAATTTTTAACAAACAAATCTTTAGAGGCAATTAATTACTGGAACCAGCTTGCAAGCGCTTACGAGAAAACTGATAAATTAGATAAAGCTGAAGTAACATATAAAAAATTGATAGAACTTGAACCTGAAAATCAAGATCATTATCTCAATCTTGGTATAATTTATAAAGAAAAAGGACAGCTAAGCGCCGCACGGGTTCAATATCAAAAAGCCGCTTCATTAAAAGGTGGATGGGGACTACCAATTTATTATGAAGGAATGTTGTACGAAGAATCTGCCCGTAATTGCGGATTTCAATTTGAAGATAAATTGGTTTATCAATTAGCAGTTGATACATACAGAAAGGCTGCAAATGTTGATCCTTCGTTTACTCAAGCCAGAGAAAGAGCATCGGCTTTGTCATCGTCCGTACCTACAAAAGAAGATTACTTCTTTAGAAATTATAAATCCGGTTCTACTATTCCAATTGCCGGAAATTGTTATGGCTGGATCGGACGCAGCGTCACTGTACCTTAGCTTGTCTGCTCTTAGCTTTTGTTAAATTTTATTAATTTGGAAAAGGTTCTGAGGTTATGCTTTGGAACCTTTTCATGCACATAGTAAGCAGTTTCAGTAATAATAGCATTTCATTTTTTATGAATACACAGATACAAAACGATAAAGAAATTTTTAAAATACTCGAACTTGAAGTTAAACGTCAACTTGAAAATTTAGAGTTGATAGCTTCTGAAAATTTTGTTAGTCCCGCAGTTCTCGAAGCGGCGGGTTCTGTTTTGACAAACAAGTATGCAGAGGGCTACCCCGGGAAAAGATATTACGGCGGATGCGAATATGTTGATATGGCTGAAAACGCAGCCCGCGAAAGATTAAAACAATTATTCGATGCAGAATATGTTAACGTACAACCGCACAGCGGTTCGCAAGCTAACATGGCTGTTTATATGACGCTCCTAAAACCGGGAGATAAAGTTTTAGGATTAAGCCTAGCGCATGGCGGACACTTAACGCATGGTTCTCCTGTGAATTTTTCAGGGCAATTATATCAGCCTTTTGGATATACCTTAAATCGCGAAACAAAACAACTCGACTACAATTTAATTGAAGAGATGGCACAAAAAGAAAAACCGAAAATGATAATCGCCGGCGCAAGTGCATACTCACGCGAGTGGGATTATGCAAAGTTTCGGGAAATTGCAGATTCGGTTGGCGCTTTCTTAGTATGCGATATGGCTCATCCTGCTGGCTTAATTGCTAAAGGTTTTCTAAAAAGTCCGTTGCCCTATTGTGATATAGTGACCTCAACAACTCATAAAACTTTGCGCGGTCCACGCGGAGGAATTATTTTAATAGGCAAAGACAAAGAGAATCCTTTCGGGATAAAAACACCAAAAGGCGATCGTACAAAAATGATGTCCGAGTTATTAGATAGTACTGTCATGCCCGGCATTCAGGGCGGTCCTCTTATGCACATAATAATGGCGAAAGCCGTTGCATTCGGTGAAGCTCTTGAAGATAGTTTCAGCGATTATGCAGCTCAGATATTAAAAAATTCGAAACGTCTTTCTTCAAAACTTATGGAATATGGTTTTGATGTAATTTCCGGCGGCACCGACAATCATCTTATGTTGATTGATTTGACAAATAAAAACATCACCGGCAAAGCAGCGGAAAATGCACTGGGAGCAGCAGGTATTACTGTAAATAAAAATATGGTTCCATTTGATAAACGCAGTCCTTTCGTAACAAGCGGCATTCGCATTGGTACGCCGGCGGTTACTACACGGGGAATGCAAGAAAAAGATATGGACACGATTGCCTTTTTAATAAACGAAGTGATATCCAATAATAGTAACGAAACTGTTATATCGGGCGTAAAAGAAAAGGTAAAGCAGTTGTGTTCTAATTTCCCTTTATTTGCAGTTAATAAATAATTAAAATGGACAAAAAATATACAAGGGAATTAACCGCTAAACAGGAAGAAGAAGGGGAGGGCGGCGAAATGACTTTCCTCGAACATCTTGAGGATCTTCGCTGGCGTATAATTTTTTCCGTACTTGGTCTTGTTGTTGGAAGTGTAATCTGCTGGATATTTGTTGATCAGTTAATAAATATTATTTTATTAAAACCAGCGAGAGACAATGGGATTACGCTTCAAAACCTGAAGCCGTTTGGTCAGTTATTTTTGTTTGTACAGATTGCAATAATGGGGGGAGTCATTTTATCTCTTCCTAATTTATTTTATCAATTCTGGAAGTTTATTGCTCCTGCTTTAAGGAAAAGTGAAAGGAAATATATTTCATTAATAGTAATATTTTCTTCATTGTGCTTCATCGCCGGAATTTTATTCGCATATTATGCTATGCTTCCGCTTGTTTTAAGTTTTGCTGCACAGTTTGGTTCAGAACAGATAGTGAACGAATTTGCTATCGACGAATACCTCTCAATTATCATCAGTATTATGCTTGCGGCAGGAGTAATATTTGAATTACCGATGGTTTCTTTTTTTCTCACAAAGCTTGGTATACTTTCGCCAATTTATATGCGAAAGTATAGAAAACATTCCATCGTTATAATTTTAGTGGTTGCTGCGTTTTTAACTCCCGGAACCGACCCTGTATCGCAGATCGTGTTAGCCGTCCCATTGGTTTTATTATATGAAATAAGTATTTTTATCTCGAAACTTTCCCAAAGAAAAAAAGAGAATTTTGATTAAAAGTAAGTTATCTGAAATTAGCAAACCGGTACAGGAAGAATTAGTTTGCTTCGAAAAACTTTTTAAAGAATCTATAAAATCTAAAGTCGGTATTGTCGATCTTATAGCACGCTATATATTAAGACAAAAAGGGAAGAAGATACGTCCGCTGCTTGTTTTACTTGCGGCAAAAGTTTCAGGAAATGTTAATGAGCGAACCTATCGTGGCGCAGTACTTGTAGAATTGCTTCACACCGCAACTTTAATACACGATGATGTTGTTGACAATTCAGATAAACGGCGCGGTTTCTGGTCTATCAATGCTATTTTCAAAAACAAAGGGGCAGTGTTGATGGGAGACTATCTGCTAGCCCGCGGTTTGATGATTGCAACCGAAGGAAAAGATTTTGATTTTCTAAGCGTTATTACCAATACTGTTAAAAGAATGGCGGAAGGAGAACTCCTTCAAATTCAAAAAACACGAAAGCTTAATATCGACGAGGAAACATATTTCCGTATAATTTCAGATAAAACTGCTTCATTGCTCGAAACATGCTGTCAAATAGGAGCGCTCAGTTCTTCCGATAATAAAGAATATCACGAAGCGATGCGAGTATTTGGTGAAGCGATAGGAATAGCTTTTCAAATTAAAGACGATATACTTGATTACGAAGGCTCGGCAAGTTTAATTGGTAAACCGGTAGGCGGGGATATAAAAGAAAAGAAAATTACATTGCCTCTTATCTATTCATTAAACCAGGTATCCAGCGGCGAAGCTTCAAGAATAAGAAAAATGATAAAAAGCGGAACCGGCAAATCTGACGTGAACGATATAATAAACTTTGTTCGGGAACATAAAGGGATAGATTATGCCGTCAAAACTGCTCATGAATATTCCGAAAAAGCAAGCGAAGCTTTAAAAGTATTTCCTGATTCGCCGGGCAAAATTGCTCTTGAAGCTTTAATCGATTTTATCATTGAACGGAAGAATTAATTTATTCTTCTGCTTTCCCTTTTCTAGTTTCTCCTTTAAATTTAAAACCTTTCAAAGGTTCGCGAAGAGAAAGCACCGGACAGGGCGCTTTTCTAACCACCTTCTCAGCAGTGCTTCCGAAAAGAATATGTTCGACTCCGGTATGTCCGTGAGTAGAAATAATAATTAAATCAATGTCCTCTTCTTCGGCAGTTTCAATTATCTCGATAAACGGTTTTCCCGTTTTCACAATTATTTTTGAGACAATGTCTGATGGAATTTCTTCCTCTGCAAGTTTTTTTAATTCTTCCTCAGCGCGTTTATCCATTTCGAAATCAACGGATGGGATGGCAATTTGCCCCATGCTGAAATCGGGCGGATAAATAACCGGTTCCACAACGTAGATCAAGTAGAGTTGGGCATTAAATGTTTTTGTAAAGTTAACCGCAAACCGGAGTGAACTTTTCGAATAATCGGAAAAATCAATCGGTACAAGAACTTTTTTTATTTCAGGCTCCATAATTATCCTCCGAAAATGTGTTGATTTTTTTTTGTAAACTAAAATAATCTTCATTTATTTTACGCAGGCGATGGGCGGTTATGTGAGCAATACCCTGCAGCACTTTAATTCCTTTTTTGGGGAATCGTTCAATAAATTCATCGAGGTCAGGTTTAAATATAACCGCCAATCTCGAATCAGCGGCAGCCACGGCTGAGGCAGATCTTTTATCCCCGTCAATAAGAGCAAGTTCGCCAAAAAAATCACCTTCGGCTAATTTTGCCAAAAGGGTCTCATTATTATCGTCATCCACTCTTTTGATTTTTATTTCACCTGAACGTATTATGTACAATCCAATGCCCGGATCGCCCTGGTAAAAAACATACTCACCGGCAAGATAATTTCGGTTATGAATGATAGTTAGAAAATGCGTAAGATCCTTTTTGTTTAATTCATTAAAAAGTGGGATCGATTTTAATGACTTCTCCAGATCAGTTTGGTCGGCAGGCGATCGAAAAAAATTTGCCCAAAAACTGCTATGTACCGTTTCATTTTTCTTTGTTTTTTCCATTATAACCTCTAATTAAAAATTCCGGCTTCTGCAACGCGCCAAAGTTTTTGACAGGGGAATCTGTTTTCATAAAGCGCACGTCCGATAATTACAGAATCAACGCCAATCTCTGCAAGTTTTTTAATATCCATCAACTCGTCTTTGTTTCTAACCCCGCCGGAAACCGTTACATGCATGCCAGTTGTTTCCGCAACTTTTTTGCTGTATTCTAAATTTGGTCCGCCCAGTAATCCGTTTCGTTCAACATCGGTTACGATAAATCTTGTTACTCCTAATTGAGCCATATCTTTTGCAAAATCAAGATAGTTGAGTCCTGTTTTAACCGTCCTGGCATGAACAACTATTTCTTCCTTAACTATATCAAGTGCAACTGATATTTTTGATGCGCCAATTTCTTCAATAAGTTTTATAAATTCGTTTCTTGAATCAATTGCCATTGTTGTTAGAACAATTCTGCACACTCCCATTTTGAGAGCGAGTTTTGCATCCTCAATATTTCTTATTCCGCCGGCAAATTCAACCGGGATAATAACCGAGTTACATATTTCTTCTACAATGTGCCAGTTTTTCTTAACATGATGCGCCGCGCTGTCGAAATCAACTATATGTATGAGTTTAGCATTTTCGGCGCGCCATATTCTTGCCATATCTACCGGATTATTGCCGTATTCTTCGCAGTTGAGTTCCGGAATACCTTGAACGACCCGTACGGTTTTCTCATCCTTAATATCAATGGACGGAATTACGAGAAAATTTTTATTCATACTTAAAACGATTTATTATCACTTGTTTCTAAGTAAAATTAAAAATTAATAATCAGAAATGAAATAGAATTAAAAAATATTCATTTCATCCATTAGCTAATAGAAAAGGGAACTTTAAAAAAGAATCCCTTACTGACGAATATATATTTGCAATTTAATGCAATAATAGACTATTTAATGCGTTGAAGGTGAATCGTAAATTTTTTGTTGCTTCTTTCATACTTAGATTCTATTTTAACATTTAAATATCCCTGATTAGTAAATCGAATGGCATATTTGAAAAAATGAAGGGAATATTCTAATTCTCATCCCGGTATTTAGTTTGTCAAGACTGAAAAAATTAATATTAAAATTTTACAGTGTTTAATAGAGGAAGGATTGGGCGATGGCGGAAAGAAAAAAAATAGTAGTTTTATATTCAAATGATTTGTTCAAAGAGGGATTAAAGCGCTGCTATCATCCGTACATAAATATTCTATAACGGGTGAATGTAAAAATATTGAGGATACAATATCTTTAATTAATTTAAATCTGCCTGATGCTTTAATAATTGAATTATCGGAACGCGACGCAGTTCTTAATTTTTCTCAATTAAAAAATCAATTTTCAAATCTCTCGATGATCGGAATCGCCGATGGTAACGGCCGGTATTTATCGCTCACCGATTTAATAACATGCTTTGATGGAATTATATCATCGGCTGTCTCCGGCTATGAATTAACTACCATTATGAATAAAGTGCTGTCAGGCGAGAAATATATAAGCAGCGATATCTTAAAAAGAATTTCTAATTTCACTTCAGAAAATATAAAACAAAACATTAATCAATTGAGTTCAAGGGAACAAGAAATACTAAGCTTCATAGCACA
>Ga0100387_10002063_pt1 | contig 17178 bp, 15 predicted proteins | sample CryGeymeta201511_FD_81547 | JGI IMG/M metagenome (GOLD analysis project Ga0100387, IMG submission 81547) | Groundwater microbial communities from Crystal Geyser aquifers in Utah, USA - Crystal Geyser metaG 2015-11 | ecosystem: Environmental > Aquatic > Deep subsurface > Groundwater | place... | reverse complement strand
TGCAGGAGAGCTGGGGTGAGGGAGTGCAGGAGTGCTGGGGTGAGGGAGTGCAGGAGTGCTGGGTGAAATAATTAGGAATATATCGGAAGAAAAGTGCGATGTGATTTTGAGACTTCATTTTATCGCTGTACTAAGGTATTAGCCATTGAATCTTTGTTTGTTATATGAAGGGCATCTCTTAAAACATTTTCGTCATTGTTCGTTGGCTAACGGATTATTTAACGGAAAGCAATCCTTGTCTATTTACGGCATAATGAGATTGCTTCGGTCGTTCATCCCTCGCACTGACAATTTTTTTAAGTTTTTAGAGATGCCCTAAAGATATTTATTTAATCTTTTAATTCTGAATTGTACTATGTACATTATGAGTTGCGGCTTGTTGCGTCAAATATGATTTGTTCAATTTCAATATTAGCAACTAACTATTTCTATTGAGAGACTCGAAGAGATATTATATAATTCACTTTATTCTTTAAAATGGCGAAGCTACTTTACGGGAAAAAGTTTATATTTGCCCATTATTTTTAAAACAATTTGTAGATGATATGGGACGTATTTTTGAAACAAGAAAGCACAGGATGTTTGCACGTTTTGCCAAAATGTCGCAAGCTTTTAATCGTGTTCGTAAAGAAATTGAAATAGCAGTTAAAGCAGGTGGTATTGATCCCAAAACCAATAGTAGGCTTCGTATGGCAATTCAAAATGCAAAAAGTGTTAACATGCCGAAGGATCGTATAGATGCGGCAATTAAGCGTGCTTCATCAAAAGATACTTCCGGATACAGCGAAATTAGTTATGAAGGTTATGGGCCTTACGGAGTTGCAATTATGGTTGAATGTGCAACTGATAATCCAAACAGATCAGTTGCAAATGTTCGTCATCTTTTCCGAAAATATGAAGGCAGTCTTGGCAGCTCCGGCACAATCTCTTTTATGTTTGAACATAAAGCGCTCTTCAAAATTTATCGCACACTTGTTGCCGATGCAGAAGAATTTGAACTTGATTTAATAGATTTCGGACTTGAAGAATTAACGGTTGAAGATGATTTTACATATATTTATACAACGTTTGAAGACTTTGGAATGATGCAGAAAGCCCTTGACGAAAAAAATATTGAAATTAACAGTTCGGAATTTCAATACATTCCTACTAATTACAAAGAATTGAGTGAAGAACAATACAACGAAGTAATTGTTTTGATTGATGCTCTCGAAGAAGATGATGATGTTCAATCGGTTTATCATAATGCAACTACTGCATAATTATTCATCGCACTTTTAATTTACGCCGGTTGTTCGCCGGTGTTTTTTTTATTTAATCAGTTTAACCCAAAATCATAGTTAAAAAAACCTCCGTAATTTTTTTAGATTACGGAGGTTTTAAATTTTGCTCAGCGAGTTTATTGCCAGCTATAAGCTCAACTTATTTTAATTTGAAAGATGTTGTCATTTCCTGTGTAATTGGAATAATCATGTTCTGCTGCCCCGTGCCGGCGAGTGTCATCTGCAATTCAACTTTTTGTACTAGTCCGTTCAGCACACCTTTTTCGTAATTGAAATACGCAGTGCCGGTTGATTTACCGGATCCCTCGGCAACATAATCAAAGCCCTGCATACTTCCGCTACCCTCGATATTCATATCGGAAGAAGACTCAACTGTTAAACATTCACATCCGTTATAGTCACCCATACCAACAAGTTTATACGTTGTTAATCCGCTGTTAATAAAAACACCGCCTGCATTCTCGATCGAATCGGATTTTGAAACAGTCCAGGTGTCACCAATGTTGATTTCATTATCAGGTAAATCAAGAAGATTTATCGTCTCACGATTTATTTGGCTGCCAGTCATAAAATTTCCTGAAACTGAATCAATAACCTCGCGTTTAACTATCCTGCCTTTAGGAGAAAGTTCAAGTTTTATTCTTTTACCGACCATATCTTGCAAAACGATAGTTGTGTCACCCATAGGGCTGGAAGTTTTGACAGTTGCGGAGTCAAGAGAAAAAGTAAACATTAAATTTCCATTCTCATTTTTTCCAATGCTCTCCATTTTTGCTACACTCTTCATCGTGCTGTTAAAAGTCATTTCCTGTCCCATAACTTCCTGCGTCATTTTATTTTCGACGGTAATGTTATAGATGTAATCCTTGTTAGCCTCATAATTGTAATTGAGGTTGTAAGTTTGAGCGGATGCGGAAATAGCGGCAAAAAATAATGCTGCTGTTAATAGTCCGGGTCTCAATAGGTTTTTCATAGTTTTACTCATTTCTACTTTTTTGTTACAGAATATTTTTGATTATCGTTTGAAATTCGCCAGGCTGTTCTAAATGCGAGCCGGGCAGCTCTTACGGCTTTTGGATAATTTATTCTATCAGGATTGTCGCCCACTTTATGATAATCCGGATGCATACCCGAAAAATAAAACAAAGCCGGGATGTTTTTCTTTAAAAAGTTTGCGTGGTCGCTTCCGCCAAGTCCGGTATTATTTGGGTAAAGAAGTGTGAAACCTATTTGTTCATTTTCTTCTTCATTAATAATTTTCAATTCGGGGCTTCTATCGGCTGCTTCAATGAAAATTGAATCTGTACTGTTTCTTCCAATCATGTCCAGATTTAACATAGCAACTGTTTTATCTAACGGCAAGAGTGGATTTTCAACATAATATTTTGATCCATATAATCCTTTCTCTTCACCTGCAAATGCAATAAATAAAATACTTCGTTTTGGCTTCTGATTCATTTTGCTGAATGCGGCTGCAATGCTCATCATTCCGCTTGTACCCGATGCGTTATCATCAGCGCCGTTGAAGATATAGTCTTCATCTTCATTATGATTTTTAATAAAGCCAACGTGATCGTAATGAGCTCCAATAACAAGCACCTCATCTTTTAATTTTGGATCACTTCCTTCCAATAGCCCAACAACATTTTGGCTTGAGTAATCAACAAATTCAGTTTCTGTTTTAAGAGAAAAGGAGAAATCCTTAAACTCGAATGAAGCCGGTTTAAGATTTTTGTCTATACCAATTTGAATGTCTTTTAATTTATCAACGCTTCCAAATAAATCTGCTATTACTTCTTCACCCACTTGAACTACAGGAACTTTTTCTTTTTCATCAATGAGCAGAGAAAGCGGAAGTGCGTCTTGTGGGATTAATTTTGATAGTGAAGGCCACGGAAATCCACGCGGCGTTAATATTTTGTGATTTAAAGGATCTTGAGCAATTAAAACTCCAACAGCGCCTTTACTAATTGCTATTTTTACTTTCTCCAAAACCTTAGAGTATTCGGTAGCTTTTTCCCCTTCAAATTTGCTTTCCGGATCTTCTTCACCCGGTTCATGGCGCATTACAAAAACTATTTTTCCTTTTACGTCTATACCTTCATAATCATTATAGTTATATTCCGGCGCGTCAATTCCATAACCTGCAAAAACCACAGGCGCATTTACTTCTTTGTTAGCAGTCATTTCAAAAGGAGTGAAATCATTTTTAATTTTATATTTTTTTTCTTTTCCTTTAATAATAGCATTTAAATGATTCTCTTTGCCAAGGCTGATCTTCCCTAACTTTACAGTTTGGAAATAGCTGCCGTCAATTGATTTGAGCCCATATTTTTTAAATTCATTTGAAATATACACAGCAGCCGAATCAAGCCCCGGACTTGGAGTATCTCTTCCCATCAAAGAATCAGATGCGAGATAAAAAATATACTTTTGGAGGAGGGCTTCGTTAATGGCTTCCTCACCAATTTGCAGTTCATTAGATGAACATCCAATTACAAATAAGATTGGAAAAATTATATTCAATAACAGTTTTTTATTCATGGAGCTATCCGCTTATATTTTTACTATTCTAACTTAAAGATATTTAAGTTTTTTTGCCAACAAATTATTATTAATGGTAAAATTTATTTTTACCGAAAACTATTGGCGAAAATGTTAGATATAATTGAGGAATAGTAAAATGAATCGCACTTTATTTTTTTTAACAAAAGTATCATGTTCATTTCTTAATGATTGACTTTTTCCCTTCTGATAAATGAACTAAATTGAAATAAAAAATTCGCAGTTTTTTTAGTATTTATGATCCTTACACCGAAACATCAAAAAATGCTCGATGATCTTCTTGATGCTTGCAGGAAACATCTTCCTGCAGTTAACGAAGATCTTATTACAAAAGCGTTTAAATTTGCACTCGAAGCACATAAAAATGATTTGCGTGCCTCCGGAGAACCATATTTTTCTCACCCGTATGATGTTTCGTTAATCGTTGCACGCGAGTTTCCACTTGATGATGTCACTGTAGTATCGTCTTTGTTGCACGATGTTGTGGAGGATACAGACTTTAATCTTGAACTTCTTACAAGAGAATTTGGAACCGAGGTTGCCGAAATTGTGGATGGCGTTACAAAAATAAGCGGACTCTTTAGAGGACAGGAAATAACTCAGGCAGAAAACTATCGGAAAATGTTGCTTTCTATGGTGCGCGATGTGCGGGTGATACTTGTTAAATTTGCCGATCGCCTCCACAATATGCGTACATTAGAGTTTGTCAATCCTGAAAAACAGAGAAGAATAGCAAGTGAAACGCTCGATATTTACGCACCATTTGCAAATAGATTTGGTTTGGGAAGAGTTAAATGGGAGTTAGAGGATCTTTCTTTCAAGTACTTGAATAAAGAAGCTTACGAAGAAATCGCTAAGAAGATCAAGAGTAAAAGGAAAGAGCGGGAGGCATACATAAAAAAATTCACAGAACCGATTATTGAAAAATTGAAAGAATATTCTCTGAATTTTGATATCAGCGGGCGACCAAAACATCTTTACAGTATTTATAGAAAGATGGTTAGGCGGAACAAACCTTTTGAAGAGATATATGATTTATTTGCAATTCGAATTATTCTTGATACTCCAAACTCGAATGACTGTTTTACAACTCTTGGTATTGTAAACCAGATGTATATGCCTGTGGCGGATCGGTTCAAAGATTATATTTCTATTCCTAAAACAAATAATTATCAGTCGATACACACCACCGTTGTTGGACCTGAGGGTAGACTGGTAGAAGTTCAGATACGTACACAAAAAATGCACGAAGTAGCAGAAAAAGGTGTGGCAGCACATTGGAAGTACAAGGAAAATAAGACCGCCTCCGAAAAAGATATGGAAGGCTGGGTCAATTGGATTCGGGATATATTTGAGAATGCATCTAAGGAAGATGGGAGAAAAGATTTACTCGAAAGTTTTAAGCTAAACCTATATAATGACGAAATTTACATCTTTACACCCAAAGGAGATTTAAGGCGTCTTCCAGCAAAGTCTACTCCGGTCGATTACGCTTTTGAAATACACAGCAAAGTCGGATATCATTGCATAGGAGCAAAGGTAAACGGTAAAATAGTTCCGCTTGACACCATGCTCCACAGCGGCGATCAAGTAGAAATTATAACTTCTAAGAATCAACATCCAAATAAAAACTGGATCAAGTTTGTAGCTTCGCATAAAGCTAAATCGGAAATTCGCAAGTGGCTTAATAAAGAAGAAGAAGATATCATCAACAGCGGCAGGGAACTCTGGGAGAAGAAAATCAAAAAACTAAAACTCTCCTTCAACATTCAGGATGTATTTAAACTTGCATTGAGTTTGAAATATGAAAATCAAAAATATTTTTATAGAGCAATCGCCGAGGGAAAAGTAAATCTTGACGAAGTATTAAGCGCCACTAAGGATAAAGATAAAAAAGACAGAGAAAGTCCGGTACTTGAATTTGAAAATTTTGCTAACATAGCCCGAAACGATATTGGTGGTGTTCTTGTTGAAGGGAAAGTTGACGGTATATTATACTCCTACGCAAAGTGCTGTAATCCTATTCCGGGTGATCCGGTGGTAGGTTATATTACTATCGGTGAAGGTATTAAAATTCACAGAAAGACTTGCAATAATTTGTTAAGAATGTCGAATAAAGAAGGAAACAAACTTATTGCAGTTAACTGGCCCGGAAGCGATAGCTCATATTTTGTTTCAGGCGTCACTGTAATGGGTGAAGATTCACCGGGAATTTTAAATGAAATATCCCATACGATCGTGGCGTATCAAAACACAAATATAAAATCAATCAACATTAGTACGATCAATTCTACCTTTGAAGGGAGCGTTACTCTTTATGTGAAAGATATAGAACATTTGAACCGTATTATCGATCGATTAAAAAAAGTTAAAGGTGTTTTTTCTGTTGAAAGATTTGAGAGTAATTGATGGAAGTTACTCCACAATTCAAAAGAATTTTGTCTATCGACTTCGGTTTAAAGAGGATCGGGCTAGCTTTAACCGATCCACTAAAAACTTTTGCTTATCCATTTGAAACAATAAGCAATGATAAAAATCTTTGGACAAAGTTATCTAAAGTAATTCAATTACAAGAAATTGAGAAGATTGTTTTAGGTTACCCGACTAAAGAAGATGGCAGTAATTCTCACATAACTAAAAACGTTTTAAATTTCAAAACTTCACTCGAAAAGAAGTTTCAATTAGAAGTAATTTTATGGGATGAAAGGTATTCGTCGTCTATTGCTCAGGAAATAATAATTCAAACGGTTAACAAAAAATCAAGAAGGAGAGAAAAGGGTTTAGTTGACCGGGGAGCCGCGGCAGTAATTTTGCAGGAATATTTAGATTCTTTATAAAATTAATTGACTTTTATTAATTCCCAAACTATTTTTCGAGCGGGAGCATTTGCTCCGAATTTCAACTATCGGAGAAAAGAAATGAATAATGCAATTGGTTTGATTGAAACTAAAGGATTTACGGCATCAATTGAAGCAGCCGATGTGATGTTGAAAACTGCAAATGTTGCACTTGCCGGCAAAGAAAAACTTTCTGGAGATTTTGTTACAATTATTATTTCGGGAGAATTGGAGCAAGTTCGTAAAGCAGTGCATTTTGGAGCAGCGGCGGCGTTACGGGTAGGAGAGTTGATAGCTGCCCATGTTATTGTAAATCCGCATAAAGATTTAAACGCGATACTTCCTCCGCTTTTGAAAAAAGTTGATTCTTTGAATACTACCGAAGACAAAATTCCGGAAATAAAACCGACAGAAAGTCTTCCCCCTAAAACTCCAGTTACAGCTATAGATTCTGAAATATTAGTTGTTGAGCAAAACAAAACCACTGAAAAAAAAGAAGAAACTATAGTTGAAAAAACAAAGCCGGCTAAAACCATCAGAAAAGAAAAAGTTTCGGATAGAAAAAAAATAGAGTTTAAGGAAGCGAAACCTATAAACGTGTCGCAGCAGGAGAGAGTTAAACTCGGTACTGAAAGGGCGATGGAAATAATTGCTACAGATCAAACTGAAGAAATTGAAACTAAAGAAACCGAAATTATAGATACTGCTCAGATTGCCGAACCTGCAGTTGAAAAACGAAAGAAACCAAATAAATCGAAAGTAAAGGGGGATAGTAATTTATCATTATTTGATAATGTATATGGCAACGATACAATCTCCCGCTTAAGAAGACAGGCGCTTGGTCTTGAGATTCCGTCGGATGATTCCGAAGAAGAAGTTAACCGGTTAACGAATTTTGAGGAAAAACCGGAGAGAAAAAAAGTTAATAAAAAAGTGAGATTAGAAAAAAGTGAAAATGTCGAAGCGTTGTCAACTTTAAATGTTCATCAGTTAAGAAGAGCTGCACGCGATGTGAAAGAATTTCCAATTAAAGGGAGACAAATTTCGAAAGCAAACAGAGATACTTTATTAAATTATTTTAGAGAATTGCACATTGAATAGATCAGATAACCTTCGACCTCCATTTTCAATTAAAATAGCTTTATATTTGTAATCATGAGAAAGAACTTACATATCATAATTGCGGCTTTAATCTTTTCCATCTTGTTGTGGGGCTCTATATCTCTTTCAAACGACTATTATGCTACCGTAAACATTCCTCTCAAACTCATTAATTTCTCGGAAGGTTATACATCAGGGACAAGAATTCCTGAAAATATTTTGGTTAAACTTAAAGGGCAGGGCTGGAAGCTTTTATCCATAAATCTTGGCTCGGAGCCGGAATATAAGGTTTCCGTTAGTCCCGACAGCGGAAAACAATTTGTAAATCTTTATAATTATCTTGTTGATAACCAGTGGCTTTCTTCAGATATAGAAATTATTGATCTTAAGCCTGATACTCTGTCTTTCGTGGTAGAAAAAATAATTACAAAGAAAATAAAGATTGAACCGAACCTTGATCTCACTTTTAAGCCGGGATATGGTCTTGCAAGCAAGGTAAAGTTTTCACCCGATTCAGTTACTGTTTATGGTCCTGTTAGTAAATTAAGAAGTTTATCATTCATTAAAATTCAAGAAATAAAATTAGAATCGTTGGATGAAAAAATAGAAGAAATACTTCCGCTCGAAGAAATCCGGGGAGTTAGTTATGCTGATAAAAATGTTCGATTAAGTTTGGATATACAAAAAATAGTTGATAAAGAATTTGTTGAATTAAACGTTGAAGTTATTGATGTCCCGCGTGACCGTAAAGTATTACTTTTGCCGAATAAAGTTGCGGTTGGAATTCGTGGCGGAATAGATATTATTGGGAAACTTAAAAATGAAGATTTCGAAGCATCCGTTCATTACCGGGATGTTGTGCTCGATAGTATTGGAAGCGTTTCTCCTTTCATACTTCTGCCCAAGAATTCTAAATTATTGTATGTAAAGCCTGACCGATTACGCTATGTAATTAAAAAATTTAATTAAAATTTGAATAAAGATTTGAATAAGTTATTTTCACCTACCTTTTTTAACAATTAAATTTTCTTACACATGTTTATTACTTTTGAAGGAATAGATTTTTGCGGAAAATCTACTCAAGTTGAACTTCTAAAAAAATACCTTGAGCAGAACGATCACAAAATCGTTATTATCCGTGAACCAGGAGGAACAGAAATATCCGAAAAAGTTCGTGATATTTTGTTAGATAAAAAAAATAATATGATGTTCATTGAAACAGAAATTCTCCTATTTGCAGCAAGCCGCTCGCAGCTCGTACGGGAGAAGATTCGTCCTTTTCTAAACGAAAATTATTATGTAATTTCGGATCGGTTTCATGACTCCACTACAGCTTACCAGGGTTACGGCAGAGGATTGCCCGTGGAAATTGTAAATAATATTCATAATCTATCCATAGGTGAAACAATTCCCGACATTACTTTTTTTATTGATATTCCAGTTGAAGAAGCAGAAAGAAGGAAAGCGGCTCAGGGAAGTAGAAGTTTAGATAGAATTGAAGTTTCTGCAAATAATTTTTATGAAAAAGTAAGACGTGGTTATTTAGAAATTGCTGCCCGGCAGAAAAGATTTAAAGTTATCAACGGTATGATGAGCATCGAAGAGATACATAAACAAATATTAAATGAAATCAATTTATTACACAAAAAGGAATTGAATTAATGTTAAAAAGATGGAAAAGATATTTATCCGGGTTGTTGGTTTTAATTATTTTTGCAGGGTTCTTCCCCGGACAGGATGATTTGTATTTCCAAATTTCAAAGAATATAGATTTATTCGGAAGAGTTTATAAAGAAATTTCTTTCAGTTATGTTGATGAAGTGGACCCCGAACAGTTTATGCGTGCCGGTATAGAAGGAATGTTATCATCACTTGATCCTTACACAGTTTTTATTGATGAAAATAAACAGAACGAAATTGACTTGATTACTAACGGCAAATACGGTGGCGTTGGTATTTCCATCGGAGTGCGCGGTGATGACGTAACCATTATTGAAATATTGGACGGTTATTCGGCACAAAAACAAGGATTGCACGTTGGTGATGTTTTAATTGAAGCTTCCGGCAAAAAAGTTACTGCAAAAAATGTAGATGTTATTTCTACGCTCGTTAAAGGTGAACCGGGTACAACTGTAGAGGTTAAAATAACTCGTAACGAAGGAATTGATACTCTATCTTTTAACCTTATTCGTGAAGAAGTGATAATTAAAAATATCACCTATGCTGGATTTTATCCGGAAGAGGGAAATAATATTTACATCAAACTCTCAAATTTTAGCAGAACCGCTGCCGATGAATTAAAAAATGATTTAAAAAAATTAAAATCTCAAAAAGAAATTAAATCAATCGTTTTAGACCTGCGGGGAAATCCAGGCGGATTGCTTGATATTGCGGTTGATATTTGCGATAAATTTTTACCTAAAGATCAACTTATCGTTACTACTAAAGGTCGCGATGCTGCAAGCATAAAAAGTTATTTCGCGCAACAGGAGCCAATGGTCGGAGATGCAAAACTTGTCGTTCTCGTTAATGAAGGTTCGGCTTCTGCTTCCGAAATTGTTGCCGGCGCTCTACAAGATCATGATCGAGGAATAATTCTCGGCAGCAAAACTTTTGGCAAAGGTTTGGTTCAGACAATTTCGCCTCTGACTTATAATACTTCATTAAAAATTACAACTGCAAAGTATTATACTCCCAGCGGAAGGTGTATCCAAAAGATTGATTACTCTCACGATAATAACGTTATTGTTCACTCAGATTCATTAAGCACTGCGCGGTTTTTTACAGATCATAAAAGAAATGTTTACGGAAGCGGAGGAATTACACCCGACACAATTGTCAATTTTAAAATTGAAGGGAACGTAACTAAGGCAATTCTTGCAAAAGGGTTAGTCTTCCAATTTGCGGATAATTATTTTACGAGCAACCAAAACAAAAAATTCAATGCATTATTGAATGAGGAATTGTTTTCTGATTTTACTGTGTTCCTAAAAGAGAAAAAATTTGAATTTAAGTCAGAAGCCGAAATTGAAATAGATAAACTCATAAAACAGGCAGCAGAAAACAAGCTTGAGAAAACAATACAGGAGAGTCTTCTAAAAATTAACGCTGAATTTAAAAAGATTGAAGACAGCGGACTCAAAATCTATCATAAAGAAATATTGAGGGAAATAAGGACGGAACTCGCTTCAAGGTATATTGGCAGCAAAGGGAAAATTGAAGAATTTCTAAAATTCGATCCGCAATTTCAAACTGCTTTAACTTTGATTAAAGAAGAAGCGGTATATAACAAAATTTTACACAATAATTGAACGAAATAATTTTATTAATTGTTTTTCTCGCGGTTGGATTTTTCGCCGGTATATTTGTGGGGATGCTTGGCATTGGCGGCGGCGTACTTTTTGTCCCCTTGCTATACATTCTACTTCCGTTTACTAATATCGATCAATCGAATTTAACCTACATCGTGCTTGGCACTTCTGTTTTTGCTGGAAGTTTGGCTTCATTATCCGCGGGTAGCAGACAACTTTTTCTAAAAAATGTGAATGTAAAAAAAGCGGCGCTTCTCGCTCTTGGCAGCGTTATCAGCTCAGCTATTACTCCCATGTTTGTGGTAACAGTCGAACCAATTTATCTAAAAATAATATTAGTGATTATTATTTCTTTAATTGCCGCAAAAATGCTGTTTGAAAATAAAAACGAAGACGTTGAAGTAAAAAAACATCACTTAAATAATTATTACTTGTTTATCTTTGGTCTAATCATTGGCGCACTGGCAGCCTTTTCCGGTATCGGCGGTGGAGTGCTATATGTGCCGATTTTGATTTATCTCTATTCAACCGAGTTAAAACGAGCTGTGGGAACTTCCTCGGTAGTTGTCGCTCTCACAATGATTTCATCAACGATTGCATACGCATCGCAGCAACCAGTTGGGGAAATTGTATCCGGGCAGTATGGTTACATATATCTCAATGCCGGTCTGCCGCTCGGTGTTGGCAGCGCTTTTGGAGCTTTGTTCGGAATAAAATTAGTTACAAATTCTTCCGCAAAAACGATCAAAAAAATATTTGCCGCTTTGTTGTTTCTTGTGGTGTTAAAAATTATTTTAGATATATGAAAAAAGAAACTGTAATCATCAAGAAAAATCCAATATTCCAACGCTGCCCATCTTGTAAAGAACCTAATGTTTTACACAGATCGAGAATTAGAAATATGCGTGAGGGATTTATAAAAACTTTCACGTTTTATAAACTTTATAGATGTAAAAAATGTGGTTGGCGCGGGTATCTCTCAACTCTTACGTTAACGGTCCGATCTATTAAAACGCTTGCCATCTATCTTGCAATTGCTCTGCTCTCGGCTTTTATTGTGCGGGAAGTTTTGAAAAGATTCATTTAATTATTTTCCAAAATTATTTAATCTTAGTGTAAATTATAATTAAATTTGCGCAGCTTAAATTTATTAAAAGGCTGCGAAAATGGATTCTCTTGTAAAAGCCAAAATCAAAAACATAGTTGGAAATGATAGCTACTTCGATTCCGACGAAGACAGGCTATGTTATTCTTACGACGGCACACCCCTTTATCATCAACTGCCCGATGCGGTTATTTTCCCAAAAGATGACGACCAGATTTCTCAAATAGTTAAACTAGCTAACAGTGCCGGGTTTAATATCGTCCCGAGAGGCGCGGGCACTGGTTTAAGCGGCGGCTCGATACCGGTGGAAAATAGCATTGCATTGGTCATGACGCGCTGGAATCATATTCTCGAAGTTGATAGAAATAATCTAACTGCGTGGGTTGAGCCGGGCGTTGTAACTGGAATTCTTCAAAAAGAAGTCGAGAAATTTGGATTGTTCTATCCACCCGATCCCGGAAGTTTGAATGTGTGCACCATTGGAGGAAACGTTGCAAACAACGCGGGCGGTTTACGGGGATTAAAATATGGCGTTACAAAAAACTATGTTATGGGAATAGAGATGGTTCTTCCCAACGGTGATTTATTAAAAACCGGTGGTAAAAATTATAAAGATGTAGCCGGTTATAATCTTCGCGATTTTATTGTCGGCAGCGAAGGTACGCTTGGAATCATCACAAAAATTTTACTAAAAATAATTCCTAAACCGGCGCGCACTATAACTATGACGGCATATTTTAATAAGTTGGTTAACAGTGCTCAAACGGTTTCCGATATCATAGCAGCTCAAATTACCCCTTCTATGATGGAATTTTTAGATAACACAACGATAAACTGCATAGAGGATTATACTAAAATAGGACTCCCGAGAAATGCAGAAGCGATGCTTTTAATTGAAGTCGACGGTAAAGGCAGTGCAGTTGATGAAGATGCCGCAATTGTTCAATCAATATTCAGAAAAAATAATGCTTCAAATGTTCGTATCACTTCGATTGAAAGCGAAGGTTTAATTTTAAAGACAGCACGACGCAGCGCTTTTAGTGCGCTTGCACGTCGAAGTCCTACAACAATATTAGAAGACGCAACTGTGCCGCGTAGCGAACTTTCTGTAATGATGGAAAAAGTTACAGAAGCTGCAAGAAAATTTGATGTTGTAATCGGAAATTTCGGTCATGCCGGAGATGGTAATCTTCACCCCACATGTTTAACCGATGAAAGAGATATTAAAGAAATTGATAAAGCGCACCGTGCATTCGAGTTTATTTTTAATGAAGCTACCAAACTTGGTGGAACCATTACTGGCGAACATGGAACCGGACTTGCGAAAAAACAATTTCTAGAAAGTGTTGCCGGCATCCCCGGAATAGAAATGATGAAAAAAATTAAGACTTCGATAGATGAGAATAATGTTATCAATCCGGGAAAAATATTTTCAATTAGCCCGCGGTGTGAGGGCTCACTTCCGCACCGGCAGGAACAAATAAAGGATTTTCATTGATGAGGATTTTATTTCTCATTTTACTTTTTTCTTTTTCCACAATTTTATCGGCACAAAGCTACAGCGGCTCTTTTAATTATTATGTCGATTCGTTATTTACATGTTTGAATATCGATACCACGAATTATCCGGTTACAAATCTTTTAGCTGCTAATGTTGCCGACTGGCAATTGTACAAACCTAATGACTTCGATTCTGAGAATAGCTGCTATGGCGATATTCTGATTATGCCAAAAATGGAAATGTTTTTGGATGCGGGAGAACTGGAATTTGTTCTGAACAGTGACAGTATTGATTTTCAATTTATGTTTCTTTCGGATAATAATATTAAAGGATCTTTGTACAGGATAGAAACTGATAGTACGATGAAAAGAATGAAACTTGAAAGAATTGGAACAGATATTAATGTGAATTTTGGAGAGGTTATTTCAAAATCATTTTATAATGAAGGATTACTTCGCTGTATGATTAACTTCGAGTGTAAAAAAATTCGAGATATAAATTCTGCGAGATTTTTTTACTACCACGATAAGAAAGTTATAAAAGAAATATTGATTACAGAAAAAGCCGGCGAAGTATTTATCCGGCAGTTTACGGAAGAATAGATGCAAGAATTCAAGCCGAGAAAAACTTTACTGGGCGTTCTGCCTGATGACGATGTGCTTTCTCAATGTATTCACTGCGGGATGTGCCTGGCAACGTGCCCGACGTACGATTTAACTAAACTAGAACGATCTTCTCCAAGAGGAAGAATACAATTAATAAAAGCTGTTGCCCGCGGCGAAATGGATTTATCAAAAATCTTCGCTGAAGAAATGAACTTTTGTCTTGATTGCCAGGCATGCGAAACTGCTTGCCCTGCTGGGGTAAAGTATGGTTTAATGGTTGAAGCCGCGCGTGTTGAAGTTGATAACAGCGATCATATTTCTCCGGTTGCCAAAGCAATTAAAAAGTTTGCGCTAAAAGTGGTCGTTGGCTCCAAACGTAATTTAAAAATATTTTCTAGATTGCTATATTTTTATCAGAACTGGGGATTAAAAAAGATTCTTCATACTACAGGAATTATAAATATCTTTGGCAAAAATCTCGCAGAAATAGATAACCTTGCCCCAAAAGTTTCAAGGAAATTTAGCGATTCATTTTTACCCGAACATTATCAACCAAAAAGTGAGACAAAATATAAAACGGCATTGCTCACCGGCTGTTTGATGAATGTGATGTTTGCCGATGTAAATAAGGACACCCACGAACTGCTTCAAAAAATTGGCTGCAAAATTTATACGCCAAAAGATCAAGTATGCTGCGGTTCTCTTCATGCACATAACGGCGATTTTGAAACTGCTCACAAACTAGCAAAACAATTGATTGATGTTTTCAGTAGGGAAGAATATGATTATTTGATTTCTAACTCTGCTGGCTGTGGAGCCTTCATGAAGGAATATGCACATATATTTAAAAATGATACTCAATATGCCGAACACGCAAAAAATCTCTCATCAAAAGTAAAAGACATCACAGAATTTCTTTCTGAAGAAAATCCCGAATTAATTTATAAGTCAGTAGAGCAAACCGCTACATATCATGATGCGTGCCATCTTGCACATACGCAAAAAATAGTTAATCAGCCGCGGGAAGTTTTAAATAGAGTACCCGGATTAAAAATGATCCCACTCGAAGAATCAACATGGTGCTGCGGAAGCGCTGGCACTTACAATATTATTCAACATGAAACTTCTATGAAAATATTAAACCGAAAGATGGAAAACATTCGTAACACCGGGGCTTCTACCGTAATTACTGGTAATCCCGGCTGCATCCGGCAGATTGAATATGGCGCTGAAAGATTTAATGTTCGAGCAGAAGTTGTGCATCCGGCTACATTACTTAATAGGATTGTTAAATGGAAAGAAACATAGCGCGGCAAGCCGCAATTAAAAATTAAAAATGTATAATGTACAATGTGAAATTAAAAATTGTAAACGCATAAATATTTTGACACAAAAAATCCGTTGACTAACGGATTAGCTAACGCAATTTTGAATCCGTTTGCAAACGGAAATTGAAAAATATTTTTGATTTCGCTGCCGTCTACTTTAGCAGACTGATGTGAATTTCTATTAATAAAAATTTTTGCATTAATAATTTAATTTTTTAATTTTGGCGCTGTTGTTTTAGATAATATTAAATACATCAGTTCAGTTTCTTTTGTGGTTTCGCTTAAGTAGCCACATAAATCCATTTCAATCATATAATAGATATAATAATTAACGGTGTTGCCGCCTCAGCATTTTCGTATAATATTTTCATACGTAAAGAAAGACGGTAATTTTATAGGTATATAATGAAAAATTCTCAACTGGATTATATTCTTAGGATAAGGCTTCCGATTACTATCTTCATTGTAATAACATCTTTTGCCTTAACATATTATATCTCCCGCCCTGAGAGAGACGGGATTGGTAATACTCCGGAACAGCCGATTCAATTTTCGCATAAGCTACACGCAGGTGATATGAAGATGGATTGCAAGTATTGTCACACTGGTGTTGATAAAACAAGACATGCAATGATTCCCGCCGTTGGTACTTGCATGAACTGCCACACAATTGCAAGAAAAGATAGACCACAAATTCAGTTACTTAAAACATATTATGATGAAGGAAAACTACTTCCGTGGAAGCGAGTGCACAAAGTACCGGATTATGCATATTTTAACCACAGCGTTCATGTTAATAAAGGAATTGACTGCACCGCATGCCATGGTGAAGTTACACAAATGGAGATAATTGGGCAGGTTAGTTCGTTTACTATGGGAAGTTGTCTTGATTGCCACAAAAATGTTCATGACAAATTGCCGGAGTTGAAGAGCATCAATAAAGGTCCTAATAATTGTTATGCATGTCATCGTTAATCGGAGAAAAATGTAAATGTTTGATAAACTTACGAACCAAAACAAAATTAAAAGAAGCAGCTTTTTTGCATCTACCGGCTTAGCCGCAACTGGTTTTTTTGTTGCAATTAGTTTACCATTTAAACTTTTTGGGAAAAACGGAATTTCGAAAAATGAAAAAGTTACTGTTCAAATCAATCCTGACGCCGTTAGTAGAAAAAAAATAGGTGAAACGAATGCCTGAGACGAAAGATGAAAAAGTAAACCAATCAGTCAAAGCCGATCCGAACTATTGGAGAAGTTTTGAAGAATTGCACAGAGATCCTAAAATGATTGAACAGAGCCATAATGAATTTCAGCAAAGCGTAACTGACGAATTTGATCCTAAAAAATTATCCTCATTCTCAAGAAGAAAATTTCTTGCTCTCCTTGGCGCTTCCGCTGCTCTTGCCGGAACCGGTTGCAACGATTATCCTGACAGGGGCGAGATAATTCCTTACAATATAAAACCAGATGAAGTTACGCCGGGCATTGCCAATTACTATGCTTCAACCGCGGCATGCGAACATGGCTGCGGAATTCTTGTTA
>Ga0100387_10002048_pt1 | contig 17246 bp, 19 predicted proteins | sample CryGeymeta201511_FD_81547 | JGI IMG/M metagenome (GOLD analysis project Ga0100387, IMG submission 81547) | Groundwater microbial communities from Crystal Geyser aquifers in Utah, USA - Crystal Geyser metaG 2015-11 | ecosystem: Environmental > Aquatic > Deep subsurface > Groundwater | place... | reverse complement strand
TATGCAACAGGAAGCAAACAAATACAAATTCAGAAGATATATGAAAAACAAAGAAGCACAAACACAATCATTAGAAATTAACAGGTGGGGCACTTCAAGTTAGAACTCAGGGTCGGATGAAATTTTCGACATTATACCCTATAATATATCTTTATCTGAAAATATGTTAGTTGAAACTAATCCAGTTTATCCAAATACGTCCGAACCTCCAACTATTATTGATCGCTACCCTGGAACATCAATATATAGGAGTCCAGATGGCAGATCAGTAGTTAAAAGAGCCTGTGATTCTATTACTAATAACTGGATCTATACTACTTGGGGAATAGATAGCCTACCAGGATATAAACCATTAAATTTTGTAGATCAAAAAATCATAGCTCCTTATAGATATTTTGGCTCTCGCCTCGTCCTTATAAACGGCATTTTAGTGGCACGTTTTTATATAAATGATCCAAACTCAAATGGCGTAATTAATATAAGCGATGCTCATTATTATCAGCATGATTTAGACGTAATCGTAGTTGACGGGAGAAAGATATCTCCAATTGATAGCTTTGAACTGGGAAATTTATCTTGGGCTGTTGACGATGATGATGTTACAGTAAGCTTAAAAAGTGGAGCAAGCATAAGCGGGTATAATCTTGTAATTCCAAGAAGAATGGAAAATAGAATGGGTGGAGAAATCAACCAACTTCTTCAATCACCAACCCCATGGATCTATTGGGCCGAGGATGTTATCCGTGACTTTGGATTTGTTAAAGCGTAGCGCAACCTAGGGTTGCTATCACTATTGATAATAATAACCTATAAAAAAAGGACTATCCCAAAACGGGATTATCCCTAAATCAGAGGTAAAATATGAAATAGTTTGGTACCCTGTTTCCTTATGGAAAATGTGGAAGAAGGAGCTCGAAATATTCATCCTACCGAGGTGGTAGGAAGATTACTTCAAAAATCAAATCCGATGGATATCCCAGGAAATATGACGACCATGAATTATGGAGACTTTGTGATTGTCGATGAGGAGTCGGGGACGAGTCATATCCACGGAGTCTTGACACCGCCCGCAGAAGATTTCGCGGATCTTGTCTGTCTCACAAGCACGTCACGTATGGAAGACAGTGGAGTTTTGCCCGGCGACATGTGTCGACTACTGCGTTACGAGGGCATTTATTATTATCAAAAACCCAACGGCGATTTTACGATCCTCCCAGATAGCAGAAACGCAACGTACGTCGCATTACCCGTGGAACTATTTGGGAGTATGTATGAAGAACAAGCCAGATTGATGAATCAGAAAATGCGGGATATGCGGCGTGCTGGATCAGCGCTCATCTTGGGTTCCTCATTCCTTCTTGCAGGGTCACATTTGGCAAATGAGCTGATGTGTCTGAGTACGGGAGCAGAATCGATTCTTTTTGCTGGGACGGTATCGACAGTTGCAGGATTTCGATTATTTGGTACAATCGAACGAGAGTATGCCCGCAAAGAGGCAGAACTATCTCGAAGATTTGTACAGGAATATGTCCAGTTCGTCGGAGATCTAGGAATAGACGCTGAAATATTAGGGTTGACAAACAGCCTATAATGTGTCAAAATATATACTTATTATATATTAATACTAAAAAATGAATCTAGAAATTGCTTTAGAAATGGGGAGAATTGGATACGGTCTTAATAATTTAAGCGGTATGAATCTTAAAATTGATTCGAGAGATCAAGCTGGAAGGAATGAACTATTTAAGAAGTACGGATCGAGAATTGGAGCGCTTTTTTTAGCGGCCATACTTGCTGGCTGTGGAACTGGAGCAGCAGATGCAGGTGGTGGTATAAAGAGTGAGTCGCCAAGTCAACCACTTAAAAGTTCTCAGGATATTTTATGCTCAACTAGTGTTGTTGTTCAGCCGGGAGATACTCTTTCGGGATCTGTAGCTAAAAAAGCTAGAAAAATTTGTCCAAATTTATCGAATCAAGAAATTTTCTGGTCAACAAATGACCCCAATAATATTATTCCTGGTCAAACACTCCACTTTGTTGATAAACGTGGGTATTGATTTTTAAGTTAGATTGATGATAAATTACTTGTAGATAGAGTTATAACTTACCTCGTCACCTGATACGCTTTTACCTGCTCGAGCAGTTTTTTTGCTTCTGCATTTTCTTCGAAGTGTTTTCTCACAGGCGTGAGAAGTTCGTCAAGTTTTTGGATGACGGTATTCTTGAGATCCATTGGATGGAGGGATTTTGAGACATAGTCTGCCTCCAATTCTTTGTAAGTTTTGTAAGATTTATTTCCACCAAATTTATCCGGACGTTCTATTGTTAACTCGTTAAATTTTTCAAAAAGGATATATTTACAGTATTCGAGAATTGGATTTTCTTTTATTTCTCCTTCAGGAGCCCACGCTTTTCCGATTTTTCGTCTCACATCTTCTGTCGAATCAGTCATGAATATTGCCGAGTCAGGATGTGATTTTGACATTTTGAGAGCAATCACACGGCTGATTTTATCTTCTGGGCTTTGATCATTATCAATTACTAATTCGTCATTCGTAATTTTTTGAAGTCCTTGAAGCATATGATGACTCACGACGACGGGCTTCCAGAATCCCAGCTGTGGACCTACTTCACGCGCAAGCATATTCACTTTCCGCTGATCCATCCCGAGCTGGGTGATCTTTGCGCCGAGCATAAAGATATCTGCAACCTGCATACATGAATAGATGATGTGTGCGCCGGTGAGGTTATCGAGCGATTCCTCGCGTCCCATCATCTCGGCTGTTCGCACAAACCGTTTGAGCGCGTTTGATTTTCCGACTTGGAGCACCAGTTTCCAGTAGTCAGGATTTTTTGCCATGTCTGACGCCCAGTGAAATTCCACCATATCCATATTCATGCCACACGCTTTCCAAACTTCGATAAAGTATTTGCCGACAATCTTGATTTTTTCGAGATCTCCCCCCATCTTGTTATTTGCCATCGCATGCCAGTCAGCGACCCACATCTTGAATGTGACACCAGCCTTCGTCATTTTATTCACGTTTATTGCTTTGACGATCCCTTGTGCGATATGGATCTGTCCTGAGGGCTCAAAGCCATCATATGCGATCAATTGCTCTCCCGAATCGAGGAGTGTCTTGAGGTCATCGTCCGTAATTATTTCTTCGCCGACTTCTTGGATTAGTTTGATTTTTTCGTCAGTGGTCATAAGTTGTGTTTATTATACGATATAATTTTTGGAAGGTGGGGGGAGAGGAAGATACAGGCCATATTGACGAAAAAACATTAATAGTATACTATGAGATATGAGAGCTGAAGTATATTTTACATTGGGCACGAAAATGTTAACAGCGATGGAAGCAGTTGCTCCTGGACGTGAAGTGTGTGAAAGGGTCAGTATTCCCTCGGCAGTTATGTTTGACTTATGGGCAAATCGCAAAATGTATGAAGTACTTGAAACATCAAACACTCAAATACTTAATAGAGAATTTGTATCTTACACCATGGGATTTGATAAACTTAGCGAGGCTGTTGGAGTATTGACGAATCCATCAGTTACCCAAAAAGAACAAAATGATGCAGAAATTCGGGTTGCAAGTGTCAGAAATATTGGAATGTCCAAAGATGGGGAAATGGATCATTTTATGGTGGTAACTTTAACTGGAACTGGAGATGCAAATCCAGTAGTAATGCTTCTCGGTGTTCCAAAAGGAGAGAAAGATAAACTAATAGTTGATGAAGGAAATAGAAAAATTATTAAACCTGGGGTAGCAACTGAGGCAGTCATTATCAATAGATTTCAACCTACTAATGCATATCCCGATCCTGCTATGGAGATTACAGTTGCAAAAGTACATACAAAAGCAGGTCGATTTAGTGATAGAAGAAATATGATTTATCACGTGCACCCTGGAAATGTTAGTTCCATGCCAGGAATGGAAGACGAGAGTATTAGAATTTTGGGAAATTTTGGAATGAGTAGATTTGAGACCGATAATGATATTGTTGATTTTACAATAGAGCATCTTACACACGAGGTTGTGGTGGGTAGAGAGAATCCATGGGTGCCAATTGTTGATGAACAAATTTTAGGATCACTTCCGGTTTGGCAATAATGTCAGAACTCACACTAAAATAATCCTCATTTTCATACACTATCATACTTTCTTGATTTAGGTGTATAATACATACTAAATATGTAGTTATACACACATATGACAGTATTTCCTGAATATTGTTGTTCAGATACTGAAAACCCCAGGCTTGGCCTTGGAAGCGTAGCTTCGGAGTGGCATGGTCACTCTCATATTTTTACCCTTGATTCACCTCTTCCCGCAGTTCGTATTGAAGGGGCCGATACATCTGCTGAGTTTCAGAGAATGGTTCTTTCTCAAAAAGGTACTATTTTAGGAATTGAGATCGACGAACAAACACTGGCAGTTATAAATGATAAAGCAGGCACCTGTGGAAAGTCTTTACCCAGGAATTACTGAATGTTTTTCGAGCAGACAGGAAGAAAAGTATCGAAGATTGACGCCAGAGCACTCACCTGTTGCGCCAACTGCGGCTGGCATCGGAATGTTTGTTATTACGCTAGCATTTGCATTACGGAAAAAACGTATAAATACGGATATTATCTAAAGAATCTATACTCCCATGGGGTATATCATTGAACCATCGCAGCCACATTAGGAGAGCTTAGCACTTTTCCAAATAAATACTGATTTATTCCGAAATAAGAAGCTTTACGAAAACCTTCAAGATTAAGTCCCATTTTTTCATAAAAACCTTTTGCAGTAGGCTGACCAGCTACTTCCATTTTATGAGCTTTCTCAATTTTTGCCAATTCCTCCCATTTATTCACCAATATTCTTCCAATTCCAATACGTTGATACTTGGGTAAAATCCCAAGCCACCTACAAAAAGAAACACCACCATAAGGCATGTCGATGACTGCAAAGCCGACGATAGAATTGGTTTCGGTATTTTCCCCAGTTAGGATAATTTTTTCATTTTGCCGTAGCCAGTATTGGAGTGTCTGTACATTGTAAATTCTCTCAAGAAGATAAGACCTAACCTTTTCAGAGTAGCCTGGAAATTGGGTATTTAGGACATCGACAAAAGTCGGATAAAAACGTGAGACATCTGAAGCGGTGAGGCGAACGATTTCAATTTTCATTTCTTAATTTTCAATCAAACTGCTTGATAAGGCCGTAAATCTTCTCTTTTATCGATTCATCAACTTTGACCAAAATGATACCAAAATCAGCTTGTCCATAGACGACGACTGCGCCAAGTGGAGCCAAGAGCGACGCTGGAAGGACTAGCAGATCCTCTTCTCCTTTTATGACAATTTTCACTGCTTTTTTTCTTAAAATAACTTTTTCGATCTGTTTCTTTATTTTTCTCACAGCTGCACTTCGAATTAAGCCAGCAGGATTTGTGACGTCATATACTTCTTTTTTCCGACCTGGTGATATTTTTATACGTCGAGTACGATAATCAACTATCGATATATCTGGGGTCAGGCCTGCCTTTTTAAGCGAGTCGCTGATGACGTCTCCCACCGCGATGACGATGGTTGGCTCGAGTCGGTTTATTTTTTTGACAGCTTTTTGAGCTGTCAGGGTGGCAAAACGAAGTTCTCCTTCGATTATTATGCCGAGTGGTTTTCGCATCAATTCACGCATTCGAGGAGGTAGAACTCGTTCATTTGACTTTTGAAATTGTGATGCAAAAGCATATCCTGATCTATTTATTTTTCCTTCGCGGATCCGAGTAGACCTGATTATTTTTCCGTCACTTCCTTTTAAAAAAGGCACCGTAACTATTTTTAATTCTTTTTTCCCCAGACTTTTCCGTCGTTTATTAATTTCGACTGCATTCGTTTTTGTTTCATTTGTGGCGACGATGAGATCGATACTGTCAGATTCGGCAGCTGAGCCATTGATATCGTTCAATACTTCAAAACTCGACCTCGATTCCAATTTATTTTCGAGAATATATTGTTTGACAGATTCGATACGTGTTGAGTATGGTTCAATCAATTTAGCCAGGTTTTTGTCTTTAACAAAATCATCAGATGTAATTCCGAAATGTACATGGTCTGCAATATGAAAAGCGAAATCAAGAATTCTTTTGTGTCCTGCGTGTAAATGATCAAAAGTTCCACCGAGAACTGCATTTTTATATTGGGACATGGGGATAGTATACATTCTCTAAGGTCGAATTGCGAAATTGCTAAAGTACTTTATTGTATAATTGCTTCATGGATAAATATCAACCACAGAAATTTGAAGAGAAGTGGGTGAAAAGGTGGAAAGACGAGAAAATTTTCCAAGATACCTACAAACAACTTGATGTAACTCCAGAGTCGAAAATGTATCTACTATATGCTTTCGCATATCCCTCAGGAAGTGGGCTTCATGTTGGTCATGTCGAACCGCTCACTGCACTAGACATTTTAGCTCGGTATTATCGCTCCATTGGTAAAAAAGTATTTTTTCCTGTTGGCTGGGATGCATTTGGGCTTCCCGCAGAAAACTACGCTATAAAAACGGGTATTCCTCCGGTAAAAACCACAAAAGATGCCATTGACACATTTTCCCATCAAATAAAGCGAATAGGCGTGTCCTATGATTGGGGGACAGAAGTTGCCACCTGTCATCCAGGATATTATCGATGGACTCAGTGGCTTTTTCTTCAGTTGTACAAAAAAGGACTTGCATATAAAAAATTAGCACCGGTGAATTGGTGCCCGAGTTGTCAGACGGTCCTTGCAAATGAGCAGGTAGTCGAGGGTAAATGTGAACGCTGTGGCACCGATGTAATTCAAAAGAAAATGGAGCAGTGGTTTTTCAAAATTACAGATTATAAAGACCAGTTGATTGAAGGTCTGAAAAAACTTGACTGGCCAAAAGCCACCAAGCAACAACAGCTAAATTGGATTGGAAAATCCCAAGGTGAGCTTATTAAATTTCCATTTGTGGATACTGAGATTGAAGGAGATTTGGAAGTCTTTACGACAAGGCCAGATACGATTGAAGGCGTGACGTTCATGGTAATTTCTCCTGGAAATGCCCATGTGCCGATTATAGCAGCACAAAGCAAAAATAAGAAAAAAATACAAGAATATGTTGATAAATGTGCAAACGATACCGATGAAGAAAGACAAATAAACAAGGATAAAACAGGCGTTTTCACAGATACTTATGTCAAAAATCCAGTAACTGGTGAGAAAATTCCCGTTTGGATCTCAAATTATGTCCTTTCAGGATACGGGACTGGTGCTATCATGGCCGTACCCTTCACCGACGATCGAGATCGAGCATTTGCAGAAAAATATGATTTAGAAATTAAAGAACATGGTGAGTATAAAAAATTAGTTGGAAAAAAAGAAATCCAGTATAAACTTCGTGACTGGTTAATTTCCCGTCAACGATATTGGGGGGCTCCAATACCAATTGTTTATGACCCGCAGGGGAAAGCTCACCCAGTAAAAAAAGAAAACTTACCGTGGCTATTACCTACAGACGTGGACTTTAAGCCAACAGGTGAAAGCCCGCTGCGTTTATCTAAGGAATTTATTGAAAGAGTTGAGAAGTTGTACGGAAAAGGGTGGACTCCAGAGTATGACACGATGGATACATTTGTTGATTCTTCCTGGTATTATCTTCGCTACACTGACCCGAGAAATGAGGAAGAGTTTGCGCAAATTGATCACCTGAAAAAATGGATGCCTGTCGACTTTTACATGATCGGTCCTGAACATATTGTGCTTCATTTGCTGTACAGTCGTTTTTTTACTAAATTTCTTCGTGATGAGGGGTATTTGAGTGTGGATGAACCTTTTTCAAAGATGAGACATCAAGGTATGATCTTGGGACCTGACCACCGAAAAATGAGTAAAAGTAAGGGAAATGTGATCAATCCAGACGATGTGATGAGCGAGTATGGCGCGGATGCCCTTCGAATGTATGAGATGTTTCTGGGACCAATTGATGCTGATAAGCCTTGGAATGTCGATAGCGTGCAAGGACAGTATCGGTTTTTAAAACGCGTGTGGAATTTTTTTGGAGTCCTAGAAAAAATGTCAGACTTAGATACAAAGGAATCCAACAAAGAAATAACGCAACTTTTGAACAAAACGGTCAAGAAGGTGGGTGATGACATTGAAGCTCTTAAGTTCAACACGGCAATAGCCGCAATGATGGAATTTTTCAACGAAGTCAGTGATAATTTGAGTTTTATTGATGCCAAGAGTTTTCTAAAAATATTATCACCGTTTGCGCCGTTTATGACTGAGGAAATTTGGAGAAATATATTGAAGAATAAAACCTCAATTCATCTTGAGCCGTGGCCAGATTTTGACGAGAATTTGTTGAAACAATCAAAAATCACTCTCCCAGTTCAGATCAATGGAAAAGTTAGGGGAACGATAGAGATTGAAGTTGAGATGAAAGAAGAAGATATTATCGCTAAAGCCATTGACAATGTAAATTTCAGCAAATATATGGTTGAACAAAAATATAAAAAAGCGATTTATGTGAAGGGGAAGATATTGAATATTATTGTATGAGAGTTACAGGATAATAATTTAAGCACTCACTTCGGGACGTTGAGGCGGTCTTACTAGGTTAGTAATCATTCTTGACAAAATGGTAAAAAAGAATTAAAATCCCCCTTAAATATTATAAGTCTTCATTATCATGAGTACTCTCGAAAGTAATAAAACAAATCAGTTTTCCGATATGACTCACAATTACTACAGTAGTAAAGCTGCAGAATTTGTTAAAGGGGGAAATTTCATCACAGGCGAAAGGCTTGGAAATCATGCGATACCCGTTTACCAATATAGACGCTTTCCTTTATCTCTTAGTTTGTTTTTTAGCCAACCTAAAGCCGTAATCAGACCGTATCCACCAGGATTAGATATTGAAGTTTTTTCGAAACTACAAACAGAACTCACAGATATTCTTCGCCAACAAGGTGTTTTGTTGTTGCCACAATTGCCCGTTGCTATTCCCGCTGGTAATTTTATCTGTCAACACTTTCTACCCGACGTTGTACCTTTTATACCAAAGCAACGATATCAGTACCAATTTCCTGATGAAATAGTTGAAAGAAGTAGGCTTACGGATTTTCAAATGGGCGTGAGTAAAAATGTGAGTAAGTTTTTTGGAGACATAAATGGAACTACACCTCCTTCAGACATCTCTCTTTATCGGTGTTTTCTTTATCCAGATACTCCTATCCTTTTTAACCCCTTTAGCCATTTAATTTCATCTGCATAATAGCCTTTTGGCAATTGCAATTCGATTTATTCAAAAAAAGTATATATACTTACACTATGGTAAAAAATCAGGTCAACATCCCCTCTCAAGATATATATGGATCCATAAAATTTACCAAAAACGAAACAAAGACAAACGGAACTCCAAAAACAAAGGGGCAAAAACAGGATGATAATATAGGAAATAAATCCTCAAAACAGCTGGATAATTTGACATATGAGTCCAAACAAGTAATTTTGGATATTAAATCAGTCTTTCCTTTTGATTTTTTTCAGGATGAGATTGTTATTGATTTAACAAAAGTAAGTATCCATTTTCATTATTTTTTTTATTCAAAAGAGTTAAGAAGCATTCAATTCAAAGATATATTTAATGTTATCGTTCAGCAAGGACTATTTTTTGCATCAATTGAGATTGTAGATAAATTTTTTTCAGAACAACCTTTAGTCGTTCGATATTTATGGAAAAAGGATGCTATCAAAGCAAGACGAATTATTCAGGGAATGATGATTGCACAAAAGCAAAATATCGATATTCGTAAAATACCGGCAAAGGAATTGGTACGAAAGCTTGAGATTATCGGTGAATCACGATGACACGTAAAAAAAAAGATAGTACATGCCAAGGAGGATAAAAATAAAAGCAGTAGCGAGATTAAAAAAGATTATCCAACGTTGAGAAACAACCTTTATTTTCAAAGTAGAAACTGCAATTGCAAAAAGAGAAATTTTGTCCAAAAGCCCCAGAGATCATATGCAAATTCAATGAATGCCTCGTAATTCTCCCATTTACGATCCCACCTCACCGTAATTCGTCTGTAGTTTTGAAGTCATGCATTGGTTTTCTATACAATCCAGCGTATGACTTCAAACACTTGGCGACCATCTTTACGAGGTCTTCCGCCTATTGTAAAGTCCTGTCTGGGTAGAAGTGGTTCAATGATTGACCACTGTTTATCTGATAATTTTCTCATATACCTTTACTGTAACACTGGAAAGCTCCAGTTGTACAGGTTTAGAGATGGGTTCTAAAAGAAGCACTTCACAATTTCCTTACTTGCTGTTTGAAATGAATACAAATTGGATTGACAAACAAGAATATGGGGAATAAACTATATTAATATGAGTTCATATAAATGCTGTGCTGTTTCAACTCAGGAATCACAAAATATATCGGCTTTTGCATCAATCTTAAAAATTGTCTCTGAAGAAAGCAGATTGAAGCTGCTCTGTATTTTGCGCGAGGGAGAGCACTGCGTGTGCGAAATTATGGAACACGTTGACCTATCACAAAGCCTTATTTCTCATCATCTCAAAGACCTGAAAGAAACTGGGGTTGTGACTAATGAGAAGAGAGGGCTACGTGTTTACTATTCACTTACACCAAAAGGCATCGCAATTACCAATTTATTATTTACTATTCCTCGCATTGAGGACAAATAAATCTATGAAAATTCAAGTACTCGGATCGGGCTGCCCGACCTGCAAAAATCTGTATGAATTAACAACAAAAGCAACACAAGAGCTAGGGCTCGATGGTGAGGTTGAGTATATTACTGATATTACAAAACTTGTTGAAATGGGTGTAATGACAAGCCCTGTTCTCGCAATTGACGGCAAAGTAGCATTATCAGGATATATCCCTGACATCGAAAAGATAAAAGAAATTATCAAAGAGCTCGCCACATAATATGGACATTTTTTACCCGTTGCAACTTATTTCGGATTGGGTCACTTTCGCTCTTTTGAACCTTGAAATAGAGTCACACCTTGGAGGTGCGGTAAATTTTTTTGTCTATGACTCGTTGAAAATTCTCGGACTTCTTATTGTCATCAATTATTTCATGGCAATTATTCGTTATTATGTGCCGACAGAAAAAATTCGAGATTTTCTGACAAAGCGGAACTGGTACGGTCTCGATTATTTTTTAGCTTCGGCATTTGGAGTCATCACCCCCTTTTGTTCCTGTTCATCCATCCCCCTATTTATCGGGTTTCTATCTGCTGGGATTCCCCTTGGTGTCACTTTATCTTTTCTTATCACATCACCTTTGGTAAATGAAGCCTCAATTGCAATCTTTCTGGTTTTGTTTGGAGTGAAAACAACTCTTTTGTATGTTCTCGCAGGCATTGGTGTTGGAATGGTGGGTGGGGCCATTTTGGGAAGAATGAAACTTGATAATTATATCGATGATAAATTACAAACTGTCATTAAAGCATCAAAGCAAAATACTCCGCTGGAAACACACGCTGTTCATAAACCATTTGGACGTCTGGCTTACCAATTTTGGCTGGAAGGATGGGATCTGACGAAAAAAATATTTATGTATGTTCTTATTGGTGTTGGTCTGGGGGCAATTATTCATGGATATGTACCCTCTGATTTTTTTGAAAGATACCTCACCAATTCATCCTGGTGGTCAGTGCCTGTAGCGACTATTCTTGCTGTTCCCCTTTATTCCAATGCAGTCGGAGTGATCCCTATTATGCAGGCTCTTGTCGCAAAAGGAGTACCGTTTGGAACAGCTTTGGCTTTTATGATGGCAACTGTGGGGCTTTCTTTGCCTGAAGCTCTTATTTTGAAGCGCGCCATGAAAAAAGAATTACTGATTTCTTTTTTTACAGTGGTTACTTTAGGAATTATTATTATCGGATATTTATTTAATTTTTATAGTCCCACAATATGAGTAAAACGTTAATAGCAAGCTTGGTCGCAATTCTCTTCATTTCTGTTTATTCGATATATTCAGCGGTGAGTTCAAGTCATTTCTCACAAGCCAACACAACTGAAAAGGTTAGTCCTCGAAATATCGCTCCGGAACATACTCATATTTCTGCAGTTAGATAAATTTTCATTGTTTATGAAAGAAAAAAACCTCATTATCTCGATCGTTATTAACATTTGTATTAGTATCATTGAAATCGTTGTTGGCCTGCTGATAGGCAGTATGGCGATTATCTCTGACGCTGTTCACAACTTCTTTGATGTCGGGGCGATGGTCATGAGTCTTTTTGGTGAGCGGGCAAGTGCTAAAAAAATTGATGCAAAACACTCCTATGGATACAAACGATCAGAAGTACTTGTAGCGCTCCTCAATAGCACTTTCTTGCTGGTATCCATTTTCATAATCGGGTATAAATCTATTGAGCGTTTGATGAATCCGCAGGATATTTCTGGCGGGTGGATGCTCGTGATGGCGGTTGTCGCATTTGCTGGTAATATGGTCGCAACTAAACTTCTTCACGACCATGCAGAAGAGAGTATGAATGTGAAATCAGCATTCCTTCATTCGCTCCAGGATGCGTTATTCTCGGCAGGCGTCATACTCACATCGTTACTGGTGTTATGTTTCAACTGGCAGTGGGCAGACGCTGTAGTTTCGCTCGTGTTGTCAATACTTCTTGCCAAAGAAGCAGTGATGCTTATTCTTCAAACGGTACATGTCCTTATGGAAGGGGTTCCGACAAATGTAGATGTAAATGTGTTAAAAAAAGATTTGCTTTCACTGAAGGGTATTCGAAACGTCAATGATTTACATGTGTGGAGTACCGGATCAAAAAATATCATCTTAAGTACGCACATTGTAGCTGATTTCCAGAATGATGCCGACTATGTCGTCAAACTTAAAAGTATTAAAAACCTTCTTTATACGAAATATAAAATTACCCATAGCACCATTCAAATGGTGCCTGTATCTGCTCAAAAAGAGCTTGAAGATATATGTAAGCATTGTAGTTAATAATTAAAATAAAAAAATATGAAATAACAATTACTTATAATTGTTATTTCAATTCTTGTTATCATCGGCTTCCTATCTGCAATAGTTATCGGTAGTTAAAACAAAAAAGTAGATAATACAGAAGTCCAAACAAACCAAGATACTTCCGAGACACCGACGGCAAGTGATGAAACTCCTGTTTTCTATTACGGAAATACATGCCCACATTGTGTTGATGTTGAAGAATGGATGAAGGAAAATGCTTAGTAGGTACGCCTGACATTATCAATTACCTGTCTATTAAATTAGGTACTTGACATATCGGCTAATAGTATTTGTCAACAATAAATTTCGATTTGCTAGACTAAATCAAAACATCAAAGGCATTTTATGTTTAAAGATGATTTTTCGACTATAATAGGCCAAGGAATAAATTAGTAATTGAGACAGAATAGTCGTATGGCAAATTTCAAAAGAGAATATTCAAACATGACAAAAGAGCAAGAACGTGCAGAGCTACACCGCGCTATTTGGCAAATTGCTAATGATCTTCGAGGAAGCGTGGATGGCTGGGATTTCAAACAATATGTGCTTGGGATACTCTTTTACCGCTTCATTAGTGAAAATCTCACCAACTATATAAATGCCGATGAGCATCGTGCAGGCAAGAAAGATTTTGATTACGCTACTCTTTCTGACAAAGAAGCAGAGTTTGGTCGAGCTGATACTGTGCAAGAAAAAGGATTTTATATCTTACCAAGTGAGCTTTTTATTAATGTTCGCAAGAACGCTCGCAACGATGCTAACCTCAACGAAACTCTTACCACCGTTTTTCGCAATATTGAAAACTCCGCAAAAGGTGCAGACAGTGAAGATGACATACGGGGTTTGTTTGATGATCTTGATGTAAATTCCAATAAACTTGGTAGTACAGTAGAAAAGCGAAACCAAAAGCTCACTAAACTCTTTGAGTCTATCGGCGATCTACGACTTGGTAATTACTCAGACAATACGATCGATGCATTTGGAGATGCCTATGAGTTTTTGATGACTATGTACGCCTCAAATGCTGGTAAGTCTGGTGGAGAGTTTTATACTCCTCAAGAAGTCAGCGAGCTTCTTGCAGAAATCACCACAGTTGGTAAAACAGAAGTAAACAAAGTGTACGACCCCGCTTGTGGCTCGGGTTCGCTACTGCTCAAATTTGCAAAAGTTTTGGGCAAAGAAAATGTGAGACAGGGATTTTTTGGGCAAGAAATAAACCTTACTACCTACAATCTGTGTCGTATCAACATGTTTTTACATGATATTAACTACAACAATTTTAATGTTGCACATGGAGACACACTCACCGATCCAAAACACTGGGATGACGAACCATTTGATGCAATTGTTTCTAATCCTCCATACTCAATAAAGTGGGATGGTGATGCTAATCCTCTGCTTATAAATGATCCGCGATTTTCTCCAGCTGGAGTACTTGCACCAAAAAATTACGCAGATCTCGCATTTACCATGCATATGCTTTCATGGCTCTCGACAACTGGGACGGCTGCAATTGTTGAATATCCAGGAGTTCTTTATCGAGGTGGAGCAGAACAAAAGATAAGAAAGTATCTAGTGGAAAATAATTATATTGATACTGTTATCCAACTTCCGCCTGATTTATTTTTTGGAACTCCGATTGCAACATGCATAATTGTGTTGAAAAAAAGCAAGAAAGATAATAAAACACTCTTTATTGATGCATCCGCTGAGTTTGTACGAGGTGGAAATAAAAATAAACTGAGTGAAACAAATAGGCTAAAAATTCTAGAGGCATTTAGTAATCGCAAAGATATAGAGTACTTTGCCAAGCTTGTTGATAATAAAACCATAGCCGAAAATGACTACAACATTGCCGTTTCAAGCTATGTAGTGGCAGAGGATACTCGCGAAGTAGTGGACATTACCACACTCAACAAAAAAATTGCCAAGATTGTTGCAAGACAAAATGAACTCCGCACGGCGATTGATGAGATCGTGGCGGATATTGAGGGTAATAAATAAATCTATGAAAAAAAACGTACCCAACAACGAAATCATCATATATCAAGGCGAAGGCGATGAACCAAGGATCGAAGTACGCCTGACTGGAGAAACGGTATGGTTAAGCCAACAACAGCTTGCCAAACTCTATCAATCATCACGCACCAATATCGTTGAGCATATCAAGCACATCTACGAAGAGGGTGAACTTGGCGAACCGGCAACGTGTCGGAATTTCCGACATGTTCGCATTGAAGGTGGTCGCGAAGTAGAGCGTGAATTGCCGTTCTATAATCTTGATATGATTATTTCTCTTGGATATCGAGTAAAATCAAGTATCGCAACAAATTTTCGTATCTGGGCAACCAAAAGGCTAAATGAATACATCGTCAAAGGTTTTACGATGAATGATGAACTTCTCAAAGAAAGTGGTGGTGGCAAATATTGGTATGAGCTTCTCGATCGTATTCGTGATATTCGCAGTAGCGAGAAGGTTTTGTACCGTCAGGTGCTCGACTTGTACGCTACGAGTCTTGATTACAACCCAAAAGCGTTGGAATCCATAAAATTTTTCAAGATCGTGCAAAATAAACTGCACTACGCTGCACATGGGAATACCGCTGCCGAGGTCATTGCCTTGCGAGCCAATGCCGGCAAACCGTTTATGGGATTGCTTAGTTTTTCTAATGGAGGCGTAAGTAAAAAAGATATCGCTATAGCTAAAAATTATCTTGACGAGAGAGAGCTGAAAATACTGAACAATATCGTTTCCGCCTTTTTTGATTTGGCTGAAGTGAAGGCGATGGATCACGAGCCGACGTATATGAAGGATTGGATCGTCCAGCTTGATAATTTAATAAGTGTTTTTGACAAAAAAGTTCTTACAGAATCCGGCTTCGTAAGTCATGCCGAAGCGATGAAAAAAGCTGAAACGGAATATAAAAAATACCAAGCCAAAACCTTGAGCGATGTAGAAAAATCATATTTGGATACGATTAAAACAGTGCAGAAAAAGGTTGAGAAGAAAGTGAAAGGTGGCAAGCTAAACCGTAAGAAATAATTATGACCAAACATATAAGTAAAATCGAAAAACTGATCACTGAACTCTGCCCGAAAGGGGTGAAGTTTAATGCGTTGGGAAAGGTCGCAAAAATTAAGAACGGCAAAGATTGGAAGCGACTTGGCGAGGGTAATATTCCAGTGTATGGCACGGGTGGCGTTATGGGCTACGTTGATACTTTCGCCTATGACAAGCCGACCGTTCTTATTCCGCGCAAAGGCTCAATCACGAACATCTTCTACCTTGATGAACCGTTCTGGAATGTAGACACGATTTACTATACAGAAATCGATACAACACAAATCGTGCCGAAGTTTTTCTATTACGTTATAAAAAATATTGATTTAAAAAAATTAGACACAGGGTCAGGCCGTCCAAGCTTGACACAGGCGATTTTGAACAAAATTAAAATTCCTCTCCCACCCCTCGCAATCCAACAAGAAATTGTCAAAATTCTTGATAAATTTACAGAGCTAGAAGCAGAGCTAGAAGCAGAGCTAGAAGCAAGGAAGAAACAATATAATCATTATTATAAAAAGCTACTTTTAGAAGGTAATAATTCAAAATACATTACATTGAATGAGATTGGCAAAGTTTCAATGTGTAAACGAATTTTTAAAAATGAAACAAAATCGAGTGGAGACATTCCCTTTTATAAAATAGGTACTTTTGGCAAAGAACCAAACGCATTTATTTCACAAGAGACTTACGACGAATATCGCGCCAAGTTCTCTTTTCCCAAAAAAGGCGACGTTTTACTATCTGCATCTGGAACAATAGGCAGGCGAGTTGTTTATGATGGACAACCAGCATATTTTCAGGACTCTAATATTATTTGGATAGATAACCACGAAAGAAAAGTATTGAATAAGTATTTGTACTATTTGTATGCAACCGTAGAATGGAAAACCGAAGGTGGGACGATACAGCGACTTTATAATGACAACTTAAAAAAAATTAAAATACCTGTGCCACCGCTTCTTTCATTGACCAATCTGCACCCCAAAATGGAGAGGTTGACAATTTTGCTTGTCCCATTACAAAATTTTTGATACCACTATCATTATCGAAGTCGAAACTAACAAATACTTTTTTTGACATAATTTTATTTTAACTGATATACGATAAATAAAGCAGCACCAAT
>Ga0100387_10002036_pt1 | contig 17281 bp, 20 predicted proteins | sample CryGeymeta201511_FD_81547 | JGI IMG/M metagenome (GOLD analysis project Ga0100387, IMG submission 81547) | Groundwater microbial communities from Crystal Geyser aquifers in Utah, USA - Crystal Geyser metaG 2015-11 | ecosystem: Environmental > Aquatic > Deep subsurface > Groundwater | place... | reverse complement strand
TGTTAAAAAATCTCAAAAAACTCCGAAGCAGGACCTGCGCCTTACCTTGAAAAGACTGAAAGAATGGCAAAACAAATAGTCTCTTGTTTATATCACAAAATTGTGATATATTATTAATATATGGATTGGGATTCTCATAAAAAACAATTGCTGAAAAAACCGGGTTTCCAAAAGGCTTTAGAAAAAAACCGGCTAGAGTATGAAATCGCCCGGGCGGTAATTTTAGCTCGGGCCAAGTATAAATTTTCTCAAAAACAACTGGCGGGAAAATTAAAAACCCAGCAATCGGTTATTTCCCGGCTGGAAACCGCTCAAACCACCCCCTCTCTTTCGTTCCTGCAACGGTTGGCGGCGGTTTTTAACGGTAAAATTAGGATTAGTTTTGAAGGGTTCTAGACTTTTTTCCCGGGGGAAGCAATTTTTTTTGGGGCTATAAAATAAACACCGGGTAAAAACCCTTGGCTCGTGTCAGGTTTTCTGTGGCCACCAGCGACTGTTTTAAGCCCAGTTCCCGGGCCAAACTGCCGGCCTTGTTTAAATCACTGCCCGCGCCGGTTCTTTTAACCTCCACCGCCAGTTTTTTATCCAGAATAAAATCTATCTCCGCCCCGGATTTTTTCCTAAAATAATTCACCTTGCCCTTGAGCCGCAGCAGGTGAAAAACACAGTTCTCCAGTCTTTGACCGGGAGAAATTCCGGCAATCTGCCGGGCCAGGCCCCAATCAACAAAATAAACCTTTTTGGCTTTTCTGATCGCCACCCGCAATTTTTTACTGTAGGGCTCAACTAAGGAAATCAAATAAGTCTTTTCCAAAAACGCCAGCCACGCCTCAACCGTCAGCCGGGAAACTTTTAATTCTCCCGCCAGCCTCTCGACATTGACCAGGTTTCCCGCGTTTTCCGCCAGCAGTAAAATCAGGTCGCGCACCAAGCCGGTTTTGCGAAAATCGGCCAACTGTTCTACCTCGTGCTGGAAATAAGCGGTAAAAACCTCGCTCAATAGCCGTTCTTTTTCCGGTTTATTATTGGCCAGGACCACGCCGGGAAAACCGCCAAACTCCAGGTATTCCCGCCATAAGGGTTTAATTGTTTCGAACATTACCGTGGTTAATTCGGCTGGTTTTGGCAAAACCAGAGGCGAATTTTTAAAGATTAAAAACTCCGCAAACGAGAGCGGAAACAATTCAAAAATGAACTTCCGGCCGGACAATGACTCGGAAAACAGGTTTTTTAAATAAAAACTGGCCGACCCGCTCAAAAAAAACTTAAATTGATAATGATCGGATAAGTATTTAACCACCGAGGGCAGGTTTTTTACCAATTGGACCTCGTCTAAAAAAATCCAGGCCTGCCGGGTTAAATCCAGCCCCTGGCCGGCAAAATTAGTCCTGATAGTTTCGTAATTTTCCTCTTCGAATAAACGCTGCAGCAGTGGATTTTCCAGATCAAGAAACAGTTTATTGCCTGATTCGATTTTAGCATAAATATCCCGGAGTAAAAACGTTTTGCCGCAGCGGCGCATGCCGGTGACCACGATCGCCTGGGCCGTGTCTAAAAGCGGCCAAATTTGATCCAGCAGTTCCCGCCTATAAATCATGCTATTATTTTAGTTCAACCAAAGTTATATTGTCAATACTTATTCATTCCAGACATTTTTCCCGGGGGAAGCAATTTTTTTATAAATACCGGTTGATTATCTTCCAATAGTTTTTGGCAAAATCAAACACAAATTCCTGATCGCTAATAAAGTTCTGTAAATCAAAAGACAGTTTTCCGGGAGTAACCACTTTTTTTATCCTTTCACTCAATAATCGTTTTAACGATTTTTCATCTTTAACTTCTGTGGTTTTTTTTAAAGTTTTCCAGTTAGGCGTTACCTTTTTGTCAAAAAACCACCATAAATCATAAAAGTCGCGCCCCTTTATGTTGATTTCTTGTTTTTTCCCCTTAAACCAAATTCTGTTTAAAAAAGCGTGAATTTTACCCGCCATCAGCGTCGGCAAATCATAAGTCCGGGCGAGAAAATTAAAACCGAATTTAGCCACCGGCTTAAAAATAATCCCCGCGTAAGGCAAAATTTCGTCTTCCGCCTCAATTTTAACGTAAAGTTTGTCTATTTCCGGTTTTTGGTTTAACCCCAAACCGTATAAAATGGGAAATTTTAAATAAAGCCGGTTATCTGACTGAATTTTTGTTTCTATCAGGTTAAATTGCTTATTTTTAATCTGCCCGAGAAGATATTCGGCCAAACTGGTTAATGGCTTCTTAACCAGCGACTTTGGCAAATAATCAAAATCCAAGTCCTCTGACAGGCGGGGCAAGTCATAGCCTATCCTCATGCAGGAACCGCCTTTAAAAATCATTTTCTTGAAATCCCGGCTGTTATAAATTTCACTCAAAATCACGTATTGAATATATTCCCGCAGGGAATTAATAATCACTTGTTTGGGAACATTTTGTTGTCTTTGTTCCGCGATTATTGTTTTTAAAACATCGTTAAGCATAGTATTCGGATTTTATCAGTTTAATTAATTGCCGGGTTTTCTCGCTTTTGGAAATACCGGCATATTCTTCAATCTTCACCAATTCTTTTTTACTAACCCCCTCCCAGTTAATCCGCAATTCCCTGGCTTCCAGAATATTAACCGGACTATTTCTTAAAAATCGAAAGTAAAGAAAGTCAAAAATTGCCTTTGGTTTCGAGGCTATTAAAACCGGCGCCGAATAAAACTTAATCACCTCATAATCACGATAAAGTTCCGGGGCAATTGAATAATAACTAAAAACCCCTAATTGATTACGCCAAGCCTTGGTTTTAGCCGTAGTCACGCTGCTGAGGCCGTAAACCGCTTCGGTTAAAAGCCCGTATTTAGCCATGACATATTCTCCGGATAAGTATGAGGGTTGATAAATTTTATTGGCGAGATACTCCAGGAAACCCTGTTTGTTTGTTTGTTTTTCCCAGCGTTCGCGCAACAGATACATTCCTTTTTTCAAAGAAATTATTTTTCCGGATTTTATCCACGACTTAATATTAAAATCCAGCGCGTCTTCATCCGGCTCCATTTGCCGCAATGTTTCCTTGGTAAAAAAATCCAGCGGGGAAAGAAAATTAAGGTTTTTACGATTCATATAATTGTTTCTATATTGGTAGTAATATACTACTATTTAAGAAACGGCTTGTCAAGCATTAACCTCTTTTTTCCATTCCAGACTTTTTTCCCGGGGGAAGCAATTTTTGGGAAAATTTTCTTATCAGGACAAAAATCCGAACAAATAAAGCGGTATGGTTTTTGGCCCGCCGATTAAAATGTCGTCTTTGACCAGATATCCCAAGGCCGTGTTTTTCAACTGGGAAAAGTCTTTATTTTTGCCGCCGATTTCCAATACAGAACCATTGCATTCAATGTCGCCCACCTCCGAATAAAACGCGTGATAACCGGCATTTTGCAAATTGCCCAGCACAAACAGCTCCCGTACCGCTCCCGTCAGCGGCTCTTTGCCTATCTCCGCATTTACAGCATAAAGCAAGTTAGAATTATCCAAATAGATCTTGGCCGCATTCCGCACCAAAGCATGTCCCTGTTTGTTTTTAAGCAGAAACCGCAGTAGGCCGGCATCTTTAAGAATTTGGACATACTCGGCAATCGTGGTGTGGTCTTTTTTTAAACTGTTGGCCAGACGGTTAATGTTAACGCTGCCGGGCTGGACGGTGGCAAAAAAATAAACAATTTTCTTCAAGGCGGCCAGATTAGAAGTTTTCAAGGAATATAAACTGCTAATGTCTTCAAAAATAATTTTGTCGATAATCCCCCGCAAACTGTTTTGATAAGCCTGGTCGCCGGCCAGTTCCAAAAAAGTCGGGTAATAGCCGGTTTTGAAATACTCCTTAAGATAGCCCAATAATTTGGGGGTTTTCATTAATTTTTGGGCATATTCCTGATGATTGGCAAGGATCTCTTTTAGGGTTAAGGCCGGATATTTTGCGGTTGTTTTAATCTCCAAAAATTCCCGGAAAGAAAATCCGTGCATGGTTTTTAAGTTGGCCCGGCGGGAAAGATCGTATCTGCCTTTGATTAAATCGAGGCTGGAACTGCCGGAAAAGATTACTGCCAGCTTGGGGTAAGAATCGTAGATATTTTTCAGTTCCTGATTCCAGTTTTTATAGCGGTGAATTTCGTCGATACATAGCAGTTTAGTGTCAAACTCTTTAACCAGCCGGTCCGCCGTTTCCAAAAGCGTGTGTTCGAAAAAATAAAGATTATCAGCCGAGAAATAAAGCGCCTGATCGGAACCACTGTAATGCTCCCGCAGGTAATTGATTAAAAAGGTGGTTTTACCAACGCCTCTGGCACCGACGATTCCCGTTAAACGGCTGTCCAGGGTAAACTCGTCATAGAACCGCCGCCGGTAGGACGGCCTGATTTCTGCCAATAGGCGCTGATAAGTTTCAATTAAGGTTTGCATATATTTGACTGTACTCAAAAAATATTACCATAAAGCTTGGATGAAGTCAAGCCTCAATTCGAGGTTAAAACTTAATCGCCTTAACTTTTTCCACCAACTGCTGTTTAATTCCTTCCCAACTGGCTTCTTGGTGCAGCCGCGGCATTGGCTGGCCGTCGGCATTAGCAAAATAAACTAAATTTTTGTTTTAACTTCCCATCCAGCTCGACCCGGGATAATCTGCCAATCATTTCCAGTTTTGGCTGGAGTTTAACCGGATCAAAGCCTTGTTGGTTAAACCAATCCAAATCCTCCGATTCCCGGTGGCCCAAAAGCAGGGACAGCGCCGTTCCGCCGGATAAATAAAAGTTATTTAAAAATTCCGGCTGGGTTTTTTGAAACAATGACAGTAATTCGGCGGTTTCTCCCGGCAGGGCATTAATAAAAAAGCCGGTTTTCATGACAGATACAGCCGCCAGAAATTGGCTGATTTAGGGGATAAAAATAGTTTTGGCAAAGATTGTTTCAGGTTTTTCCTGCCGACGGTTTTTATCAGCCACGAGGCGGCCAAACGGTTGCCTTTTTCCAAAATAGTCTTGAGAATGTACTGCCGGTGAGTGTTAAAATTCAATTCGTCTAACCGGTCGCCCCAGAAAAATTGATGGAGAAATTCAGGAAGAATTGGCGGCATAACTATATTTTAGCCATTTTTCCCGGGGGAAGCAATTTTTTTTGGAGATGTGGATTTTATTTCAGCAAGTCCTTTAAATTCATCAAGGCTGTTTTTGCCGGAATAATCCGGATTTTCCCCTCGCTCATTTCTCTTTGTCCTTGATAAACCAGAAATGGTTCCGCCGCAGGATAGTCTTTAGTAAAAATTTTTAAGCCTTTAAACAGTGATGGTTTGACTTTGGCCGTCCGTTTAACTTCAAAGGCTTTTATGCCTCTTTTACCATACAAAACGAAGTCCACTTCGTCTCCGCCGGCGGTCCGGTAATAATACAGCTTATAACCCAAACCCAGATAGTCATTGATGGCCAAAAGCTCCTGGAAAAATAACGACTCCAAGGCAACGCCGCCGATTTCTTCCGGCAAATCCAGCGGCCCGGCCGGACGCAGTGTCCTATAAACGCCGACGTCAAAAAAATAAAATTTAGCGCGGGACACCAATCGCCGCTTGGCCCGCCGGCTAAACACCGGCAGGCGGCAACCAATCAGCAAATCCTCCAAAATTGAAAAATAATTTTCCACCACTTTCCGTTCAATCGCCGCCTCGCGGGCCGCGGCGCTGATATTTAATAAACCCCCTTGAGAAAAACTGGCAGTTTCCAAAAACCGGGCAAAGGCGCTGATGTTTCGGGTTAGCCCTTCCTGTTCCACCTCTTCCTTAAGGTAAGTTTGCACGTAGCTTTCCAGGTATTTTTTGGGGCTGGCTTCCTGATAAACCGACGGCAGCTGGCCGAACTCCAGCGATTTTTCCAAATTAAAATCGCGGCCCAGTTCTAAACCAGTCAATGGGTGCATAAAAAAAGTCAACGCCCTCCCGGCCAAAAGGTTGTGACCTTTTTTCCTCAATTTCCTGGCGCTCGAACCGGTCAAGACAAACTTGTGCCCCGGAGCTTCGATCAGCCGGTGGACCTCGTTTAACAACTCCGGCACGCGCTGAATTTCATCAATCACTATCCACGATTTAAAGCCTTTGGGAATTAAATTTTCCAAGCGGCCGGAGTTGGCCAGTAAATCATTATAAACCTCGGCCTCTAACAAATCGATATAAACGGCGTCGGGAAAAGTTGATTTTACCCAAGTGGTTTTACCGGTTCCCCGGGGGCCGAACAGAAAAAAACTTTTACCCTCCGGCGGTTTAAGCAATCTGGAATACATAACTCCATTTTACATAGTAATTTGGAGTTGTCAACTCCAAATTCATTCCAGACCTTTTTCCCGGGGGAAGCAATTTTTTAAATTTTCTTCAGCACTTCCCCAAACAAGTCCAGCTTTCTGACTTCCCCGACGTCAAATAAAAACGGGCTGATTTTATTTATCATGGTCCGGCTGACTCCCTCTTTCTGCCATTTTGCTTGGGCCTTTTTAACCAGATTGGTAAGTTTGTTTTTAGACAAGAAGCGCCGGTCAATTCTGGCTCCTTGGGAAAATAGCCAGACCACATCGTAAATATCCCGCGGCTGGGTTTGTTTTCTTTGAACATAGGCGGCTAGTTTTTGCACGACAATTTGATTAATCGGCAGGGTGGGCACCAATTCTAAAAAGCCGTAGCGGTTTAACAGCGCCGATTCCGGCTTCTGCCCGCGCCAAAATCTCGAATAGTCAACCTTAATCATTAATTTCTCTCTCGGATTAGTGGTGATTTTTAAATCATAAAGCAAATCGGGAAAGCGCAGTTCAAAATAAGTTTTCCCCGGCTTCAGGTTTGACTTAAATTCAAGATTGATATTTTCCAGCCTTATAGCCGCCACGGCCGTTTCAATCAACTCAACCATTTGTTTTTCGCTTAATCCCAAATTGTCAAAATCCAGATCCTCGGAAAAACGATTTAGATTCCGTAACAACCGCAGACTAGTCCCGCCGATAAAAACCAGTTTTTTAGCCGCCGGCTGACGATAAAGCTTAGCTAAAAACATTGACTGCAAATATTCCCGGATAATCCCCCGCTTTTTCTCTTCCGGCAAACCGTATTCCCGGGCAAATTCTAGAATTTGATTAAAGTTAGCGATTAAATTGTTCATTAATTACCCCTTTCACCCACCCCGGGAAAAACCGGGAAAATTGCTTCAGCCTGGTCCGGTTTAAACCGGACAGATCAACCCGTTGTTCCTTTAAATTGCTGATTTTTCTTAAATAAATCCAGTCCAGCAGCGCCTTTTCCGGCAGGGCGATTTGGTAATAAATTCCCGACCCGTCTTTAATTTTTTGCCAGCCAAAATACAGTGCTTGGTCAATTTTACTGTAAAGAAAGATGCCCTTAACTGTTTTGATAATTTTAGTGGTCACCGGAGAAATACTGATAACGTTGGCACTCACATCCGGAATAGTCCCAAAATTATTAAGGGCCGTTTCCAAACTGATATATGACGGAGAATACAAAAAATTGGCCATAGAAAATTCCTCTACTTGCCTGTCCGCAAACTGATAAACTCCCCTTTTTAACCGAATCAGCTTGCCGGCCTTATGCCAGCGGGCCAATTGAACATTGGTTTGGGCCGCCTGGACGACGGTAAACACCGATAGTGACAAAGAGTTTTTAAATTTCTCGAACCTCATTAATGCTAAATATACATATATGTATATTTATTGTCAATGGGTAATTTATCTCATTTTATTTTCCTTGTCTTATTATTTTTCACGGGATAAACTTAATTTATGGAACAACACCCGATTCCGCAGGCAATTACTACTTACAAGTTTAAGCTGGTCGGCGACATGACTTTAAAGCAGTTCCTGGAACTGGCCGCGGGCGTGGTTTCGGCCTGGGTGCTGTTCAACTCCCCGGCCAATTTTCTGCTCAAGTGGACTCTGGGCCCCTTCTTGGCTTTTTTTGGTTTTTCCCTGGCATTTTTGCCGATCGAGGACCGGCCGCTGGACCAATGGATTATTAACTTCGTCAAGGCTGTTTACAGCCCGACGCAGTTTATTTACCGGCCGGAGGTAAAAAAACTGGATATTTTTGAAACCATTAAAAAACCGCTGGCCGCCGGACCGATTTTAATTAAACAAAATCAAGGCCGGCTGCGCGACTATCTAGAGTCCCTGCCGGCAACGTCAACTTCTGTTTTTGACCAGGCCGAAGCCAAATACCTGGAACATATTAGTAACCTGTTTAGCGCCCTGGGTAATAAAATCCGGCCGCAAACCACAACCCCATCTCCGACGCGGCCGCTAAAAACCAGCCTTAAGGGCGTTCGGGTCCGGACGCTTTCCCACCCGCAAATGTGCCTACTGCCAAGAGCCACGGTTTACCAAGCACCAGCCGAGGCCAAAGTGGCCGCCATGCCAGTAATCCAAAAACCCATTACTAAACCCTTGACGGCGAATGCCGTCAAAACCACTAAACCAATTGACAAAATTCAGACCGCGAATGCGGTCAAACCGCAACCAATTACGCCGCCGCCGCTCAAACCCAAAACCCAAACCACTAATCCGATTTTTGCTACCGGCGTCATCCTCCCCCAGCGGCCGGAGCGCCCCAATCTGATCGCCGGCATTACCCTGGATCAGGCCGGGAAAATCGTTACCGGGGTGATTTTAGAAATCCGGGACAATCAGGGCTTCCCGGTCCGGGCCTTAAAATCCAACAAATTGGGACAATTTTTTATTGCCACGGCTCTGCCCGACGGCATTTACGAAATCAGCGCCGAACACCAGGATCACAAATTCGCTATAATTAGACTCGAGGCCAAAAACGAAATTATTCCGCCTCTAAAAATTCAGGCGGTCGCTTAACCTATGAACCCTGCCCCAATCATTACCAGCACCCAAAACCATCTGGACATCGAGGACATCCGGGACAACCTGGTGTTATTAAAAGACGGCTCGTGCTGTTTGCTGCTGCAAACCACCGCGGTTAATTTTTCCCTGCTGTCCGAGTCGGAACAGGACGCGATTATTTATGCCTATGCCGGCCTGCTCAACTCCCTGACTTTTCCGATCCAAATCGTGGTCACCTCGCAGAAGAAAAATATTGCTAACTACCTGGCCCTGCTGGCCGCCCAAAAACAAAAAATCAGCAACCCGCTCTTAAAACAGCAGGTGGAAAAGTATTACCAGTTTGTTAAAAAAACCGTGGCGGAAAACGAGGTTTTGGATAAAAAGTTTTATCTGGTGATCCCTTTTTCCAGCCTGGAGCTGGGAGTGTCTAACGCCCTTGCCGCCTCAATTAAAAGAAAGCCCGAACTGCCGTTTGATAAACAGTCAATCTTAACCAAGGCTAAAAACTCGCTGATTCCCAAGCGCGATCACTTATTAAAACAGCTGGTCCGGATCGGCCTGAAGGCCAAACAGCTGACCACCCCCAAGCTGATTAAATTATTTTATAACTATTACAATCCCGATTCCGGGGCGATTGAGTTTGACGCCGCCGCCGAGTATGAGGCCCCGATTGTTGAGGCCGCCGTTTCCCAGGAGCAAACCAATGAAGTTTAACTTTAAACCGGCGTCTAAGCCTCAGCCAAAGACTGATCGGCCTCTGGCCGAAACCCAGCTCGGCCGGGGGATTACCTCGGTCCAGGATATTATTGCCCCCTCGGCCATCGAGGTGGATTTTTCTTTTCAGAAAATCGGCAATTCCTACTTCCGCACCCTGTTTGTTTCCGGCTACCCCCGCTTTGTTAATGCCAACTGGCTCTCGCCGCTGATTAACTTTGATCACCCGCTAACCACGGCGATGTATATTTACCCGGTCGAGGGCAAAGACATTATGGACGATCTCCGGCGCAAGGTGGGCGAAATGGAAGCCGAAATCCAGTCGGACACCGAGCGCGGCCGGGTTGCCGACCCGTCCACCAAGGTCAAACTCGAAGACGCCAAAAAACTCCAGGAACAATTGGCCAAGGGGGCGGAAAGATTTTTTCAGTTTGGCCTTTATATTACCGTCACCGCCAAAACTTTGGAAGAGCTGAATAAAATCACCCAACAAGCGCAGTCAACCCTGGGTTCCCTGCTGATCATTGCCAAAACCGCCGCCCTGCAAATTGAGCAGGCGTTCAAAACCACCCTGCCGACCGCCCATGATCGGCTGATGATTACCAGGAACATGGACACGACCTCACTCGCTACCACTTTCCCGTTTACTTCGTCGGAGCTGACCCAAAACCAGGGAGTGCTTTACGGCATTAATGAACATAATGGCTCCCTGATTATTTTGGACCGTTTTTCCCTGGAAAACGCCAATATGGCGATTTTCGCCAAATCCGGCGCGGGCAAAAGCTACCTGGTTAAACTCGAGGCCCTGCGCTCGCTGATGTTTGACACGGAAATTATTATTGTCGACCCGGAAAACGAGTATCAGAAACTGTGTGAGGCCGTCGGCGGTCAGTATATTAACTTTTCTTTCTCCGCCAAAGCCAAAATCAATCCGTTTGACCTGTCCCAGACTTATGAAGAGGGCCAGTCAGAGTTGGGGCAAAAAGTTTTGTCCCTCCACTCGCTCTTCAAAATCATCATGGGCCAAATCTCTCCCCAGGAAGAGGCCCTGCTCGACCGGGCGATTATCTTAACCTACAAGCAAAAAGGGATTACCCCGGACCCGGGAACGCAAAAAAAAGAGCCGCCCCTTTTGGAAGACCTGTATAAAGTTTTGGCGGGCATGGAAGAAGCGGCCGCCGAGTCTTTGGCCTCGCGTTTGGAAAAATACGTCAAGGGCTCCAGCCGGGGCGTGTTTGACCAGCACACCAACATCGACATTACCAATACTTTTACCGTGTTTTCAATTAAAGAACTGGAGGATGCCCTGCGGCCGGTGGCCATGTTTATGATTTTGGATTTTATCTGGACGAAGGTTAAACGGGACTTAAAAAAACGCCTGTTGATTATCGACGAGGCCTGGTACCTGATGAAATACCCCGACTCGGCCAGCTTTGTTTACTCCATGGCTAAGCGCGCCCGGAAATATTATCTTGGCCTGACCACCATTACCCAGGACGTGGAAGATTTCTTGAATTCCGATTACGGCAAAGCGATTGTCACCAACTCCTCAATCCAAATTTTAATGAAACAGTCAACTGCGGCCATCGACAATTTAGCCAAGGTCTTTTATCTATCCGAGGGGGAAAAACACTTACTGCTGGCCTCCGGCATCGGCCACGGGATTATTTTTGCCGGCAGTAACCACGTGGCCATCAATGTTGTCGCATCACCCGAAGAGCACTCCCTAATCACCTCTGATCCTCGCGAACTTTTAAAAGAACAGGCGGCGGCGCCCCTCCCTAACCCTGGACCCGCACCGGCATAATAATGTGCAGCCAGGAAGAATCGCCCGGGATTTTAAAAAGGCCGGGGGCAAGCGGACCGGAACATTCTAAAGACAAGGATCTAGACTTAACCACAGACAGCATTTCTAAAAGATAACGGGAGTTAAAGGCAATTTCCGAGTCGTCTCCGGTGGTTTTGGCGTCAACATCAATCTCGTTTTCCCCAACCTGCGGGGTGTTGGCTGAAATGGTTAGGCCGAGAGAATTAATTTTGAACTTGACGATATTGGCGCTGTCCCGGGCAAAGACCGCTGCCGCCTTAACCGCCTGGCGCAACTCGTCAGTAGAAGTTTCTAATTTGGTGCTTGAACTTTTAGGGATAATTTTGTCAAAATCCGGGAACTCTCCCTCCAACAGCCGGGTGACAATCTCCAGACCGTTCAGGGAAAAAATCAACTGCTTTTCCTCGTCGGTCGGCGCCAAAATCAGCTCTTCTCCCGGACCAAAGTCCAGGCTCCGGGCCAACTCCAACAGGGCCCGGGCCGGCACAATCAGGGTTTTTAGAATCTTGCTTGGTTTAAAATCATTGATTGTTTTAACACATAACCGGTAGCCGTCGGTCGCCGCCAACCGCAGTCCGGTTGGACAGATTTCTATTTTAATGCCGGTAAAAATCGGCCGGGAGTCGTCGACTCCGGCGGCCGCGGCCGTTTGTTCAATGGCCGCCTTGAGCGGTTCTTTTTTTAGACTGATCTCTTTTTTGGCCTTTTTTCCTTTAAGGCTGGGCACGTCGGGGTACTCGGCCGCGTTGATGCCGTTAACCGCCGACCGGAAGCGGCCACAGCCCAGTTTTAACCTGTCTCCTTCTGTTTCCAGGTTAACTGTTTCCTGGGGCAGGGTGGCAATCAGTTCGGTTAAAACTTTGGCCGGTAAAGTGGTTTTCCCTTCCTCCTCGGTTTTAGCCGCCAGCCAGACAGAAGTGCCGGTTTCCAAATTGGTGCTGGTTAGTTTTAGTTTGCCCGGTTCGGCCACCAAAAGAATGTTGGCCAAAATTGGCAACTGGGCCCGGGCGGCGACGGTCCGGCAGACAATCCCCAAACCTTTGTTAAAATTTTCCTGGAGTAATGATATTTTCATAATATAATAATAGCCGTAGTCTTAATAGCTTTAGTTGATAAGTTGATTATAAGGCAAAAGCCCGGGGGACAAAATGAGGAAAACCCGGTTCGCCCGGTGGTTAATATGTGGACAATTTTAACCGGCAGTGGACAATTACTTCTGGTTATCCACATACAGGGATTTTCTAATGGCGGTAATGTCGAAACGCAGTTTTTCCGATTGGGGCAGGAGCCTGGCAATTTTTTCCTGGCCGTGAAGAATGGTGGAGTGGTCCCTGCCGCCTAAAATCCTGCCAACCTCTTCAAGGGGCAGCTGGATTTCTTTACGCAGCAAATACATGACAATCTGGCGGGCCAGGGAAATGGTTTTAAGCCGGCGCTCACCGAGTAAGGCCGATGGTTTAATCTGGTAATACTCGGCCACCAGGCCGATGACCTGTTTGGGGGAAAACCTGATTTTTATGGCCTCGGCCTCGCCGTTAAATTTGTTGAGCAGGGCCATGGCCAGTTCTTCGGTAATCGGCTCTTTTCTTAAAGTTACCTCGCTGTTTAGCTTCATTAAGACGCCTTCGAGTTTCCGGGTCGATTCGACGTTGGCGGCGATCACCTGGGCAACCCGCATCGGCAAATCGATCTTTTTCAGCCCGGCCTTGATTAATAAAATTGCCGTTCGCAGCTCAAACCCGGCCGGCTGGATATCAACAGCCAGTCCGGCTTCAAACCGGGACAGCAGCCGCGGCTCCAAGCCTTCAATCTCGCTGGGTTGGCGGTCGGCGGTCAAGACCACCTGGCCGCCGTTTTTTTGAATGGCGTTAAAAGTGTGGAAAAACTCTTGTTGGATTCCTTCTTTGCCGGCGATAAACTGGACATCGTCCAATAAAAGCACCCGCGCCAGGCGGTATTTTTGCCGGAAAATCTGGGTGCTTTTGTTTTTAATCGCCTCGATAATTTCGTTGGTAAAATCCTCTCCGGTACAGAAAACGACAGCCGCGTGGGGGTTTTTGCTTAATGTCTCGTGGCCAACTGACTGCATTAAATGGGTTTTGCCGACGCCGACGCCGCCATAAATAAATACCAAGGGGTAAGTCTCTCCCGGTTTTTTGGCCGCGGTTTTGGCGGCGGCGTGGGCCACTTCGTTACTGGTAGAAACGGCGAAATTGGCAAAGGTCATTCCGGGAAATAAACCCGCTTTAATAATTGACTGTTGGTAAGCTTCAAGGTTGAGCTTTTTGGTGTCAAGAGAGAAAAGATCGTCATCGCGGCCCGCCCCGGCTTTTACAACGCGGGCCGGCTTTTGGTGGATTTCCAAAACCACCTCACATTTATTTCCCAATAATTTTTCTGCCGCTGCCTGGATTTGGCCCAGATAACGCTCGCTTACCTGATGTTTATGAAAGACCGAGGGACAGCCAAGTTTTAATAGCTGTTTTTGCTGATTTAGGCGGGCCAGTTCCAGGAAACCCAGGGGTTTAATCCAGGTGGCGAAATTCCCCGGAGAAAGATTGAGTTCGAGGTCGGCCAAAATCCCCGGCCATAAAGCGTCTCGGTCCATGTCTTAAAATAAAACAGTTATCCACATGCTGTCAACAAGTAAAAAATATGCTACAATAAAAATTATGCCAAAGCGGACTTATCAGCCGAGTAAAACCCGCCGCCGCCGGAAAGTTGGCTTTCGGGCGCGCCTAAAAACCAAAGCCGGCCGCCGGGTGTTAAAACGCCGCCTGTTAAAGGGGCGAAAACTTCTGGCACACTAGCCATGCTGAACCGGCGTTATCGTCTTCCCGGTTATTTTCTCCCCCGAACATTGACAGGAAGAATTATTTTTTTTGACAATGATTTAATTATTCGGGCCAGGGCCAACAATTTAACCTTTACCCGTTGGGCCATCATTGTTCCCAAGCGGGTATTTGCTAAGGCGGTTAAGCGCAACCGGTTAAAGCGCCGGCTGTTAGCGGCCATTGACCCGGCCAAAATAACTCCCGGCTGGGACGTGGCGGTTTTAATTAAAAAATGAAGCAATTATTTTTAGGCTTAATCCGGTTTTACCAAAAACAGCCCCGGGTTAATTCCTGCCGTTTTTCGCCCACCTGTTCCGAATACGGTTATCAGGCGATTGCCAAATATGGTATATTTAAAGGTAGCCTCTTGGGAATCAAGAGGATTTTTAAATGTCAGCCGTGGTCTAAAGGAGGCCTGGATAATGTGGAATAGTTTTTTTTATCAGCCATTGGTTAACTCTCTGATCTTTTTTTATAATCTTCTGGGGGGAAATCTTGGCTGGGCAATTATCGGCCTGACGGTGGCCATCCGGCTATTGCTGACCCCGTTAACATTGCCGTCGCTCAAGTCGGCCCAGAAACTCAAACGACTTCAGCCGGAACTGGCGAAGCTCAAAGAAAAATTCGGCCAAAACAAACAGGAGTTTGCCAAAAAACAATTGGAGTTTTATAAAGCTAAAGGGGTTAATCCGGCCGCCGGCTGTCTGCCGCAAATTGCCCAAATTGTGATTTTGATCGCTCTGTTCCAGGTGTTTCAAACAACCTTGGTTGAGGGGGCGGGCTATAACACCCGCTTTTTTTATCTGGACTTAACCAAGCCGGACCTATTCAGTATTCCGGCGATCAACTTGTTTGGTTTTAAGCTGGACAAATTTCCCGGAATTTTTCTGGTGGCCTCGGCAATGATCCAGTTTATCTCTTCCAAGCTGATGATGCCGGCGGCGGTCAAATCTAAAAACCTGGCGGAAAAAACCAAAGGTCAAAGCGACGACATGGCCGCGGCGATGCAGCAGCAGATGCTTTACTTAATGCCGCTGATGACCTTGTTTATCGGTTTTAAGTTTGCTTCAGGTTTGGTATTATACTGGCTGACTTTTTCTTTAGTCATGCTGTTCCAGCAATTGTGGTTAGACCATGGACAAACTCAAAAAACTTAGCCGGGAGCTTTTGGCCCATTTAGGGGTCAAATCCGAGACAATCAAGATTACCGAAGATAAAACCGGCAGTGTCGGCCTGGAAGTGGCGGTTGACGAAGCCGAGGCGGGAATTTTGATCGGTTATCACGGCGAGACGATTGCCGCGCTCCAACTGCTTTTAGGGATGATGCTTTACCGGCAGACCGGCAAGTGGGCCAAGCTGGTAGTCAACGTCGGCGATTACCGGCAGAAGCGGACCGATTATTTAACCGCTCTGGCCCAGGATACGGCCGTTAAGGTGGCGGAGACGGGAGAACCGCTGGCCCTATATAACTTAAATCCGTTTGAACGCCGGATTGTTCACGTGGCTCTCTCTGAAAGAAAAGAAATTGTGACCGAATCCCAAGGCGAGGGTAAAAGCCGGTTTTTGGTAGTTTCTCCAAAACAATGAACGGGCTGAATATTTATACCGACGGCGGCGCGCGGGGCAATCCCGGTCCGGCGGCCATTGGGGTGGTAGTTAAAGACATAAGCGGGAAAATTATCCATCAGTTTGGCCGGACAATCGGCGAAACCACTAATAACGTGGCCGAATACCGGGCGGTTATCAGCGCCCTGGAATGGATTGTTACCCGGCCGCGGCCGGAAACAATAAATTTTTTTTCCGACTCAACCCTAATTGTCAATCAAATTAAAGGGGATTGGAAAATTAAAGAGGGCCACTTAAAACCTTTGGCGGCCCGGGTCCGTCAACTTGCCGGTCATTTATCGGTTACCTATACCGCCATTCCCCGGGAGCAGAATTTCCAGGCAGACGCCCTGGTCAACCAGGCCCTGGATAAGTGTTAGAATAAGACAATGCCCAAAGATTCTCTGCCTACCGCTTTAGTCGCCGGCGCCGCCGGTTTTATCGGTTCTCACCTTTGTGACGCGCTGGTCTCGCAAAACTGTTTGGTTTACGGTTTGGACAATTGGTCGACCGGCAAAAAAGACAACCTGCGGCATTTATTGGTTAACCGGAACTTTGTTTTTATTGAACACGATCTTAATTTACCCCTGGAAATTTCTTTGCCGTCAATCGACTATATCTTTCATTTGGCGGGGATAGAGGCTTACTTAAACGGCTTGGATGTCAGCCTGGAGACGTTGCTGGTTAACTCGCTGGGAACGCGCCAACTGCTGGAGCTGGCTAAAAAAGACAAGGCTAAATTTTTGTTGGGTTCCACGATTGATATCTATTCCGGGTTTTTGTCGGCCACCGACCACCACCGCGAAGAGGCTTATTCTCATCATGAAGCGAAGCGTTTTTCCGAGGCCCTGATTCATGAGTACTACAGCCGTTATCGGTTAGACGCCCGGATTGTCCGTCTGGGGCATTTATACGGTCCGAGAATGAATCTTGAGGCCGGGAATGAGATTAGCCGGTTAATTAGGGCGGCACTGGACAATCAGCCCTTGGTCGTCGGCGGCCAAGGTTTAAAAATCCTGTATCCCACCTACATTACCGACTTGATTTATGGTTTGATCAAAGCAATGTTCTCGCAAAGTTCTGCGGGGCAGATTTTTACCCTTGTCAACCCGCAAAAGAGCACCGCTTTAAATTTTGCCAACAATCTGAAAAAGGCGCTTAAAAACGAAAACCTGGAAATTGAATTCAGCCCGGAAGAAGCCGAGTTTGAACCACAGGCCCTGTCTAAGGCGGTTCTGGCCTCCCAGGAAAATTTGGGCTGGCAGCCGAAAGTCAGTCCGGAGCAGGGGCTGATCAAAACTCTGGCTTGGCTGAAAGCCGGAAAAACTACTCATCCCCACCAGCCTCAAAAAATCAAAGAGGAGATAATTAATCAATCAGATGACTATTCTCCGGAAGAATTGGGAAT
>Ga0100387_10002011_pt1 | contig 17348 bp, 15 predicted proteins | sample CryGeymeta201511_FD_81547 | JGI IMG/M metagenome (GOLD analysis project Ga0100387, IMG submission 81547) | Groundwater microbial communities from Crystal Geyser aquifers in Utah, USA - Crystal Geyser metaG 2015-11 | ecosystem: Environmental > Aquatic > Deep subsurface > Groundwater | place... | reverse complement strand
TCGGTCCAAATTTCCCCGGTTTTTCGTCACATAGCCACCACTATGATCCTCAAAACCGTGAAAATTTGGCCTCGATTCCCCACTCGGCTCGCTACGGACGCTCAAGCCCGACAGACTCCTAGATGAACGGGCAAGGATGTGCCACGCCGGGGATTCGGCAATGGTTCAACCGTTGTGACGATGGCCAAAGGGGTGAACAACCGTGACAACCTTGACGTTTGATACCTTAGAGGCCACACCTGAATCGCAAGAGCGGCTGGTAACGCGGGGGCATTTCGACGCCCGCATGGAGGCAATGGAGCACCGCATCACCATCCAACTGGGGGCGTTCCTGGCAGCAGCGGTGGGCATCCTGATTGCGGTACTGCGTCTGCCGTAGATTCGACGCAATCCGCGCCGCTGTCGGGTGGACCCGCTCCATCGTTTTCGACGGGGCCGGATGAATGGATGTTCAGAGTGCACTGGCCTCCTCCCCAGGATGTCCCAAACCACCCTTCACCCCCCTGGGAAGGGTCACCACCACTTGTGTTCCCTGCACTTCCCCCTGCTCCACCCGTACCGTTCCCCCCAGCTCCCCCACCCGGCAGTGCATCCCCGCAAGTCCCCGTCCCGAATGGGGTACCCCTGTGTTGGTCGGCCCCTTGTCTGGTAACCCCACCCCATCGTCGCACACCTTTAGCACCACCTGCTGCGGGGTGACCTGGAGCGATACAGCCACCCTATGGGCCTGGGCGTGTTTGATGACGTTGGTTAGCGCCTCGCGGTAGAGGCGGAACAGGTTCAGGTTTTCCTGGGTGGTGGTGGGGGCGGCGGTGGGGTCGATTTGGGTTTCAAAGCGCCACTCCAGGTTGTGGGGGGCGGTCAAGTATTGCCCCCAGTGGCGCCATTCGGCGGCAAGCGTGGCCCAGTCGTTGTCGGGGCGGTCCAAGCTGTGCATCACCCCGCGAATTTCGGCCACTGCCTCCCGTGCCATATTGGCGATGGCGGCCAGCGCCTCCTTGCTTTTTTCCACGTTAGTGTTGCGTTGCCCCAGGTCGGCCAGCAGAACGATGTGGGTGGTCAACCCCCCCAGGCCGTCGTGCAGGTCGCGGGTGATGCGGCTGCGTTCTTCGGTGGCCCACTTTTCTTGTTCCAGAGCCAGGATTTGCCGGTAGTTGCGTTCGATCTCCCGCTGCGCCTGTTCAATCCGTTGTTCCAGGGTTTGGTTCAGGGTTTCGGCAGTTCGGGCCGCTACCACGAACTGGTTGACCAGCAACATGCTGATCACCAGCAGGAAGGCTGGGACTGAAAAATTCAGCAAAAACACCGATTTTTCTGGGTTTGGGCTGACCTGCATGGCCATGTCGTGGATTCCGAAGAGCAGGATTACCCCCATGCTGATCAGAATGACCAGGAACTCCCAACTGCGGGTACGCCAATAGTGCAGCCCCACCTGCGCCACAGCGTAGGTGACGATCAAAATGGCAAAGCCATGCCACAGGTCGGTGACGGTGAAAAACCAATTCAGGGGGCAAAGAAGCAGGGTCAGGCAAAAGGCCAGGCTGATGCCCAAAATGAGCCGTTCGCGCCCCACCGGCGTGCGGTTTTGCAGGCGGTGCAGGAACAGGGTCATGAAGATGGGGACCAGGCCAATGCTGCTTTGCATCAGCCATTCCCACAGCCGGGTCGGCATGGGGGGGGATTCAACCACAATGTTCAGGCCGCTGATGGCCCAGCACAGGCTGGTGACGGCGAACCAAAACCAGGCCGGGTTACGGCGGCGCCACCACAAAAAGCCGATGACCAGCGCCAACACCACCAGCAGAGCCGAGCCGATGGCATGGATGGTTTGGAAGGCCCACATCAACCGTTTGTAAACGGGGACCACCGCCGCTTCGGTGCCCAGATGAAGCTGGGAAACCTGCCCAAAACGGTTGGCGTAGGCGGCCACCCGGAGCTCGATGGTGTTGGAGCCGGGGTGCAGCAGGGTGGCGGGAAAACAACCCAGCAGGGGGCGGTGCCAATTGCGCGATAGGGGGGGCTCCATATCCCCGCCGTTGTTGCCAATCGGCACGCTGTTCACGGCAAAAGCGGCGTTCATCACCACGTGGGGCAGCAGCAAACACCAGGGTTGCTGGCCGGGGGTATCGATGTCTACCTCAAGCCGGTACTGGGCCTGCCCGTCGAATCCGGCCAAATCCTTCCCCCAGCGGTGGGGTAGGGTGGCGGAGTGCCAAGTGTGGCCATCGGGGGCAAAAGGCATCAGCACCCGGGCCTGGCTTAAAACCAGAAGTTTGGATTCGTCGGCGCCAGCGGTGGAAAAGCCTGCCCCGACGAAGGCCAGCAACCCCCAAAGCAGTTGAGCCACACGGCGCCCCCACCTATGAAGGTGCCGGTTTTTGGGGTGGGGCGGTGTTTGGAATCTCCGTTGCCATGCCGTATGGCATTTTTCCAGCGAGGTGGGCATCGACGGGGCAGCTCCATGGGGGTGTGGATCGAGGATCGAACCGCCGCCAGTGTAGGGAGCGCAACGTATTTTGAAAATGTGATGAGGTTTTACCTGCGGCGGTTTAAGCCGATCCCAAGATCGGCACTGGCTTTGCCCCTCGGTAGGATGGTAAGGATGTCGTATTTTCCTTGCGGGAGGAGGCGATCATGGTCGCGGTGACTAAGCTAACCAGCAAAGGACAAACCACCATTCCCCAGGATGTTCAGGCCGCCTTGCATGTTGTGGCGGGCGATTTGATTGCCTGGGAGGTTGCCGACGACGGGACGGCGCGGGTACGGCGGGAGCAGCCCATGCGCCGCCCCTTCCACCCCGGCGTCATCCCCGTGCAGGCGGGGATCCAGTGGTCGCTGGGGAGGGGGGTGCCAAGATCGGGGCGTTTCAAGGGGGGAAGGGCGCCACGATGCTCCCAACGATTCGTGCAGGGCGTTCTGCCCGCGTGGAACGTCCGTACTGGATCCCCGCCTGCGCGGGGATGACGCTTCATGGGAAGTGAGATGCCCCGTTCGGGGCTACCGCGACACGTGGCACAAATTCAATTCTTAGGGAAGCGCTGATTAAAGGCTCCTGCCTTTAATCAGCACGCTACGCAAAAACCAAAAGTAGGCGCCTTGAGGCGACGTCGTTTTTGCTTCGCTTGCAAAATCAGCAGAGCTTCGGCGACGGGGTCACCTCCTACTTACGTTCCTGATTTTGGCGACCCATCCCTGGGTCGCTCGGAAGCGCTAATAAATCAGTGCCTCCTTAAGGAAGCGCCGACTCACTCGACCCGAACGCTCCCCCGTGAGCTCCCCCCTTGTTAAAGGGAGGACAGGGGGGATTTCAGGCGCTTCAATAAAGGAGTTTTGTCTTTAATCAGCGTTTCCCTAGGAAACAGGAAGAAAACAGGAGGCACACGATGATCGTCGTATTCGTTCATGGTTGGGGGGTCACCGATACCGAATCCTACGGCCTATTGCCCGAAGCGCTGGCCGCCCAGGCGGGGGGCTATGGGTTGGAGATCGCCATCGAGCACATCTGGCTGGGGCGCTACATCAACTTCCACGACGAGGTCAGCGTTGCCGACGTGGCAAGGGCCTTCCACCGCGCCCTCCACGATCAAATCCCCGACGGGGAGGGGATCGCCGCGTTTTCGTGCATCACCCACTCCACCGGGGGGCCGGTGGTGCGGGAGTGGCTCCAGCGGTTTTACGGGGCCGAGCGGCTGGGGCAAGCGCCGTTGCGCCACCTGGCGATGTTGGCCCCGGCCAATCACGGCTCGGCCCTGGCGGCGTTGGGCAAGGCGAAGGTGGGCAGACTCAAGGCTTGGTTCGGCGGGGTGGAGCCGGGGCAGCGAGTTCTGGATTGGCTCTGCCTCGGCAGCCGACCCCAGCTCGACCTGGCCACCGCCACCCTCGACTACCGCTTTGCCGAATCGGGGGTGTACCCCTTCGTCCTGACCGGCCAGACGATCGACAAGAGGTTCTACGACTTTCTGAACACCTATCTGGTGGAGCCGGGCTCGGACGGGGTGATTCGGGTGGCCGCCGCCAACCTGAACTTCAGCATGATCCGCCTTGTGGAGACCCCCGAGCGGCAAGCGGTGAAACACGGGCAGGACGACCTCAGCGTCCACCTATTGAAGCCCGAAGGTCCGCTCAGAAGGCCCGAGCCCATCGCGCTCGGCGTGGTGCCCGGTGCCAGCCACTCCGGCGACGAAAAGGGGATCATGCGCAGCGTGGTCTCGACCAACTCGTCGAAGCCCCAAGTGCAAGAAATCCTCCAATGCCTCCAGGTCGGCACCGCCCCGGAATACGAAGCACGCCGCCAAGCGCTGGAGGCGCTGACGGCGCAAACCCAGGGCAATCCCAAAGGCCACCGCTACACCATGCTGGTCTTCGTCATCAACGACGATCAGGGCGACCCGATTGGCGACTACGATCTCTTTTTGTTGGGCGGGGTGGAGCAAGACCCCGGCAAGCTGACCAAGGGGTTCTTCGTCGACCGGCAGCAAAACGGTTCCCACCCCAACCACCTGGTCTACTACGTCGATTACGACCGCATCACCCAAAACAAGCTGACCGGCTTTCGCTTGATCGCCCGACCCGACAAGGGGTTTGCCTTTTACCATGCGGTTGAATTCCGCTCGGACGGCATCGACCTCAACAGTGTGCTGCGGCCCAACGAGACCTTTTACGTGGCGATCACCCTGCACCGCTGCGTGGACCAAACCACCTTCCGGTTCGACAGCGCCAGCGATCCCAAACTGCGCTCCGAGGGGCTGATCTTCAAGACGAAGACACGGCGCAACTTCAAGGATGAGAAGCCATCCGGGGATGAGGTCGATTCCTGATGCGGCCCGGCGCCAAGGGGTGGAGCGGGCGAGGGCGATGTGGTGCCCGCACCTCAACCGCCCATCCCGGCGTCATCCCCGCCATCGCGGGGGTGACGCTTCATAGGGGTCGAATCACGACGGGGGCGCCGCCTTGGCGCCAAAGGGGGGCAGATTGAACGGCGCGAATCCCAAAGTGGATCACTTCTTGAAGCAGGCCAAGCGCTGGCGCGAGGAGATGACGGCGCTGCGGGCCATCGTGCGCGACACCCCGCTAACCGAAGAGCTGAAGTGGCGACAACCCTGTTACATCTTCAATGGCGTCAATGTCGTCATCCTGGGCGGTTTCAAGGACTACTGCCTGCTCGGGTTTTTCAAGGGGGCGCTGCTTCAAGATCCCGAGGGGGTGCTGAGCGCGCCCGGGGAGAACACCCAGGCGGTTCGGCAGATGCGCTTCACCAGCCTGCACGAGATCGCCGATCAAGAACCGCTCATCCGAGCCACCCTCGCCGAGGCCATCGCGGCGGAGCGGGCCGGTTTGAAGGTGACGCTCAAGGAGACCGCCGAGTTTGCCGTGCCCGAGGAGTTTCAGGGTCGGGTGGATTCAAGCCCCGAATTGAAGCGGGCGTTCGAGGCGCTGACGCCGGGACGTCAACGGGCCTACCTCCTTTATTTCGCCGCTCCGAAGCTGTCCAAGACGCGGGTTTCGCGGGTGGAAAAGTGCATTCCGAGGATTTTGGCGGGGAAGGGGTTGGATGATCGGTAGGGTTGCGGGGGGGGATGTAGGAGCGTCGCCCTCGGCGCGATGGTTTTTGGCGGGGGATTGGCACCATTTCTTCATGATTCGGCGCAACTTCAAGGATGAGGAGCCCTCCGGGGATGAGATCGATTCCTGATGCGGCCCGACGCAAGGGGTGGAGCGGGCGAGGGCGATGTGGTGCCCGCACCTCAGCCGCCCCCCCGGCGTCATCCCCGCGCAGGAGGGGACCCAGTACGAGCGTTTCAAGCGGGGAGGTCGATTCGCTGGGGACGGCTGACGCAGCGCGGCGGTGTTCCCCCTTTGTTCCTCTCCCGCCCCCCCCCGCCACCACTGGATCCCCGTTTAGCGCGGGGATGACGCCGAGGGGACGGAAGGGCAAGCGGGAGACTCATCCCTCCGCTGCCCCCGACTGCAACCTTTTTGAAGAGCCGAAGTTGTAGGCTCGGACCCCGTTCGCGAACGGCGGGCCAAGGGTTGCCCACAAGCACGGATGTTCGGTGACCGGAGCGGTGGGATTACGCGGCATGGCAGCAAAGAGGACCGGTGGCCGATTCGGTGCGAACCGTGATATACAGAATCGGTATAGCACGGACCCTGAATGGGAAGGCACCAATGGGGAAAGCCAAGATATTTCGGGAGGTAGAGGGGCTATGATGTCTTCGGGGGGCGCACTTCTGAAGTCGTGCTACAAAGAATCCGCCTATCACTGTTATGGCGGATTCCGCCTAAGAAACTGTTAGGGTAAATCATGCCGAATGACGATTTAATGTTGCTTGTTTTAGAAAACATGAAGAATTCCTCGAAATTTAAACATGAACTGAAACTTGAAGGCTATCCAGATGATGATGTTCGGTCATGTGTAGCCTATGCAATCGAAAAAAATTTAATTGAAGGGACGTTTTTTCGCCCAATATCAGGAGCAAAAGAGCCAATCCCACAATCACTCACAGCCCACGGTCAAGATTTTATTGAGCATCTTCATTCAAAAAAACGGGAAGTTTCTGCCGTGCATAATTCCGCTGCAAACCCATCCAATGAAAAACCACCAAATGCTACTGAAAACCAAAACTCTCTTAACATCTGGCAGCAGCCAATAGGGGCCACATGGCTTGTTGTCATCGGAGGTTCTCTTGTACTTATGGTTGGCTATATCTTTCGTCATTATTTTGGCATCCCCCTATGAACCCTAACCCGCCGTTCAACCAGACCGCCCAACAGCGGGGCGGCTGGTTAACTCTACGTTAGCTTTACGTTGGGCAAGCAAACGGAGGAGTCCATAGTGCCTACGATTTCGATGTTCTACGGGATTCTGATCCTGATGTATTTTTACGACAACAAGAAGCATAGCGCCCCGCATCTTCACGCAGAATATGGAGAATACGAAGCAACTATCGCCATTGAGGATGGTTCTGTTCTCGGCGGCAATTTGCCACCGGCCAAGATGAAGCTTGTACAGGCATGGATCGAAATACACCGGGACGACTTAATGGCGGACTGGAAGTTGGCAGTTTCGGGGGAGCCAGTGTTCAAAATCGACCCATTGCGATAGGAGGTTTTATGGACAAGATCGTAAAAGCCATTCCTCTTGACGACTATCGGATTGAGATTCAGACAAGCAGTGGTATTTCGGGCATCTTTGATGTCAAACCCTACTTAGGGGGAGGTGCATTCAAAGAGCTTGTGGATGAGTCATATTTTCGCATGGTGCGACCTGCACATCATGGAATTGCATGGCCGCATGAACAGGATTTCAGCGCAGACACCATTATCTGGGATATTCAAAGTGCCCAACAAGGCGTTTAACTCGGACTGCCTCAGTCGCTACGCTCCATCGGCAGCCGGTTAGCGCTGGCGTTAGCCATCTCAATAAGGAGAAAAATAATGCTTCGAGGACTGAAATCGATTCACTTTGGCGGTCTAGTAATATTTCTGGGCAGTATTCTCACTTTCATAGTCATCTCAGCACTTATCGAAGGTGCCAGCTTGGAGAATATCGCCTTTGGGCGAAAAATCATTAGCACAGGCACCAATGCTCTGACACTCCCCGGAATGTGGGCTCTCGCCATTACCGGCGTGTGGATGGGCTACAAACGTTATGGCTTGAAACAGAGATTTTTCCAGCTCAAGTTATTGCTCATCACGCTGGTCGTTATTAACGCATATTTCTTCGTTGTGCCCGCCGTAACCTCGGCAACAGAAATAGCCGTTCGTTCTCTTGCACAAGGCCAGCTTCTTCCAGAGTACAAGGCCGCGTATATGCAAGAGTCAATCTTTGGGGCAGTAAATGTTTTGCTTATTGTGGCAGCAGCAGTTATTGGAGTATGGAAAGTTGGTGCCAAATCCACACACGGCTAACCCGCCGTTCGAGAGGGACGGCGCAAAAGCGCGCCGCCCCTCAACTCAACGTTAAAGGTCACATGAGAAACTTCGTAGTATTTGTTCAGGGAGAGAACTTCAACTTAGAGGTTGACGGCAAGTTGCAACCTGCTGGCTTCTTTGCTTCTCGTCGCATAGAAGCCGAGAATGAAGAGGACGCGTCAAGTGCTGCAATTGCTCAATTACTGATGGAGCCAGAGCTTAAAGATAAAGCGCTTTTTAATTACAACATGATCGTAAAAGTGGCTCATGAAATGCCTTTGGAACACAAAAACACATATTCAGGTTTCACTCTCTATCCAATGGAGAAAATATGACCTTTAACAAGTCGCTCGTGTGGGGCGCTGTGCCGCTACGTGGCTTGCGCCCCACAGCTTGGCGTTAGGTCCACCTCTTGCGACACCCTTTTGGTCAAGGGTAGGTGGTCGCATAGCTGGAACAGCCCCAGCCCCTTGCGGGCGTCGAGCTGGTCGGTTTTGGCAGCAGTAGGGAAGATCTCCTTGAGCCGCGCCAGTTTGAGGTTGTTGACGTTGAACAGGCGGTAGTGGCGGCGCTGCACAAGCCCGTCCAGAGGACGAGCCCAACCGTTGTACCCTTCCATCGCCACCGTAGTGGCGCCGCAAGTCGTCGATGCGCTGGAAAAATCGGTCAAACCTTTCGGGGCGGTGATCCACCTCGAAGGCGTCGAGGAAGCGCCCGTCGGCAAGGCCGACATCGACGCAGGCGCGAATGTTGGTGGTGGGGGGAGCGTTCATGGCGTGGCCTGCGTCGGTCAGACACACCGGTTCGTCCGCCGGTCTTGTCTACTTTCGAAAGCCACATCAGAAGGCTGATTGGCACCATCCCGGTTGACCCAACGGACGAGGCAAGGTGGCGGGGCGGCATTTCAGGTTCGAACGAGCCAGGGCCGCCGACCCAGGAGCCACACCCCCGCCAAGGGGGATCTAAGGAAGCGCTGATTAAAGGCCGCCTGCCTTGAATCGGCACGCCTGGCAAAAACCAACAGTAGGCGCTTTGGGGCGGCGATGGTTTTTGCTTCGCTTGCAAAATCAGCAGAGCTTCGGCGACTTAGGTCGCCTCCTACTGACGTTCCTGATTTTGGCGGCCCATCCCTGGGCCGCCCGAAAGCGCCATTAAATCAGCGCTTCCCTAGGGGCGATCACGTCACTTTGCTGGAAAATCCGATGGTAGACCCCGCTGTCCCGACCCCGCTGATCCCGCCACGAGAGGGCAAAAACCGTTGAACGCCGTCGAGATCGAACAAGCCATCACCGACCTTGCGGAGCAGCCATTCGACGCCGCGAACTTCCCCTATGCCTTCCTTGAGGCCTTTGGCAACAAAGCGACGACCATTAGTCGCCTGCGCGCCGGTGCATCGAACAAGTCCGACCTCGGCGGTGTTCTTCAGACGAGCAACATCCACATCCTGACCTGCGACGCTGGGCGGGTGACGCAGACGCTGGCCGCTCTCAAGGCGAGCCCGGCGACGACCAAGTCCAAGGCGAAGTTCATCCTTGCCACCGACGGCGGCTTCTTCGAGGCCGAAGAGCTGACCAGCGGCGAGACGGTCGCCTGCGCTTATCTCGACTTCCCCAATCACTTCGGCTTTTTTTTGCCGTTGGCGGGCATCAGCACCGTCCAGCAGATCAGCGAAAACGCCTTCGACATTCGGGCGACCAGCCGCCTGAACCGCCTCTACGTCGAACTGCTCAAGGACAACCCCGAATGGGGTAAGGCCGAACGCCGCCACGACATGAACCACTTCATGGCGCGGCTGATTTTCTGCTTTTTCGCCGAAGACACCGGCATCTTCGGCTGCAAGGGGAAGTTCACCGAGGTTGTGGCGCAGATGAGCGCGAGGGATTCGTCCAACACCCACGAGGTGATCGCCACGCTGTTTCTGGCCATGAACACCAAGCGGGAGCGGCGGGCGGCGGCCAACATTCCCCGCTGGGCCAGCAGCGACGACTTCCCCTACGTCAACGGCGGCCTGTTTTCCGGCAGTGTGGAGGTGCCCAAATTCAGCCGGATCGCCCGCTCCTACCTGCTGCATGTCGGCGGCCTCGACTGGACCCAAATCAACCCCGACATCTTCGGCTCGATGATCCAGGCCGTCGCCGAGGAGGAGGAGCGGGGCGAGCTGGGGATGCACTACACCAGCGTCCCCAACATCCTCAAGGTGCTGAACCCGCTGTTCCTCGACGACCTGCGTGCAAAGCTGGAAGAGGCGGGCGACAACCCCCGCATTTTGCTCAACCTGCGCAAGCGCATGGCCCGCATCCGCGTCTTCGACCCCGCCTGCGGCTCCGGCAATTTTTTGGTGATCGCCTACAAAGAAATGCGCGTGATTGAGGCGCAGATCAACAAGCGGCGCGGCGAGCCGGATCGCGCTTCCGAGATCCCGCTCACGAACTTTCGCGGCATCGAACTGCGCGACTTCCCAGCCGAGATCGCCCGTCTGGCGCTGATCATTGCCGAGTACCAGTGCGACGAACTGTACCGGGGGCAGAAGCTGGCGTTGGCCGAGTTCCTGCCGCTGCGCAACGAAAACTGGATCACCTGCGGCAACGCCCTGCGGATCGACTGGTTGAGCGTTTGCCCCCCCACGGGGACGGGGGTCCAGCGAGTCGCCGATGACCTCTTTCAAACACCGCTGGAGCAGCCGCAGTTCGATTTCGAAAACGAGGGGGGGGAGACGTACATTTGCGGGAATCCGCCGTACAAGGGGAGTCAGTCCCAAGACGACGAGCAAAAAGCCGACCTCGAAGCCGTTTTCGATGGAACTCGCGTCAGTTGGAAGGGTATCGATTACGTAGGCGGATGGTTCATGAAGGCATCGACGTTTTGTAGAAGCACCACGGCCTCGTTTGCCTTCGTCAGCACGAACTCCCTTTGTCAGGGGAAAGCCGTTTCCAGTCTGTGGCCGACCCTCTTGGGCAAGGACCTCGAAATCAGCTTCGCCTACACAAGTTTCAAGTGGTCCAACCTTGCAAGCTACAACGCAGGTGTGACCGTCATTATTGTTGGAGTTACTCGGGCAAATGGCTTGAAGAAGCGCCTTTTTGTCAGTGGGGCGAACGACTCAATCGAGACGAGGGATGTGAGGTACGTCAACGCCTATCTCGTTTCCGGCCCTGAAATCTACGTTGAGCCGCGCAACGAAAACTTGAGCGGCCTCGGCCTGATGGCCTTCGGCAACATGCCCATCGACGGCGGTTTTCTCTCGTTCACAAGAGACGAGATAGAGTCTGCCAACATCCCGAAGGACTTTCAGGCACGCTACATCCGCAAGATTTATGGCGCTGCGGAGTGGATTCGCGGCCTTAACAGGTACTGCTTGTGGATCGCCGATGAAGATGCCCCCGCCGCGAACAAGGAGCCAACAATCAAGGCTCGCCTCTCTCAAGTGCGGGCATTTCGTAGAGAATCGAAGCGCCCGGCTACTCGTGAGCTGGCCGATCAGCCGCACAGATTCGGATGGGTGGCGCAGTCCGGCAACGAGGCTGTGACGATCCTCCCCCGAATACTGTCCGAGCGCCGCGAGTACATTACGGTCGGACAAGAGCCGGCAGGAACATTGACGACTGACCAGGCATATGCCCTCTACGACGCCCCCCTCTGGAACCTGGCCCTGATCGCCTCCCGCCTGCACCTAGTCTGGGTCGCCACCGTCTGCGGCAAGCTAAAAACCGACTTTCGCTACTCCAACACCCTCGGCTGGAACACCTTCCCCGTCCCGACCCTTACCGAAAAAAACCAGGCCGATCTCACGCGCTGCGCCGAAAACATTCTGCTGGCGCGGGAGCATCACTTCCCGGCCACCATCGCCGAGCTGTACAACCCCGACAATATGCCCGCCGACCTGCGCGCCGCCCATGAGCGCAACGACGAAGTGCTGGAGCGCATCGTCATCGGCCGCCGCTTCAAAAACGACACCGAACGGCTGGAAAAACTGTTCGAGCTGTATATGAAGATGACGGCGGCGGCGGCTGCGGCGGGTAAACACGCCGGGAAACCGCTCCGAGGCAGAGGCGCATCATGAGCGAAATGCCCGTTGGCCTGACGACACCTCCCGAGGGCTACGCCGACTGGCTGGCCGACCTGAAGACCCGCATCCACACCGCCCAGCAACGCGCCGCGCTGGCGGTGAACCGGGAACTGGTCGTGCTGTATTGGCAGATTGGCCGCGACATCTTGGCGCGGCAGGCGCAGCAGGGCTGGGGGGCGAAGGTGATCGAGCGGCTGGCGCAGGACTTGCGCGCTGCGTTCCCCGACATGAAGGGGTTTTCCCGTGCCAACCTGATGTACATGCGCGCCTTTGCCGAGGCCTGGCCAGATGCCGAATTTGTCCAACAGGCTGTTGGACGATTGCCTTGGGGCCACAACCTGGTGTTGCTGACCCGGCTGAAGAACGCCCACGAGCGCCTGGCCTACGCCGAGGCCGCCGTGACCCACGGCTGGTCGCGCAATGTGCTGAATATCCACATCGAAACCCGGCTGCTGGAACGCACGGGCAAGGCGGTCACCAACTTCGACGCCCGCCTGCCCAAGCCCCAATCCGACCTGGCCCGCGAATCCTTGAAGGATCCGTACCGCTTCGATTGTCTTGGGCTTGGCCGGGAGTCGGGCGAGCGCGAGATCGAAACAGCCCTGGTCCAACACGTGACCGAATTCCTGCTGGAGCTGGGGGCGGGATTTGCCTTCGTCGGTCGACAGGTGTTGCTGGAGGTGGGCGGTGACGAGTTCTTCATCGACCTGCTGTTCTACCACCTCAAGCTGCGCTGCTATGTGGTGATCGAGCTCAAGGGCGGCAAGTTCAAGCCGGAGCATCTGGGTCAATTGAGCTTTTACCTGACGGCCGTGGATGCCCAGATCAAACATCCGCAGGATGGCCCGACCATCGGCCTGCTGCTGTGCAAGAGCAAAAACAAGGTGGTGGCCGAGTACGCGCTGCGCGACAACACCCAGCCCATCGGCGTGGCCGAATACAAATTGCTCGAATCGCTGCCCGCCGAGTTGCAAACCAGCCTGCCCAGCATCGAACAAATCGAGCGGGAACTGGGTGGCGACGATTTGTCTGGTGAGGATGACGCGCAATGATTGCCAAGGGGGTAATGCTTTGAACCGGACTGTGCCTTCCGTCTGCGTCACCTACGCACGCAGCGGCGTATCGACCAAGGCCAATGCCCTGGGCATGCGGCCCATGCAGGAGCGGGTCTATGACAGGCGCGGCGAGCAGTATCTGCTCATCAAGTCGCCGCCCGCCTCGGGCAAGAGCCGGGCGCTGATGTTCGTGGCGCTCGACAAGCTCAAGAATCAAGGCCTGAAGCAGACGATCATCGTTGTGCCGGAGAGGTCCATTGGGGCCAGCTTCAACGACGAGCCGCTGTCCCAATTCGGCTTCTGGTCCGACTGGCATGTCGCGCCGAAGTGGAATCTCTGCAACGCCCCCGGCAACGACAACGGCGGCAAGGTGAGGTCGCTCGGCGCGTTCCTTGAAAGCGACGACAAGGTGCTGGTCTGCACCCACGCCACCTTCCGCTTTGCCGTCGATGCCTACGGCGTGGCGGCGTTCGACGACCGGGTGATCGCGGTCGACGAGTTCCACCACGTATCCAGCAACCCCGACAACAAACTTGGCCTGCACCTGGGGCAGTTCATTGCGCGGGGCAAGACCCACATCGTCGCCATGACCGGCTCTTACTTCCGGGGCGACGCCGAGGCGGTGCTGGCTCCGGCCGACGAAGCCAAATTCGATACCGTCACCTACACCTACTACGAGCAGCTCAACGGCTACGAGTACCTCAAGCAACTCGACATCGGCTACTTCTTCTACGGCGGTGCCTTCGTCGACGACATCCTCAACGTCCTCGACCCTGCCGAGAAGACCATCATTCACATCCCCAACGTCAATTCGCGCGAGAGCACGAAGGACAAGATGCGGGAGGTGGAGCACATCATCGAGGAGCTGGGTGCGTGGCAGGGGATCGACGAAGAAACCGGCTTTCAGCTCGTCAAACGGCCCGATGGCCGGGTGCTGCGCATCGCCGATCTGGTTGATGACGACGCCGCCAAACGCGACCACGTCTCCGCCGCACTTAAGAATCCGGCCCAGAAGAACAACCGGGACTACGTGGACATCATCATCGCGCTGGGCATGGCGAAGGAGGGCTTCGACTGGATTTGGTGCGAGCACGCCCTGACCGTCGGTTACCGTGCCAGCCTGACCGAGATCGTGCAGATCATCGGTCGCGCCACCCGCGACGCGCCCGGCAAGACTCGCTCACGGTTCACCAACCTGATCGCCGAGCCCGATGCCTCCGAGCAAGCCGTGACCGAGGCGGTCAACGATACCTTGAAGGCCATCGCCGCGAGCCTGCTCATGGAACAGGTCCTCGCCCCGCGCTTCGAGTTCAGGCTCAAGAACGCCGACAGCGGTCCGACGCCGGGCTTCGACTACGGCGTGGGGGGCTACGACCCCGACAAGTGCAACATTGGGGTGAACGAAGCGACCGGGCACTGCCAGATCGAAATCAAGGGGTTGGCCGAACCCAAGAGCAAGGAGGGGGCGCGCATTTGCCAGGAGGACCTCAACGAGGTGATCGCCACCTTCATTCAAGACAAAACCGCCATCGAGCGCGGCCTGTTCGACGAAGAGCTGGTGCCGGAGGAGCTGACCCAGGTTCGGCTGGGCAAGATCATCAAAGAGAGGTACCCCGAGCTCGATGCGGAAGACCAAGAGGCGGTGCGCCAGCACGCCATCGCCGCCCTCACCCTGACCCAGCAGGCCAAGAAGCTGGCGACCTCCGGCGAAAGCGGCGAGGCATCCCCCAACACAGCCCTGATCGACGGCGTGCGTCGCTTTGCGATGGACGTGCGCGAACTGGACATCGACCTGATCGACCGCATCAACCCCTTTGGGGAGGCCTACGCCATCCTCGCCAAGAGTATGAGCGAGGAGAGTTTGAAGCAGGTCGCGGCGGCCATCTCGGCCAAACGGGTCAACCTGACGCCGGATGAGGCGAAAGACCTCGCCATCCGCGCCGTTCAGTTCAAGAAAGAGCGCGGACGTGTGCCCGCGCTCGATGCGCAGGATGCGTGGGAGCGACGTATGGCCGAAGGTGCCACCGCGTTCATGCGCTTCAAGAAGGAGGGGCGCTATGAGTGAACCCAACCTCGACGAACTGGCGGCGGAGCTCGCCGCGTTTGCCGCGCCAGAGGCGAAGAAGGGGCGCCCGCCACGCGAGGAGCGGGTCATCGCTGGGTTCGAGGAGATCCAGCGGTTTGTCGAAAAGCACGGTCGTGCGCCGCAACATGGGGAGGGGAGAGACATCTTCGAGCGGCTGTACGCCGTGCGCCTCGACCGCCTGCGGGCGCTGCCGGAATGCCGCGCCCTGCTTGAGCCGTTGGACCATCAGGGGCTGCTGTCCGACGCCTTGAACGTCGCCGAGTCCTCGGGCGCATACGACGTGGACCAACTGGCGGCCGAACTGGCGGGCGTGGATGGGGGCTCGGACATCTCGAATCTGCGCCATGTCCGCACCAGCGCCGAGAAACGGGCCGCCGAGGAGATCGCCAACCGCAAGCCGTGCGAGGATTTCGAGGCCTTCAAGCCGCTGTTCGAGCGGGTCCGGGCCGACCTCAAGACGGGGCTGCGGCAAGCCCAGCCCATCGAGGCGGGGAACCGGGAGATCGCGGTCGGCGATTTTTTCATCCTCGACGGCATCACCCTCTACGTTGCCGAGGTGGGCGAGCCGTTGAAGACGACGGCGCGGGAGGTGGATCGTCGCCTGCGGGTGGTGTTCGCCAACGGCACCGAGAGCAACCTTTTGCTGCGCTCGCTGCAACGGGCCTTCTACGACGATCCCGCCGCGCGGCGGCTAGTCTCGCCCCAAAGTGGCCAAAAACAGTTGTTCGGCGGCGATTTTGAGGCGGACGACGTGGAGAGTGGGACGATCTATGTGCTGCGTTCCCTGTCGGATCATCCCTATGTCGCCCAGCACCGCGATCTGATCCATAAAATCGGCGTGACGGGCAGCAAGGTCGAAACCCGCATTGCCAATGCCGAGCACGACGCTACCTACCTTCTGGCGAAGGTCGAGGTGGTTGCCACCTACAAGCTGGCGGGGATCAACCGCGTGCGGATGGAGAATCTGTTTCACCGGCTGTTTGCGTCGGCGCGGCTGAACATCACCATCAACGACCGCTTCGGTAATCCTGTGCAGCCGCAAGAATGGTTCCTTGTTCCCATGTTCGTGATCGATGAGGCCGTCCATCGCATCAAGGACGGGACGATCACCCAGTACGTCTACGATCCCACAGCGGCACGCCTGGTGGAGGCCGGTTCCCCGGCTAGGAGCCCGTCGGACTTGAGCCTTCCCCTCCAGGATATAAACCGATCCTGAGTCGATGATCGTGACTGAGGCGAGACACAAGTCTGCAGGATCAAGGGGGGGGCTGTTTTGAGCGTTTGAGGGGGTTGAAACGGCTGATTGCGCAGGTTGCCGAGGGGTCGCAGATTTTGCTTAGCCATGCGCAGCACGTTCATCCGTTTTGGGTTCCAGGCCAACACCGCCAGAATCCATTCGCCACTCACCCGGCACAACTGGATCATTGGTATCAGGTTTTGTTCAATAAAAGGCCAGCCAATAATCGACTCAACCAGACAACGGGAAACTCAGTGGCGCTAAGCGGGTAATTCACGGCGCGGTTGGTTGGCCGAGTTGTCGGGCAATGAAACGAAGGAGTCCATCGTGCCTGCGGACGATTCGATCATTCCTCGCCAAAACTTGCCTTGAGAATAGAAAAAATAAGGTGCCATAAGGCTTGGCTTTATGAAATCAAATCGTGGGTTCAGGTCGAAATTGAAGATCGAACGAACGAGCCAGGCGGTACATACACAAGCTCAATTTAAATTAAAGTGGCCAGGCCCGAATCAATCGAACAGGAATAGCAGAGTATGATGAACCAGCAAAACACAAAGCTCAAAATCGCGGCCATGTTGGCTGAGGTGGCAGACGGGTATATTCAAATGGGTAATAGTCTGGAAGAGCGCAATAACTATTTGCGTAGTGCGATCACAGCTTGGAATTTGGCCTGTCTTCCTTTCGCAAAAATAGAGCGTTGTTTACGGGAATATATTGCCATATATGATGAAATCAATACCCCTGACATTTCAGAAAATTCAAGCACATTAGAGCGAAATCTTCGCGCCCTTATCAAAAGGAAGATATCTCTTTATCCAAAGGTTAAAATCCAATTGCTTGGTGGCAGTATCGAGAACATTGCGGGGAAAGTGAAGTGGACCCCAAAAACTGGACAGTAGGTTTTGTTAAGACCGAGGGGGCATGATTGGCGAGAGCGAGGAGCCAAGCGATGCCCGGAAAACACAAACGACACAGTGCGCAGTTCAAGGC
>Ga0100387_10002004_pt1 | contig 17380 bp, 14 predicted proteins | sample CryGeymeta201511_FD_81547 | JGI IMG/M metagenome (GOLD analysis project Ga0100387, IMG submission 81547) | Groundwater microbial communities from Crystal Geyser aquifers in Utah, USA - Crystal Geyser metaG 2015-11 | ecosystem: Environmental > Aquatic > Deep subsurface > Groundwater | place... | reverse complement strand
TGGCGGATGGCAAAATTGTCTTTTTTCAAAATGTACGATTTTACCCATTCCGGCATTTCGAAACAGAGTCCCGATTATCGTAGATGAGGTAACAACTTTAGTGGGACCCGGTGAACTGATCGATGTGGTTGTAACAGAACGGGGTATCGCCATAAATCCACTGCGGTCGGATCTGATCATAGCGACGAAAAATTCCGGCCTGCCGATCCGCACTATTGAAGAGATCAAGGCAGAAGTGGATGAACTGGTCGGTGGGGCACCCGCAAAACCCGAACTAACGGATGAAGTTATCGGCGTCGTAAAATGGGTGGATGGGACTCTATTAGACTCGATTTTCAAATTAAAAAATTTAGATTGACTACCTTTCCCCTGCGGATCGGATATACAGGCGGGGAATGATCATCTATTATATACTCAAAATCCACTAAACAGAGAATCATTTATGAGATCACATGTACAGAAAATATGGCCTGAAATGAGTTGGATCACTGATAAAGACCTGCGGGAAAAAACGCTAAATGCGTGGGTCTATGCCATAGAAAACAGCGTGTTAACGCCCGGAGATCTTGAATCCATCCCCTTTTCATTATTGATAAAGAATTGTACGATATCGTTTATGAACCACAAGCGGACGTGCGTCCAGTTGGCTGTGGGCATCGCCAGAAAAATGAAAGAGAATTTCGGTGATCAAATCAAAATCAATATGGATATCCTTATTTCGGGCGCTATCCTGATCGATATAGGGAAACTTTTGGAATACGAAATCCTGGGTGGAAAATTAACAACCAGCCGTATGGGTAAAATTGTACGGCATCCGTTCAGCGGTGTCGCCATTGCCTACAAGTTTGGTCTTCCACCTGAAGTTCTCCACATCATCGGTACTCATTCCGGAGAAGGCGACCTGGGTATGCGAACCGTGGAATCCATCATCGTTCACCATGCAGATTTTGTCTCATTCGAACCGTTTAAAGATTGACATCGGTTCTAACAGATTTAGCGAATTAAAAATATATAAATTTCACTGCTTTGTAATGATCTGTCAACCCAAATTACCGGCTATGCAACGGATCATCAAAAAATACAAGGTCCGGATTTTCAGACAGGGTCTTTGAAGAAGCGGTTATGGTAGAATTAAACTTAAAAGGCATTCCATACGAACATCAGGAAACATGTCATATTATTAATGAAGGGTTTGCTGTACAGAAATTTGTGTGATCTGGACGTTGACATTAAAATTTTAATTGAATTAAAAGCGCATAAAGAATTAAGTGATATTGATCGCTCACAATTATCATAAAGTCTCAAACTTGACACACGGATTATTGATCAATTTTGGGCTCAATCCCTGAAATATGAAAGATTGATTCAAACACATTGAAATTTGAGTAACCTGTGCAATAGTGGTTGGAAAATGAAACAAACAATGATTGAAAAAATTGCCCAACGGTTCGCCGTCGGCTTGAGACCCGGTCAGACGGTCAGGAGCGGGGATTATCTGTCGATCCGGCCGAAACACGTGATGACGCACGACAATACCGGCGCCGTCATGAGTAAATTCCGGACGATCGGCGCCGTGAAAATATTTCATCCACGGCAGCCCGTTTTCACTCTGGATCATAACGTTCAGGATATCGGTGAAACAAACTTAAAAAAGTACAGGAGTATCGAAAAATTCGCCTCTGAAATGGGTGTGGATTTTTACCCTGCAGGTCGGGGAATCGGACACCAGATCATGTGTGAGGAAGGCTACGCATTTCCCGGGGCAATGATCGTCGCCTCGGACAGCCACGCCAACATGTACGGCGGGTTGGGTGCACTCGGTACACCGATTGTCAGAACAGACGCCGCTGCGATTTGGGCAACCGGCAGAACATGGTGGCAGGTTCCTCCTGTTTCGAATGTAGTTCTCACCGGAAGTCTCCAAACTGGCATTACCGGAAAAGATGTAATTATTGCCCTGTGCGGCGCTTTCAATCATAACGAGGTTCTGAATCATGTTGTTGAATTTAACGGTGACGGAGTGGAGTCATTATCGATCGAACAACGATTGACCATCGCCAACATGACCACTGAGTGGGGCGCCTTAGCGGGTGTATTTCCCATTGACGTCAAAACGCTCGACTGGATTAACAGACGGATAATTAAAATTCGGAATCGGGGTCTGGCACATGTCCCCTCCGATGTAGACGGTCGAGGCGAGCATCCCAGATTCAATGAATCCAGACTAAAGGAACTGATTCATAATATACCCGTCGCTGATGAAGATGCACGTTATCACCAGGAACTCAGCCTGCACCTGGGTTCGGTTCAATCGTCAATAGCCGGTCCCTGGAATGTGAAAACAATGATGTCTGCATCGGACGCAGGTCGTCAAAAAATTAAAATCCAAAAGGCCTATCTTGTATCCTGTGTGAATAGTCGGACAGATGATCTTACTGATGCCGCAAGGATCATCCGAGGGAAAAAAGTCGCAAAAGGTGTAGAATTTTATATTGCGGCAGCTTCGAGTGAGGTTCAAGAGGAAAGTGAACGCCGGGGAGACTGGAAAATATTATTGGATGCGGGGGCAATCCCGCTGCCTCCGGGGTGCGGACCCTGCATTGGTCTTGGCGCCGGATTATTGAGAGAAAATGAAGTCGGTATTTCAGCGACAAACCGGAACTTCAAAGGCAGAATGGGAGACCCTTCCGCTCAAGCGTATCTGGCCAGCCCCGCAGTGGTTGCCGCTTCGGCAATTGCAGGAATGATCACCGACCATAAACGCTCATTACCATCGCCGCTCAAAACAGATATCCGCGTATTTTCCCCGGATGAAACCGAAGCGGACACTCCGGAACTATTAAACGGATTCTCATATCGGATCGTCGCGGATATCGTTTATTGTTATCAAAATAATTTGAACACAGATGCAATTTTCCCAGGGAAATACACATATATTGATGATTTTACGCCCGAACAACAAGCAGAGGTTGTGATGGAAAATTACGATCCCGAATTTACGAAAAAAGCAAGAGCCGGTGATATCTTAGCGGGGGGAACTAATTTCGGCGCCGGTTCATCCCGCGAACAAGCCGCCACCGCATTCAAATATAAGGGAATTCGCATGATCATCGCCGGTTCATTCAGCGAAACATACAAACGGAACGCATTGAATAACGGGTTCCTGTTGCTGGAAGTGCCATTGTTTATCGAGGATCTGAATAAAAAATATGGGTCAACTGCACTGACAGTTCAGACCGGTCTGGCGGTCACTGTGGACTTCAGATTGTCAACCTTACAATTTGATAATCATACCTATCGAATACCGCGGGTCGGGACTGCGGCCCAGGAGTTGATCCTTGCGGGTGGATTGGAAAACTGGGTAAAAAAGGAGTTGAGTTTATAAAACGCAGTACATTTCTTACAGCGGGTGCGGTTTCTCAGATCACCCCAATAGTCGCCACGAATATTTTGGATAATATCGAGAGATCCACGGATCCGCTGGCAATTTCTACCTGGAAACACGGTGAGATAGCGAACCATGCCGTTGCAGCTATTTTTAGTCGTGGCGGTACTTCGCTGGATGCCGTAGAAGCCGGATGCCGGGCAGTGGAGGAAAACCCGGACATTCGGTCTGTCGGTCTGGGTGGGGCACCGGATATCTCCGGTGAAGTAACTCTGGACGCAAGTTTCATGGACTGGAATGGGAATGTGGGTTCCGTTGCCTGTATGAAAGATATCGTGCTTGCTGCTTCCGTTGCCAGAAAAGTGATGGAAAATACCGTTCATGTCATGCTCGGCGGAGAGGGGGCAAAACAGTTCGCTATACAACACGGATTCGAAGAAACGGATCTTCTGACCGATAAAAGCAGGGAAGAATGGAAAAAATATCTGGAGAACATTCATTAAAAAGTAGACACACATGATACGGTCATCGTCCTGGTGCAAGATTCAGAAGGCAGAATTTCCGGAGCATGCTCCACATCGGGATTGGCATATAAACTCAGAGGACGCGTCGGTGACAGTCCCATTATCGGCGCCGGGCTATATGTTGATAATGAGGCGGGGACTCCAGTAGCTACAGGTCTTGGCGAAGAAGTAATACGGATGTGTGGAAGTTTTTTAATCGTAGAACTGATGAGACAGGGTTATTCCCCCGAAGATGCATGCCGGGAAGGGTGCCGTCGATCGATTAAACGATATCCAAAGGGTAATCCCATTCAATTTCATATATTGCACTTCGAAAGGATGGACAGGTTGGTTCGGCAAGTCTGGTCAATAAATTTGAATATGCATTGTATTCAAATGACAGTCACAAGATAATAAAAGTATCACATATGTAATTTTAAAAAAAAAGATCAGGAGTAGGAGCAAAAATGGCGAAATATAAGATTGCCTGGCTGCCAGGTGATGGCGTTGGAAATGATGTGATGGAATGTGCCCGGCTGGTTTTGGATAAAATTGGTCTGGATGCGGAGTATGTTCACGGGGGTATCGGCTGGGAATTCTGGAAGACCGAAGGGGATGCCCTGCCACAACGTACGATCGATATGATGAAATCTACGGATTGTGCATTGTTCGGGGCGATTACCTCAAAACCAAAAGAAGAAGCCGAAAGGGAACTGGATCCGTTGCTGAGAGGGAAAGGTCTCGTGTATTTTTCCCCTATTGTACGGATGCGTCAATTATTTAATTTGCATACGAATTTACGTCCATGTAAGGCGTATCCCGGTAATCCGCTGAATCTGAAAGATAGCATTGATATTACGATATTCAGGGAAAATACCGAAGGAATGTATGGCGGGGTAGAATTTTATCCCTTACCGGAGGAGGTATTTGATGCATTGGATAAAAACCATCCTAAAATGGGTAAGTTTAAAAAGTTCGGACTGGAAAACATCGCCATGTCCACACGAATCATGACCCGTCAGGGGTGCAGAAGCATCATCACCGCAGCTTTTGAATATGCCCGAAAATTTAGAAAAGAATCGGTGACGGTTGTGGATAAACCCAATGTCTTACGAGAAACCGGAGGGCTCATGATCCGAACCGCCCGCGAAGTAGCGAAGAAATATCCTGATATTGAGCTCTGGGAAACCAACATCGATGCACAATGCATGTGGCTGGTAAAAAACCCGGAGCAATATGAAATACTGGTCGCTGAAAATATGTTTGGCGATATCTTGTCTGATCTGGCCGCTCAGCTGGTGGGCGGCCTGGGATTCGCCTGTTCAGCCAATCTGGGGGACGACTACGGCGTATTCGAACCGACACATGGTTCAGCTCCAAAATATCATGGGATGTACAGAGTAAATCCCATGGCGATGCTCCTCACAACCAAAATGATGTTGGACTGGCTGGGTGAAACCGAGATGGCAAACCGGCTGGAAGCGGCGGTTGCGATCGTCATTAAAAAAGGAGATGTCAGAACCTATGATATGGGCGGCAACGATTCCAGTTTAGACATGGCAAATGCCGTCGCTAATCTGTTTTATTAAGATAATTTTTAAAGGAGAAATACCCCGATGAGCTTAAGTATATCCCGTCAAATCGCACGGTTCGCACACCACCTGAAATATGAAGATTTACCGGATGAAGTGATCCACGAAGCGAAACGATACCTGTATGATTCAATAGGATGTGCCTTTGGCGGCTATCATACGAATGATGTAAATATCCTTATGAACGTATTCCGGACTATGGGAGGTCATCCGGAATCCACGGTAATTGGTTTTGGAGATAAAATTCCTGCCATTAATGCCACCCTGGTGAATTCACTGATGATCCGTGCCCTGGATTTTAATGATATCTACTGGAAAGAAGACCCGTCTCACCCGTCTGACCTGATCCCCGCAGCCCTGGCAACAGGGGAATTGATGAAGTCGTCATTTAACAATATTATCGTTGCGATCGTACTGGCATATGAATTCGAACAAAGGATGTGCTTATTTGCAGTACCGGGCGTGCGGGAAAGAAAATGGCATCATGCAACCCTGACACAGTTTGTATCCCCCATCGTTGCCGGAAAATTGATGAATCTAACCGAGGATCAATTGGTGAATGCCATCGGTATTTCAGGGTCCCATAACCATACCATTGGTTGTCCCACGGCGGGTAAATTAACCATGATGAAAAATACGGTTGATCCCATGGCGGTACAATCCGGTGTTTTTGCCGCTATTTTAGCAAAACATGGATATTCGGGCACTGAAGAAGTTTTCGAAGGAAAAGAAGGACTGATGGATTGCTTTCAGGGATGGGATGCTAAAACCCAACAACGGACCCCCCTCAAAATATACGGTCGTGACGGCTCACCCGCGCTTCCGGACTGGACCTGGGACATCGAGGCTCTGACCGGAGGCTTGGGCGATTCATATAAAATCATGGATTGCAGCATGAAAGCATTTCCGACGGAAGCGCTAACCCATACCCACATTACCGCAACCTTAAAAGCCGTGATCGACAATAACATCTCAATGGAGGATATTGAAGAAGTGGAAGTCACGACGATTTCCCGGGTGTGCGATATTCTTTTTGATAAACACAAGTATAAACCCGAATCCCGGGAAACGGCAGACCACAGTTTACCCTATTGTATTGCCAGGGCAATTCTGGATAAAAAGATCACAACTCAATCATTCAGCGATGAGAAAATACATGATCCACTCCTAAAAGAGATTATATTCAAAATCAAAGGAATCGCCAGTATCGAATTTGAAAAAATGTTTCCGGAAAAGCAGCCATCACGGGTAACTATAAAGACAAAAAACGGGGGAGACCACACCGTCTATCTGGAATATCCGAAGGGAGATCCGCGCGAGCCCATGACTATGGGAGATATCGAAAATAAATTCAATGCATTGTCCGGCTCCTTAATAAACCAAAGGAAACAGGATCAAATAAAACAGATGATTTTTGAATGTGAAAATTGGAAAATTGGGGAATTTATGAAGAGTCTGGCTGTATAGGATTCCGAGTTAAACCTGGTTTTCTCCCGGATAATTATGAAAGGAGTTGTATTTCAGTTTCACTGTTGGACATGATTCATCATCTGCATGCCCCTGATCCGGAATTCAACTGCCATTATGTGAACCAGGGGTAATGATAAGGAATGAATGTTAAATTTTGAATAAAGCAAGCAAAATAACGTAACTAATCTGGTAGTTACGGATATTTCGATCGGCGTAAATTTATACGATTATTAATATTCAGATGTGCCACTTCAGACGAATTGTTTTTGCAGATTATCTTCAGTGGAAATAAAATACCGCTCGATTTTAGAAGTGTGTGGAAACCTTCGGGTTTTTCCCCGTCGAAGGGTCCGCACCGACGGACAAAATGGAGAAATCTTAAAAAAATCGATAATCGGTGAATGAGTACATTGAGACAAAATAATCTATTATTCAGTCAGGATGTTTCAAATGAAAAAACAAAAAATAGGGATCATGGGTTTTGGGAGGATTGGAAGAGAATTCTACCGCATGGCTCAGCAAAATAATCAGTTAGAAATCGTCGCAATTGTGGATTTAGGGAAACCCGAAATACTTCACTACCTGCTAACGATAGATGGATTCAGTCCTCAGGATATAAGATTGGAAGGGAATTATTTGATTTCCAATCATTCACGGACACGTATTTTTCAGGCTGAGGAACCATCAAATGTACCCTGGGATGTTATCGGCGTGGATACCGTTATCGACTGTACGCATAAATACTGCTCTCATGACCAAATGGAGGCTCATCTGCACAGCGGAGCACCCCGGGTAATCATTTCAGCGTTACCCAGAGACGACATTGACCGGATTGTGATCATGGGTGTAAATGATCATGCCATTTCACCTAACGATGCACTCATTTCGGCCGGCTCTTCTACTTCAAATGCCCTTGCACTCACTCTGAAGGTGATTCATGAGGTGGTAAAGATTAAAATGGCGATGGCTACCTCAGTCCATGCTTTTACCAGCGATCAACCTTTGCATGATGTTGCAGGAAGAGATTTCCGCAGAAGCAGGTCTGCCGCTGAAAATATCATACCTAATATAATCCCGTCTACGACATGGGTGGGGAACCTGCTGCCTGAATTGAAGGGAAAGGTCGAAGGTATTGCTTTAAATGTTCCGGTGATGAGGGGGTCACTGCTGGATCTTACACTTAAAATTCAGGATGAGGGGAAAAGTATCGAGGATATTAATCTGATTATGAAATCAGCTTCGGAAAGTATGTCCCGGTGGATTGAATACATAGATGATCCCATTGTATCCAGCGATGTGATTGGGAACGAACATTCCCTGGTATTTGATGCGAAAGCGACGCTGAAGACATCCACCGATATGGTTAAAATATTATGCTGGTATGATAACGGTTTGGGGCAGGCGGCCCGGGTATTGGATGTACTTGAAGCCTACGAAAAACTTGGTGTGAAAGGAGGCGACTCATGAGAGTTGCCATTAATGGATTTGGCAGAATTGGCAGGTCTGTATTCAGGATCATTGGCATGCAAGCGGACATGGAAGTTGTAGCAATCAACGACCTGTTTGATCATAATGCGTTAGCCTACCTTTTAAAATATGATACGATCATGGGCAAGTACAAAGGCAGCGTTGAAATGAAAGGCGACACCCTGATTGCAAACGATCATATCGTGAAAATGTTAACGACCAGAGACCCGTTTGAATTACCCTGGAAAGAACTGGGGATTGACGTAGTGGTCGAAGCTACCGGTATATTCAGGACCCGAGAGAGTTTAGTTCCTCATCTTGATGCAGGCGCCAAAAAGGTTTTATTAACGGTTCCATCAAAAGATGAAATTGATTATACGGTAGTTTTGGGTGTAAACGAAGATGGTTTGCGTCCTGAATATAGGATTATATCCAATGCCAGTTGTACTACAAATTGCCTGGCTCCCATGGCAAAAATACTTCATGAAGCGTTTGGGATCAGACAGGGGCTGATGACCACTACCCACGCTTACACGAATGATCAGCGATTAGCGGATGTCCCTCATAAAGATTGGCGCAGGAGCCGGGCTGCGGCTGAAAATATTATCCCGACAACCACGGGAGCAGCCAAAGCCGTGGGGAAAGTTTTACCTGAACTCAAGGGGAAATTAGACGGCATCGCCGTGAGAGTTCCCGTTCCGGACGGTTCAGTGGTTGACCTGGTCATCGAAGTGGAAAAGGATGCGACCATTAATGATGTACACGAGGTGGTAAAAAACGCCTCCAAATCCCCAAGGTTAAAATCCATTCTTGAATATAGCACACAGCCGATTGTATCTTCAGATATTATCGGGAATCCTCACTCTTCGATATACGATGCACCTTTTACCCGGGTGACGGAAAAAAGGTTTATCAAAACGCTCAACTGGTACGACAATGAATGGGGATATTCCAACAGGGTTGTAGACTTGATCCGAATACTCAACAACCGGAATTTAATTTCATAACTCACCCACTGATTCTTACAATTTTTGAGAGGATTATTTACTGTAACAGAGTGTAAATAATCCCCTCTCGGTTTGTAGTAGATAAATGTTCGTTTTAACTTTCTCTGACCAATCTTTTAGCAAAATAGATATTTCAAAGGAGATCAAAAATGAAATCTACTCTTCAGTTATTAATACTATTATTATTTTCCACCGTTTTTCCCAAAGAATGGGTACCTGTTACAAATGGATCTGGTGGCGATCCTGGTATAAAAATCCTGAACGGCTCCCAAAACGAAACCGTGATTGAATTCAGTATTGATGGATACTGGATGAGCACAGCTACGGTAAACGGAGATGAGATGATCATCCCCCAATTGGAAGATGGAAGTTATCTGCTGAATGCGGGATCACCGGAATTACAGAAACTAACCGCCTCCATCATTATCCCGGATACGGACGAAATGGCCTTTGAAGTCGTGACCATGAAATTTGATGATTATCCAAACGTATTTATAGCCCCATCGAAAGGGAATCTTACCCGGGATATTGAACCGGCGACGGTTCCCTATGAATTTGGTGAAACATATCATAAAAATGAATTTTATCCGGGACAGTTAGTTGACCTGGGCAATCCGTACATTATCCGTGAATTTCGGGGACAGGCAGTCAGAGTATTCCCCTTACAATATAATCCAGTTACAAATATACTTCGTGTTTATTCAAAACTGACAATTCGGGTGTTTAGTACCGGTCAGCCCGGGGAAAATCAATTACTGAATGGAGATCATACCCGAATAACTGCCGAATACAAAAACATCTATCAACGTCATTTTGCGAATTACGACATCATCATGAATGACAGATACGACGTGCTGGAAGAAGACGGATCTATGCTGGTGATCTGCTACAGTTCGTTCATGGACGCGATGCAACCATTCGTTGACTGGAAAAATATGCGCGGGGTAAGGACAGAAATGGTCGATATCGCAGATGTAGGGAGTTCATCAACGACAATCTCACAATTTGTATCCGATTATTATTACGAGCATAACCTGGCATATTTACTGTTAGTGGGCGATATTGCGCAGATCCCTTCCCCCATGATTAGCGGAGCAGCATCTGACCCAACCTACGGTTTCACAGTGGGTTCCGACGCATACCCCGATGTAATGGTCGGACGATTTTCTTCTGAAAATACCAGTCATGTCGCCACACAGGTTGAGAGATCCATCGCATATGAGAGATATCCTGCCCAAGATGCCGATTGGTATCATAAAGGAACCGGACTCGGATCATCCCAGGGTGCGGGTATTGGCGATGAGGGCGAAGCCGACTGGCAGCATGAAGATAATATTCGGGCTAAATTATTAGATTATACATATACCGAGGTGGATCAAATTTATGATCCGGGAGCAACGGCAACAGCTGTTACTAATGCCGTAAACGAAGGTCGGAGTGTTATGAATTATACCGGGCACGGCTCACAAAATGCATGGAGTACTTCCGGATTTTCTAGTACCCATGTCAATGCCTTAACCAATGATGATAAACTCCCGTTTATTTGGTCTGTCGCATGTGTGAACGGTGAATTTTATGATGGTACCTGTTTTGCAGAAAACTGGTTGAGAGCAACCAACAATGGTACCCCAACCGGTGCAATCGGCGCATTTATGTCCACCGTTAATCAAGCCTGGGCGCCCCCAATGGACGGACAGGATGAATTTAACGATATTTTAGTCGAATTATATGATAACAATATTAAAAGAACCTACGGGGGATTGTCTGCAAACGGATGTATGCATATGAATGATACCTATGGTTCATCTGGCGATGCTGAAACTTTATTCTGGACACTTTTCGGAGACCCCTCTTTATTGGTTCGAACGGACACACCGATGAACATCATTGTTAATCATAACAATGTCATGGTGATCGGTGAAACGGAATGCCCTGTCAGTGTCCCGGGAATTTCAGAAGGGACTGCCGCCATATCCTACCAGGGTGAACTGCTGGGTGTTGCATCACTGGATGCAAACGGTAACGGCACCATTTCTCTGGAAGATCCCATCCTCACACCGATGGAAGTTAGCCTGGTTGTCACAGGATATAACACTATGACATATGAGGGTTCAATTATGGTGATCGTTCCTGAAGGACCATACCTGACGATGGATAATTATCAGGTATTTTCTGACTCCAACGGAAATGGCGATATTGATTATGGCGAAACCATAGAAATGTATCTCTCAACAGAAAATGTGGGGGTTGATCCGGCTTTGAATGTTGTCGGGACAGTATCGAGTGATGACCTGTATGTTACGGTCAACGACCCTGACCTGACCTTTGGAGATGTTGGTGCAGGTGAAATAATCATGAGTGAAGATACATTCTCTTTCACCATCTCAAACGAAACTCCTGACGGATATTCTGCTTCTCTGAATGTTGAGTTTACAGACGGTTCAAATACCTGGTCCGGTAATTTCAGTGTTACGGTGAATTCATATTGTGTCGCAGGGGATGTCCAGGTTGACTGGGAGATAAATGTACTTGATATTATCAGAGTGGTGAATATCATTATCAATATCGGAAATCCTCCGACAGAGGGAGAAATCTGTGCAGCGGACATTGATGGAAATGGGGTTATCAATATTCTGGATGTGATCAATATCATTAACTTTATTGTCGGTACGAACGCATACCGACCTGAAATTGACCCTGTCGATTTTATTGTCCGGTCGAAGGAATTCATTCTTCGTTCAAGCGGCGGAGTTGCCGGTATTCAGATAGAGGTTGAAGCCCCGGGAGGGATCACCATAAACGAAAATTCCGGGCTTACGACGAGTTATCATACGGTTGATGGAAAGACCGTTATTCTGATGTATTCTTTAGACGGCACTACCTTACCCAACGGTGATATTGTACTATTTGGATCGCCTGATGATTTCAATATTATTTCCGGTACTGCCGCAAACCGGGGTGGAGATGAAATCAACAGCCGTTTGAGTGAAATTCCGTTTACATTTTCACTAGCGCAGAATTATCCAAATCCTTTTAACCCGGTAACCACCATTCAGTTTTCAATACCGGTTTCAGGCGATATTACTTTAAAGGTTTATGATATTCTGGGTCAGGAAGTTGTAACACTGATTGAGGGTTCTGTGACCGCCGGCACCCATCATGTCATATGGAACGGAACCAATATGAACACTTTGCAAGTGCCTTCAGGCGTGTATATTTATCGTCTACAGTCTGATATGACGACCTTGTCACATAAAATGATACTGATGAAATAAATCCATCGGATTGTTTCTTTCAACTACCGCCCTGTGGAAAACCATGGGGCGGTTTTATTTACAGAAGTAACTGTAGAATTTCCACATCCAGAAACGCATCGAATTTATATCCCACCTCCCTCATAATGCCGATGCTTTTAAATCCTGCTTTCAAATGCAGTCTTATGCTAACAGGATCCCTTTCGCCGATTCGTGCGATCATGGTATGATAATTGAGTTCCCGGGCGACCTGAATCAGATGTTCGAGTAATTTTGTACCGATATTTTGCCCCCTGAAGGATGGATGAACATAAATAGAATTTTCCACGGCGCTTGAATATGCACACCGGTCTGACCAGGGTGTAATCGACGCCCAGCCAGTAATCAATCGTTCAGATTTTGAGACAAATACCGGATATTTACTGGAGTGTTGAGAAAGCCATTTTTCCATTTCAGGGATGGGTTTTTCTTCAGTGTCAAAGGTTGCGGTGGTATGAAGGATAGCATGATTATATATTTCAGTAATCGCAGGAATGTCACGGGGTTCGGCAGGTGAAATGAGAACTGTTCTATGGATATTCATACCGGTTGATCAGGTGATCATTGAAGATTTTTCTAACAATTTCTGTCCGTCACCTGGCGAGGTCATCACAATTAGTACCCGTATCATTTTCTATAACGGGATGTCATTCCGGATTGGATATCCAATCTGATCCCTTCCTCACCGCGAGGATTAATGCATTTATAAAATTATCAATTTGAATGTCAAGCAAGGTTTTTCCAACAAATTTATCGGAAAATTCAATCTCCTCGACTTGTAATGTGGGATTGTCTCTTCTCATCATTTTATCCAGAAAAGTCGTTACTGTCGGTCGAATCATTTCAGAAGCGATTCGCATACCGCCGAAAATGCGGAAGATACTTCTTTGTTCGCCCCAACAGTGCTGAATTTTTTAATATTCCGTGGGTCCTAACACCAGGCAATGATACATAATTTTGGATTAAACTGGTGAGCGGTCGGGCAGATCATCAGCCCGACATTATCATCTCCCATGGTGATAATTAAACCCCCGGCGTGTTCAATCCCCAGCCAGATCAGGAACTCATCCTCCGTACAATCACCCTCAAAACTAAATTCTGTAGTAAGTTCATCCTAAGCGCTTTTATTTCGATCAGACGAGCTGTCTGCATAAACAAATTTACGACGATTCTTGTCCAGTCCAAGGGCAGTTTGAAATCCCACCCGATCCAAGCCACACTGTTCATAATGACCTGTCCATTTACTGATAATTTTTTCCATTTTTCTGATCTTTAATTTTTCCTGAAGTCCGCCTTCAATGAATACTGCGGCAAAATATGACAATACCTATTTGAGAATACCGATGCCGGAGAATGCGGGAAGCATGGTGAAAATCCTGCCTGGGAAAATATTATCAAGATCAATCACTTCTTCAAAACCGATGGTTGGAACCGTGAGAATTGTCATGTAAAGACTGTCAAACAAGGTGGTACTATGCGGTCCTAAAAATTTATAACCGGTGCTTCCGACAATGATGATGACTCCAAATACAACGGCAGCTTTGCGGATATGATGGTATAACTGTTGAAGTTCCACGATGATAAATTACCTAAAAAATCCAAAACATCGAACCTATGAGTTTATTCAAAATAGAGTTGCTGCGGACTTTTATTATATATTGTACTAAATGATAATCACTTCATTTAAGATTGAGTCTGAACGGACGGATGCATGGGTGTGAACATCCCGGGTTAAGATAAGATAATCGTGGGAAAGAAGTTATCAGTCAGGGATTAAAAACAGATCAGCAGCAATCTCATCCGCAAGCAGTACACCATTTTCAAAAAGAGTCAGATGATCGTTTGTAATTTTCAGTTCCTTCCAGTAGGATAGGGTTCGCTTTAAAAATTGATGAAAATCACCTGGATATAATTGTTTTAAACTGGGTATATGAATTCCAGTTGTCATTCGAAGACCATTGAAAATTAGTTCATTAAACCGGTCTGTTTCAGTGATCATTTCGAATCCGGCGATGGGTGTACCCCCATTTTTAATGGTATTGAGATACGCATCAAGGGAAGCAGTATTCCACCTCCGTCTGCGGACATCATAACTATGGGCGGAGGGACCGAATCCAAGATAAGGTCGAAGCTGCCAATAGCCGAGATTATGACGGCATTCATACCCGGGTTGGGCAAAATTCGAAATCTCGTAAGCGGGATATCCTGCATTGTTCAATAGGTCTCGTGTGGTTGTGAACATGAGTATATCTGTGTCTTCGTCCGGCATATGGATTAATTTTTTTACAACCTGACGATGAAGCGGTGTACCAGATTCTACAGTAAGTGAATAAGCAGAAATGTGATTTGGATTCAATCTCAAAATCTTCTTCAAATCCGCTTCCCATATTGCACAGGATTGTCCGGGGATATTAAAGATCATATCCACATTGATATTATCAAATCCTGCCTTTATAGCATTTGAAAAAGTGTTAAAACAGTCCTTTTCGTTATGAATTCTGGATAGGAAATGTAATAAATCAGGCTGAAAACTTTGAAATCCGATGGAAAGACGATTTATCCCCAACTCCCGGTATGCTTTCAGTCGGGTGTAGGGGGCTTCTCCCGGATTAGCTTCCAGGGTAATCTCGTTCACACGAGAAAGATCAAATACCCGATGAAGCGCATTGATGATTTTTTCTAATTGCGGAGCTTCTAATAATGAGGGTGTGCCGCCTCCAAAAAAAACGGTTGAAAATTGCCAGTCTTTAACAGGATCAGAATCTGTGTTTTCAATTTCGGAGATCATACTATTCGTAAACCGGTCTATATCCGATTCACGATTAGACAGGGAATAAAAATCGCAATAGACACACTTTTTTGCGCAAAACGGTATATGAATGTATATGCCTGCCTGCATGATGGTCGCTAAAAAATTACATCCAATACATCAACGAGGTATCTTGCGTCGGATGTGCTGAATTGTCCATGGTTTTTACCGTCAATATCCAGAACGGCGATAAACTCATTTTTTGAAATAACGGGAATCACAATTTCAGATCGCGTTTCCTGGTCACAGGCGATATAATTTGGATATTGGGAAACATCCTCCACAATCACGGGCATCCGGGAAAGAGCACATTCACCACACACTCCTTTCCCGAAGGAGATAGGCGTACATGGGATAACAGTCCCTTGATACGGACCGATGTGGAGTTGATCATGAATCACCCGGTAATATCCCGCAAAAACCAGATCTGGTATATACCTCATGATCATAGCGGCGGATATGGCCATCATTCCAGTGTGGTCCGGTCGATATTTACCTTCGCTGCCCAAAACCATTTTTACGTCGTGAATAAGTTCGGAATACATTTCGTGAGTTGAAATTTTCAATTTTGATGATCCTGTTTCATTGGTTTTGTAAAGAATTCTGTTTTGAAGGTAGCATCCTGCCAAAGTTAAACTGGATGAGGGTGTGAGAAAAATACGAAATAATACATTAAGGTAATCTTTAAGTGGAGTAGCCATACGATTTTATTTCGAATGCCCGCGAAGGTCTGTCATATGTTCATTCAGATTTTAACTGAAAGGGTTCAATTGAATGTACTTAAATTAACCCCTCTGCAAAAATCAATTAATTGTACGCTACCAACAAAGGGATCAAAGGGAATCTATATGGCGAAATGGACAAAAAAGTCATTTATTGAAGCTCTAAAACAAGAATGCAAACCCCATGAAGTGAATGTATCCATGGATTTTATCCAGTTCTCAGAAGCACAGGCAGATATCGTTGCCTGGGGACGGGGTGAAGGATACGGTACAATGACCTTCAAGGTCAAATCAGAAGACTGGGGAATCGTGCCCATATTTCATATTACCTCCGACGGCAAGATCAAGTTTTTGTTGAACTATATGAGAAAAAAGGTTCGAAAACGGGAGATACTCAAAGAATATACCCTCAAGCTGGAATCAAATTTCATGATGGATTTCAACGAAGATGTTTATAACGCAGATATCTACTTTGAAATTGGTGAACTATTTGTCACCAAAACAGAAGTTGACAAGCTCATGCACACCGTCAAAGGCATTACCGCCCGCCTGCATCAGTAATTCCGATTTATACTCAATTTCATGACACAATCGAATATCCGTATCGCAATACGATGGGAATGAGTGTGAAATTTGTGATATCAGGGATAGTGTATTTATCCTGTCTGCTGGGTCAGTCATCCGGGATAATCACAGGATATGTCACCGATAGCCAGACCCTTCAACCGCTGGCCGGTGCAAATATTATAATTGAGGGAACAATGTTGGGGACCGCAGCAGATTCCTTTGGCAGATTCAGACTTGAGGATGTTCCTGTGGGAAGTTCGACCCTCCGTGTTGATATGATCGGTTATGCACCGGTTATCCGCCCGAATGTCCATGTTTCCGGAGTTCATCAGACACAACTAACCTTTGAGCTTGTTTCCCAGGCGATCGATAGCGAAGGTGTGACAGTCACCTCGGGGTACTTTGAATCCTCATCTGATGCTGTTATCAGCTCGCGAACGGTTAATATTGAGGAAATTCGGTCTGACCCTGTGGGTGGATACGACGTGCAGAGAATGATGCAGGCGCTGCCATCTGTCGTATCCGGCTCCGACCAGGAAAATGAAATCATCGTAAGAGGGGGCGG
>Ga0100387_10001991_pt1 | contig 17426 bp, 17 predicted proteins | sample CryGeymeta201511_FD_81547 | JGI IMG/M metagenome (GOLD analysis project Ga0100387, IMG submission 81547) | Groundwater microbial communities from Crystal Geyser aquifers in Utah, USA - Crystal Geyser metaG 2015-11 | ecosystem: Environmental > Aquatic > Deep subsurface > Groundwater | place... | reverse complement strand
GGGTTTACGCTTTCTACTCCTGCTTTTATGGGTATAATTATATTAGCAGGTGTGGTGGTTAATAATGGTATTGTGATGATTAACTATGTAAACCAATTAAGAAAAAAGGGTCTGGAGAAACACGAGGCTTTAATAGAAGGAGCGTCTGTTCGCCTCCGCCCGATACTTATTACTACCTTAACTACGGTCTTAGGAGTTTTACCAATGGCACTTGATAGAGGGCAGGGAGCGGAAATGAAAGCACCTATAGCCGTCGCGGTAGGTTCAGGACTTCTTTTTGCTACTCTTCTTACGCTATTTGTAGTTCCTGCATTTTACAGTATTGTGGACCACATATCTTACAAAATATTAACGAATGCTAAGAGGTCCTTGCACGGTGAAGAAAAAATAAACAATACTATTAGTTGAAATGGTATTCTAATTTTTTTTGTAATTGTTTAGTAATCAGAAGAACTATGGAATTTACAAGGGTTTTATAAAATTATACTAAATTGAAATTTCTACAATCTTTTTTGCTTCGCTTACAAAAAAACCCTTAATCTCTTTCCAGGAAACATTTTCAAGCATTTTTGGCATCGGTTCTTCCTCAGCATCATTAAAGTAAGTCAGTGACTTCAAAATATGCATCAGATTATATTTTATATTTTTATACTTTTTCTTAAACAATTTTAATATTATTTTAAACCTGTATTTTTTACAAACAAAAAATAAATCTATAAAGTCCCTTTTTGCCCCACGAGAAGAAACCGTGTCAATCTTCATACATGCAATATCTCTTATATCAGCAATATGTACCCCGAATTGAACTATAAATGGAAACAACACGGGATAAGGGTATGAAAAGAAACTTATCTTTGTATTTTTGAAATCAACAATTAAGGTGTTTTTTTCTTCTTTAATCACAAAATATTTGGATATCCTGCTGAATCTGTTTTTCATCGCACCCGTATCAAAATCCTTATCTGCAAAAAAATCTAAATCGTAAGAAAAGCGGTGTCCCAATTGGATTGCAGCACCGGTTCCACCAGCAAGATAAAAATCTCTAAAAACATTCCTATCTCTTAATATGTCCAGATTTTTCTGTGTTGATTTTGAAATTGTGTTGATAAACATAAAATATCCTTCGGCTCTACATCAAAAATTTTTACCCAAAAACTAATGCTTTTTTTAGAAAATCCCCGCTTATTTTTTATGACTTTAATTATTTTCGTCTTTGGATACTTTTTAAACACCCATTTAACTGCTTTTATATCACCGAATTCAAGAATTCGTTCAATAATGTATTCAGAATGCCTGTTAGCATATATTTTTTCTATATTGGTGTCCCAAAAAATGTTTTTTAGTGCTTTATTCATATATTTATTTTACAAATTTATAAAGGATTTATCAAAGTGGGAAAAAAGACATAATTCGGACGCTACTGAATACCACATCCAATTATAGTTTTCAAAAGACTATGATTTTCAGGGTTTTATCTGTAAACATCTTTTCTATGTTTTACCCTGTATATAAAAACCTCTCTTGATGTGTCATCAATTCTATAACAATATCTGTAATCTCCAACCCTAATTCTATGTCCGCTTTCTTTATCTAATAATTTTATACAACCATGTGGCCTGGTGTCGGATTTTAAAGACAACATTGATTCTTTAAGTCTTAATAGTAATTTCTTGTCAGTAATATCATCTAAGTCTCTTTGTCCTGATGGTAACAGTAATATTTTATATTCCTCTTTTTTCAAAATATTCCTCCAGAGGTGTTGCGGCTGGTTCTTCGTATCGTAGACGCATGATATCTCTAGAGTCTTCGAACATTTCGTCTCGCTCAATTTTCTCTTTTATTGCTTGACTAACAAACATGCCTATTTTCATTCCTTTCTCATTACAGAATTTCTTGACTGACTTTATAGTGTCTTCGGGAACTTTTAATGCGAATGACATTATTTTGCTCATTTTTAACCTCCCGCCTTATAGTTTAGATAAAAGATTACTTTCTATTATTATTATATCATACTGTTTTGAATTCGTCAAGGGGTTTTAAAAGATTTTGTTATTCTTTATTTTTTTCAAGTTTTTCCAGATAATTTTTCAATCCCGGGTAATAAGGTTCAAGGAGTTCCAGGTTCTTTAACTCTTTATATGCCTCTTCTAATTTATTAAGTTCAATGTATGCTTTCGCCAGATAGTAGTGGACTGCGGGATTAAACGGGTTAATGGAAATCGCCTGATTGCATATTTCAACTGCAGCTTCATAGTTTCCGCTATGGACATAATATTCGCCTAACAATTCATAGCCCGAGACATAGTTTGGATTGTTTTTCACTGCTAACTTAAGTTTTTCTTCAGCGAGTGATCCCTCGCCTCTGGCGAGTAAACTCTTTGCCATCTTCAGCAATACAACAGGGTTGTAAGGTTCAATTGCCAGGGCTTTCTGGTATTGGATATATGCACTCTCATAATTATCGTTTTTTCTAAACCTCTCTCCCAACCTCACATAATCCCTCAACTCCATACCTACAAATTCATCAATTTCATCTACTTTCTTCCAGCGAATCTTATCTGAAACTGCTCCCCGGGTTTTATCAAGTTTTAATGTTTTAAGATATTTTTTCCAGTTACTTTCAAACTTTCCCGTATCATACCCGAGGACTTTCTTAAACGCCTTATCACAACTATTTGTCTGCATAAGACGCATAATATTATTCAAATCGTATTTTTTTGTCAGGAAATCCACCGCTGTTGAAACTTCGCAGAATGCCAGGTTAACCTCATCCTGATTCTTTAAATAAACTAATGACGGGTGCATCCTTGAAAACGGGATTAATGTCCCCCTCTCCATTGCATCAATCAGAAGGTTGACATTGCCTGGAGTCAAATATTCAGGCGGGTTCACACGCCATACGGTTTCAAAATATTTTGCAGTCCCTTCATGTAACCACAGCGGACAATTGCCTCCGCTTACACGATTTAGCACAAAATGTATGTATTCATGGCATACGGTATCTAACCATCTGTAACCATAAGGCAGGCTCTGCGGAGAGGTAATCATCAGACGGTTAAATTTACTTATGGCAATGGCTCCTGAACGTTCAACTGTTTCGTCTCCGAGCGTTGAAGCAATAGAAAATTCTTCTTTTGTCGGATAGACTTCAATCAATATTTTTTCCTGCGGAATAAAATCAAATACCCTGCCTATTTTCTCAATAATTTCTCCAAAAGAATCTTCTACGTATGTCCTCATAACCAAATCGGTTTTTTTCAACCTTATCCTGCAGTATTCGGTTTCATATTCATTAAAGTCCTGCGTCATATCATTGAGTTTGGTTAAATAATAAAACCATCTCATTCTTTCCCCATCGCTGAGGTCAGTTTTTTTCATTTCAATCAGTGCTGTTCTGTAATCGCCCGCATAAAAATTTGACAGACTTATAAAATGGGACAGTTCATCGCCTGAGAGTTGACCTGTTATTTCCTTAACTTTATCCGTCTCACCCAATTCCAGGTATTGCATACCTCTTTTAAATTTATCACTGCACTCCCCCGCGGAAGTAATTAAAATCAAAATTAAACTAACAAAAATTTTCATGGGGTCAGGTCTTGACATTATTTACTGAGTTCTTTGTAATATTCCTTAATTATCTTTTCATAACTCTCCGGATATTTTTCCTTCAATGATTCAAGCAATTCCTCACGGAATTCCTTCGGAGGAGTATATTCATCAAGCCCCGGAAGAACAACTACACCTGAACGGATACCCATAATTCCACCGCCCTGCTGTGAACCTGACTGCATAAAACCCGCCATTGGCTTACCTGCCTGTTTCATAATCTGTGACTGAGAGCCCATACTGTTCTGCATACCTGAATCGCCCTGTGAAAGGTATTCCAATGCCTGCCGTTCATTTATAACTGATTTATCTGTTTTGCCTTTAATGAGATTTTCCTGCGCATTGTCCATTTCATGGGCTGCTTTACGTAAGTTATTAGAAATGTCGGGTGTTATTAAAGCGCTGGAACGGGACATTTTCTGGACTTCGCGGTCTAAATTAACTGTCCGCGATTTCAATGTGCCCTGTCTGCCAGAAAGACCTTTGAGTCTATCCTGAACATTCGCCGGAAACTCTACTTCCGTCGGAGATTTTAATACATCAAGAATTTGCTGTTCACCAGCTTTTACTTTTCCTGTCTCGCTGACAGTTTCTTCGTATAAATTAACACTATGTGTTGATACTATCGGTTTATAATCTTTTAGAGTTTTTTCCAGTGAATCTAATTGTTTTATAACTTCTTCTAACCACTCCTGGGACTTGTCTATTTTTTGTAAAGTAAGTTCCGTATATATTTTATCCATAACAGGCAGCAATTTATCTCTGTAAAACATACAACTGGAACCGATATCTTTCGGCTCCGCTTTCTTTGATTTCTCCGTGAAACCCCGGGTTTGTTCCATTAACTGTTTCTGTTTCTTAGATAGTTCTGACAATAACTGTTTTTGTTTTTCCATCAATAATTCCTGACGGAACTTTTCTATCTCGTTTGTCTCTTTTAATATTTCATTCTGCTCTGTAATTATTGATTTCAATTCAACGTATTCTTTTTCCATCTGCTCTGAAAATGCACTATCGGCTGAACTGAATCCGACATCACCCCTGGCGTTTTTGAAAGTTTCCAGCATTGATTTTGCCCTGCCTAAAAGTTCTTTCGCAAGTCTCAATGCATTCTCGTAATCACCTTTTGCAAGACTTTCCTTTAAACCCTGTGAAAATGACGACATCTCATTAAAATCTATTTTCTTGACTGCCGGCTGATTAACAAACTCTTCAGGTAAATCCTGAGGCATTTTCTGAACAAGGTCCTGTATTTCCTTCATCATTTCATTAATTTTGTCAACAATTTCTCCTAACTCTTTTGCTTTTTCTGCTGACATTTTTCCTTTAAGCCCCTCAGCAAGAGATTCTCCCATCTGTGACATTTTTTCTGAACTGTTAATCAAATCTTCCATTTTTTGGTACTGCAGGACATCTTCTGCAATCAAGTTCAGGTGTTCTAAATTTGAAATAATTTCATCCATCAGATTATCTGCACTGACAAATTCTCTGTCATTCAGTGATTCCACCGTCTCGCTAAGCTGGTTCTGTTTAAGAGACTCTAAGGACTTCTGAATATGCTGATGCTCACTGAAGACCTGATAATTTGTATATGGGTCAAGTTCCATACGGGACAATAGTTTACTAATCTTTTGCATCAAATTACCGGTATCTTCCTTTATTTTCTCCTGTCCCTGAATCATTTCTGCCTGTTCTTTCACAGAGGGCAGTTGACCGTCGGCAAGCAACTTACTCAGTTTAGATTCCAGGTTAGTCTGGTCACCCAACAGTTTCAGAAGTTCATTGCGGAAATCTTTAAGTTCTGATTCAATCTGTGCGTGTTCCTGTTCATAACTATAGATTTTTAATTCATAAGTATTTGAAACAGAACGTTTTGGTCCGGAAATTGTATCATTATCAAATACTTCCAGAAAATATTCAATTGTATCACCGGGATTTGATTTTATACCGGATATATCCCACTGATATTCAAAAATGCCATCCGTCAATACGGCATCAAATCGCCTTAACAATATTTTATCCTCTTTGGTTTTGCCTGTTAAACGGTAAATTAGCATTACTCTGGAGACACCGAAATCATCGTTAACTTTGTATATCAAATTCACTTTACTGTCCTGCGAAACCACTAAGTTCTGTCCCGGGGATAGAATGGTTATTTCGGGTATGGAATCCTTTTTGATTTTTATTTGATAGTGTGCGGGTGCTGAATCCACCATAGCATCATCAGAAATCAATTCAAACCAGCATTCACCGTTTTTCTCCACAATAAATTCACCGGAAACTTTGTTCTTACCTGAAATTTTTAGCGGTATTGTCTGTGATGACCAGGAGTTTTTTAAGACAGCTTTTTTTAATAACTTATTTGATACGGCAGAAAATTCTATCCTCGTTCCTGTAAGATATTCCATTTCACCCAGCATGGAACCCTCTTTATAAGAAAGTCCCGTATAAGAAGGGAAAAAATATTTAAGTTTAAAATCACCTAATTTTGGTACAAATAACGGATTCAGAGTATATTTTTGACTTCTCAACCCTTTCCATTTTATAAAATACTCGTTAGGCGTTGAAATATGTTCTACTTCATATATGAACTTTTCACCAGTGTTTATCATATCATACTCTACCGGTGACGTTTTTTTTGTCCTGATAACAACATACGGGATATATCTGGCGGGAGTGAGCAATTCCACCGATATTTCCACATCACTACCCCAGGGAACATTAACGCTACCTGGATTTATTCTCATACTTCTGATAAATTCTGAACTAACCGAAGGATAGAGGATGCGTACAACGTTGTTACGAAAAAAAACTATGCATATACAGGCAGATATTATAAGAGAGACAGTCAAAAACCTGCAGGTTTTTGTCAGTTTATCAATATTTAAATATTCAAGGACAGGTATATTTGAAATACTTCTATTGACATTCTCTATAAATGCATCTATGAGTTCTGCTGACACACCCTTTATTTCCTCTTTTTTACCCAAACACCATGCATTTATAAGGTCATCGGAGAAGAAACTATACCTTGCCTGTAACTCACTTATAATTTTCTCCGGTCCCGTTATTTGACTAAACCTTACAATCCTTATCAATGAACCCGCAACCAAAAACAATACTGTCCCCCAGTACATAAACCTTATTCCGATGGGTAATGGCAACAGGTAATCTAAAAAGCAGAAAAAAGTTATAAGATACACACTGGTCGCTATTATGACTATAGAGTTTTTAATTGAATAATATAAAACTCTTTTGTACCTTAATTTTTTGATGAATTCTTCTATATGAGGGAAGTGATTCATATCAATCTGTCCGCAGGATTATCTAATTTTATAAATAAATTCAGCAATGTTTTTTGCAGCATCGGGTTTGCTAAATCGTCGGACATGATTTTGTAAATCCGTGAGTCTCTGTGGAAGGCTGAGAAGGTTGTATGTATATCTAAAAACCTCTGAAAGAGCTGTGCCTGCATAACCCAATCCATATTTCATTATTAATTTTGCATTACCGCGTTCCTGTCCGGGAGTGAAAACAGGTATAATTATCGGTTTACCGGCGGCAAGTGTCTCCATAACAATTGCACCACCGCCTTTCGATATAACAATATCGCTTGCACGTAAGAAATCAGCCATTCTGTTTGTCCAGCCCAGAATTTTTGTCCTGACAAGATAACCCCTTTTGTTCAAAGTTCTATAGACAGTCCTGTATTTTCCCGTAATTACTATTATCTGAAAATTAAAACTTACTTGTTTTCCAAGGGTGTGAACGATTTTAATGAATTTTTTAACATCTCCTAATCCAACCACCACCAGTACCGTAGGTATTCCTGTTTCCATACCAAGTTTTGTTAAAAAACTTTCTTTATCAAAAGGTTCTCCTAATTCCGGATTGACAGGAAAACCGGCGACAAACAGTTTCCCCTCATCAACTCCCAGCACCTTCATTGCGGTCCTTGATTCTTCATCAGCAACTATATAATAATCAACTCCTGAAGTTATCCAGGTGCGGTGAATCGCCGTGGAATCAGTGACAATCGTAACGCATTTAGAATGTTCTTTAAAACGGTTTTTGTAATTCTCAATAATAAAATTCCAGTAAGGGTGCGTGGTTACAAACAAATCAGGTTTTTCTTTCTTAAACAACCTGTAAAATGAATGATATAACCTTGCAAAAATATTTTTAAAATAAAAATGTGCCAGAAAAGAATTGCTTAAATCAAAAATTTTATCCCATATTATGGGCATTTCCATAGACCAGTTGTAGAACCTGTTAAAAATACTTCCTGATTGAGAATAATCCTTATCTTTTAAAAAATCCACAATCAGCGTATCCACCTCAGGATGAGATTTTACCAGTGCCTGCTGTGTCCATTTATTTGCGGTTACATGTCCTGTGCCATAACTCGCCGTGAGGAATAATATTTTCATAGATTGACCTTTTTACTGATTCTATAAGATGGGGTTTGGCGTGATTCAAAATACAATCTGACAAGTATCTCCGAAAGCAAACCCAGCAGCATACATACCACGCTCAATCCCCAGAATGAAAAACCGATAAAAAACAGAGGGCTCAGCCACTGTCCTGCAAAAGATACTTTTCTTATAATAACGACGATATTCACGACTAAACCAAATAAGAATGCTAAAACCGCCGCGCCGCCAAAAATATAAATAGGTTTTGTAAGATAAGATAAAAAGAATTTAACCACAAAAAGGTCAAGAAGCACCTTAAATATTCTGCCTAACCCGTATTTTGACTTACCGTAGATTCTCGGCCTGTGGTGAACAACAATTTCAGAAACCCTTGCTCCCTGCCATACGCAATATGCCGGTAAAAACCTGTGCATTTCGCCATAAATTGATAAATTTGCAAGAAATTCCTTTTTATATACTTTCAATGCACACCCGTAATCGTGTAATTTAACGCCAGTCAAAAATGAAATCAGGAAATTTGCAATATTACTCGGTAATATTCTTGTAAAAAACTTATCCTTCCTTTGTTTCCTCCAGCCGCTTACCACATCCGTTCCTTTTTTAATTTCTTCCAGGAGTAACCCGATATCCTGGGGGTCATTTTGCAAATCGCCGTCCATGGTTATTATCAATTCCCCTTTAGAAAAATCCAGCCCTGCAGCAAGCGCTGTCGTCTGACCATAATTCCTGCTCAATAATATCAGTTTAGTGTTTTTATCAGTGGCTGCCAACCCCTGCAGTTTCTCCCTGGTGCCATCAGTTGAACCGTCATCAACAAATATTAATTCTGCCGGACAGTCTAATCTCTTAACGGTTTCCTTCAGTTCAAAATAAAGTCTATCAATATTATCCAGTTCATTATAGCAGGGGATTATAATACTTACACCTAATTTGTCCATAAGTTTATTATACTTTAATTATAGAAAAATTTCAATGAAATCCTATAACAATGCTCGGGACGGGGATTTATTGATTTTGTTTGGAGCCACAGTAAGGACAGAAATTCCAGTAAGATTCTATTATCCTACCGCAATTATTGCATACTTTCTTTTTATCATAGACTTCTGCTCCTTCTGCTACACGTGTATATTGACTGCAATGAGGACATATAGGAAGTGAATCCAACTTTCTCTTGTTGCAATTTGAACATTCTACAAGTTGACCTTTTGGTCTGCTGAACAAATAAAGCGGCAGTCCGACAATCATAACTAAAAACGTAAGCAAAGCCCAGGGCAAGCCATTTATTCCGCGACTCCTGGCGTCATTATATACCCAGGAAGCAATAAGAAATGCAATAATAGCTGCTGTTAAAATCTGCATAGTATAAAGATTTTCAATATTTGCAGAACTATATTAGTCATAACGCCTGCTGCAATATCATCAAGGACTATACCGAATCCACCGGGTAATTTCTCTAACTTCTTTACAGGCGGGATTTTTATTATGTCAAAAAAGCGGAAAAGCAGAAAACCTGCTGCAAAAAATGTAATTCTATGCGGGATAAATAGCATGCATACCCAAAAACCTACGATTTCATCTATTACAATTCTCCTGTCGTCTTTTCTGCCGGTCTCTTTTTCTGATTGCCCGGCAACAATTATGGCGATAATAATACTAAGCGATACAATTATTATCTGCATAGTAGTGTTTTTTGGAAATAACTGCCAGTAAACTACTGCGGAAAGAATGGTCCCGAAGGTACCGGGAGCAAGAGGTATGTATCCTGTAAAAAATCCCGTGGAGAGTGTTTTTATTATTAAGTTCACTTATTTTTTATTATTAAACTCTAATTTTATAATATCACGATGTCTATAAATATAAGATATGCCCGAATATGCTGTTACAAGAGAAACGGATAACGTTAACCAGAAGGGCAATTTTAACAATATTAATGCTATCCGGGAATAATTTTCATAACCCTGGGATTTAGAAAAAGAATGAAAAACAATTATGACAAGTATAATAATTATCACAATAATTTGAGACGTTGTTTTGAATTTACCAATCAAATCAGCAGAAACGACTTTTCCCTGTGACATAGCAATAAGCCTTAATCCTGTAATAATAAACTCCCGGGAAATAATCAATACGACCATCCAGGCAGGTATTCCCAATTCAGGCAATCCGACAAACGTTATAAATGCAGAAGATATCAATAACTTATCAGCCAGGGGGTCAAAGAAAATACCGAATTTTGATACATCGTTAAATTTACGGGCTAAAAATCCGTCAAATGCATCTGTCAATGCAGCAATAATAAATATTATCAAAGATAATATCCATGTCCATAAATTGTTAATAAACATAAGCACAACAAATACCGGTATAAGAATTACTCTTAATAAAGTTAGTTTTGTTGCTATTGTCATACCTGTCATTCCAACCTGAGCACTTCAACATCAGCGGGTATTTTGAACCGGAACAATTCATCAGGAGGCTCTAAATTTACCTGCCAATCTGTTAATTCTGTTATACACACAACCGTCTGGCTGATGAATTTACTTTTAACAGGCAGGAAATCCTCTCTGGAAATCCACATATTGAATTCAAATCTTTCAGGTAAATGTTTTTTTGTCCGCAGGACTATCTTTTTTGTCCGTTTGGGTTTGAGTAAGATTACATATGCATCTTTTTCTTCATTCAATAATTCAAAAACATAGTTCTTTTTCAAATCCTGAATTCTACCTTCCGGATTGAAAATGCCCGGGATAATATATGAAATGCCCTTCCAGTTCTTCCAGGTCTCAACAAACACCTGTTTAGTCAGCGGACTGTATATGAATAATTTCTTTCCGTCTGAAACAATTGTTTTGCTTTCCGGGTCCTGCTGAATCAATAAAATTTTATCCGGCTTTTTAAATGTGACTTCACTCCGGATAGTATGTTTCTCGTCAACTTCCTTAAACTCTATTCTCTGAATAATTTTGACTTTCAGGTCACTGATTCCATTTTCTTTCTTCTGTATATTCTCCAGAACCTCGTCAATTTCTATGGCGTTGATTACTGAACACAAAAATATAAAAATAAAAACGGGGACTCCAAGGGAGGAAACTATATCAGTTCTCATCTGCGGGCTCCATGTACTCGTCTATTTTATCAAATAATATCTGCCATCTGTTTGTCCCTTCGGGTTTGACTATGAATCCTCTAACTTCAAGCAAACTCAAAACATCACTCGCCCGTGCAGATGAACCGAAGTGAGCCTTCAGCAGGTCCTGTGATACCCTCTTGCGTTCTTTAATAAGCACCAATGCCTGTTTCAAATATGTCTCCTTTGTCTCGTCTTCTTTTGATTCCTGTTCCTTTTGCACCGTTTTCACTATATCATCTTCATATTCCGGTTTCACACCCTGCTGACGGATGAAACCGACAACTGCTTCTATGTCTTTTTCAGACAGATAAGCGCCCTGCAGACGTATGGGTTGCGGTTCACCCGTAGGTAAGAACAACATATCTCCCCTGCCCAGCAGGTCTTCTGCTCCCACAACGTCAAGTATTACCCGTGAATCTATCTTTGAAAGAACCTGAAAAGCGATCCGGGAAGATAAATTTGCCTTAATCACACCTGTTATTACATCAACACTTGGCCTCTGTGTCGCCAGAACCAGATGGATACCAACTGCCCTTGCCATCTGTGCTAATCGCTGGACAGCATCTTCTACTTCTTTTGGTATTGTCAGCATCAAATCTGCCAGTTCGTCAATTATGACCACTATATAAAACTCTTTCTTTTGTCCTTTCTTTTCCATAAGAGCATTGTATCCCTCAATATTGCGGACAGTTGCCTGTGCAAACTTTTCATACCTTTTTTCCATAATCTTGACAAGATATTGCAATGACCTTGAGGCCTGTTTTGCCTGTGTAACAACACCTGCTTTCTCAGCAGGAACCTTCGGGTCATAAAGATGAGGCAGGTCATTGTACGTCGGTAATTCCAACCTCTTCGGGTCAATTAAAAGAAATTTTACCTCGTCAGGTTTTGACTTGAACAGGATTGAAGAAATTATAGAATGAATACAAACACTCTTACCCGACCCTGTTGCACCCGCAATTAAGAGATGAGGCATCGTTTCAAGATCAGCAACATAGGGTTCACCGGTAGACGTCTTCCCGAGTCCGATTGTAAGTTTAGATTTGGAGTTCTGAAATTTTTCAGACATAACAATTTCACGCAAGCCCACAATGTTAATCTCCGGGTTAGGGATTTCAATACCTATGGCGGCTTTACCCGGGACAGGTGCAATTATATGCAGCCTTGAGGTCTTCATTGCAAGGGAAATGTCATTGACACGTGCTGTTATTGACTGCACTTTCACTCCCGAGGCCGGTTCCAAATCAAACCTTGTAACAACAGGTCCCGGGGTTATGTCAATGACTTTTGCAAAAACATTAAAACTCGCAAGTGTTTCTTCAAGCAATTTTGCTTTTGCACGCATCTCTTCCTTTTCGTATTTTTTTTCAAAGCCGGGTACTTTCCGCAGCAAATCAACCGATGGAATTTTATACTCAACTTTCTGCTTTTCAATTTTTTCTTCAACCCTTGGCTTAATCCCGGGTTTTTTCTCAACTACTATTTTAGGTTCACCTGGAATTTCGGGTAGTGGCTCAGGTTTTACCTTAATAATTTTTTCAGACTCAGGAAGAGATTTTATCTTTTTATTAAGTTCACTGGTCTTTTTCCATTCTTCTAAATCCTTTTTTATTCTATTTGAAATAAATCCTATAATTTCAGATAGGGATATGTTGAAGAGTAATGTTATTAAATAAAGGATACCGATAACAACTACAAAAATTGACCCTGTCCCACCGAATAATCTCTCAAAAATATTATCGCCCAGAAATTTACCTGTCCAGCCGCCATAATTTGTTTTATAAAATTTACCAATTATATTCAGGAATGAACTTATAAGCAGAATCAGACTAACAGAAAGTATAATATGCTGCGGTTTCGCCTTTTTATATTTAAGCAACTGCCAGGAGTAAAATGCCAGAAAAACAGGAACAAGAAACATAGCCTGGCCAAAAATGATTGAAAACCACTCTTTGAATTTTTTTCCCACAATACCAAACTGCTGTGGAGAGATTAAACAGAATAGAAGTATAACAGCGATAAAGAAAATAGTAATAGATTTTATTTTCTTTATCTTATGCTGTTTTTGTTTTACGCGTGATTGGAAATATCTGTATGCCATAAAAATGGAGACGTTTCACATTTTCTTCAATTTTATCAAATAGGTGTTTTTCGACTGAATAATGACTATTTTATCTTCCCGTGCTAACCATCCTAACCCTAAAAAAAGCAATGAATTATTCAGTTTAAGTACGAATTTTAATTTGATTATATCGCACTCCTGCTCCTTAGAGAGGTACTCCAGGATTCTGCCTGCCGTTGTACCTAATAAATTTTCTGTGGAATTCATAATCTCTATAATAACTCTATCAAAAACATATCTTCTCCGACATTTACCACTTTACCGTTTTCAACGAATATCCTCGTTATCCTGCACCTTTTCTCAGTTCTGATTTCGTTCATAACCTTCATCGCTTCAATAATATAAAGTATAGCACCCTGTTCCACCGTATCACCCTCCTTAACAAAAGGTTCGGACTGCGGTGACAGTGCACGGTAAAATGTACCGTTCAACGGTGATTTTATTCTTGTACCTGTTATTGTCTCTTTAGTAACTACAGGAGTTACTTCGGGTTTGGTTTTTGCCGATTTGCGTCTAAGTTTGACATGATGCGTACTGTCCTTTAATTCAAGTTCCTCAAGATTTTCATCAATCATGAGATTGTAAAGTTCACTGATTTTATCAACTTTTTTTTGTTCTTTTGAGTTAGTCATTGTACCATTATATTTTTAGTGCTGCTTTCCGCGATAAAACGACTCTTCCCTGATTATCTATATCGGTAACTTTGACAGTAACCTCGTCACCCTCTTTAACAACGTCCTCAACCTTTTTGACATGGTGCTCGGCTAACTGTGAAATATGCACCAACCCCTCTTTACCGGGCATGACTTCTACGAATACACCAAAAGGAGTTACCCGGGTAGCCCTGCCTTTATATGTTTTACCAATTTCTACCTCGGCAGCGCAATATTCCACCATCTGCCGTGCACGTTCAATACTTTCAGAACTTTCAGCAGATATAAATACCTGTCCACTGTCTTCAATATCAATCTTTGTCCCTGTTTCTTCAATAATACGTTTTATGTTCTTTCCACCCGGACCGATTAATTCTCCGATTTTTGTCTGTGGAATCTGTAGTATTATCATCTTGGGTGCATAACTTGAAAGTTCCTTACGGGGTTCGGCAATCACTTCTGACATTTTATCAAGGATAGTTAACCTTGCTGTCTTTGCCTGGACAAAAACTTCATTGATTAGCTTTACATTTATACCGGAAATTTTAAGGTCTAACTGTAATGCGGTGATACCTTTTTTTGTACCCGCAATTTTAAAGTCCATGTCACCAAAATGGTCTTCAAGTCCTGCTATATCGGTCAATATAATGTACTCATCATTTTCTTTTATCAACCCCATGGCAATACCCGCAACGTTTGATTTTACGGGCACGCCTGCATCAAACAATGCCAGGGAACCGCCGCAGACACTTGCCATTGAAGATGAACCATTTGATTCAAGGATTTCTGAAACTAAACGAAGGGTATACGGAAATTCCTGTTCTGGCGGTAATATAGCGCTTATTGCCCTTTTTGCAAGTGCTCCGTGACCTATTTCCCGCCTGGAGGTCCCCCTTTCCGGTCTGGCTTCACCCGTAGCAAATCCCGGGAAATTATAGTGAAAAAGAAATCTTTCTTTATATTCTCCTTCAAGTTCTTCCATAACCTGCCTCTCTTTTGGTGTACCTAACGTAACCGCTACGAGAGATTGTGTCTGTCCGCGGGTAAACAATGCAGACCCGTGTGCCCTGGGCAAAACGCCAACGGAACAACTTATATTTCTAATATCATTTTTTTTGCGACCGTCAACCCGTATTTTATTTTCCAATATGGATTGTCTTATTCCGTTTTTAAGAGTGTTATCAAACATGGAATTTATATCCATTTCACTGTGGTCAGTAATAAACTTTTTCCTGATTTCTTTCTTTAATTCGTCTATTTTATCGTTAATATCAGATTTATCCTTTAGATTAAACAGTCCTGCTATTTTATCGCTAAGTGCAGACTTTGTTTTATTTACGAACTCTCTGTCATATTCTTTTTCATGAAACTCAATTTTAGTTTTGCCGACCCTGTTTTTTAATTCCGTCTGTGCTTCACATATTCCGGAAAACTCTCCCTGTCCAATCTCAATCGCCTTAATTATATCCTCTTCCTGTTCTTCATCTGCCCCGAGTTCCATCATAATAATGGAATCTCTTCCGCCTACAATAATCAAATCCATACCGCTTGTTTGTTGTTCGGAGTGCCTGGGATTAATAACAAAATTGTCTTTGAGTTTACCCACGCGGACAGCTCCGATTGGTCCATTAAAAGGTATATCAGAAATTGTCAGAGCAGCAAACGTCCCAATCAACGCCGGTATTTCCGTGTCATTCTCGCCATCACAGGAGAGAACAAGAATACTCACCTGTATCTTGTGGTCAAACCCTCGCGGGAATAATGGTCTGATTGACCTATCAATAAATCTTGAGACAAGCGTTTCTTTCTCTTTGGGCCGTCCTTCACGTTTAAAAAAACCACCCGGGATTTTCCCGACCGCATAGGTGCGTTCTCTGTAATCTACCGTGAGGGGAAGCATGTCATACTTTCTTTCCTCTTCCGTCAGAGGGTCTTTACCCATTGATACCGTTGCCAGTACCGCAGTTCCGCCTGATTTTACAAGCACAGCCCCGTTTGCCTGCTTTGCCATATTACCTGTTTCTATTTCTACTTCATTGTCTTTGATTTTAATTTTTATTTTTTCCATAAAGTTTTAAAATACTCCTTTTAAGTAAAATCCTGAAGGATTAACTCCAGGAATTAAGGGTTTACCCTTTCATAATTTCCTATGGGGTCATTTATCCAGTTCCAATTTTTTAATAACACTTCCATAATTCTGATCTTTATCTCTTTTCAAATAATTGAGTAATCGCCTCCTCTGTCCGATAAGTTTCAAAAAACCATGACGGGAACTAAAGTCCTTGGGGTGACCTTTAAAATGCCCTGATAAAGTTTTAATTCTTTCTGTTAAGAGAGCAATCTGGACATCTGATGAACCCGTATCTGTCGGATGAATCTTGAATTTCTCAATTATTTGTTTCTTTGCTTTACTTTCTAACATTTTTTTCTCCTATTCTTGTCCCGATTTTTGATGTTTTTCAATCAATGTCTGTGCAATATTTTGGGGCAGTTCTTCATAATGAGAGAAACTGACACTGAATTTTCCATACCCCCTTGTAATTGAGCGTAAATCAATTGCATAATTTGATATTTCACCTGCCGGGACCTGCGCTTTTACTAAATTTTTCTTACCAACTTTATCCATACCCAGGACCCTCCCTCTCCTTGAGTTCAGGTCACCCATTATGCTACCTAAGTATTCTTCAGGCACCGCCACTTCAACGTTCATAATGGGTTCAATGACACACGGCTTTGCGGAGGTTACTCCCTTTCTTAAAGCCATTGCAGCAGCAATTTTGAACGCCATATCACTTGAATCAACTTCATGATATGAACCGTCAAAAACCGTAACCCTGATATCTGTTACCGGGTAGCCGGCAATAACTCCCTCAGCCATAGCTCCGACAACGCCTTTTTCAACTGACGGTACGTAATTCTTGGGTATCGCACCGCCAAAAATTTTATCAACAAACTCATATCCCTTACCGCGTTCCTGTGCTTCTATCCTGAGCCAGCAGTCGCCATACTGTCCCCTTCCACCCGACTGCCTTTTATATTTCCCCTGGACTTCAGCTGTCCCCCTGACGGTTTCCTTATACGGTATTCTCGCCTGTCTCAGTTCTATATCCACACCATAGCGGGATTTTATCCTGGACAACATAACTTCTAATTGCAAGTTTCCCATACCCGAAACTATCATTTCCTTCGTATCGGGGTTATAGTTAAACTTTATTGTCTGGTCCTCCAGAACAATTGCGGCAAGTGCATTACCGACTTTATCCTCTTCACTCTTTGACTTGGAATAAACAGCCATATCCAGGACAGTTTTAGGAAAATTCACCGGTTGAAAATCCTTCAGTTCCTGAGTATCCATTTTCCCCTCGGCAACTATGTCGTTTGTTTTAGTTTCCTTAAGTTTTATCATAGCGCCCATATCACCGGCAATAATTGATTGCGTTTCAATCCTCTTTTTCCCCTGTAAAAAACATAGCTGCCCG
>Ga0100387_10001989_pt1 | contig 17431 bp, 14 predicted proteins | sample CryGeymeta201511_FD_81547 | JGI IMG/M metagenome (GOLD analysis project Ga0100387, IMG submission 81547) | Groundwater microbial communities from Crystal Geyser aquifers in Utah, USA - Crystal Geyser metaG 2015-11 | ecosystem: Environmental > Aquatic > Deep subsurface > Groundwater | place... | reverse complement strand
GGAAAAATACCTGTAAGCCACATCGATTGTGATGCCCTGTTCGCGTTCGGCCTTCAAGCCATCGAGCAATAAAGCGTAGTCAATTTCTTCGCCGGCATGTCCCTCACGTTTGCTGTCGCGCTCCAATGCAGAAAGCTGATCTTCGTAAAGTTTTTTGCTATCGAAAAGCAATCGTCCAATCAGCGTTGACTTTCCATCGTCCACGCTGCCAGCTGTAAGCAATCGGAGGAGATCTTTTTTTTGGTCCTGGTCGAGAAATTGTGTTATTTCCATGTGGGATTATTATTTCAAATTTTAAAAATACCCTTCTCTTTTTTTCTGTTCCATGCTGGCTTCCTGGTCGAAATCGATGACGCGGGTAGTGCGTTCGCTCTTGGTGACGGTCATCATTTCCTCTACAATTTTTTCGATGGTATCTGCTTCTGATTCAATCGCTCCCGTGAGGGGATAGCAACCCAACGTCCGGAAACGTATCATGCGCATTTCTGCTTTAGCTGCCATTTCTTTTGGCATTCGGTCATCATCTACCAAAATAAAATTTCCATCTACATTTACCACCGGTCGCATTTTGGCGTAATATAATGGCACTATCGGTATGTTTTCGAGCCGGATGTATTGCCAGATATCCAACTCTGTCCAGTTGCTGATGGGAAACACACGGATGCTTTCGCCTTTCTGCACTTTTGCATTATAAATATCCCACAATTCAGGACGTTGATTTTTAGGATCCCATTGGTGAAATTTATCTCTAAACGAGTAGATGCGCTCCTTGGCACGTGATTTTTCTTCGTCGCGGCGTGCTCCACCAAAAGCGGCATCGAATTTATATTTATTCAGTCCCTCGAGCAAGGCCTGGGTTTTCATCACATCCGTGTGTACTTTACTACCGTGAGTATAAGGTCCAACCCCTTCTTCAAAAGCTTTTTTGTTGTAGTGAACAATCAAATTCCACCCCATTTCTTTGGCATATTTATCCCGAAAAGCGGTCATTTCACTGAATTTCCATTTGCTGTCGATGTGCATGAGTGGAAATGGCACCTTTCCAGGATAAAAGGCTTTTTCGGCCAACCTCACCATCACCGAACTGTCTTTGCCAATGGAGTAAAGCATCACCGGGTTTTCAAATTCCGCGGCTACTTCACGGATAATGTGGATGCTCTCTGCTTCCAGTTCTCTAAGGTTGTTAATATGATAAGAAGGTTTGTTCATGTGCAGACGTTTAGGTCTGCAAAAATACGATTCTTTCTTGTTTTTGACAGGTGATATTGGTCAGGCTACTTGATTACCTTTAGCTTACTTTTAGGTATCTGGATCGTAATGGATTTATTGACCACCTCGATGCGAATTTTTACACGTTCTTTCCCATTCAATTCAATGAGTTCACCTTTTAAACCTGTAAGACTGCCCAAAACGATTTCCACGTTCATTCCTTTTTTCATTTCAAACTCATCCACTTTTGGAGGGTTTATCTCTTCCAGAAAGTATTTAATGGCTTCAATTTGTTGTGGAGGAATGACCACCGCTTTACCTTCAAATGAAATGTACCGAACTGAATTGGGGATATTTATCGCCTTGAAGTATTCAGATTGGTCGATGTTTACGAAAATATAAGATTTGAAAAGAGGTTCTTCGATCCATTTTTTTCTGTCCGTCCATGTTTTCAGCACCCTGATCATGGGAAGATAATAATTGATACCGGCAGCATCGAGCTCAATTCCAACCTTTTTTTCGGATCGGGCCCTCACATAAATAGCATACCAATTTTTATTGCTTTCGGTCATATAGGTTAAAGCAGTCTTTTTAGTAAAGGGTGATAATCAGATGTTTTCCCTGAGATTTGCGCATTTCGGATATCGTGTGCAATGTTGATGCTGTTGCGGGCGTGTGCAATTCCAAATCCCCTGCCGGCCAGAATTTCCTGATAGCTTAAGGTGTGCAGGTCGGTAAAACCTCCGCTAAACTCAATTTCTTTGCCATCTACCATGATCGTTCGATAGGTAGACAGCTGTTTTTCTTTTGCCGGAACCGGTAGATCGTTTGCATCGATGCTTAAAAACCACCTGACATTTGCATTTTTTAATTGCAACAACCCGGAAGCTTTGTCGTCTTCCATCAAATGCACGGTGTTGGTAACCGGCTCTCCAAAAATCCAACTTAACATGTCAAAAAAATGAATTCCAATATTGGTCACCACGCCTCCGGATTTTGATTTATTTCCTTTCCAGGAATAATGATACCATTTTCCCCTTGAAGTAATATAAGTTAAATCAACATCATGAATACGTGATTTTTTTTGATCGAAATCGTTTTTAAGTTGAAGTATTGAAGGATGGTGCCGGAGTTGAAGTATGTTATAGATTTGTTTTCCGGACTCTTGTTCTATTTCCTCGAGGTTATCCAGGTTCCATGGATTAAGTACCAGAGGTTTTTCGCAAATGGCATGGGCATCGTTACGTAGTGCCATGCGGATATGTGCATCATGCAGAAAATTGGGGGAACAAATACTCACATAGTCGACTTTACCGGTTACAGACCGGCGCAGCTTATCCAGGTGACGGTCCATTCGCTCGGGCTCGATAAAAAAATCGGCATCCGGGAAAAAACTGTCGATAATTCCTACACTATCCTTGGGATCAAGTGCCACAACCAACTTGTTACCGCTTTCTTTAATAGCTTTCATGTGCCTGGGGGCAATGTAGCCAGCGGCTCCAATTAATGCAAAATTCTTTTGAAGTTGTTCCATGGTCTTAGCTGATAAAGATTAAAAATGCACCCGAAAGATGAATTGTTGAGCCTTATGGTGTTAAACCAGGCTCAAACCAGTTTCTTCTATAGTTTATTAAATAATCGTTTGGCAAACGACTTCTTTTTATCCGGTTTATCATCGGTATAGTACCCATATCCATAACCGTATCCATATCCATAGCCGTATCCATAGCCGTATCCATAACCATAACCGTATCCATAACCGTAACCATAACCTCCACCAGAGAGTTTGATATCGTTGATTACGATATTCATTTTCATGCCACGGGCCTCAATGTCGCCAATAATGGAAGAAAACACTTTTTTATGTGTAACCCCCTGACGGACAAGGAAAATATTTACATCGGTATGTTCCATCAAAAGGAAAGCATCAGTCACCAGACCAACAGGAGGGGTGTCGATAACGATGTAGTCGTAGCGTTCTCTGAGTTCTTTAAACAGTTGGGTACATCTTTCACCGGCAATCAACTCAGCCGGGTTAGGTGGCACAGGCCCGGCCATGATCATATCCAGGTAATCGTTAACCCCTGAAGGTTGAATAATATCATCGATGGTGGCTTTGTTAATCAGGTAAGAGGTTAGCCCCTTGCTGTTCGACAGACCGAAGTCCTGATAGATTTTTGGTTTACGGAGGTCGAAACCAAGGAGTACTGTTTTTTTACCGTATTGGGCGTAAATACTGGCCGTATTGATAGAAACAAAGGTTTTTCCGGCACTTACCATATCAGCGGTAACCATGATACAAAGCTGGTCCTTTCCTTTAGCTATATACTGAATATTGGTTCTCATGCTTCGGAAAGCCTCGCTCACACTCGATTTAGGCGATTCCAATACCACGAGTTGAGTTTCTTTGCTGGAGTGGAGAAGTTGCCCGATAATGGGAAATTTGGTTGCGTTTTCAACATCTTTTTTCTCAATAATGGCATCGTTAAAATAGTCCTTTCCAAGCACATATACCACCGGAAATACGAGTCCCAAAATGAGGGCAATCATGTAATTGAGCGATTTTTTAGGAAATACCTGTTCACCGAGTTCCTCTCTTGCCACATCGATTACTTCATTATCAGGCAGGTTGGATGCTTTTGTGATTTGTGCTTCAGAACGCTTTTCCAACAAATAAGTATAAATATTGTCGGCCAGTTTAAACTCGCGCTGAAAGCCAATCAACTTACGTTGGGTAATGGGTAAATAGCTTGCCCGATTAGTGACTTCATTGATTCGCTTATCAATTTCCGCCAGCGCCTGATTTGAATTTTGGATGATGTTGTTGATGTTTCCCAGAATTGCGTTTTGCGTACTTCTGATCTGGGTGTTCATACTTAAAATAGTTGAACTTTTCTCGGTTAAATAGAGTAAGTTCTCGGTTTTTTTATTGTACAAGGCAATCAATTCACCAACAAGGGTATTCAAAACAGGATCCTCTATTCCCATGGCAGAGGGGGCCACCAACTCATCAATATTATCCGAATTTTTAACAATGTAGTTCTTTAGATTATTGTAATACCTTGATTTTACTTCTAACTCGGCTTGTTGTTTTTGCAAGTCTTCGATGTACTGAAAAACCTGTTGGGCCTGAAAGCTCATGTCCATCACCTCGTTTTTCGACTGAAATTCCTGAAGATTAATCTCGGCACTATTTAACGAGTCGGAAATAATGTTGAGTTGGTTATCAATAAAACGGATGGTGTTGTCAGCAATTTGATTTTTCTGCTCCAGGCTTCTGGTAAGATAAATATGAGTGAGCATATTTAGAAAGTCCACCGCTTTATGAATATTGTCTTTTTTCATTTTAATATTCAGGATAGAGGCTTCCCTGTTGATGGGTTCAATATCAAATCCCCTGAATTGCTCTGTCAAACTGTAATAATCATTGAAGATGAAGTTAAAGTTCTCCTTCAGGTTTAATTCCGGATCGAACGAATTGGTTAGTATCACCGTGAATTTCGCAAAGGGGGTTTCAATGAGTTCTCCGAAAGCAAATTCTCCCGACCAGTTTACCCGTTCAATGACCCCTTCATCGTATTTATTGGTGGCAAACACGTATTTTTTAATCAGTTCGGCCTCGGCATCAATCCTGAAGGTATTCTTGTTGATAAATTTCAGGTCATATTTCAATCCAACGGCTTGGGCCACAGAGGTGTCGAACACTACCTCAAACGGGGCATTCTGATACAGTTCTTTGCTAACCAGCCCTTCATCAATAAAATAGGTCACTTCAAAACCTAGATTTTGAATCGATCTGTAGGTAAGTGAGAACGAGGCGAGAATCCCGATTTCGTTTTCAACGTTTTGTTGGGTATTGCTTAGTCCAATTCCAAGCATCGCTGAAGGATCGAGTTTGGATTTATCATCTTTAACCAGGACGGAAGTGCTGACTTCATAAACGGGGTTCGTGTACTTGTTGAACAAGAAAGCCACCACGAAAGCCACAAAAACGGTGAGGGCAAACAGATACCAATACCTGACGAATTTATAAAACAGGACCCTTAAATCAATGGTTTCTTCTTGCTGCTGAATACCGTCAAAATTTTCTACTGCCATTTTTTTTTAATTGATGGTTACTTAACAAAATTAATGATCAGGATGGTTGATGAAATAAACCCAAATAGAATTGCGTATGGGAATTCGGCAAAAGTAAACTGTTTACCTTTAACAGGCTGAACATAAACGATGTCGTTGGGTTTTAGGTAATAATGATCAGAAAGCAAGATGTCGCGTTTGGTCAAATCCACATACACCACTTCTGATCCGGTTTTGTTTTGCCGGATAATGGCTATTTTATTGCGGTTGGCATAATCGGTCAGGTCGCCCGACATGGAGACTGCTTCAAACAAGTTGATATTGTCCTGATATACTTTGTACTGCCCGGGCCTGCTCACCTCGCCAAGCAAGGTAATATTGTAGTTTACCAGTTTAACAATCACCACAAATTCCTTTAGGAAAACCTTGAGTTTTTCCTGGATAGTCGTTTTTACTTCATCAATGCTCATGTTTTTCACAAAAACCTCCCCGGTCATTGGAAAATCCAGATTGCCTTCCTCGCTAACAGTATAACTGGTCAGGTAAATAGAAGCATCTGATTGACCAATATAATTTGAACTACCTCCGGATAAAGGATTAAGCAACAATGTTGTTTGTTCATCCAGCGTAACCACCCTGATATACAGGTTATCGCCTGGTTGAATGCGGTAGTCTATTTTACGTTCATTGTTAAAGGATGACAGGGTGTCTGTTTCATCCTGAACTTGGAGGTAAAGCATCTTCTTTTGCGGGATGCAAGAGGTAACCAGAAAAGTCAGCAACGCTATCCAGATGAGTGATCTGAACTTGGTTAAAAATGAATTCTTCATGAATGATTAATTTCTAGGGTAATAGAATAACATTTGGAAAATTTTGGCAAATGTACCGTTTTTTTTAAACAGGCAAATACAATTACCAGAGCGGAAGCCTTTTTAATCGGATTTAGCATGTTAATCATTTTATTTTGATGATCATTTCTTTAAAAAAAGTCGAATTATAAAGAAATGTATTTGCGGGTACAAACATAACACAATCGGATAATATACAGTAATGTCGATGTAAAATTGCTGCCCTGCTCATGGATTGCACTATTTATGTATATTTGATTGTCTTTAAACCCAAGTATCCATGTATAAAATTATTTCCCTCAGCATGTTTATTTCTTTGTTTGGGTTTCCAATTGGAATTACAGCACAGTCTTTCGGGTTAAATCAGTTGGTTCCATCAGTTTATTCGGGCATCCTACCTGACAAAAACGGACAGTTGTACTTTCTCCCGGTTACTGCGGGAGATACCAGCCGGATGAAAGCCGATTCTTCATTTTATATTTCAGATCACCTGATGGTTGAACCAAAAGGAACGCAAAATGGTTTGTCCTTCGATTTTAAAAACAAGGACTTTTATGGAAACATTTATTTTGGTTTATTTCCCGATGAGCGGGTGAAGTTTTCGTTTCCTTCGTTTTCTAAAAGCACCCGAATTATTGCTGGCACAGCCAATCTTGATTTATCATCATTTTTTGGCACAGCCACAACGGTTACGGCTCAAAACATAAAACTTGCCTACCGAATCGCCGATCAATATGGACGGTTGTTGTACGAAGGAACCATTCGTGTTAAAATAAACGAACAAATAATGCCGGCACTCACTCTCATCGAAGGGCCCTTTATAAATCTGGTGGATCACCACAGCGTTCTCATCTCCTATACTACTAACCAGCGTTGTAATTCATGGGTAGTTGTTGATGGGCGTGAATTTCGGACAGTTGGTATGTCGGCAAACATGCAGGGTGATAAAACCCACGAAATTAAAGTAGATGGATTACTTCCTGAAACCGAATACCAATATGAGATTTATTTTGGGGATTTTGTTGAGGCTTATTCTTTTACAACAGCACCATTGCCCGGAAGCAGAACACCTTTCGTTTTTGCTTTTACTTCCAATACCCGGGCAGGAATGGGTGGTGGCGAGAATGATATTCTGGGTGTAAATGTTTTTTTGTTACAACATGCATCAATGCTGATCGCTCATGAAAAAGCCGTTTTTTTTCAATTCTCCGGGAACTTGATCAGTGGGTACGTTTCCGTGGTAGGGGAGGCCGATCAGCAATATTTTAATTGGAAAAAGGCGGTGGAACCATTTAGACACTATATTCCTTACTATGTCGGGTTAGGCGATCATGAGGCGGTGGAGCATGTTTTCGATGATGGCAGTAAATACGGACTGGCTGTGGACAAGTTTCCTTTTGCATACGTTTCTGCGGAAGCCATTTTCGCATCCCATTTTGTTCAACCCGAAAATGGCCCTCAAAGCGAAGATGAAACCGAATACGATCCTCATTTGGAAGCAGTTGACTTTCCTTCCTATAAGGAGAATGTTTATTCTTATATCTATGACAATCTCGCAATGATTGTGCTTAATTCAAATTATTGGTACACGCCTTCTGCAAAAGCGGTTTCAATGATAGGCGGCAATCCTTCCGGCTATATAATGGACAACCAAATTAAATGGCTTTCAACTACTATTAACCAGTTTGAGCAGGATAGAAATATCGATCACATTGTGGTAACGGTTAATACACCCGTTTTCCCAACCGGGAACAATAGCAATTCAGGAATGTGGTATGGTGGTAATAATGCTGTAAGGCCAATGGTGGCTGCTGACAAAGTGAGTAAAGGAATCATCGAACGCAGGGACGAACTGTTGGATTTGCTGGTCAACAGGAGTTCAAAAACGAAAATTATATTATCCTCTGATGAGCATGGTTATTCGAGGTTGGCCATTCATCCTGATCTGGCTTTATACCCTGAAGGTTACCGGGGTAAGAAAATAAAACTAAACCGTAGTTTAGTTCAAGTAACCTGTGGGTTGAGTGGTCAGGTTAGCGAAAGACTGATGAATTTCCCTTGGTCAGGTTTTATAGAAAAAACGTCTTCACAACCTGCTGTTGTCTTCATTCAGGTAACAGGGAAACAGGTTTTGTTGCGTGCCATAAACCCGCGAACCCAGGAAGAGATTGAGGAATTTAATATCAGATAGTAGAATGAGTAAAGCCTGAAATGAGTTGATTATTAACCACTATTTTTTTGTAAAAATCAATCTTTCTGCCCATCAATTCAATTTATATTACTTTTGCAGCGTTAAAAAATACCTTAAATACAATCAATTAATCGTTAAAGATGGCAAAAAACCTCGTGATTGTCGAATCACCGGCAAAGGCAAAAACAATTGAAGGTTTCCTTGGGAAGGATTTTGTGGTGAAATCCAGCTTTGGACATGTGATGGACTTGAACAAGACTAAACTAAGTGTGGATGTTGAGCAGAATTTTGAACCTAAATATGAAGTAAGTGCTGATAAAAAGAAGCTTGTTGCAGAGCTGAAAAAATTGGCTAAAGAGGCAGAAATGGTTTGGCTGGCTTCTGATGAGGACCGTGAAGGGGAAGCTATTTCATGGCACTTGTTCACCGCTTTGGGGTTAAAAGAAGATAAAACCAAGCGCATCGTTTTTCATGAGATCACCAAAACGGCCATCTTAACGGCCATCGAAAATCCACGGAAAATAGACAGGAACCTGGTCAGTGCTCAACAAGCACGTAGGGTACTTGATCGATTGGTAGGCTATGAACTTTCACCATTACTCTGGAAAAAAGTTAAACCCTCGCTTAGTGCAGGTCGTGTTCAGTCAGTGGCCGTGAGGTTGATAGTGGAACGCGAAGAAGAGATTAAGGATTTTAACAGTAGTTCTTCATACCGTACCGTAGCTGAATTTGTGTTGTCTGATCAAAAGGAAAAACAAACCTTTCAGGCAGAATATCCCAATCGTTTCGAGGAACATGATCAGGCACAGGATTTTTTGCGACAGCAAATAAATGCTACTTTTGTGGTGAAACAGGTAGAAACAAAACCAGGCAAGAAATCACCGGCAGCTCCCTTTACAACCTCTACTTTGCAGCAGGAAGCAGCCCGCAAACTTGGCTTTTCAGTAGCCAACACCATGCGGGTGGCACAAAACCTTTATGAGTCTGGTAAAATCACCTATATGCGTACCGACTCTGTAAATTTGTCTGGTTTTGCCATTAACATGGCCAAAGATGAAATTACTTCGGCTTTTGGTAAGGAGTATGTAAAAACACGAAAATACACGACCAAAACAAAAGGCGCACAGGAAGCCCATGAAGCTATACGGCCTACCTATATGAAGCAGTCGTCTGTTAGTGGAAATGCTGATGAAAAGCGGTTGTATGAACTGATCTGGAAGCGTACTATCGCATCCCAGATGAGTGATGCTGAACTGGAAAGAACCCAGGTAAAAATCGCCTCCTCCAAGGCATCAGAACTGTTTGTGGCTTCTGGTGAAGTAATTAAATTTGATGGTTTTTTAAAGGTTTACCTCGAAAGTTCTGATGATGAACCTACAGACCAGGAAGGTATTCTCCCGGCAATGAAAACAAACGATCCGTTGGATCTGATCCAAATGACCTCCCGTGAACGGTTTTCGAAACATCCGCCACGTTACAGTGAGGCAAGTTTGGTAAAAAAACTTGAAGAACTGGGAATAGGGCGTCCGTCTACTTATGCTCCAACTATTTCTACCATTCAAAAGCGTGAATACGTTGTAAAAGAAACCCGTAACTCTGAAAAAAGAAGCATTCAACTGCTGACTTTAAAAGGGAATAAGATATCAGAAAAAACCCTTTCTGAGAATGTGTCATCTGAGCAAACCAAATTATTTCCAACCGATGTAGGATCGTTGGTAAATAAATTCCTGATGCAGTATTTTGACGATATCATCGACTATAATTTTACGGCCAGCGTTGAAATTGAATTCGATGAGATTGCGGATGGATTGAAAGAATGGAACCAGATGATCAAGGAGTTTTATGGCCCTTTTCACAGTAAAATTGCAAAGACGGAAGAAAACTCAGGAAAATTTAGTGGCGAAAAATGTTTGGGGGTTGATCCTGTATCAGGTAAAAACATCTATGTAAAAATTGGACGATTTGGGCCACTGGCGCAGATTGGGGATACTGATTCAGAAGAGAAACCACGTTTTGCCGGCCTGCGCAAAAACCAGAGTATCGATACCATCACCTTTGAAGAAGCAATCAAACTGTTCGACTTCCCCAGAACTTTAGGAGAATATGAGGAAAATGAAGTTTCTGTTGCCATTGGACGCTTCGGTCCTTACGTGAAGTTCGACAGCAAATTCTATTCTTTGAAAAAGGATGATAACCCGGCCGATATTTCGTTGGATCGTGCCATAGAAATTATCCTTGAAAAGCAACAGGCCGAAAGGGAAAAGTTGATCAAGAAATTTGACCAGGATGAAGATGTACAGCTGCTTAATGGCCGTTATGGTCCTTATCTGGTGATCAAAAAACAAAATTTTAAACTTCCAAAAGGAGTCGATCCCAGTGCGCTTTCACTTGAGGAATGTTATAAAATTTCAGAAGATCCTAAAAACATGCCTAAAAAAAGGTTTGTGAAAAAGAAAAAATAACCTCTGTTCATCGGGGTTTGTAATTTATTTATTTTCGTTCCTTAAAGCATGATTGCCCTGTTATGGAAATAAACCACTATTTTCAGCCAATTGATGTTGATTGGATGGAGCCCCTGCAAAATTCAGGAAGGCAACGTCTTGGAGATGTGATCGTTGCACATACTTCTTCAAGCTTCATGCCCGATCCTGAACAATTTAACCTGGCCATTATCGGTGTTCCGGAAGACCGGGGAACCGTTACCAACGTGGGTTGTGCCCAAGCTCCGGATGAGGTGCGAAAACATTTGTATCGTCTGTTCTCCCATTGGAATCAGGTGTCGATTTGCGATTTGGGCAACCTGAAAAACGGACACCGGCTAGAAGACACTTATTTTGCTTTTAAGGAAGTCGTGGCAGAACTTGTCCGCAATAAGGTGATCCCAATTATTATTGGTGGGAGTCAGGATTTAACTTATGCCAATTATCTGGCGTACGAAAATGTGGGCAGAGTAATCAATATGGCTGCCATCGACCCCATGTTCGACCTGGGCCACGATGAACATGAGTTGAACAGCCAGAGTTATTTGAGTCGCATTATCTTGCATCAACCCAATTTTTTGTTCAACTACACCAACATTGGATATCAAACTTATTTCGTTGATCAGGAATCGCAAGTGTTGATGAAAAATTTGTATTTTGATGTGTTTCGCCTGGGAAATGTTCGTGCTAACATGGAAGAGGTAGAACCAATGGTGCGCAATGCCGATATCCTGAGCATCGATTTGGCTTCCATACGCCATTCAGAAGCCCCGGCCAGCGAGCAGTCGTCACCCAATGGATTTTATGGTGAAGAAATGTGCCAGATTTGCCGCTATGCCGGATTAAGTGATAAACTCACCAGCATCGGGTTTTATGAGCTAAACACATCGCTCGATCATCAGGGTCAATCAGCCTTCTTATATGCTCAAATGATCTGGTATTTTATTGATGGATTTGTGAATAGACAACATGATTTTCCTGAACAGGACAACGATGACTTTGTCAAATTTACGCTCCATGTGGAGGATTTTGATGAGGAACTGCTTTTTTTGAAGAGTAAAAAATCCAGCCGATGGTGGATGGTGGTGGGTGTAAAAGATGTGGTAAGCAAGAAATATCGTCGGCATCAGTTTGTTCCTTGTTCATACGATGATTATCAGGCAGCTCTTAACCAGGAAATCCCCGATCGCTGGTGGAAAGTGCAACAAAAACTAATGTAGGTTATTTCTTTTGACGGGAAGGATTGTCTTGCAAGAATGATTTCCATCCACTATAACTTTTTTCAGAGGAGGACGTTTTACCCTGAAAAAAGTGGCAAACAGCCGCAGCTAGCCCATCCGTAGCATCTAAATATTCCGGAACTTCAACAAATTTAACCAGATTGGCTAACATGCCAGCTACTTGTTCTTTACTTGCATTTCCGTTTCCGGTGATCGATTGTTTTATTTTTTTTGGTGAATACTCAAAAATTGGAATGTCTTTATAAAGACCGGCGGCCATGGCTACACCCTGTGCCCTGCCCAGTTTTAACATCGATTGTACATTTTTTCCAAAAAACGGAGCTTCCAGAGCCATTTCATCAGGATGATACTGCTCAATTAATCCTAACGTTCGTTCAAAAATCTTTTTTAACTTTAGCGCATGGTTTTCGTACGATCCCAGCTTGAGTACACCCATGGTTACCAATTCGATGGCGTTTCCATGTTGATGTATGAGTCCGTAACCCATAATGTTTGTCCCGGGGTCAATGCCAAGAATAATCCGTTCCACCAGCCGATTGATTTTTAAATGATGATTGCAAAACTACGTAAAACAACCAACACGCTCATCAAACTTTTGGTGGTTGTACTCACATTGGTGTTTTTATACGATCAGCTGTTTATTCGCCACAATATGGAAAACATCCTGGCCTTTTTTCCATTGATATACGAAAAGCAAAACGTGTTTTTCTTGTTGTTGATAGTTGGTTTGTTGACAGGGCTTAATTTTTCACTCGAAACACTGAAGTGGCAGCTTATTATTTCAAAACTTGAAGAAATACCTTTTCTTCGCTCCGCGAAAGCAGTCCTGGCTGGTATGGCCGTGAGTATGTTTATGCCAAACCGGGTGGGCGATTATCTGGGCAGGGTATTTATCCTGAAACATGCCGACAGGATACAGGCAGTGCTGGCTACCATTCTGGGAAGCATGGCGCAGCTGATAACGACCTTATTATTTGGCATGGTCGCATTCTTGTTTTATTATCCTTTTCTATTTGATGTGCATATCCTATTTCATGGATGGATTTTTTCCGGGTTGGTACTTGGAGTCATGGTCACCTCCTTTTTAATGGTATTTGTTTACCTCAATTTTAATTCGTTTTCTCTTGTCATCAAGCGAATTAGCGGAAGAGGATACCGGAAAATAAAAAAATATGCCGAAGTATTTTCGATGTATTCGTTTGGCGAACTTTTTGGCATACTGCTCATCAGTATAGCAAGATACATGGTGTTTTCGTTTCAGTTTTTTTTGTTATTAAAGGTTTTTCAGGTACCGGTGAATTATCCTGAGTCCATGATGTTAGTGAGCATGGTCTATTTGTTTATGACCGGGATCCCTACCATTGCATTGACTGAATTTGGTGTTCGGGGTACAGTGAGTCTGACCGTTTTTGAACAATATTTTGTAGCAATAGGTTGTTGGAATGAAGATCTGACACTTGGCATCGTCGCCGCATCATCCATGTTGTGGGTAGTCAATATCGTCCTCCCGGCAGCTGTTGGTACCATTTTTGTTTTTAGTTTGCGATTTATCAGAAGAAACCATGTGGATTGAACTACTTTCCGTTGTCGTGTTGGTCATAAGCATGGCTTATCTATTGGTCATGACTATCATTACGATTGGGTGGTTTAGTCTCGACAAGTCAGTTCCTTCGCCTGGAAATGCCCAAAAGAAGATGACCGTGTTAGTCGCCGCACGAAATGAAGAACACACGATTGAAAATTTGCTGAAAAGCCTTGAACAGCAGCATTATTCCAAAGCATTATTCAAGATAGTTATTGTTGATGATCATTCATCGGACCAGACCTTCGAAGTGATGACAAATTATGTGCAAACTCATGCGGATTTAAATATCAAGGTGATAAAAGCCATTGGGCATGGGAAAAAAGCTGCTCTTAAGCAAGGTATGTCACTTACAAAAACGGCTTTGATAGTAACCACCGATGCAGATTGTATTGTTCCACCGGGTTGGTTACAAAATTATGCCAATGCATTCGATAATGAAGAAGTTTCGTTGGTATTGGCTCCGGTTGTTTATCAGCAAAAAAGGAGGATACTTCAAAAATTGATGACTCTTGAATTTTTTAGCCTGGTTGCCTCAGGAGCAGGAGCGGCAGGAATCCGGTTGCCTTTCATGGGAAACGGAGCCAACATGGCCTTTACCCGCCAGGTGTATGAGTCGGGCGTGGAAGATAAAGGTTATTATCGGTACACCTCGGGCGATGATGTTTTTCTAATACATCATACGTTCAGGTATTTTGGAAGAAAAAGCATCCGTTTTTTGCTTAAAAAGGAAGTGCTTGTTGAAACGCCACCTCCTTACTCGCTGAGTCAGTTTATAAAGCAAAGGTTAAGATGGGCATCCAAGGCCAAAGGCTATCAATCGCCTGTCGCTATTGTAGTTTCTTTGGTTGTTTTGTTGACTAACAGTATGTTGGCCGTCCTGTTTTTTTCCGGCTTTTGGTTGAATTGGTTGTGGTGGATTTATACTTTGCTGATGCTGATGAAAATATTAATCGACATACCGCTGGTATATGGCTATGCAGGTTTTGCTCAACGAAACGACCTGAAAAAGTGGTTCATTCCATTCAGTTTTATCTACCCGTTTTATGTTATATTGGTCGGTATGGCCTCGCTGGTGGTTAGCATTAGCTGGAAAGACAGGCGGTTTTCAAGATAGAATTACAAAGCTTTTTTTTCTCTGTTTTTCAGGATGATTTCGGCCATTTGTAAATCAATGGGTGAGGTGATTTTGATGTTTTCTGTTTCCCCTGGAATTAGGATGACCGGGTATCCCAAACTTTCTAAAACGGAGGAATCATCGGTAAATTTTTCTTCCCATGATTGCCTGTAAGCCTGTAGAATCAGGTTGCTTTTAAAAACCTGTGGAGTTTGAACTGCCCTGTATTGCTCGCGCGCAACTGTTTTGTTGTGGGGCCCGGATACATACCTGATGGAATCAGTAAAAGGGATAACGGGAACCGCACAGCTCTTAAACTCCGCGATTTTGAAACAGGATTGTATCAACTCAGCCGACACAAGTGGACGAACCGCATCGTGTATGGCTACCAACGAAGGATTTGAAACCAAAGTGAGCCCGGCCTGTACCGAATGAAAGCGGGTGAGACCTCCTACTACCAGGCGGTGTGGGATTTTGAAAGCGTATTCCTGACACAGTTTATTCCAATGCTGATGCCAGTCCTCGTTTAGTATTAAAACAAATTCAGCATCTTCGACCTGGCTGAATGCTTCAAAAGCATGCATCAACATTGGCTTTCCGTTCAATAAAGCGAACTGTTTTGGTAATTCCGACTCAAAACGTTTTCCTGCCCCTCCAGCTAATATAAGTATATATTTTTTCATTTGATTAAGTAAAAATAGAAAAACCCGGTACAGTAACCGGGTTATAACGAAAATTTTGTTTTTTTATTAACCTAAAGAATCAACATGGCATCGCCGTAAGTAAAAAACTTATATTTTTCTTTTATGGCGACATCGTAAATTTCTCGCAGGAAATCATATCCGGCGAAAGCCGATACCATCATCATCATAGGAGACATAGGCAGGTGAAAATTAGACACCATCGAGTCGGCAGTTTTAAATTCGTAAGGTGGATTGATAAATTTATTGGTCCATCCACTATAAGGTTTAATTTGTCCGGTAATGCTTACAGCTGTTTCCAATGCTTTCAGGCTGGTGGTTCCAACAGCACAGACCTTGTGTTTATTTTCTTTGGCAGTATTGATAATATCGGCCATTTCCTGGAGAACGAACATCTCTTCTGAATCTACTTTGTGCTTTGTCAAATCTTCGACTTCGATGGAGCGGAAATTTCCAAGCCCGGTATGCAGGGTGACTTCTGAAAAGTTAACGCCTTTTATTTCCAGACGTTTCATTAGTTCACGTGAAAAATGCAGCCCCGCAGTAGGAGCGGCAATGGCTCCTTCGTGTTTGGCATAAATTGTTTGATAACGTTCGTCATCAACTGGTTCGATGGGTCGTTTATGGATTTTTGGAAGTGGCGTTTGTCCCAATGCCTGGATGGTATCTTTAAATTCATCATAGGTGCCATCGAATAGAAAACGCAACGTTCTGCCTCGCGAAGTGGTGTTGTCGATTACCTCAGCAACCAGCTCTTCGTTTTCACCAAAATACAATTTGTTACCAATGCGGATTTTACGGGCAGGATCAACCAACACATCCCACAAACGGCTTTCCCGGTTAAGTTCCCGAAGTAAAAAAACTTCAATTTTCGCTCCGGTTTTTTCTTTTTCACCATATAGCCTGGCTGGGAATACACGTGTGTTGTTAATCACAAAAACATCTCCCTCAAAAAAATAATCCTGGATGTCCCTAAATATTTTATGCTCGATAGTGTGTGTGCTCCTGTTGATTACCATCATTCTCGAATCATCTCTGTTTTTTGGAGGATGGTCAGCAATCAACTCCCTTGGTAAATCAAATTTAAATTGGGATAATTTCATGTATGAATATTTAAATTACTTTTAGTACCTTTTGTCCCTTCAGGGGAAAAAGTTTGCAAAGATACGGTTTCTTGATCTGAAAGTCAAGTAAATTGATGGTAAAAACCTATTTATCAATCAAATGGTTTGGTCTTTCTACGATTTTCGGTAGATTTTATACCAGGTGAATGTCGCCAGAGAACTTAGTATCAATACCATTAAAAACCAACCGACCAACTGCATCAAATGCTGTGTTTTATATAGGATGGTGGAGATATTTCCGATGATCAGCCACTGGAAAATATAAACCGAAGTTACCCTTCTTCCAAGCCATTCAATGAAATTTGTTGCCACATTATTGACATGAAGTGTAATCTGGTGGAAGGAAATTAACCAGAAAAGCATAAAAATAGTGGTGAAACCAAAAAACAACATTCCATGATGATAGTATTGTTCAAGGTGCGAAGAAATGTGGATTCCATATTTTAAAGTAAAAATTAATCCAATGGCCGTAACAGCAAAAATTGGCCATTTGAATTGATAATAGATTGTCTTCAGGTTTTCTTCGAGGAGATTGAAAAGAATGCCTGCCAGGACATAGGCAAGCCATGGAACAACCGGAAAATACGACCACCAATTCTCAGAATAGACATAAGCCCATAAATAAGCTGAAATGCCATCTGTGGATGATGGGTTAATCACTTCAGGAATCACAATGACAATGAATAATAGAACCAGCCACGGCCAGATTTTGTTTTGGAAGAAATGTTTTATCAATCCAATGATGATGACGGATAATCCGGCTAAAAAAAGAATGTCCACACCAAACAAATATTCCCAGGGACTCAATTGAAATACACCTGTGTAGATATGAAAGAACAGGTTGAGGTTAAGCCCGATATT
>Ga0100387_10001978_pt1 | contig 17478 bp, 18 predicted proteins | sample CryGeymeta201511_FD_81547 | JGI IMG/M metagenome (GOLD analysis project Ga0100387, IMG submission 81547) | Groundwater microbial communities from Crystal Geyser aquifers in Utah, USA - Crystal Geyser metaG 2015-11 | ecosystem: Environmental > Aquatic > Deep subsurface > Groundwater | place... | reverse complement strand
TCTATAAACTCAGGACAGGTGCTTTTTTCATTTGTTTCATCTTATTATCCATTCCCTTCGTTCCATCTTTAATTTTATTCCCCTAATACCTAATACCTATTACCTACTACCATTTCTTAGCCGATCGGCATATCAGGAATCTGCGCGGCGGCTTGCGGTGACGCGGGTGGCGTTCCCGTTGCAGGTGGAGTTGGAGATGGAGCCGGTGGGGTTATCGGCGGCGGCGTAGAAGGTGAGTGCGCAGTGACTGGTGGCGTAGGTGTTGAGGATTGAGGTGTGGATGGAACAGGAGGAAGTGTGGGGGCAGATGGAGCGAGCGGTGTAGTCGGTGTTGCTGGTGTTGATCCAACCGATACATCTGCTAACCGCGTTCCCTGTGACGGGGGTGAGCCGCTACTATCTTTTCCAATTACCATATCGGTAGCGTTCGGAGGCGATGTGGGGAGCGGCGGTGGGGGAACATCGGCAGTCGGCAATCCCTGTGCATTAGGTGCGGGCGGTGGCGCATCGGATGGTTTAAACGTATCAGCTATTGATCCGATAGATGGTGTGCTTGCAGAAGAATCAGCAGGTGGCGTTTGCGCCGACGAAGAAACTGGTGAATCCAGTGGTTGCGATCGGACATCTTTTTTTACCAACTCTTGTGCAACAACCTCGCGAATTAAAGCTTTAAGCGCATCTTCATTAATAATATTCACTTTCCCCTCCCAGGTAGTAGAAATTTGATAATTTTTCAATTTGTATTATCAGTATAGCAAGACTATTTAGATGTATGCAAGTCTCTTTTCAGTTAATCTCTTTCGCATCCGAACTTTTGTGCATCCGTTTCCCATGAACTTTTCTGTGCACTTCTTTGAGTTGGGGATTAGATACATGGGTATAAATCTGTGTCGTCGTTACCGATGCATGCCCCAAGAGTGTTTGAACGCTTCTCAAGTCTGCCCCTCCTTGGAGTAAATCGGTCGCAAAACTATGGCGCAGTGTATGCGGATGTACTGGTTTGACGATACCCGCTGATTTTGCGCTATTTGTCACAATCCGTTCTATCTGACGAGTAGAGAGTCGACAGTTGGTTTCATCTCCGCGTCTTTTTGTCCGCACAAACAATGCGGGGTCACAATCGGTGCGCGCCGTACAATATGATGCGATACTCTCCCGTGCTCTATCGGATAAAAATACAATCCGTATCTTCCCACCCTTTCCCCGCACAGAAAATTCGCCCGTATCTTTGTTAACATCGTCATAATCGAGCGCGGCACATTCGCGCAAACGTAGCCCCGTGGAAAAGAGGATATGTAAAATCGCACGGTCCCGTTTACCCACGATCGTCGACGGTGAAGGAGCGTTCAGTAAACGCTCAACTTCATCGGGTTCGAGCACCGTCAGTTCTCGCTCCGGTGTATCGGCAAGTTCTATCTTTTCTGGAGCAAGTGTTGCAATATCACGCTTTGCACAGTATTTAAGTAACGATCGCAGTGCGATCAAATGATAATTTTGTGTTTGTTTAGAGAGCGGTTCACCGGTATTTGTCTGTTGGCGGTTTAACCACAAACGATACGCGCGGACAAGGTCATGGGTAATCCCGTCAATGCTGGTGCATTGTTGAGACTCCGCAAATTTCATAAATCTATTACAGTAATGTTCGTAATTGCGGATGGTCAGCGGCGAATGCCCCAATTCTACTTCGCAGTGTTCTAAAAATTGGCGGATGATTGTGTGTAATTCCATATAGCAAGTATAACATCAATTTTATTGTGCGACATACTAGAAGTTAAACTCTAAACTCCAAATTATTATTTAATGCATTGCAAAAGAAAGTGAATTATTGCTATAGTAGATGTATGAACAATCTTATTCAATTTGACGAAAATATCTCCGTTCAGCTCAATAAACTTGTTTCCGATAGTAACGCTAACAATATTTTTTGGAAATACTCGGCAGAATATCTGACGTATTTTGTGCCATTTTTCTTTGTCTATCTTTGGTTTGCGTTTCCTAAGCTGCGCGAAGTAAGTCTGCGCACCGCCGTTATAGGCGTTATCGGTTGGCAAGTAATAGCGCCACTTATTGCAAAAATCTGGTTTCGCGCTCGCCCGGTCGATATGGGGCTTTTGGGAGAAAAAGAGGTGTTGTTTAAGCGCCCATCATATTCGTTCCCGTCAGATCATGCCATCTTTCTTTTTTCAGTTGCAACCGGTTTTTATTTGGCAGGATATAAACGTCTCGGCATCGCCTTATATATAGTAGCTCTCTTTATTACATTTTTTCGTGTGGTTGTCGGGGTCCATTTTGTTGGTGATATTATAGTTGGTGCACTTATCGGCATTGCCATCGCTTGGCTGGCATGGCACTATCGCGAAGCACTGGACCCGATATTTGTCCGACCATTTTTAATGATAGCCAAATGGCTACGTCTAGGATAATAAATTCTAAACCCTAAACCCTAAATACTAAACAAATCCAAAATATACAAATCATAAATTCAAAACTGTTTAAAATTTAGAACTTAAAGTTTGAGTTTTGTTTAGAGTTTAGAACTTAGAATTTAGAGTTTTAATAATATATGGAACAAATCTTATCAACCTTAACTCACCTCATCACCAACTACATCTCCGCCACCGGCTTGTTTGGTGTTGGTTTTTTAATGACGCTGGAGAGTGCTGGCATTCCAATCCCAAGCGAAGTGATTATGCCGTTTTCCGGCTTTTTGGTTTTTCAGGGAACACTTACTATCTGGGGGGTTGCTTTTGTGGGGGCACTTGGTAATTTAATTGGTTCATTAATTGCTTATTATATTGGGCTTTTCGGGGGTAGACCGCTGGTGGAAAAATATGGCAAATATATCTTGCTTTCCAAACACGATTTAGATGTTACAGATAAATTCTTTCAAAAAAGAGGCAATCTGACCGTTTTCATTGGGCGTATTTTACCAATAGTGCGCACCTACATTTCTTTTCCCGCCGGCATCGCCAGAATGAAATTAACGCCTTTCATAATATATACATTCGTTGGCGCCTATATTTGGAGCTACGCTTTGGCACTAGCCGGTGTGCGTTTGGGCGAAAACTGGGAAGCGATAAAAATAGTCGGTCGCAAGTTTGATATTTTAATTGCAATTCTAATTATTGCCGGTATAGTTTGGTACATCCGCCGGCATATCAGAAATAACTCAAAACTAAAAACTCAAAACTAAAAACAGCAACAATCTATAGTCATTCCCGAGAAACCTGTCCTCGTGAAAACGGGGATCGGGAACCCAGAATTAAATATATGTATAGATATAATAGTTAAAAAGTGCTATAATATACCTATGACAAAAGCGCAGGAATATATTAAAAATCACCCATATCTTATCTGGTGGGTCAAAAAATACGACCAGCTAGACAACGAAGCCATCGTTGAGGCGATATTAAATTATGGCGATTGGGACGATGTGGAGTTCATCATCAAAACTTTGGGGATGAAAAAGGTCGCCACTATCTTTCGTGCCCAAACCGACCCCGGGCGGATGCGGTGCAATTACTACAAACTGACAAAAAATTATTTTACTCTCTATTTTAATCGATATGCATAAAGAAATATTAACCCAAGATCAAATCGAACTCTTGCCACTTGTTAAAAAGTTTTCGGATACTTTCTATTTGGTCGGCGGAACAGCGATTGCTTTGCATCTGGGACATCGCCGGTCTATCGATTTTGATTTATTTTCACTCAATGACTTTGAAAATAAGTTGATAAAAACGCGGATTAAAAGAAATGGCTACACGATTGGCAAAGAACTGCGGGATGAAATTGGTCAGTTTACAATTCTTATCAACAATACGCATATGACTTTTTTCCAATTTATGTATGCGATAGAGTTGAACGACAAGTTCGAGTCAGTAATTAAAATACCAGATTTACTAACTCTCGGGGCGATGAAGGTATTTGCCCTTGGGCAGAGAGCCAAATGGAAAGACTATATTGATCTTTATTTTATCTTTAAAAAATATTCACTTAACGAAGTATCTGCTAAAGCCAAAAAACTGTTTGGCAACGAATACAACGAACGGATAATCAAAGAACAGTTGGCTTATTTTGACGACATAAACTATAAAGAACAGGTCGAATGGATACCCGGTTTTGAGGTCAGCGATGAAGAGGTGAAGAAGTATTTGACAGAAGTTAGTTTGGAACGGTGATAATTTTGTCATTCCCGAGACATCGGGAATCCAGATCTTACCCCAAAACTTGACCCCGCCATCATTCCTTTCTGTAAAACGGATTACATCCTGTTATTACAGAAGCGTCAGATGCAAGGTCTTCGACTCTGAGGGATGAGCATAAGGCTCAGACTCGATGAGGTCTGCGACTTGAATTTCATTCAGGTCTTGACAACGATTTCGGGGGGGGGATAATAGAAGACAGAATAAATTTCTAATTTCTAATAATCAATAATAAGGAGGAAAAATGTTCACAAGGAAAAGAAGGTTTACCGTAATAGAAGTAGTCATCGTTATTGCAGTTGTCGCGATAATCGCAGGGATTTGGTATACATCTAAAAACAAGGCGGGAGCAGATTTTGCAACAACCAATCCAGCCACCGGAACACCGACCAAAACATATACTATCACGGCTGGTCAGAAAAAGACCTTTACCGGTCCATCGAGCTACGATCCAGCGTCAGGCGGTGGAGTTAGAGTTAAGTGTGGAACCGGGGATGCCATTAATAACTTGTCAACAACTCCTTTAGTCAGTTTTGAAGCCTATGGCGAAGTCAAAGGCAGTGGACGGGCTCAAGTTTTTAACAACAGTATTGCTAGCCAAGGTGGCAAATGGGTATTCACTACCATTAGCACTCGAAGGGGCGGAAACAATATAATCACCAAAAATGATACCGTTCGTTCAGTTGGCGTCGACAGCAAGGTTTACGGTAGCGCCATCATCTACCCAGATGGCAATCCGGCTCACAACGACTTGGAGATGGCATATCTAACCTCCGGTAGATCGTCAAGCTCGATTGTTCCCACCGAAACATCTTCCTCGGTTTGCGATGTAAGTATAGTTGGGCTAGGGAATGTGACAATCGACTTGACCAAATCGCCGACCACCGTTCTGAATGGTCGCACTCCGGGAGTGACAGTTGAAGTCTACAACGGGGCAACAGTCACCGGTAATAGCACCACCGAAAACGCAATTTCGCTAGATGTCAAAGTCAACAAACCGGTTTGCCCGAACACTATTACCGCTACTGGTCCAAAAGATGCCGCAGGGACCAAAAGCACTATCACAGCTGACACCGGTAGTGCTGTCGTAGCTCTTTCGGCTGGTAAACTTGAAGTTGTCCCGAGCTACTACGCCACCGTCACCACCACCTCTGGCAAAAAGGCATCAGTTCTGATCAACAAAAATGGTGGCTTAACACTTGAAGTTAATGAAACCTGCGATGGAGCGATTACGGCGGCACAGAAATAGTAGCGAAGAAAAATAAAAAAACCAATAATTCACGCGTAATTGCGTGAATTATTGATAATGTAGATATACTTTTTATATTTTGCTATACTTAAACCATTATGAACAAAACTATTCCTATTATTATTGAGAAAGACGAGACAGGCTATTACGTTATTGAATGCCCGTTATTGTCTGGATGCTATAGTCAAGGTAAAACTCTAAAAGAAGCGCAAGCAAACTTTAGAGAAGTTTTAGATTTAGTTTTAGAAGAAAAAGAGAATCGCCAGATTTGGGAGAATTATCAACCCAAGTCCGTTCGATTTGAAACTTTGACTCATGCCTAAAATCCCGATAACTTCTGGCAGAAAATTAGTCAAAGTGTTTGAATATATCGGTTATGAAGTAGCAAGGCAAAAAGGATCGCATATCAGGTTAGCAAACAAAAGCAATCCCGCATTGCCTCCAATTACAATCCCCGACCACAGAGAAGTTTCTATCGGAGTAATGAGAAAACTAATCCGTGATACCAAAATTGATATTAACGAGTTAATTATTTTATTAAGAAATTAAATGAGGAAATTATGTCAAACGAAAAACAAGAAGCAGTTAGTTTATTGCGGTAACTTGCAATAATAATTTATTAGATTATATGAAACATCTTTTTACAAATATATTAAGCGTCGCACTTATTTCGATTGTTTTGACGCTCTCAACTTGTATTGTTACATTTGTATTAATCCAAAGGGCAATATACTCCCAAGGATACGCACTTAATTTTAATGGTGATTTTTATATTACTCAATCGGGAGCAAGTAAATAATGAAAATTATTAGAATTATCGCTCTGATATTATTTTTTCTTATTGTAGTTATCGTAACATTTTTGTTGACGATAAATAAAGCAACCCGGGATCTTAATAAACAAGGATATGGATTGTCGACTGGAACAACGGGCGATAGCACAAATGTCTTTCTCGATATTCTCACGCTCTGGCAGGTCTATCCTTTAAAGACACCATCAACCCCCACCACCCAAAAGCCAACAACTACCACCCCAGTTGACCCCACCGCCGACCTGCCCGCCACAGATTCATCGACGGAGGGCTGGAAAACGTACGAAAATAAGGATTATGGGTTTAGTTTTAAATATCCGGAGGGTTGGATACTAACAGATAACTATAAAGGTATTGTTCAATTATATAACACTTCTGGTCAAAGAGAAGGAACGGAATTATCAGAATCAGAAACAAAAATTGTTGTTTATCAATATAACGATGTTCTTGAAAATGCTATTAATAAAAATACAAACAACGTAACTATTATTTCCAGAGGCGCATTCAATGTCGCTGGTAAAAATGGAGAAAAGATAATAGCTAAACCAGAATTGGGTTCCGAGACTACATTCGTATTTTTCCCAAATGTTGATGATAGTAAAACCTTCGAGTTTGTTAATATGGAAGATAATAATCAACTTGACCAAATCCTCTCGACTTTTAAATTTACTAAGTAACGAGTATAGGTGTAGTTTTCTTGCGTCATTGCGAGTGTCGGCGAAGCAATCTATCAACCTAACGAGGAGATTGCCACGGTCATTACAATGACCTCGCAATGACTATTTTCAACAGTCTTTCAACGATCTCTTATGCAATCTTGACAACATACAAGTATTGTATTAGTATTGATAATTGAAGGAGAAAAATATGAAGACTCAAACGTTTAATATCTCTATGCCAAGCGGATTAGTGAAGCAACTAGATAACCAGGCAAAGCAGGAATTAACATCCAGAAGCGAACTAACTCGCAAGGCAATCGCTCGGTATTTAAATTCGCAATCAAATTGGGATAAGATATTTGCGTATGGCGAAAAACAAGCCAAAAAATTAGGAATCAAAGAAAAAGATATTGATCGTTTAGTGAGCGAATATCGACATGGCAAATAGATGAGAGTTGTTCTTGATAGTAACATACTGATATCTGCTATTAACTATGGCGGAATCCCAAGAGATATTTATAGTTTAGGAAAATACAAACTAATTGATATAATACTATCGGAACCGATACTTAAGGAAACCAGCGGGGTTTTGGAGAGAAAGTTTCAATATTCTCATGAGATAACAACGTTAATAAGTTCAGAACTTATGGGAAGCTCAATTGTTGTGAAGCCGACAAAAAGAATCAATGAAATTAAGGATGACCCATCAGATAATAAATTTTTAGAAGCGGCAATCGCTGGAAATGCAGATTATATTGTTTCTGGAGATAAGCATGTGCTTAAGCTAAAAAAGTTTAAAGATATTTTAATTGTCACACCAGCTGAATTTTTAGAGGTATATAACAATGATAAATTATAAACTTAAAACTCTTCCCAACGGTCTTCGCGTCATCACTGCGCCGATGGAGCAGACTAAAGCGGTGACAATATCAATTTCTAATTTCTAATTTCTAATTCCTAAACAATATCAAAACATTAAATTCAAATGATTAAATATACATTATCTACCTTGCCTAATGGATTAAGGATAATATCAGCCCCTATGGAGCAGACCAAAGCGGTGACACTTTTGATTTTGGTTGGCATCGGTAGTCGATATGAAACGGACAAGCAAGCCGGCATCAGCCATTTTCTGGAGCACATGTTTTTTAAGGGCACTAAAAACCGCCCGACCTACAAAGAAATTGCCACGGAACTGGATTATTTGGGTGGGGACTTTAACGCCTACACCGGCGAGGAATACACCGGCTACTTCGTCCAAGCATCCGCCGATAAATTCCCCAAAGCGCTCGATATTTTAAGCGATATGTTTTTTAATTCCACTTTTCCGCAGGCAGAGATTGAGCGGGAAAAAGGTGTCATCTGCGAAGAGATAAATATGTATGAAGACCAGCCCCAAAGTAAGGTGGCAGAGGAAGCGCAAAAACTGGTTTTTGCGGGTTCAACCCTCGGTCGCCCGATAATCGGCAGTAAAGAAACCGTCAAATCGGTGACCCAAAAAGATCTCATTAACTATCACCAAAGTATGTATAACCCAGAAAATACGATAGTTGTCGTCGCCGGAGCTCAAGAAAAGTTTGATTGGCAAAGAGAAATTGCGAACAAGTTCGCTCGTTGGAAAGTTGATAAAGTCCATAAAGTCCGTAAAGTCCATAAAGTTAAAAGCGGGAGTAAGCAAAAAATAATCCATCGTAAAACCGATCAGGCGCATTTTGTGCTGGCGTTCCCGACCTTTAAAATTACCGACAAGCGCCGACCACAGTTGCGGGTTATGACGAATCTACTGGGCGGGATGATGAGTAGCCGACTGTTTGAAGAAGTGCGTGAAAAACGTGGTCTTGCCTATTATGTTGGTGCGGGCACCAGCGACCACCACGACGCAGGTGCATTTTATGTGCGTGCCGGCGTGATGCTTGATAAAACGCAGGAGGCGATACGAGTAGTGTTCAATGAGTTGGAAAAAATATCAAAAACTTCTCCAAGTTCTGAAGAACTTGTTCGAAGTAAAGAAAATATGAAGGGGCAGATTTATCTCGGGCTAGAAAATTCGCAATCAGTTGCGCAGTATCTGGCAAACCGCATCCTCTATCACAATACAATTATCCAACCAGAAAATGTAGTGGAGCAGATAGAAAAGGTGACCGCCAAAGAAATTTCTGATCTTGCACAACAACTATTCACCCAGCAAAACCGCACCCTCGCCGTTATCGGTCCATTCACCGATACACAGTTTTCGAAACTCATTTAAACGTAATCAATCCACAACTCCTGTTGACACTAACCCAAGAGTGATGAATAATAGAGATAGACAAGGAGGACCTATGGCGGAATTACACGAAATACCCATACATCATCGCAAACGGCATAAAAACCTAAAATTAGTGATTGCGCTTTTGTGCATGGTCCTTGTCGTTGGCGTTGCGTATATCGGTTACCGTGTTGGACAGACACAAAAAGGCAAAACAGTTTTTACCGAGCAACCTGTCCCTACGCAAACCCAACCGCTCCCCGCTGTTGTAGAACCTCCGGCTCCTGCGATGGCAACGCTCAAAGGCACGGTAAAAAATAAAATAACCGATCAATCACTCACGGGCGCAACCGTCACTATCGGCGATACCGTTCTTACTTCTGATGCAAGCGGTGCATTTTCTCTCACCACAAAAGCAGGGACGACGTTTACCGATGCCACGGCGAGCGCACAAGGATACGTAAGCGCATCGACAAAAACAATAGATGGGATGGTGCTCGCGCTTGTCCCCGATGGTAAAGTTGTCTATGTGAGCAACAAAAACGGCGGCAAAAAGGGTGTCTATACCACCAACTACGATGGGAGCGACGAAAAGGCGTTGGTCCCGCGTGTTGGCGACACCGAAGATTACGATGCGGGTGTATCAACTCACGACCGGTATGTTACCTTTATGTCAACGCGCGATAAACGCAAAAATCATTATGGGTCAGATGACCCCACGCTCTATCTTGTCAAAATCGATGGCACCGGACTTGTCACAATATCAAACTTTTTTGGGATTACGCAGGTGCAATGGTCACCAGTCGGTGCATATGTTGCATGGATCGGACGTGAAAACGACGACGATACATTTTCTAAGGTTGCCGTGCGTGATATCGATGCAGGGACAACCGTCTACAACGGTGATCCAGGCGACAGTATCAATAGTTATGCGTTTGCAAAAGACGAGAGTAAATTCGCGTTTAGCGTATCGTATAACCCATCCACCCAAAGTCGCAAAGGCATCTACGTTGGCGATGGCGATGGGAAAAATGTTAAAAAGATCAGCGATGTTAGCAGTTATGTTACCTTTAACAGCGATGGGAATATAGAGTTTAGTGAATATACAAACTCAAAACAAGTCTATTACACTTGGTTTCATGATTCTGGTGTGGTAAAAGAAACAGCGCGCGATGAGAGTAAGCGGGCGGGGAGCATATCACCCGACGGCATAACGGTTGCCTATATAGAAAATCGCGATGGCAAGAGCAATGTCTTTACATCAAAGCAGGATAAGAGTGGTGAAAAACAATTAACAACGATCGATACCGCAACGGGGTCGCCACGATGGTCGCAAGACGGCGCGTATATCATCTTTGATAGCAATAAAACAGGTGAATCGGCAAAATATATCGTCTCGGCGCAAGGTATTGGCGCTGCTCAAAAGGTAACCGACCAGCTTGCTGGTGGATACGGATACTACTAAACATTTCATAATAATCTCGACTCTTCGAAAGTGACATGACTTTTCAGATCGCACAAAATCTGGTAGAGTATTATTGATGAGAGAATTAGTAATTAGAAATTAGTAACTAGCTAGGACTTTCACACACACTGTCATCGCGAGGAAGTTTATCCCGAGCATGTCGAAGAATGGCGATCCGCTTGTCGTTGCGAGGGCACTAGCCCATGGCAATCTATCATAGATTGCTTCGCTTCCGCCTCAACTTGGCGAGACAGGTCGCTCGCAATGACAAAGTGCAGAAGTCCTACAGTAATTGAATAAAAATTAAAAATTACAAAATATAAATTAATCAAGGAGCCCTATGCATCCAAAAGACGAAATAACCTATGTCATGATAAAGCCCGATGGGGTGAAGCGCGGGCTCACCGGAGAGATACTCCGTCGTTTTGAACAACGCGGTTTAAAAGTTGTCGGGATACGAATGCTCAAACCAACCAAAGAACAGATTGATACGCACTATCCCACAGATGTTGAATGGATTGAACGACTTGGTAAAAAAACGGCTGCAACATACGAAAAAATCGGTTGGGATTTAAAAGAAAAAATGGGTACAAATAATCTTTTAAGCATCGGCAAACAAGTTCGTGAATGGGTCGTTGAGTATATGATAAGTGCACCTGTCGTCTGTATCATCATAAAAGGAGTGCATGCTGTTGAGATGGTGAGGAAGCTTGCGGGAGATACAAAACCATGTGATGCATTGCCCGGAACAATACGAGGTGATTACTCGGTTGATTCACCTGCGTTGGCAAATAGTGAAAAACGTTCTATTTATAATATCGTCCATGCGAGCGAAACACAAGAAGAGGCGCAACATGAGATCAAACACTGGTTTGGCGACTACGAATTAAACGATTACGACCGGACCGATGATATGGTGTAAGATAACTTAAAACTTAAATCTAAAAAGTCAAAACTACATTTGAAATTTTAAATACGATGGGATTTCCTACCCATAAGTTCTAAATGGGAGACCAGTTCCCTAATCGCACATTTCTTGATACACTAACCGTATGGATATATCATATCTTGGGTATGGCATTGGAGCGGCGATCATATCGTTTTTTCTGACGCCGTTAGTGCGCAACTTTGCGGTCGCACACACTATAATAGACCACCCTAATGCGCGCAAAATACACACCAAACCCATCGCGCGTTTAGGCGGGGTTGCGGTGATAGTGTCATTTTGCGCTATTATCGCCTTCGTTCTCATTACCCAACCGCAAAGTTTACGCTTTAGCGATGTAGTATTGTTTGGCATTGATGCAAACCTCGTCGGTGTGCTACTCGGCATTGTCATTTTATGTATCGTCGGCGTCATAGACGATGTCAAGGGTATGTCGCCGTGGATCAAACTTGCGGGGCATTTTGGTGCTGCACTTCTTGTTGTCGTGTTTGGCGTTAAAATATGGTGGTTGCATAACCCCATTACGGGGATCGATATTACTCTGGGCGGGTGGACATACATCATCGTTCCGCTCTGGATCGTGCTCATTATCAACGTTGTAAATTGGCTCGATGGGGTAGACGGGCTCGCCACCGGTGTTGGCGTTATTGCATCGGTCATTTTATTTTTTCTTGCCCGCGACCCAGAAGTCAACCAACCGGCAACGGCGCTTCTTGCCATCATTCTCGCTGGTGCTTTAGTTGGTTTTTTGCCATATAATTTTAACCCCGCAACGATATTTCTTGGCGACGTGGGCAGTATGTTTATCGGGTTTATACTCGCAATTTTTGCAATTATATCGGGAGGTAAGTTTGCGACCGCAGCGTTAGTATTGGGGTTTCCCATACTTGATGCGTTGTGGGTAGTAATACGTCGTATCATTCGCGGGCAGCCTATTTGGCATGCTGATAGACGGCATCTGCATCACCGGTTGCTCGATGCGGGGTTGAGTCAGCGTAGTGTGGTCATGGGACTGTGGGCATTATCGGCACTATTTGGAAGTATCGCACTCTATTCGCGCACCCATACAAAGTTTATATCATGGTTGGTGCTTGTTGCATTGATGGGTATTGTCGGTTTATTATTAGTGGTTCGCGAGGTAAAACAAAAAAATGTTTAATAAAAGTAAGAAAGACCAAGAAGCTAAAGAACTTTTCCCCGTAGTTGAGGGTAATTTATCGGACTATGGGTTTCAGGGTCAAAAAGCGCAAGAGGAGATACTGCTCCATCTCCAACAGCACCCCATGACGATATATAAATTGGGGTTAGCACTCGTCGGATCAGCGCTTATTGTTGTCGCCACGTTTGCACTTGCGGGTGCAAGTGTTTACAGTTCTATCCCGCTGGGGATCTATGTCGTAATCGGAGGATATTATGCATTCCGCGCGTGGTATCTCTGGCATGGGTCGCATTATATTTTGACAACCGAACGCGTTATCAGTGTGGATCAAAAAGGATTTTTCCACCGTGCTGTATCAGAGGCACCGCTTGATAAGATCCAAAATGTATCATATGAAATAGAAGGTCCCTACCAAACATTTTTAGATTATGGTATGGTGCGTATTCTTACTGCGGGGCAAAAAGATGCAGATGTTGAGTTCCGGTTTGTGCATCATCCCTACGACGTGCAACAAGAGATTACCGATGCGTCGCACACGTATGGCAATGTTGTTGTAGAAGCGCAGGAGCTAGAAAATAAGAAGAATTATGTATCATGAATTATGTATCATGGGTCTTGGTTGGATTGTAACCAATCCAACCGCTTAATACATACTACTTACTACATAATACGGAGATAGAAAAACACAATGGAGATACACAAAGATATAAGCACGAGTATGCACGTCGATCTGCTCATCATCGGTGGCTCTGCTGCGGCGAGCGCTGGGGCAGTCTATGCCGCACGGCGAGAAGTAAACGTTACAATCATTGCGCAGGATTGGGGTGGAGAGGTTGCAAGCTCCGGTCAGATCGGCAACTATCCGGGTTTTATTGAGACGAATGGAATTGAACTCGCCGATACATTTAGAAAACAGGTCGAAGCGAATAATATTCCCATAGAGCTCGGTGTAAAGGTGACGCAGATTGTTAAAAATGGCGAGGGCGATTTTCAGATAAAAGCAAAAAAGGACGGTGGTGATGTCGAATATAGTGCAAAAGCGGTGCTTGTAACTACCGGAGTGCATCCGCGAGAATTAAACGCCGATGGAGAAAAAAATCTACGCCAAAAAGGTGTCACCTATTGCACGACGTGTGACGGTCCACTGTATCGAGGTAAAACGGTTGCGACTATCGGTGGGGGGAACTCTGCGCTAGAAAGTGCGCTGATGTTAAAAGAGATCTGCCCCAAAGTATATCTGCTCACCATTAACAGCGAACTGATGGGAGAAACGATCTACATAACTAAACTTAAACAAGCACAAAATGTCGAGATTATCTATAACGCATCTACAAAGAAGTTTATTGGCACCGACCGATTAGAAGCAATAGAATACGATGATGCGAAGACAAAAAAAGTAACAAAAATTGAGGTGCAGGGTGCGTTTGTGCATATCGGTTTAGTGCCCAATTCGGCATTTTTACCCAAAGAGATCAAAAAAAACAAACTTGGCGAAGTTGTGGTAAATAAAGTTGGAGAAACATCGGTATCTGGCATTTTTTCCGCAGGCGATGTTACCGATACGCCGTTTAAACAGATCGCCATTGCAACAGGGCAAGGGGTAAGTGCGGTGCTGCGCGCTATTCAATATTTAGATTCATTGAGCTAACTGGATAACTTGTAACTAGTAACTAGGAAAATAGTAAGTTAGGAACTATTCTATATAACAATTGTCAACTGTAGGGGCATGGTAGTAGGTATTAAATAGTAGGTAGTAGGTATTAGGCGGGAGGGATCGGGTATTAGGTAGTAGGCGGAGAACCGAACAAAAAACACACCTCGTAGGTGTGAGAAAAAGGGGGCATAAAAGAGTCAGCGCCCCGTCACATATTGTGTCGAGGCGCTTGGCATAGTCGCATATGGAGCAGTCAGCGCGTATTTGCATATTCGCGTAACTAGCGTAGTGGCTGTCTTTGCGTATTCGCATATTGGTGCATAATTAGCTGTCCATGCGTATTTTCTTCGTATTGAAGAAAGGGGGTGGGAAACTGTTGCCAGCTTCCCAAAGTAGTAGGGGGAGCCCGGTGGGCAGTTGCTTGTGTTTGAAGTGGGGTCTCGTGTAAAGGTCCATGATCGAACTAAGCAGACTACCCATCTTTGGGCTCACCGATAAACGTTGAGGACAGGTAAACTGTTGTCGCTTACTAGATCTAGTTTTTTCGCATCTCCCTGTCGGGGCTGCAACAAAAGATGTATACATTGGCTCCCGCCAGCAGTTGATTTTCACAGGTAAGTGCTCCAAAGGACTGTGACTCACAACATACGTGGCTTCCATTGTTCTCTATCGTTAGCTGACCACAACATTCGGCGCGCGCTAATTGGTGCACGACGATCAGCACCTGCCCTATTCACCTGTCCTCAACAAACTGGTTGGCAAAGGTCAATAGCAAAAGAATACACTTTTATATCGTTTACGTCAAGAGTTTTGACCCCCTGTAAACGCGAAAGCGGATGTGTCATACTGCGTTTCTCACATGAGAACGCGACACATCCGCTTGGAAATCGGGAGAAAATACACAGGTTGACCCGTTACACCTCCTCTCCCGATGAAATCAGGAGGTGGCGGCAAAGACCTGTGAGGGGGGGACTGCTGCAGCGCTTTTAGATAGTTGCCCGTTGGCGCCTATTTATTACACACATTTTAGAAGTCCCTGACAGGGGATACTGCACAACTCACATTTCCGCTCGAAACTCCCTATTCAGGGCGGAAACTTATACGCGTGAGCATGCACATGGGTTGGGTGAGCCCCAGGGCGGTTAGTATCTACGTTGATGCTTGTTGTCGGCATGGAAGCCAACGCATCTTTCCGTAAACTTTCACCGCCCCAATGGGGGGACTCACCTTTCTGTTCCCCGGGCGGTGGCTCCATGATTCAATGTTTATGATGACCCAAAGGGTAATCGAACTAGGGAAAACCACCGACCGGGTGTAGGGCGACCAAGAGTCATCGCGCGGACACACCTTCCCTGATAGGGTGTGGGCAGAACTCTTTGGTCGAAATGAGGTGCGGGGCAGTCCGCAAGGTCAGAAGCCAGACAATCATGCCACGGCGGTGGACGTTGGGCTGCAAAGTGAGCCCAACGTGCCCTGTCCTGTGCAGGGTTGGATGCCTCCCTGTGGGCACACACCTGTCCTGACTTCTCTGCGGGGATGTTCTGCGCGTCGACTCCGACATAATTCATTGGGATTTATTGTGCCCTCAGATTATGTAGTCACGCGGTGTCCCATAGCGCGTCGGGAGATTCCCGACCGGTATGTCCTGTCCCCGGTAGCGCGGATACGGATATCGCGCTCGTCGGCATCCCCGTCATACATCGCGGGGTCTGTCGGCAAGCCGGTTCCTGTCGCCCGACCTCAAACTCAAAAAACGAAGAATTAATGAACGTGCGTAGAGTATAGTATATACTCACGCATTTGTCAAGGGTTTTGGACGTTATTTTCGCCAACCAACGTTTTCAACTGGTTTATACACGCATTGTCTGGGGTTATTTTTGTTTTGATATTCACCTCGTGATACGTTCCATTTTGTGGAATAAGGAGTCGCACGGGCACATCGCCGGGGAAACCAGTGATGCATGTTTTAATCTGTGTTAAGAGCTCTCTGCGTGCATTATGAGGGAGTGTGAGCACGACAACAGGGTCTTTTTTTACTATTTTTGGCGCATTGTTACCTGATGTATGGTCGCCGTTGCCACTTCGATATCCATTTCCATTCCCGTAACCGTTCCCATGTCCACCCCCATTCCCATTATTACGCACAAAATCCGGTAGTTCATCATCTATCCCATACACCGCAGAAACTATCAGCTTTATCGATCCATCCTTCATATTCACCCGCCCATCCAGCACAAGTGGCGCATTACTTTCTAGAAGTGATGCATACTTTTCTAACACCGATGGGAAGACAACCGCTTCCAGTGATCCGCTCAAATCTTCAAACTGCATAAACGCCATCTTTTGGTTACTTTTTGTGGTGATCGCTTTTGTCTGCGCCGCAATCCCTGCAACACGGACATACGTTTCTGCTTTTTCTGATGATAACGACCCAAGCGGCGTCACATTATGTGGCATTTTTGTTACATACCCTTTGAGCGGGTGTTCCGATACGTAGATCCCCAAAAACTCCTTTTCCCATGCAAGGCGTATTTTTTTTGATGCAGGGGAGGCATCGGGCAGGTCTAGCGTGCCGACATCAATGGTGACGACACTGCCAAACAGGTCGCCTTGTGCCGTTGATTTTTCTTTATTCGCTTGTTGCGAATACTTGACAATCGTATCGATCCCGCCGAGAATTTTATTCGTTTCCGCAAAGGTTTGCAGCGCGCCAGATTTTGCCAAACTCTCGACAACCTTTTTATTGATAACTTGTCCGCCGATGCGGGTCAGAAAATCTTCGAGCGAGGTAAAGACGCCATGGGCAGTGCGTTCGTCCACAATAAGCGCTGCTGCCTTTTCTCCTACATTTTTTATCGCACCGAGTCCAAAGCGGATAACTCGTTTTGGTGTATCGCTCGGTATATTTTCAACCCGTTCGACGTGCATCTCACTCTCGTTCGATGCGTGCTCAGGGTTGAGTTTGGAGTCTACGACTCCAAACTCAACAAAACTTTGGTTAATATCAGGAGGCATAACCGTCATCCCCATGCGTTCACATTCTGCAATCGCTACCGCAACTTTATCCAAGTTTTTATGTTCG
>Ga0100387_10001975_pt1 | contig 17505 bp, 17 predicted proteins | sample CryGeymeta201511_FD_81547 | JGI IMG/M metagenome (GOLD analysis project Ga0100387, IMG submission 81547) | Groundwater microbial communities from Crystal Geyser aquifers in Utah, USA - Crystal Geyser metaG 2015-11 | ecosystem: Environmental > Aquatic > Deep subsurface > Groundwater | place... | reverse complement strand
TTACCCCAAGGATGATACCCCCGGGTGCACCAAAGAAGCCTGCAGTATCCGGGACTCCTTTAGCCGGTTCGGTGAGAATCATATCGTGGTGCTGGGGATCAGCTATGATGATGCCCCGAGCCATCGGAAATTTAAGGAGAAGTACAAAATTCCATTTCATCTGTTGACGGACGCAGATAAATCGGTATCCAAACTTTACGATGCCAATGGGATTTTCTTTCCCAGCCGAAAGACGTTTCTGATTGACGAAACAGGAAAACTGATCAAAATCTATGATAAGGTTGATGTAACCACCCATGCGGGAGATGTATTAGAGGCGTTTTCTGAGGAAAATTAATCCGCTGGGGAACCCCGCATTTATTTCATCTCATTTGGTATTTTTTTTTATCAAACGCTAAGGACAACCCCGGCAGACGTTCGCTGTCATCCCTTCACATCCAATACATCCCGGAGTCCTTCGCCAAGGAGATTGAAACCTAAAACGGTGAGGGCGATGGCAACACCGGGGAAGATGGATATCCATGGTGCGACACGGAGGAAATCCTTTCCTTCATTGATCATGACCCCCCAACTTGCGTCGGGCGGTTGAACCCCCAACCCCAGAAATGACAGACTGGCTTCCGCCATGACAGCGCCTGAAATCCCCAGTGAAAATGCCACCAGCAACGGCGCGATGCAGTTTGGCAGTACATGATTTACCATCAACCGGATATGCGAATATCCCATGGCTGTCCCGGCAATGATGTACTCCCTGGACATTACGGTCATGACTTGTGCCCGGGTCAGTCTTGCCATAGATGGCCATGAAACCAACCCAATAGCCAGCATGGCCGTATTAATACCCGGCTCGAATGTGGCGGCGATGGCAATTAAAAACAGTAGCGGGGGAAAACCCATCATCACATCGGTAAAGCGCATGATAATGGCATCGATTTTACCGCCAAAATATCCGGCGGCAGTACCGAGGATAGCGCCAATAATCAGCGAAATACTGCTGGCTATGATCCCCACTCTCAGTGAAACACGGGCGCCCCAGATGATCCGGGAGAGGATATCTCTGCCGAAATGATCGCTGCCCAACAGGAAATTTTCCGAACCGGGTGCAGCCAGACGGTGTACCAGATTCTGTCCTGTGGGTGAGTCAAATAATGGAGCGACAACCGCTGCGAGGCACAGCGCTAAAACCATCGCTATGCCCGTTACGACGAATGGTTGCCGAAATATACGCTTACGTCCCATCGGTAATCCGTTGACGGATTCGTGGGTCCACCCAGGCATACAGGATGTCTACCATGATATTGACCAGTACAAAGATGACCGCCATAAACAGTACGCTGCCCTGAATCGCTGGAAAATCCCGTTTCATGATAGCATTCAAGGCAAACCGTCCAATACCGGGCCATCCGAATACGGACTCGGTGAGCACCGCCCCGGAGACATAGCTGCCGAAGTCCAGCCCGATCACGGTAATCAGCGGAATGGCCATATTTCGGAACGCATGTTTGAAAATAATCCATCTTTCAGGGACTCCCTTCGCCCGGGCGGTAGTGATATAATCCTCATTCATCGTATCCAGCATAAATGCACGGGTCAGCCGAGTGAGCATTGCCATCGAGCGGGTACCCAGTGCGATCGCCGGCAGTACTAAAAATTTCAGTCCGCCGTATCCGGTAGGGGGAAGCCATTGTAAATTCACTCCGACCCACAGGATCAAAAGCAACGCCACCCAGAATACGGGTGCGGACACCCCGGTGAGGGATAACAGGATAGACAGTTTATCCCACACTGTATTTTTTTTCAGCGCTGAGAATATTCCCAAAGAAATACCGGCCACAATGGCAATCATCATCGCCGCCAGCGCTAATTGAAGGGTATATGGGAATTTCTCCGCTAAATCATCCCACACCGGTCTGCCGGTGACAAAGGAGATGCCAAGATCTCCGGTGGTAATGCGTTTGAGATAAGCGCTGTACTGAACGATGAGTGACCGGTCTAATCCCAGTTGATGACGGAGATTCTCCAGCGTGGCATCATCGTAATATTCCCCGACCAGCGCGAATACCGGATCGCCGGGCGCCACGTACATCAGGATAAATGAAATGGTAATCACTCCCAAAATAACGGGGATGCCGTGAAATAAACGCTTGATGATGATGAGGTGCAATGTGAATGAATGTCCTGAAATTTGAAGGCGAATTTATCGGAGATCTGACCTTGGTTCAAAAACCAATTTGAATGGGTATCTATCCGCCTATAAATTATTACAAGCTAAATGTTTGCTTAAGTAAATATTAGGAATAAATAAATAAATAAAAGAATAGAAATATATGGTTATCCTGTTGTTTTTCAATTATTTTAATGCTACAATCCGGTTGTGGAGGGGCGGTATTTCTGCGAATTGACACCTCTCCCACCATGAACGCCATGGACGGGATTGGCGTCAGTCTGCCGTCTTCTGATATTTTTTCGAGTTACTACAATCCTGCAAATCCTGTGCTGCTCCCGGGATTTTCTTATCAAAAAGCCGACTTTCGTACCCCATGGTTTTCCGGGTTTTCAAATAACATTTTCTTTAAAAATAAGGTTGAAACGGTTGGGTTCCGTTTTAGAAAATCAAATTTCTTTTTCCCGGTCTCAAATTTCGAAACATCTTTATACTCCGATACATCAGATGAATATGGGCTGGTTTCTGACAGCTTTCACATGAAGTCTGATGCCATTAGTTTTTCTGCATGATTTTCTTTCCCGCATTTCCACTTACGTATTGCGGTTGGCAGAACGGATAAAAAAGCAGAGCAACATTCGGGGATGCGGTTTGACCCTTTCCCGTGGCGTTCCCGCGGATCTTCTTTGTATGATTATCGGGATTTCATTGAAGTTTCTTCTCATACCGACTTCTATGATTGAGGATATCTGATCTCGTTTCCCTTATCGATCCGGCAAAGCCTGTCCGGATCGGTCATGAATGTGATCCCTTACCCCGGCACGCCTGTTTTGGGTTGTCTGTTATTTTCGAAATCCGATCCTCCCCAAGCCTGAATTTTATTTCTCTGGCATTTGCCAGAGAGGCGGGGGCATCCTCGTTGACCCGTATCAGGGTGGTTTTTATGACATCGCGTTGGAAAATATGTCTTCAGTTCTATCGCTGACAGCAATATTGCATCGCTTTGCAGTGTTGAAATTGGGTTTATAGACGCCTTTTTATCCGGTCTGATCAGTACATTGACGTGGGCGGGAATATTAATTTGGATGCATCAGGATATGGATATAATCTGAAGGGTGTATTTCACTTACTTTCCGTGATGGCAAGGGAGCCTGCGTTAGCGACGTTACCCTATTATTTCAATCTCCGGCACAACTATGGACAAGAGCGTAGTGTAATACCAAATAATCCCCGGGATAAAACCTATGACGAGAAAATTACCGTTTCCATCAAAAACCCTCAATCATTTCTTAAATTATTAACTTCGAAGGGGGTCGCCTGGTATACCAACGGACTGGTTTCAAGACTGAGTCTTCCGGACCAACAAAGCTTAAGTTCCGGGCGGACAGGATTTGAGGCTGGTGCTGAATTTTCTTACTTCTTTGAAAAAATTAACCTGATCACGGGAATCAAATTCTCTCAAATGGGATTTGCATTGAGCAATTCGTCAGTAACGATGGATTTTTGTTTTGATTACCTGCGATTTATATGGCGGTACCCATACAGAAAAAGCAAATTACCTATTTGATAGGTGCGGAAGTGGGCTGTGTACTCTGCATATTAACTAAATTCACAAACTGTATAATACCGGGGAAAATTGTTTATCCGGATCTTCCACTTTGACACAGCAGGAGCGTCGGGACTTTTTTAATGGGAATATGCTGAATGCCGGGATCACTGCCGGGATAAGATATCCTGTTACGAAAAGTTTATCGATCGGCGCTCAATATTATTACGGTATCACCGATGTTTTTCACCCCAGGGACAGCCATCACCAGAGCCTGAACGCAGGATTGTATGTTCGAATATAATCCTTCAAAAAGTGTGAAATTGTAGGATAATCAAAATCGTTCTCATCCCGGCTTAACGAACACTCTGCGTGTGATCGGGGGAGCGTTTCAGGGGTTCACCCCGCTTTTAATACCCTGATTACATCTTTCGCATGGGATTTTGTATTCATCACATCGAAAACGTGTTCGATCTTTCCCTGCTCATCCACCACATAGGTGATCCTCCGGATACCCATGTATTCCCTGCCCATTAATTTTTTTAGTCCCCATGCGCCATAGACTTTCAGCATGTGATGGGACTCATCGCACAGCATGGGGTATTGAAACCCTTGTTTTTCCACAAATTTTTTCTGCTTTGCAGGCGGATCAGCCGAAATTCCCACAATGTGAATATTCTGCTTTTCAAAAATCTGGAATTCATCCCGGAATCCCTGACCTTCTGCGGTTCACCCTGGGGTACTTGCTTTGGGGAAAAACCATAAAATCAATTTCTTCCCCGAAAAATCTGTGAGCGATACCATCGACCCGTCCGCATTCGGGAGGGTAAACGGAGGCGCCGCTGCTCCGGTTTTTAACACCATGATCATCCTTTCTTAAATTTGAAATTTATTGTTTTTATGACACAAAAAGGTAACACGCATCTGATACTGTGGACATGAAAATTTCGCAGAGGCACATCGAACCTATTGTAAATTCTATTCCAAATTAAGGAATAATTATGATAAAAATGTACACCACAAGCTGGTGTCCCTGGTGTCAGCGGGCGAAAAGACTCCTGAACGAAAAAGAACTGATTTTTGAAGAAATCAACATTGAAGAACTGGGTATGTCCCGTGAAGAATTGGAAAAGATTACCGGTGGTCGCTCAGTTCCGCAAATCGTTATCAATGAAAAACCAATTGGCGGTTTTGAAAATCTTTTTGCCATGAATCAATCCGGGAAACTGGATAATCTGCCCCCATCCCCGTGATCATTCTGCACACGCCTATTCAGGAATATTCTCCCGGTGGATGTACTCTCCGGTAAAAAAATACTGCTGTGTATTACCGGTTCTGTAGCGGCATATAAGTCTTGCGACGTGATCCGGGCGCTGCGAAAGGAGGGTGCGACCGTTCGGGTGGCGATGACGTCCGCTGCCGAAAAATTTATCGGGGTTGCCACACTCGCTGCGCTTTCCGGAAATGATGTGATCACGACCCTGTTCCCCGGCACACCCAAAGCCGGGCTGGAGCATATCGAACTGGCCATCGCCATGGACGCCGTCCTCGTTCTGCCTGCCACCGCTAACATTCTGGGTAAGGCTGCCGGTGGGATTGCCGATGACCTGGTGTCGTCTCTTCTGTCTGTGTGTGAGCAGCCAACACTCTTTGTACCGGCAATGAACTTTCGGATGTGGGAAAATCCGGCCACTATGCAAGCCGTGGAGACGCTTCGCCAACGATCAAAATACATACTGGAACCGGAGTCGGGTTCCCTTGCCAGTTTGCACGAAGGCGCCGGAAGGCTTCCCGGATTACCGGTGATCATGAATGGCATCCGGGAATTATTTGACTTGCCGCTCCCGCTGAATGGAAAACGCATCCTGGTCACTGCGGGACCCACGCGGGAACCCATTGATCCCGTTCGATACATCTCCAATCGATCCAGCGGAAAAATGGGCTTTGCCCTTGCAGCAACCGCCCGGGACATGGGGGGGGTCGTTTGCCTGATCACCGGTCCTGTGGGGCTGCCCGATCCGGCAGAAATGACCCTGAAAAAAGTAACCACAGCCTCGGAGATGCTGCAGGCAGTTCTGCAGGAACTCGCGGACTACCCCTATGATTTTATTTTCATGGCGGCGGCTCCCGCAGACTATATTGTCCGGGAACCTTACCCGAAAAAGATGAAACGACAGACATCGGATCTGGTGGTGACGCTGTCTCCCGCAGCGGATATTCTCAAGTCCATCGGTCAAAAGACGACTGCAACCCTGGTGGCGTTTGCCCTTGAAACCGAAAACGGGGAATCTGAAGCCCTGCGAAAAATGGCTGACAAGGGCGTTGATTTTATCGTCCTGAATTATGCCGGCAGACCGGGGGAGGGATTTGACGGTCCTACCAACCAGGTAACGATTTTTTCCAAAGCGGGCGGTAAAGTTTTCATACCCAAAGATCGTAAAGACCGGATTGCCCGAAAAATCATCGACGTTCTGTTATCGGACCGGTAATGACCTGATGATCCGATCGGGGTTTATTACAGACATTATTCAGCGGTTGAAATCTATTCGGTCCACACTGATGAAATCGATTCAAATGTATCGGGGGATGATGAACGATCCGGGAATACCGAAATCTGCCCGGTGGCTGCTGACCCTTGCCGTTGGTTATGCCTTGTCACCTGTGGATATCATACCGGATTTTATCCCTGTCATTGGTCATCTGGATGATGCTGTTGTTGTTCCCCTGCTGATTTTTCTGGCTTTAAAAATGATACCCGCAGAAGTAATCAGGGAATATCACAAGCGATAAAGGGTTACCGTTCTTCAATCGGTGGATTCGCAGGAATACTTGTTATTGGATAAGATCAGGCGGAGTTGACAGCGTGCAGATCACTCAAATTTGAGACGAATACCGACCGGCCGATGATCGGAGGTGGTATTATTGTATTCAGAATAACCGCCATCCATGTAGTCATCCACCCGGATGGTTTTGATCTGCGAGGCGGTGAGGGAAAATTCATCATACAACGCCACCGTAATGAGGATATGGTCCAGATGGCTTGGCCACGCCGGATAAGACCATGATTGTCGTGTGGGGTCCTGGGCGATATCCATATCCGTAAATTTGTAATGATCGGTGTCGTCGATAAAATTCCAAAAGACATTGGTGGTTTGTGGCTCCTGAATTTCGTCGTTCCAGTCTCCCACAACTACCACATTATCGCCTGCAAAATGGATATCAATATACTCCTGCAATTTTTCACTGGCATCCCTCCGGCGGTCTTCATTCGCCGATCCGCCCGATGCTTTCAGATGATTATTAATGACGAGAATACGGCTGTCATTCCAGGTAAGATCAACCACCAGCGGCGACCGGGGAAAAGCATACCAGTCATTTTGATAAATCTCATAAATATCGTTGATTGCAACATCATTCGGCTTATAAATAAAGGCTAAATTCTGATCATAGGGGGCATCATTTGCTCTGTATCCTGCCCAAAGATTGATAGAATCCGCGCTATTCATTTCATCCACCAGTTGATTGAAGTAACTATTGCTGACAATTTCCTGTAGCGCATACACGTCAGCAGAAATTGCCACCATGGCTCTCTGTACATTTCCGACGGTAGTATTGAATAGTTTGGGATAGTTTTCAAGATTCCAGGTTACTACCTCAAAAGCCCCGACCAGACCGAAAGAAATATCGTCCAGAGTGCGCTGGGTCGTGGGTGGCGTGTAGGGTGCGTTTTTGGCGCACATCCAAAAAGTGAAGGCAATACATATTATAAATAATTTTTTCATACTGGCATTTATTCTCCTGTCTCTTGTTTATCCCGTCAGGAGTCGGGGCAGGTAATTTACAATCCTTTGGTATTAAAGTAGTTGTCGTTGAAATCAGCCGGTTGCGCCGTGGAATCTTACATCGATTATGCATCCCGAGGGCTGTAAATTTACCTCCCATTAACCATATCATTTTTCAAGGATGTTCATGAGAAAAAGCGTCATACTTATCACAGGTGCAAATGGAGAAATCGGACACGGGCTCATTGCTTCTCTACAGAACCACCAACACAATATCATCGCCTTAGACCTTCAAGCCACAGACCCGGTGATCAGCCATCAGGTTCAGGAAAGTATCACCGGAAATATTCTCGATAAATCGCTTCTCGACCAAATCAATGCAGAATATGCCATTTCTGATATTTACCATCTGGCGGCGCTGCTCAGCACCCGGGCAGAATTCTCCCCCATCACCGCTCATGAAGTAAATGTCGGAGGGACACTCAATCTGCTTGAATTGGCGATTCACCAATCCCGGAGTCAGGGGGCGCCCGTGAAATTTTTCTTCCCCAGTTCCATCGCTGTCTATGGATTACCATCGCTGGAAGATAAAAACCACCGGCCGCCGGTCAGGGAAGATGAGTGCTGTTCCCCCGAAACCATGTACGGGTGCAACAAACTGTATTGTGAAACGCTGGGAGCATATTATTCCCGTCACTACCAGCGGCTGGCGATGGATACGGCTCCCGGCAGGGTGGATTTTCGGGCAATTCGATTCCCGGGGTTGATCAGCGCAGAGACCATCCCCACCGGCGGCACCAGTGATTATGCACCCGAGATGATCCATGCGGCAGTTCAACATCACCCCTATAACTGTTTCGTCCGGCCGGATACAACAATCCCGTTTATGACGATGCCGGATGCCATACGGTCGATTATCGGGTTGACAAAAGCCCCCCGGGAAAACCTGAAACGATGGGTGTACAATGTCACGGGATGGAGCGCTTCCGCAGATGATTTTCGCGCCAGACTCCTGGACGATTTCCCGGATTCATCCATTGCTTATGCCGTCAATGAAAAACGACAATCGATTGTGGACAGTTGGCCTGCAGATGTCAATGACCATGCCGCACGACGGGATTGGGGCTGGCTGCCGGCGCATGATCTGAACTCGGCGTTTACCGATTATCTTATCCCCGGTATCACTTCGCACTACAGCGGCTGACGGGTTTACAGAGCCGGGCCCATCAACAGCCGAAATGTGGGATACACATCCAAAAATTATCATAAACACAGGAGAAATGATGCAAACGATCCAATCCAGACTCAATTCGGAACTGAAAGATATTCGGGACGCCGGGCTGCAAAAAGACGAAAGGATCATCCAGTCTCAGCAGGGCGCAGAAATCATCGTCAACGGCAAGACCGTTTTAAACTTTTGTGCCAATAATTATCTGGGGCTGGCGAACCACCCGGCGTTGATCAGGGCGGCACGGGATGGACTGAAAAAATGGGGATTCGGCCTCAGCTCGGTGCGGTTCATTTGCGGAACACAGACCATTCACAAAACCCTGGAAGATAAAATTTCGAAATTTCTGCGGACGGAAGATACCATTTTATACACCTCCTGTTTCGATGCCAATGGCGGACTCTTTGAAACGCTGGTGTCTGAAGCAGATGCGGTGATTTCCGATGCGCTGAATCATGCCTCAATCATAGACGGGGTGAGATTGTGTAAGGCGCAGCGGTACCGGTATGCCAATTCTGATATGGGTGAATTGGAAGATATTCTGAAGCAGACACAATCTGCCCGGACTCGGCTCATTACGACTGACGGCGTATTTTCCATGGATGGTTTCGTCGCGAAGCTGGATGATATCTGCGACCTGGCAGACCGGTACAACGCCGTCGTTCACGTGGACGATTCCCATGCGACCGGTTTTTTTGGTGATACCGGCCGGGGATCGGTTGAGTACCGGAATGTCACAGACCGGGTGGATATTATCACCTCAACCCTGGGTAAAGCGCTGGGCGGGGCATCCGGCGGATTTACGTCCGGGAAAAAGGAAATCGTACAGTTATTACGTCAGCGGTCGCGGCCCTATCTGTTCAGCAATACCGTTGCACCGGCAATCGTATGCGCCTCCATCGCTGTGCTGGATATGCTGAGTGCAACCACCGAACTCCGGGACAGGTTAGCGAAAAATACGAAATACTTTCGGGAAAATATGACCGCCGCGGGATTCGATATCAAAGCGGGGGATCATCCGATTGTGCCTATCATGCTCTACGATGCAAAACTGGCACAGAATATTGCCGCCGATCTTTTAGAAAAGGGAATTTATGTGATCGGATTTTCGTTCCCGGTGGTTCCGAAGGGACAGGCACGCATCCGCGTACAGATCAGTGCCGCACATACCCGTACCCATCTGGGTAACGCTATTCAGGCTTTTACCGAAGTGGGGAAAAAATACAGCGTCGTGTGATGAGAAAATCACAGGCCGGATCCGTTTTAGATCTTTCGCTGTTGTTCTTCCAAATCCGTGTTATTCCTCCTGTTTCTATATCATCTTTGTCTTTCTCATTGGCAGGATGAAACACCGTTCGCTTCAGTCAGGATCATGCTCAGGTATTTTTCTTGTAAACAGTCTGGGTAAATGCCAGGGGCGTCGTTTCAGGTATGTTGCGATAGGGGGCTCCGGTTGAGAGGATATTTCTGCTTTTAATATGGTATCCGGGTACGTGTATGGCAGGTAAAGGGCACTTCCGGGTACTGTCATTTTTTCTATGGCATTCAGCGCACCCGACAGAACCGCCCGTTGACGTTCATCATCGCCGGGCATCCCCATGATCTGTCCGAAAGGGTGTTCTATTCCCACCATCCGGGGTACACTGACGGAAGCGGTAAGATCGGGGATGTTCGATAACGATATCGTCGCCATGCCCGCTTTTTCAATCTCTCGTTGAGCCAGCCCCACGGACCAGCAGCAGGTGGGTCAGGCGGGTATCAACAGGACCACATCCACGGCGTCTGCCCGAAGATTTTCAATGATGGCGGGGATGCTTATTTCCAGAAATTCTTTCGGGTTTAGCAGATACCCCATAAAGGAATAATGAGCTGGCGCACTTTTCCCGATTTTCCCCTCGTTTTCCAGTTCGTTCAACCGGTGTACCGGAAAAAGGCAATTCAGGTCGCGTTCACCCAAAGTATGATCAATATGCAAATGATACACACGGACATCCTTTGTCTTCACATCTTTTGGTAGGATTCGATAGGACGGGTCGCCCCACCATGGATTTTGCCGTTCACCTTCCTGATCAAAGGGAACGTCTGTCTTGAGGGCAATTCCTCCCGTACTGACCAGCGCAACTGTACAGTCAGACAGGGGCCTGGCAAGGGGGAACCAGGGGATATTGCGTGGCGATTCAAGTTTAATCCACGATTTCACCAAGCGTTTTGTGGCGCCTCCGGTAAACCGGTAAGAGTCAATGGTATCCGTCATAGAAATCTGATCATTCTGTAGTTACAGGTGTCCGCCGGATCAGGAAAAACCCACTGATCCCCGCCAGTCCGCCGACCATCAGCGGGATGAGTAAAGTGATCAGGATGAGAATCCACGACGAGGAAACGCCCATCATATCAGCCACACGGCGGATGATCAGATCGCCTCCCGACTGAACCCGGGACAGGGTCATGATTCCCCAGGCAAGGGCGCTTCCTGTCCCTGCCACAACGATCGCATGTACCTTGCCCTGATACATCCCCCCAAAGATAAATGCAGGAAACACCAGCCCCCACCATGGTAAAACAGGTAAGATCAACAGATCAATGATCATAATGATGAGTATCTGTACCCAAAGCGAAGTTAATATGTTGCCGATCCTGCTCATTTCTCTCCTCCGGAAAACAAGACGCTTACGCCGGGTATATCCTCCGGATCCTCCGAAAAATATAAGTTTAAATATTGTCCATCCACCCACCGGTCGATGTAATTATCGTAATACCTGCTTCCGGGAAATCCCGATTGTCCTCCCGGATAAATCCCAAAAGCGGTTATCAGACTTCCCATTTCCACGGCATATCTCCACGACGGACCAAATGTTTTCTGGGTGGCGTTGGGAACACCGTCCCCTCCGGATGTGGGCAGCTTCAGCCGGGCAAATCCCGGGATTTTTGCCAGATGAAGAATATCCGTTCCCCGGGTATTTTCCCAGGTCCAGAGGTCGGGATCGCTACCAAAATTGTCAATCAGGCTTTGAATCATTGAACGGTAGGATTTAATACACAGATCATGAAAGGTTTCGGGTGTGTCTGTGTGGATATTATCAAACCACCGGGCTTCGGGATTATATTCGATCATCTCCGCCAGTTGGGTCCGGTTCGGCCAGTTATGGTTTTTTCCTTTTTCGCCGAACTCATCTCCCCAGGTCATCGCTTCAAGCGTCTGTAGCCAGTGATCAAAGACCGTTGCTTCCCGGGAATCATGATCCAGCGCATCGTTCCATTGTTCCAGCATCCGGAGCATTTCGGTTTCCATGCCGCTCAGCGATTGGCCGGATAATTCAGTCAGCATCAACGGCAGAACCGTCCGGGCAAAAATACTGATGTTATCCTGCTGTACGCCGATCACATCCTGAATCGTGGCGCGGGATAATTCTGACAGACGTTCATTGATCCGCGCCCCCCGCCATGACATCCAGTAATTGTCGGAGAGATAATAGGGATAATCCGGGGTGGCGGTTGGATTCTGATTGGCTGAACTGACAAATCCGCGGGTTGGATTTTTCTCATGAGGCATGTGGTCAAAGGGGATAAACTGTTTCCAATCATAGGCGGGATCTGTACCATCGCTGATGAACCTTCCCTGACCCTCCCAGCGGAGAGGCGGAATGCCGCTGTGCCACATGGCGATGTTTCTCTGATCGTCAGCATAAACAAAATTCTGTCCCGGGCAGGTAAAGTAGGCCAGTGCGTTGACGAATTCATCATAATTCGTCGCCACATCCAATGCGAGGAGCGCCCGGATTTCCTCAGTCTCGTCATGACCCCGCCATCGCAACGCTCTGCCGGTAGCAACCTGCTGGGTGGGATTTCGCATGTTTCCGATACTGAAATCCCGCGTCTGGTTCACCTGATCCCATACTACCGGTCCGTGATGAGTATAAGTGATGGTATCCCGGAAGGAGGGTCTCCCCCGTATTTCAATGGTTTCCACTATTTTTTCAGTGGGATTCCACTTCCCGCTGTACCAATATTCATTCTGCGATCTGTCTTTAAAAATGATGTCGTACCAGTCCATCACATCGTCATTCCCGTTGGTGACTCCCCAGGCAATATGGGTGTTGAATCCGCTGATGATTCCCGGGGTGCCTGGGATGGTTACTCCCATTACATCCCTGCCCGGACTTACCAGATGCATAATATACCAGATGGCGGGAAGCGTCAACGCGAGGTGGGGGTCATTGGCGAGAATGGCATTGCCCGATTGGGTGCGTGAACCGGACACAGCCCAGTTGTTGCTGCCATTCCGTTCATCAGGCACAAAGGGGAGTTTCGCTTCACCAGCGGTCGATTGATACAGGTCTGGCGGCGCTTCAACGGTCAACGGGGATTGGGGAATGACCGGTTCCGACAGTATCGGATCCACAAAATAAGGCATGACCGGAAAAAGTTCATCCACCGTCGCTTTGCCATAGAGATTCCAAAGCCGGGTAAGGGGAAGGTCGCTTGAACGACCGGTGAGCGTCCATGCCATATTTTTTAAAAGCAGAGCTACTTTTTCAACAGAGAAATTTTCAGGTGTATAATCTAAAATTTTATATTCTATAGGGAATTGATCTTTTGGAAGCCGGTCAATGTATGCATTGATTCCGTCCACATAAGCCTCAACCATCACCCTTGTAGCAGGGTCTTTTTGCAAGGCGGCGACGGTTCTTCGGGCGCCGTAGGGCAGGCCGATCCGGCGTTGAAACCGGTCGTATTCCAGCGCTTTGTCTCCCAGAATTTCTGACATCCGTCCGGCAGTAGCCCGGGTTTGAAAATCAAGCTGCCACAAACGGTCAAATGCCATGATATACCCTTGCACAAAATACAAGTCATGATCGTTTTCCGCAAAGATATGGGGAATTCGGTTTACATCCCAGCGGACGGTCACCGTGCCGGTCAGCCGGGGCAGATGAACGGTACCTGCAGGGAGTTCATCACTTCCCGTCAGCGCTAAATACCCGTGGAACGGGTCGAGAAAAGTCCCCAGTGGGGGTATATTGCCAAACTTTTTGCTCAATATCGTGATCACTGACAGTGTGACCGCCAGCCAGACCAGACCGGATACAGCGAAACGAATAGAATTTATCCTCATAAATTCACTCCATAAATCAGAAGGTATTTTACCATCTGAGGAGGATACGTCGCATGTCTAAAAGTCCGGGCAAAAGGGCGGGTGGCAATCCAATTTCAGGCAGGCGTCACAGGGAAGGTGATAAAGAAAATGTTTCCTTTTGGAGTATTCGGTACAACGCCCACTGCGGCATGATGGGCGGTTGCGATTTTGCTGACGATTGACAGCCCTAAACCACTGCCTCGTCCTTCCGCATTGTTAAGCTGGAAACTGCGGGTAAATATTTTTTTTCTGAATTCAGCCGGGATGGTATCGCCATAGTCACAGACATTGACAGTGACACTTTTCGGGTCTGCGTTTGATGTGATCATGATCTTCTTCCCGTCAGTGGCATATTTAAGGGAATTACTGATATAATTTTTAAACACTTCTTCGATGATGATATGGGCGTTGACAATCAATTCAGAGGGCAGGTCTGTTTCAATGGTCATACCCGCTTCCCGGGCAAACTGGTTAAAATTATTCACGATTTGGCAGATGGTGGGAACCAGATCCAATTTTCGCGTCTCAATGGTTTCATCCATAGAGAGCTTGGATAAGGCGGAGGCATTGTCGATTACCCGTAAAATATTTCCTGCACTCTGATCGATTATATCCACCAATTCATTCTCAGGATAATCATCCTTCAGCACCCCGACTACGCCGGAGATCAGACCTGCAGGATTTTTCAGATCGTGGGTGATAATATCCAAAAGCAAATCTTTCAGACTATTGGTTTCAGCAAGACGGTTACTGAGTTTCTTATATTTATTTTCCGAATTTTTCAAATCCCGTTCTATTTGTTTTCTCTGGCTAATATCACGATAGATACCCAGAATATGCCGGTTGCCTTTATCATCCGTCACCGGCGCGCCTAAAATGGATACTTCGATAGGATGACCGTCTTTATGGGTCCTGATGGACTCAAACATTTTTTCTTTTTGATGCTTTGAAAATAATTCGGTTATGGATAAGGCTTCACGGCGATGTTTCTGATCCGCTATAAGCAGGTCAACATTTTTCCCGATTATCTCATCTTTCTCGTACCCAAATACCGTACAAAAATGATTATTTACCCGTAAAATTTTACTTGTTGTATCCACCAGAACGATGCCTTCCGGAGAGTTTTGAAATAAATTTTCAAAATATTGTTTTTCTTTTTTCAAATCCGTGATCAAATCCGAATTAATTGCGATTTCATTACGAATCGCCCTGAACATGATGATGACCACGACAATACCCGCTAACCAGATAATGCCGATAGCTGCGAGGACCAGTTTGGCGTGGCCGTGGTATATTTTATCATAGGGTTCGAAAGGAATGGTGATACTGATCCCACCCCGGACGTCCCCTACCTTAAATCCCTGAGTCCCGTGACAGGGCAGGCAGGACGGTTCTGTTACCAGCTTTCCCATAAAACGGAATATTTTTCTGTTTCCCACCCTTTGAATGTCGAAGGCTTCCGAATCACCCGCCTCCAGTCGGTGCAATGCTTGTTTTTCCCAGTCGTCAGGCGCATTTCCCATATACATGGGTTGTAAACTGGTGATATGGTTGCGAACCTCGTAAGATTTATCCGCAATTTCATATACCATTCGCGCCAATTTCTCCGGGGAGATGAGTTGATATTCAGACTCGGAATCTATTCCACCCGGGGTAAACGTGGTATCGCTATCAGCTTGTTTTTTTACATACACACCACCCTGTTGCAAGACCCATTCCCGATACATGAGATCCTTGTCAAAGGATGTTCTTGCCTCCAGCTTCGCCATCCGCATAATATTTTCCTTTTCATTGGACAGGATCCAAAATGATAAGGATATAAGATAGGCTGTCCACAAAAGAACGAACAGCCAATAAAATCGCCTGATCTTATTTGTTGCCATAATCATAGGTTGAAGTTTGATGTAAGAGGCCGGTCATTCCGGCAAAGAATAGGAAAAGCGGTAAGCGATACTTAATGATATGGATTTTTTTCAATTGGTAGTTGTCATAAAAAAAATTTGGCGATGACCGGCATGGAAATTATACCTTTCTAATGTTGAATATCCGATAGAAGGCTCAAGGTAATTTATAAAAAATTAATGAATAGAATTCAATATTATTCTGTAATAATTGATATGCGTCGTGTGTAAAATGGCGGAAGCATGAGTCTGGCCAATTTGGATATAAGACCCATTCATCAGTGTCCCATTTGAAGGTTTGTCTGTTCCGGTACGCAGATGGGCTTGTTCTGTTAATTCGGCAGGGCGCGTACATTTCCAGACCCGGATATGCTGCTCTTCACTTCCGGAGCGCCTTTATAAACCACATCGCCACTGCCACTGATCCGAGTCACCAGTTTACGGGACACGTCCAGTTTACACGTCCCGGATCCGCTTATTACTACCGACGCCCCGGAGGATATCAGGTCAATTCCATTCAGATACCCAGACCCGCTGATGGTAATGTTTTGACTGTCTACCTGCCCGGACAGGGTGATCGACCCTGAACTGGAAATCCGGCTTTCCACATTGCCGCCATCAATACGGGCGATGATATCTCCGGACCCACTGATACGAAACGCCATTTCATTGCCATAAAAAGTATCCACACCGATAATTTTACCAGAGCCTGAAATTTCAAGCAATTGTAAATCAGGAAGTGTGGCGTCAATCTCAATGGTGGGAGAGCCTGAAATGCATTTATCAAAACGGATCACCAGAGATTTCCCGATTACTTCTGTTCTTAAATGGGGTAAAATATTATCATTTGTCCGAATTGCGAGCGGCCCCGGGTTGCCACTGTGCAGCGTGACCGTTCCGTTGATCTGAAGACTGACACCATTAAATTCGGGCACACTTCGCGCTTCGGTTGATATTTTTGTTGATGGAACAACACAGCCTATCATGCAATTATGTAATAAAAGGATGCCCGTGATGATGAACGATATACAGATGATCTTTTTCATTGGACCGATGCCTCCGGTTATTGGCGATTTATAATACGGGCGCTATACTTATTTTTAAAAATGCCTGATTCAATTCTGTTAAATTTAACCAGAATTTAATATTTCTTTGCGGCTTTTAATAGTTTCAAACATTGCCCAGAGGAAGAAAATAACCGGTGGGGTTACTTTGATATTATCCCGGTTGATTCAAAATTACCCCCAACCTCCCCCGGAGCCCATCAGATCAAATCGCCCCGGGTCTTTACCCCCCAACCCCCCAGGATTTGGAATATCATTGCAAACGCTCCATCCATTTTTGAAGAAAGAATGGTTGGATGTTCAAAAGGCATAATCCTGCCGGAGGGATTAAAGACGGTGTCCCTTCCGTGTTTGAACCCGGTGAAACAGGGTCCTGGGGATGATTTAAAAATCTACGCTTTCCTCATGTCTCATGTGTTTAGAATAACAGACACCAACATTACGATATCCAGAATGTCTACTTGCTGATCATGAGTTAGATCGGCGGCACAAAATTCATGGGAAGTTAATTGGGCGTTTTCGAGAATCGCAGAGACCAGAAATACAATATCCAGAATATCAGTGGCTCCGTCTGCATTGATGTCGCCGGAGTGACAGGGTGAAAATGCCAGATGATAACATCCCCCGGTAGAGTTCCCCACGATCAATTGATACTCTCCGGAATCCATAAATCCGCCACCCGTCATTTT
>Ga0100387_10001974_pt1 | contig 17514 bp, 13 predicted proteins | sample CryGeymeta201511_FD_81547 | JGI IMG/M metagenome (GOLD analysis project Ga0100387, IMG submission 81547) | Groundwater microbial communities from Crystal Geyser aquifers in Utah, USA - Crystal Geyser metaG 2015-11 | ecosystem: Environmental > Aquatic > Deep subsurface > Groundwater | place... | reverse complement strand
GTTGTTTTAAGTCCGAAATTTTAGTTTTTGAATTTGTTCGTCAGTAAAACGGTTTTTCTTGTCGTTCGTCATTTGCGCTGTGGTTGTCCTACGCTTGCCCATAACGTTTCGCGGTATGGCCAGTAAGGGATTGCGGGAGAATCACCTATCCATGGTACACAAAAATTTGAAGCGGGCCACAAACCTTCGCAAACCACTGAAACCCTTATTGGCTATGACCGCTTGTTGGGGCATCGTGCTTTTTAAACTTTAATTCCGGTAAAATTATAAGAATCTTATCCTCTAATTCTTCTTTCTGCCAATATACCATATAGTTTATTTTCGATTCTGATAGTGTATATCCTTTATTCTCAAATTCGATTATTTTCTCTTTGAATTTATTTGAAAATTTTACAATAAAATTTCCATTTTTATCAGAGCAGCCATCGTTGTTAACTATAAGATTATCACCGCATTTTAGGTTAGCTAAAATATCTTGTTTAGAAATAAAATAGTCTAACCATATATCTTTATGAGATAGGTGCGTTACCAACAAGTTTGAAGCTTCATATTGAAAATCGTCACTTATTCGTTCTATGTTTTGGCAAGAAATATCATCAAGGTAATTTCCGTTTAGGTGAATTGTAAGGTTTTGTTTAGCCCGTGTCATCGCAACGTATAACTGTCTTTTTTTCTCATCATTGTCTGGATTATAACCATTAAGCATTATAAAAACATTATCAAACTCTTTACCTTTTGCCTTATGAATAGTTGAAACAAAAATTGTCTCTCCGTTTGTATTAACAAAGTCTTCAAAATTTGATTCCTTAACAAAAACCTCAAAATCTGATTGGTATTTCTTTTTCGGATTGCTTAATTCGAAATCCTTAATTAGGTTAATACAAATATCAATCTTAGTACTTTCTTTAAACTTATCCAGAAGATTTCTTTTTGCAGTTTTCCAGTTATTATCGCTTATTACATATTTATCTTCAGAAAAATTAAGTTGTTTAATAAAGTATCGAACTTCTATTAAGTTGTATAAACTAAAGCCATCGTTGGTTTGGATTAGTTTTGCCTGCAATCCATTATTTAGTAATAGCCCTTCTATTTGCAATGCTTCAGAGTTTGTATGCGTTAAAACACAAGTGGTGCCTTTTATATCGGAAGTTAATATGCTTTTAACAACAGGTTCAATTAAATTTGAGCAAGAATACTTAATTAATTTTAATAATCCTGTCTCGCTGGTATGGGCAATAATAGGTGTTTCTTTAAGTCGATGATTAATTTTTGTTACAAACTGATTTGTAAATTCTACAAGATTTGCTTTACTGCGATAATTTTCAATAAGCTCAACTTTTTTGGCTTTTTGTTCTGTAATGAATTGTTCTAAATATTTTGAGCTAGCCCCCCTGAATTCGTAAATATTTTGGTCATCATCGCCAACGGCAATCACTCTCATTTCTTCATTTCGCTCCATCAAGGCCTTTATTAACCCAAATTCATGACTATCCATATCCTGAGCCTCGTCAATAACCAAAACAGTTTTTGTTATGCGATTGGATTCAATATCATCGTTTTTAATTTTTTCAACAGTTTTACTAATAATGGTTTGTGATTTTTCGATTGAACCGACTTTACCTAATAAATCGAAACAATATGCATGAAAAGTTTTTATTTCAATATAACTCGCTGCATTTCCAATTAAATCAAGCAAGCGTTTTTTAAATTCTGTTGCCGCTGCTCTTGAAAAAGTGACCATTAGTAGTTGTTCATGTTTCACATCTTCCATAAGCAATAAGGATGCAAGCTTATGTACCAATACTCTTGTTTTTCCACTGCCAGGTCCTGCTGCTACGGCAATGTATGGTGAGCTGTTGTCTTTTATAATACCTAATTGAGATGGAGATAACTCTCCAAAAAGTTGTCTGAATTTAGCAGGTGTAATATTTCTTTTTATCTCATCTTGTCTGCTGCCTTTAAAATATTTGTTCAGAAAAGAATTATAATTCAGTTGAAAATAATCTTCAACAAACTGTAATGCTTCTTTATAATCCCGAATCATTTTTTTTGCATATTCACCTACAATATGAATCTGCTGTATTTTATTTTCATAGAACTGGTTTAGTTTCCTATAATCTTCCGTTTTATATCCTTTCTTATTATCCTGTTCAAGTCGTTCAATGGTTAGTTTATTATAAACTACAAGGAAACCACCTTCAATTTTTATCGCATCAATTCTAGATAAGTAAAATAAGGCATCTTCAATATCGGATAGTTTGATATTGAGCTTAAATAATGCGTTCTGTTTTTCATATTCTTCTTTTAACTGATGAACTGAGAATTCTACTAAGACTTGTTCTTTATTTGCCTCATCAGGCGATAAATTTTGGGCGCTTTTTAGGTAAAGAAAATCAACAATAAAACGTGCTAATTCGTGTCGTTTCTCTAATTTATCTTTTAATTCCTTTTCTGAATAATTGGATAAAATCGTTAAATGATTTTTCGAAAAATCATGTTGTTTTCTTTTTATCCAGTTTTTTATTACCCAAAAGTTGATAATAGTTCTTATCTTATTGGGTGAAATATCAGTGCATCCATTTTCTTCTGCTTGTTCATTAAGTTCCTTAATATGAAAAGACTTCTCTAGTTCTTCAAATTGTGACACCAAAAACTTCTCGATTTTACTAATTGAGTTTACAATACTTAGTGATCGGTTTTTATTATCTCCTCGTTTGATAAATGCTGTTAAGTCTTTTGTATCAGCTAATATTTTTTCTTCACGCAATAAATTAACAACATTAATAACCTCTTCTTTTACTATTCCTAGATGGTCTGATATATGGTCTATTCTTGATTCTGCAGCTTCATCGGTTGCCTGTTTTCTACTTTTACTTGAGAATAGTTTTTTTATAATTCGAACTGCATGTTGCTTTTGCTTCTCATTAAATTTTTCCGATAGGTTTATTTTCTCAATGGCTTCTTGAGCATTTTTGGATAGAATGCTATCGGCAAAAATGCAGAGCATATTTTGCCCTCTTTTAAGGTATCCAGCTTCTTCCAATGCGGAAATAGCCGTAGTAACCCTGGTTTCTATCTCAACTACATTATCATCCCAACCTGCTTTACGTGCAATTTCTAATGCAGAATTAGAAACTTTTGACCTAAACCGTGTAATATCTTTTATTGCTTTCCAAATTTGTTGAATCTCTTTTATATTTAACTTGGTTTGATTGAGCAATATAAAATGCTTGCTTAAGTCTTCTTCATTGAAAAGAACATAGCAATCAGCAGTTATATTTTCATCCCTTCCAGCTCTACCAGCTTCTTGAACATAGTTTTCAAGGGAGTCTGACAATTCATAATGAATGACCATGCCGACATCTTTTTTATCAACACCCATTCCAAAAGCAGATGTTGCAACCATTATATCTACATCGCCACGAATAAATGCATCTTGATTTTCTGATTTTTCCTGCTTATCCATTTTTCCATGATAGGGTTTTGCCAGATATCCATCATTTGATAGTCTCTCTGCAATTTGGTAGGATCTTCGTGTCCTTGATACATAGATAATTGTTGGACACTTTTTCCCTTCAATCAGATTTCGTAATGCATCGTATTTGTCCTCTTCATTATCTTTTGGAATTACCCTATAAATCAGGTTAGTACGTGATGATTTTGAGCTAAAAGTTTCTAAATGCAATGATAGTTTTTCCTGAAAATAATCCTTTATATCCTGAATTACATTTTGTTTTGCGGTTGCAGTGAAACAAGATACCGGTATTCCTCTTTCAAGGTTTTTCTTCTCTTGCAATGCCTTTATAAAATCGCCAATATAAAGGTAATCAACTCTAAAATCCTGTCCCCATGATGAAAAACAGTGCGCCTCATCAATTACGAATCGCACTACATTTCGGCCAAGCAATAACCTTTCAATTGATTTTGACCTTAGTGATTCCGGTGAAATATATAAAATGGATGCAGCCCCATTTTCGACCCTTTCAAAAGATTTTGCCCTTTCAATTGGGTCAAGCAAACCATTTATTGTAACAGCTTCTGTAATGTTTGAATTTTCCAGATTATCGACCTGATCTTTCATTAAAGATTGAAGGGGTGAAATAACCACGGTTAAACCCTTAACACTTTCACCGCTCATTAGGGCAGGAACTTGGAAAGTGATTGACTTGCCACCTCCTGTAGGAAATACTACTAAAATAGACTTATTACTGATGGCCGCATTAACTGCTTCTTCTTGCAAAGGTTTACCTCCATAGGTTCTGTATGAATCAAACCCGAAGTTTTTCTTTAATCCGATTTTTGAATCAAGTGATTTATTGCAATATAAACATCCTTGCAAACAAGGGTTGTTTCTTAATAAATACATAACTATCTCAACCTCGGGATAATTCTTAATTACCCAAGGAGGGGTTATTGAATACCTGTTATCAGTGTTTATTAAAGCTAAACAATAAGCTAATTCAACCGGTGTTTTTCGAATCAATTTTTCTAAATCAACATTTTGACATATTTTATCTAAGAACCTTTTCTGTATTAGATAGACAATGTTAATTTCAGAGATTGAATAATTTAAATAATCAAAGAACCATTGAAATTCCTTTTTATCACCTAATAAAGCGTAATAAATCTGCTTTAGCTCAATATTTAATTCTTTGAATGCTGATATTTCATCATAAAATAAATCTTTAGCCTTTATTGCATCGTTTAATGGATTATTTAATTCTTCGGTTTGGAGTTTATCATCTTTTAAGAGTGCATGATACGGTTTAGCAGGAAATAATAAAGGTGATAAATATAAAGTGTCAATGGTTTTGACGTTTGATATAATCTTATTTGTAGCTTTTTCGATATATGGTAAGTCGTGATTAATGATGTTATGACCACATAAATATTCCTTCTGACTAATAAATCTCAAAAGCTCGGAAACAGAATTCGAATGTAACCTTAATCCATTCTCTGTTGTGCCTCCAATATCAAGAATTTTCTTGCTTTTTACGTCTACTTCGGTATCTATGAAAACGATATTATTCATTATTCTTAATTCGAGCTGCTAGTAAATGTAGGGTTTTTCTCAGCATGTGCCCAACGTTCGCGGCTATATGAAGTTTTTGCGGAACGCAGTGGAGCAAAAATTTGGGTGGAGCGAAGCGGAACCATATAGCCGCTGTTGTGCGATGGGCAGAGTACCTCTTCGGTTTTTGTCTTCATTTCTTAACCCCGCCCAACCGCTGGAGCCAGGACGGCGGAAGCGGTTTCTTCTTGCATGCTCTTATTCATCCCGATACTTCTTAAAATTTTCAGCCTGTTCAAAGATCTCTTTAAATACCTCATCCTTCGGAACCGGTGGATACCCATGTTCCGCAAGAATCAGTATCAAATCTACTTTCAATTCTGCTTTTATATCATCCCGTTGTGACCAGTCAGTGTATTTGGCTTTGTCATCAACAACCTTCTTTACTGCTTGGGATAATGTAATCAGCTTTTCATGTGGGTATTCAAATGCATGTTTTTCTGCGACGGCTTTCAGAATGTCATAGAAGGCTTTTTCCTCAAAATTGATTCCCATCTCTTCAAAAGAAGATTTTTATTTCTGTAAGTCTTTAAACAAATCGGCGAAATGCTGAGCAATATCATCAAGAACATCATTTGCAAGCGCGAGACCCTCTTTTCGTTCATTATACTTTTCGATTAATGCCTTGAAGCGTTTGGTAAAATCGATTCCTTTTATCCGGTTCACCTTTTTGAATTCTTCTATCGCCTTTTTGAGTAATTGCTGGAGGAGTTTTATCTTCGTGTTCGGCAGTTTAATTCTGTCAATTTTCGCCATGTATTCATCGCTGAAAATATCAATGTCTTTGTCTGCCTCATTTTCGCCAAGTTTGAAGACTTCCTCAACACCATCGGCTAACAATGCTTCCTTTATCATTTCCCGTACTTTTTCATTCATCTGGGCAGTGTCAGGAGCATTGCCCTTGGTCAGTTTGTGTACGATAGAGGCTATTGCCATATAAAAATGAATATGGTCTCGTTCGTTTTGATTTAGTTCTTCGCTGGTTGAGCAGATTTTGTATGCACCCCTGAGTTTTTTTGTCATTGCCATGAAGCGAGTTTCTGCTTCTTTTGTAATCTGAACGTATTCGGCACCTTTGTTCAGGCATTCAAGCTGCTGCAATGGTGTGCCGGTGAAATAGGGTTTGGTATCGAATTTGAGAAAAAGTCTTCTGAGTAAATCCAGTTGGTCTTTGACGATAATAACTGCCTTGTGAATATCTTCAAAATCGTCTTCTTCAACCTGTGAGTATTTCTTGAGTGCAAAATTCATGTTGCTCTTTATACCGATGTAATCGACAACAAGTCCGGCTTCTTTTCCCTCGTATACACGGTTTACCCGTGAGATGGTCTGAATAAGTGAATGCTGCTGAATTGGCTTGTCGATGTATATGGTATCGAGAAAAGGAACATCAAAACCGGTGAGCCACATATCAACGACCAGGGCAATCTTGAAATTAGACTTTGCATTCTTGAACTGGCGGTCAAGTTCTTTGCGGTAGTCTTTTGTTCCGAGCATATCCCAGAGTTCTTTGGGGTCGTCCTTGTCTCTGGTCATCACCATCTTGTTTTTTCCATCGGCTTTATTTCTTTACGGTCTTTATCCGAAAGCGTTACCCCTTCATCACATTCCCTGACTTCTGCCCACTGCGGGCGGATTTTAATTATCTCCCTGTACAGGTCGTATGCAATCTGTCTGCTTGATGAAACTAACATGATTTTGCCCAAAACCGTTGAGCCTTCTTCAACCCGTTCTTCGTAATGGCCTACAAAATCCTTTGCCAGCTCTTCCAGACGGTCGGGGTCACCGAGAATGACTTCCATATTGGTGACAGCCTTTTTACTCTCTTCTATCTGGTAATCATTGCTGCCTTCGTCTGCGCATTGCTTGTAATATTCTTCGATTTCCTGAAGTTTATTCTCATCCAGAAGTACCTTGGCTGCTCTTCCTTCGTAAACAATACGAACGGTTATATTGTCCTTAACAGATTCTTTCATCGTGTAGGCATCGACAATCTTACCAAAGACATCGAGAGTGGCATCAATGGGTGTACCGGTAAAACCCACATAGGTGGCGTTGGGCAGTGAATCGTGCAGGTATTTGGCAAAGCCGTAAGTCTTTTTTACACCATCTGCTGTTAAACGAACCTTCTGGTCAAGATTGATTTGCGAACGGTGGGCTTCATCGGAAATACAGATGACATTAGACCGGTCTGTCAGTATTTTCATGTCTTCGGTGAATTTCTGGATGGTCGTGAGGAAAACACCGCCGCTGTTTCTGTCTTGCAGGTAATTGCGGAGTTCTTCCCGGCTTTCAACACTAATAACCGTATCGTCACCGATGAATTTCTTGGCGTTAGTGAACTGCTCTGAAAGCTGGTCATCTAAATCGGTTCGGTCGGTAATAAGTACAATGGTCGGGCTGGAAAAATGGGTGCTTTTCATTAAGAGGCGGGTAAGGTAGAGCATGGTATAGCTCTTTCCGCTACCGGTTGCACCAAAATAGGTGCCGCCTTTTCCGTCGCCCTCTGGTCTCATGTTTTCTTTTATAGAGTGAAACAGCTTTCTTGCCGCGTAATACTGCGGATAACGGCATACAATCTTGACGTCTTCTTTTGTCATATCAGGGAAGTAGACAAAGTTTCGGATAATATCAGCAAGACGCTGGCGGTTGAACATCCCTTTGACCATAGTGTACAGGGAATTGATACCATCTTCTTCTTTTAGCTCGTAGCCGTCTGTCTTGCGCCAGGCATAGAAAAAATCATAGGGGGCAAAAAGAGAACCTGCTCTATTGTTTGCGCCGTCGCTGATAACGCAAAAGACATTGTATTTCAGCAGTTCCGGAATATCCCGCCTGTATCGGATGGTCAATTGGTCATAGGCATTTTTGATGGTAGTGTTTTCTTTGATTGCGCTTTTGAACTCTATTACAACAAGCGGTATACCGTTAATATAGACAATGGCATCGGGTATGCGTTTCTCATAACCCTGTATCTCAAGTTGGTTTACAATCTTGTAAATATTATGACTGGTTTCATATTCTGCCGGTTCTTCTGCGACAATGGTTGTTAATTTATCTGCTTTGGGTTTTATAGTCGGGGGTAGATTGCTGTAGTCTATGAGTTCAATGAAAAGGTTTTTTTTGGTGCGATCTTCCCGCTTGAGAACGAATCCATCGGCAATGAGTTTGTTGATTTCTTTGTTGCTTTCGTAAAGGGCGGAAGCAGGATATAGCTCAAGTTTGCGAATGATTGAAGCGATTTCATTCAGGGTAATATCTTCAGAAGAATATCTGCTGAGCAGGTATTGTTTCAGGTCATCACGAAGCAGTACATCCGCCATCTCTTTGTGGATATGGTCGCCAGTGAGGTGTTTGTAGCCTTCAGCTTCAAAGAGTTCGATTACTGCTTGTTCAAGTTTTTCTTCGGTGAATTTAATCAATGGCCACCTCCCAGTACCCGCCTTTGTCCGGTCCAACACGCTTTAATTTTTCCAATTTTCTGAGTGATTCAATATTCCTTTCTACAGAGCGGGTAGTGACGCCTGTTAGTTCGGAAAGCTCGGATATGGTAATTTGGGGATTTGAAAGAATTGCATTGATTATTTTCTCCGACGTTTTCTCCGACGTTTTCTCCGACGTTTTCTCCGAACCTTTCTCGACATTGCTTCCAGGAGACTGAACAAACAAAGTCATAGAAACACCGCCATTTTTCTCGACAATTTCGGGTTCGGGCATCCCTGCATCTTTACAGGCATTGATGATTTTCAGCGTTCCACGACCCCAAGCATCAATGTAGCCACCCAAAAAGCAGGCATTTGCCAATAGGGGATTTCGTGGGCGTGAACTGTGTTCTTTTTTAAGGTCTTCAAGGCTTAAACCGTAGGGCAAAGCGCCTTCATTCCAGATGGAAAGTCGGTCATCATAGACCCGCATTTGAATAGTTGCCCCCATGTAAGTACGGTGAAACAGTGCATTTAAAAGCATCTCTCGAAGGGCGGCAATGGGATAAGATCGTGTTCCAGCCGTTGAAAGCCTTCAAAGGTAATGGGGCGGATCAAAAACTTGTGGTTTAACTGCGACTGCACTTCATGGTACATATGCACCAGATTACCTTCGATAATTTCATGAAAACGCAAGTCTGCAGCATCTACGCCAAAACGGCCGATTTTTACCTGGATATTGGGGTAAAAGCGCATAGGGTCTTTGCCAAACATGATAATGGCAGCTCTTTTAAGTTTTTTGCCGTCGGTGAGTTTGAGTTTTTCCAGAAATTGAAAGGTGCTTAAGCCTTTGGTTTCGGGCAATCGGCCTTTGTCGCTACTGTCTTCGATGAATGTGGCAATGCTTTTTTCGTCAATATCTTTGATCGTCGCATCCTCCTCAATCATGTCATCCCAGGTTTTACCGGCTTTTTTTATAAGAAACTCATTAAGTTCCACACCGGTAAGCTCCATCTTGGTGCTGCCGGAGCGGTAATAAAATCTGCCTCGCAGAGAAACAGGAACAGAATAGGGATTAAGCTTGATAGCGATATACTTCTTTTCGCCTTCTTCGTGGAGCTGTATATCGCAAACAATACCCATGGCGTTGCGGATTTTGTTGGGCAGGTCTTCCATGAGTTTGGCAGAATCTGATAGACCCACTATTTTTCCGTTGTCATCTTTGCCGATATAGATCATCCCGCCGATGGCGTTGGCAAAACCGCAGATCCATTTGAGATAGTCATCGTGCCAGGATGATTTGAATTCGGTGTTTTGGGATTCGGGCATATTAATTTCCTCCTGAATTGTTCAATTGGGAATATTTGTCTGTTGTCCAATTAGAAGGATTATTTATAATGTAATTTGAAATGGTATGATATGATTTTTCATCCCGAATAATATGTTCATAATAATTGCGTTGCCATAATTTCCGATTGAACGGTTGCCAGTTCATTTTTTTTACGCCATGAATATATTTCACCGTAACAATGGATTGAAACGCCCCAACCATATCACCAACCGTTTTTACCGAAGGGGCAATCCCTTGTGGTTGCCCTTTTATTGAACGCCCATTATTTTTTTTTAATACATTGGGTGTATCGCAATTGTTTTGGAAATCAGGATTATTGAATGAACCATCATCATTTAGGGCGACCACAAGAGTCGCCCCTTCGATTTGTAAAATTGCATGAAAATGATTTGGCATTACAATGTATTCATGCAATTCGATATTTTTAAAACGTTCGGGCAATTTCAACCATTCGGATTCCACCATTTCCCCGGCATCGTTGAATTCCATTTTCCCATTTACCACATTACCAAACAAACATTCCCGATTTTGAACACATATAGTGATAAAATACAAACCGGCCTGCGAATAATCGTACCCTTTTAATCGGATGGAACGGCGGTGGTGAATGTTCTGGTTGTATTGGGTCATAATTCATCTTTGCCGATATAGATCATCCCGCCGATGGCGTTGGCAAAACCGCAGATCCATTTGAGGTAATCGTCGTGCCAGGAAGATTTAAATTCGGTGTTTTGGGATTCGTGGGATGTTTGATTAATCACTATCTTTCCCCAATTCCCGCAAATCTGCTTCTATTTCTTCAACTGAGGGGAGTGAACCTTTTAACTCTTCCGGAAGTATTTCAGTTAGAGTAAATTCACTGACTCCCATTGGTTTATTGATATCCCGCAAAGCGAATTCGGTTTCAATCTTGTTTTTGTCTCGGCACAACAAAATCCCGATGGTCGGATTTTCATCGGCCGATTTTAAAAGGCTGTCTACAGCAGAGAGATAAAAATTGAGCTTTCCCGCATATTCCGGAATAAATTTGGTGTTTTTAAGCTCAATAACAACATAGCATTTCAATTTAATATGATAAAACAATAGATCTAAATAATAGTCCGTTTCACCTACCTCAAGATGATACTGCCTGCCCACAAAAGCAAAACCCTTACCCAGTTCCAACAGGAATTTGGAAATATGTTCAATCAACTGGTTTTCAATATCCCGTTCGTTATACGGTTGTGACATAGTCATAAAGTCAAACATATAAGGATCTTTTAGTGTCTGCTGTGCCAGATCAGACTGTGGAGCGGGTAAAGTCTGCCGAAAATTGGTTACAGCTTTTCCTTCTCTTGCATAGAGATTTGATTTTATCTGCAATGCCAGAATATCACGGCTCCAGCCGTTTTCAATCGTCTGATTGATGTAATAAACAGATGCGTTTTCTTCTTTAACCTTGTCAATGAGCAGCTTAATATGTCCCCAGGGAAGCTGCCTGATCAATTGGTAGATACCGGAAACAGGTACAGCATGAAAATCGTCCCCGGGCTGGGGACTGATATTTTTTCCTGTTTCGTCCCCAAGTCGGGGACGAATTGTAATATACTGAAAAAATAAACGGCAGTATTTCAGATTGGTTACAGAAAACCCCTGCATGTCCGGAAATTCTTTTCTTAAATCTTTTGAAAGATGTTCTAAAAGCTTGCTTCCCCAGATAGCGTCTTTTTCGAAAATCATCTGTCCCAAATCAAAATAAAAATCAATCAGAGTGCTATTTGCCGCTAGAGCAGCCTTGATTTGAGCAGAACAGATTTTTGTTTTAAGCTCTTTAAGCCAGGATATGTAGTCATGAGAATCATGAATCCCCGGCACCTGGTTGTGAGTTGTAATTTTTTTTGCCATTATTTACACCCTTGTTTTAAAAAACAGGCTTTTGATAATCCGCAGATCCATTTTAGGTAGTCGTCGTGCCAGGAAGATTTAAATTCGGTGTTTTGGGATTCGGGTTTCATGGGTTAATTAACCGTTAAATCAATTATTTTCCAACCGGCCTGTTTTAAAAGGCCGGATTCACTCCCTATATTTTCCTTCAAATGCCGCATTCAAAAATTGATTGATATAATCTTGTCCTGATTCCAGCCATTCATCAGAAAAAACGACCAATGTATGAATTCCATTGGCTCCGTCATTTACAGATAGCTCCACTCCTGGAAGCACAAAAATCTCTTCTTTCCGGGCTGGGCAGGCATCCTCTTTGGCTGGCTTTGGCTTATGGGCTACTTTGAGCGGCAAGACAATGAGTGTGACTGCTGGGTTAGTGTTAAACTTCAAAATTATTTGCATTAAAGTTCAATACATTCCTTACAACATCTGGTCTTTCGATTCTTTTATTAAACCACCGTTCTTTCCAGAAATTCGTCATTTCTCTCAAAGAGTAGTCGTTATATTTTATTTGCTTTGTATCCCCATTCAAAAACCCATTGTAGTTCTCGGCCAAGGGGACGAAATAAATGTTTCGTTTAAATGAGTGTTGAAGCAGTACGTTTGAGTCAAAGCCCAACAGGTCACCAGCGTTGCGGATTACCCGCATTGTCCAGCTTGGGCCATCTCCAAAGCGGTTTGTCACCAAGACCTTTTCGGATTTCAAGTATTCTTGCATTGCATGAATGGTTTCTTCTGACAAGTGAAGCGTTCCGTAACCCTTCGTTTCACCGATTGGCTTGTAGAGTAATTCATCCCTGAACTTCATGCGGTTATACTGTGAACTTTTGCCGTACAAGCTCGTTGTGAATAGTCCGGCTAACTTGGTTACTGTTCTACCTTCGATTAGCGTTACCTTGTCTTTGTACTTTTCCCGATATATTTGCCGAATGTTCCTTGATGCCAAGATATAAGAAATGAGTTTGCCACCAAGCAAGTGATTGTAAGGAGGCAATGCGCCAATAACGTAAGCATCCATTGTGTAAATTAAGTTTTTTGTTCGGGTGTCTTTATCCCAACCTATCCACTCGTCCCTTTCAGGAATATGAATTATCGGACTTCCGAGAGCTGCGATACCAATTACCGGCTTGTTAGGTAGTGCATTATCCCGAATAATTAGGCGCATTCTTCTCCCGACATATTCGCTGTATGGAGATGACCAATAATAGCGTAGGATACGGAAAAGGTCATGCTGCCTTTGCTTTTCGCATACTTCAATGATGGGTGAGATTCTGGATTTCAGAACATCCTTACCGTCCGTAAGATTTGCTTGAGCTTTTTGCAGATGTTTTTCAATCCACTTTTGGTTCTTTCGGATTATTTCGTCACGCTTGAGGGACATAGCATGCTTGATGGTTGCCTTGTCATATTCTGACGGAGGGACAACCTGAATTTTATTATCATTAAAGTCAATATGCCAGCCTAATTTCCAAAGATCGCGGAGTATAAGGATTTTCACCTTTTCATCTAAAGGCTTGTTCTCCGTATCAAAAACAATATGATTTGGGTTTCCCTGAGCCGGAGTTGGGGCAATTGAAGGTATCTTAAAAGCGAGAGATTCCATTATTGATTATCGAATTTTTCATTCCATTTTATTGTTGGAGCGCAGTAATAATCTACCATTCCTTTAGAGGAGTGATTTCCCCGTCTTACAACAATATCGCTATCAAAAACCATGGAGAGAATTGGAATAAAAAGTTGGTTTTCCTTTCTGACCTCATCCTTAAACTCTTCTCTTTCCTTTATTTTTTTCAACAGAGTATACAATTGGCCAAAATATATACCAGTAAGAGTGTCTTCTTCAAATTGCATAGTGGCCAAACTTGATGCTTGCATTTCTTGTAATAATGCATCGGCTAGCTTTTGGTTTCGTTCTTCAGATCTTTTTCTAATTTCAATAGCTGGCGATGCAGTAAAAGGTTGTGCGTTTTGATCTTTATTCACATTTCCTTTGTAAAGAACTTCAAAATCTCTGATTCGAACCGGCAAAACAAAAGGTTGCTTTGGAGCACTCCACATATAGCAGTTTCCTGGTATTGGTTCGCCAATGATGTGCGCAAGCACGTCATGTGAAAAATGAGAATTGTACTTGCCTAATGTTGATGCATCACCTTCAGACAGCAGGTGGAAGCTAAACCAATTATCAGATTGACTCATTATCTCGGGAGCCATTGAACCAGGTTGTTGAGTGACTAAAATTGCTCCCAAATCATATTTACGCCCTTCTTTTACCCATTCGACAAAAGGACTGGATTCTTCCAGCCTCTTTCCCAATACACTTTGTGCTTCTTCGATAATTACGTTTACCGGAATAGGGGCACTACCTCCTGTAAAGTTTTCTTGATTGTGATTGAAAATATTACGCATCAGCAATCCAGCAATATTGTAGCCAGCACTGGAACTAAGCAAGCTGATATCAATAATTACAATTTTCCCTTCCTTAAGAGCACTCATTGTTCCAGTAATCAATTGAGAATTTGGGTCATGAAGGTGGCTAACCACATTATTCATGTTGCTTTTAGCTGCCCCAATTTCCCCGCCAATGTTATCGTTGGGATCATATCCCAATAATCTTGTTATTTCTGCCTCATTTGCTTGCAATCCATTCAGGTTTATCAAATCCACTAATTCCCGCCAGTTGTTTGCATTCAAGCCTTTTAACTTCAGTACATTTTGCTGGTTTTGTCTGTCAGCGGAAACCGCAATTCCAATAACATCCTTTGCCGGCAAATCCCGAATATCCAGTTTAACAGAACCCGCTTTCCAACTGGCATAATATGGACTAACTTTAGTTCTACTTGTGAAGACTACTATATTCTCTCTAAGGTCTGGCACGTCACATAGACCGGGGCGCCCCTTGTGGTCAGGCCAGAAATACTCACCATCTGCATCAAAGATTAACGTTCCGACTTTATCTCCTTTATACGTTACTGCCTGCTTACCATTGTTTTTGTATAGTTCGGCAATCAAATATTTAATAAGATTTGATTTACCGTATCCTGCTCGAGCAAACACCACAGAACGTTTTGAGACTAAGTTGTTAATATTGAACTTGACCTTTAGTTCAGGACTAATATGTCTGAACATTTCTGTTTCATTGCTTGTCCCTCCTGAAAAAACAAATTCGCCCAATACATAATCTCCCAAGTCGGTTTCACCAGCACTCAATGAACAGAGTTCCTTTAATACATCATCACTTGCCAAAGCCACATTTGCCCCAAGGTGAGGAATTCGTCTTTGTGATGGAACAAAAATTATTTTCTCAACTTCTTTTTCTTTCCCGCCAACTGTTATTTTGACTTTTACATTTTTTACTGCTCCTAAAAGTTTGATTTGAACTTTATATTTCAACTTTTGCTTTTTCAAGTCCTCGGGAACATCTTGTTCTCGTTCTTGCATGGTGTTGATGTAATCTTCACCCTCTGCCGAAGCAAGTAATCCCGAAGGGACAAACTTTGTGATTCTTCCTAACGATGCTTCTTCGGGAGTTCCAAGTTGTATTAATAGGAATTGCCCAAGTTGGGGTCTGTCCTGCATTTCTGAATTGTAGGGTGTGACAATTTCGGCAGCAAACTCAAATCCCTTTTCGCTGAAACCTTTAAAGGTTCCCATCAATTTTGATTTTGAAAATAGTTCAGGCATTTTTGTATCTTATGTTGGTTAAATTTTGTCCTAAGTATTTCATTCGTAAAACTTTTGCTTTTTCCTCTGGTGTTAAATTCTGTGTAATTCCTTCAAATAAAATGTCTTGTAAAATATCAACTTCAAGCCCGTTCACTTTTGCAAAGTCGTGTGCCTTCTGCACACACATTGGAAAATCAGGAATTGGAAATCCGGGTTGAGCATCTCTTGTAAGTTGTCCAATTATTTTATCTACTTCGGAAAGTTGCCATTCGGCAATATCAACTGGCCACACCGGGTCAAATGGTCTGTTACCAAACTTCACCAAAAATAATTTGCCCATTGATTGATAAAGATAAGTTCCTTCTTCATCGGGTTCACTTGTTTCAAGTGTGTCGAGCCAGGTCCTATCAAAATTGTAACACTTGGCTTCAATATCTTCAGGCACTCGCACATAACACGGATAAGGTTTGTGTAAAGTTTCTTCCAATTCTAATGCAACTGAAAGTCGGCTTAGAACTGCACTTTGCTTTGCAACTCCAACCATTGAAACGGTTATGTTTTCCTTTTTGTGTTCTTGATATGCTTCTCTGATAAGTTGGTCAAGTTGCGGAAATATTTTTCGTTTAAAAGATTTTGTTCGCAACATTCCTTCTCTTACAATGATTGTGTCTGAACCCCAAACACGATATTTCATTAAGTCGTAAAGAACTGCCCATTCTACAATGTCTCGGTAAATTCTAACTGCACCGGTGCTTTTTCCTGACTCTCCTAAACCTTTCAATAAATAAGATAAGCCAACAACATTTGTGTTTAAGTCCTGACAAAGTTTTCGCAAGGGTTCAACTAACAAGGGGCTTGTTTTTTCAACTCTTGTGTTTAATTCAGATGCTTTTGAGTTGGATGCAATTGCATCTAAGGCGCATTGGTTGCCAAGTGAATCAACAACCCGAACTAACTCAACAGTTGCAGGATTGAAATAAAGGCGGTTGTCGCCTCCGTCAGAAGAAACAAATGAAACTGCATTAACTGAATATGGTCTAATTGGCTTTACATCATTCTTCAATCGCCTTGCAAATTCTCTGAACTCATGTATAACAGGTTCTTCGTTTTTGTAAGCATCAAAAACTCTTTTTTTTATTTCCTCAAAATTACTTTCAGCAAGTGCCATTATTTTTTATCTATTTTGCAAATTTAACAATAAAGCGTTGGAAAAAGCGGCTCTTTTGGGGTTGCCATTGGGTTGGCTGGATTGCCCTCGTGGGTGAAATCCGCAAGTGTGTAGCGATATCGTCCATCCTTCAGCTCGATCGTGATCGTGTATCGGTCGACACCACGAATGCCGTCGCTCCCCATGAAGATCACAGGCTCATACCTGAACAGCGCGCGACCAATAATAGTCCCGCCTTCCCGATCCTGGGTTTGGAGAACGTCCTTTCCACTACGATACGTATGCCCAAACCAGGCAAGAGCGGCACTGTACAGCTGATCTTTGGAAGCCTCTTGGACTTGAACAATCTCCGAAAAGTGAAGAGGGCCTGGCTCGGAGCTGGCTCCAGTCTTGATGTTTTGTTGCATCGTCGATGGCAGAGTATTTGAGACGAAAAGCTTTGTCGAGCCGCACCTAAGCAAATTGAGGAGGGACACTAAAGCCAGAATCCCGATAAGTGGGCTTCGGATGTGGAACTTGGTGGTGGTCATAAGTACTCCTTTGGTTAGTGAATCCTTGTTGCCTGCAAATGCCGTATAACGGTTTGGCGGTATGAAACGTTGGGAATTGCTGGCTGCGTTCGTATCCACCGAGAGCAAAAGTTGATGCGTGGCAGTATGTTCAAATAAAAACTTCACCCCAAATGTTTTATGACCGCCTGTTGTAAGCTGTTGCATTTCAACCACCTATAACTCAATACAGCCATAATCTTTTTCTCTCAACAATTCGTTCACTTCGTCTTTATCGAAATATTTAGGGTCAAATTCTTCTCCTAACCATTCAATATAACTTTCATATTCTTCATGGTCAGGGTCTTTTAGTATTTCCAACATGTCAGAATATCCCCAAATTCCCCCACAATCCTCTGGTGGACAAT
>Ga0100387_10001973_pt1 | contig 17515 bp, 14 predicted proteins | sample CryGeymeta201511_FD_81547 | JGI IMG/M metagenome (GOLD analysis project Ga0100387, IMG submission 81547) | Groundwater microbial communities from Crystal Geyser aquifers in Utah, USA - Crystal Geyser metaG 2015-11 | ecosystem: Environmental > Aquatic > Deep subsurface > Groundwater | place... | reverse complement strand
TTGGGTGCGAGAATAGTAGACAAATGAAAATGAGATTATACGATGAAACAAGATAAAAAAACTTGACTCTATAAAGTTGTCGTTCCAGAAAAAACCTTTGTGGACGGTCTGACTTTACAATTTGTTGTGGAGCAAGAAACACATGGATATGAGAAGGATCGCACACTCGATAAATATAAATATATTTTGCCTAATATCTGACCAAACTTTGAAGAGTGATCTTCTGTTGCCGATAAGGCGTCAGCTATCAAGGTCCGGATGCAGGATAATAGTTATTATGGTTTCGATACTAAATTTGATAACCAATTGTCGCAATACAAATCAAATCCTGTGGAATACTGCCAAAAAATGTATGAGGAGTGAACAAAAAGATATGAGGGTAAGATGATGATGATATGCAATCAGTCTGCTTTATTTACTACACTTTTGCTCAAAAAAAACTGAATACCAGCAAGGGTCGCCGTATGAATACCTTGAGATTATCAAGTATCTTGACCATGACATGCTCGGACAGAGTATCGAGATGGAGAGGAGCGAAAAAAACTGGATGCTACCCCAAGTGAAAAGCCTCCAGAGCGTGTGGCACAAGAAATGTATGAGAGACAAAAAATCATCAAGAATCGGATACAAGAAAAAATCCGCAATGATAAAAAAGCAGAATTTAAGAGGATTGTCTGAGACTTTGATGTCTTGCCTGAAGTGATAAAGAATAAAGTTAATTTTCAACAATATATCGAAGAACTAAATTTTGAAAATATACCTATCACTACGGAGCAATTTATTGCCGTCATAGATATGATTTCTCTCAATAGAAAAACTTCTGGAATAAGATTTCTGTCTTTATCGTGAACTTGAATCACAGATCTGCCACCTAATATCTGGAAATTGAAGAATCTGGAACTTTTGGATGTCAGCAACACTGATATGGCATCATCAAATCATTATAAATTACAATCATTGAACAACTTAACGTCTATTTCGGCGCCAGAAAGCCGGCATAATGATCCGACTATGCCTAAAGAAATAAAAAATATTCTCTTGCTGCAGGAGATCGTCATAAAAGAACCAAAAATCAGTTGATAAGTAAGAATTAGTCATTGTGTTTTTTTGTATGAGTAAAAAAATAGTAAAAAAGAATAAAATTGGCTCCTGTCCCGCTAAAGCGGGATAAAGAAAAGCTGATTTTTTTTAATCCGTATAATCTTGAAAAAGGTAGTGGATTTGTTATAGTTTAGGCCGATATATACATACACGTGCGTACTTACAAAAAAATCTTACTAGTGAAAAGTAATCTCATTTATTTTTTTTTGTTTTTCTGATGAAACTTATCGTCGTTACGGGTGGAGTTATGTCATGACTAGGAAAGTGAATTACTGCTGCTTCTATAGGTATCCTGATGAAATCGTCAGGTTATTCTGTGACGATGATGAAACTTGATCCATACTTGCAAATCGATGCAGGTACGATGTCGCCATTTGAACATGGAGAAACTTTCGTGACCAAAGATGGATTTGAAACAGACTTGGATCTGTGACACTATGAGAGATTTATCGATGAAGAGTTGACGAGAGAGGCTAGTGTGACTACCGGTCAGATTTATCTGTCTGTGATACAGAACGAAAGAGAAGGAAAATATTTAGGGAAAACTGTACAGGTAATCCCACATGTCACCAATGAAATCAAAGATAGGATTCATAAAGCATCTGATGGAAAAGATCTAACTATCATAGAAATATGAGGTACGGTCTGAGATATTGAATGACCGCATTTTATCGAAGCAGTAAGGCAATTGAGACGGGAATACGGAAGAGAAGATGTTATGTTTGTTCATGTGGTTCCGATTATCTGTGTTTCTACATCCGGTGAAATGAAGACCAAAGCTCTGCAACACTCAGTCATCAAGCTGAGAGAAATGGGCGTCCATCTTAGTATTTTGGTGTGCAGGACTACCTAAGCATTGACTGATGATGCAAAGAGAAAGATTGCGATGTTCTCGGATTTGGAAGAAGAACGCATCATAGAAGCAAGAGATCAAAAAAGTATTTATAGTGTCCCATTGGCTTTTCAAGAACAGTGATTACATGATATCATCTCAGAAAGACTTCGATGAAAAAAAACTGACTGTCATATGGAAGGATGGCAAAAAATCGTTCACAATCTTCTCCATCCTGAACATGAAATCAATATCGCTATCGCAGGAAAATATACAGCACTTGATGACTCCTATATCAGCGTGGTGGAGGCGCTCAAGCATGCATGAGCATTCTACAAAAGCAAAGTGAATATTCATCGGCTCAATACAGAAGAACTGGAAACCAAGGCATGGGAAGCTGATCTCAAAAAATTCATCAAAGAAAATGATATTCACGGAATCCTTGTCCCTGGCGGATTCGGCGATAGGGGTATAGAATGAATGATCAATGTGGCTGATTATGCGAGAAAAAATAGCATTCCGTATTTTGGCATCTGTCTGGGAATGCAGGTCGCGACTATCTCATTTGCAAGGCATGTCTGCGGATTGGCGAAAGCTCATTCTACAGAATTTGATCTCAATACTCCTGATCCGGTGATCGATTTCCTCGAAGATCAAAGAACTATCACCAAAAAATGAGGCACGATGAGATTGGGTGATTATCCAGCCATCCTCGCTCCTGGAACCAAAATGTATCAACTTTATAAACAAACCTTAGGTCTGACGACAGAAGGTCCTTTGACCATCAATGAAAGACACAGACATAGATATGAAGTGAATCCAAAATATCATGAGATTTTGAAGAAAAACGGATTAGTATTTTCCGGCATGTCTCCTGATGGGAGTTTAGTGGAATTCTCTGAGCTCAAAGAGCATCCATGTTTCATAGGGACACAAGCTCATCCGGAATTCAAATCCAGACTGCAGAAACCGCATCCGATGTTTTTGTGATTGGTCAAAGCGTCACTGGACGCGAGTCTATAGACCCCACTCAACCTCCCCTTCGAGGGGAGGAAATTGTCCCCCTTGTAGGGGGATTTAGAGGATCTCTTTATTCTTTAAATTTTCTCTCATGATCAAAAGAATTATTATGTGGTTGATTTTTATCGCCATAATCGGCTGAGCAGCATTGCTTTATTACAGCGGGTATTTCATCAAAATCGTTATTACGCAACAAGAAATGTGACCATATACCTTAGTCTATGAGGCGTACACCGGCGATTACAATACCGTCGGTCCTGTCATGGATAAACTCTATAATTGACTTATCGATGATGTGCAGATCAAAACCGATAAATGATTCGGTATCTATTATGACGATCCTGCGGTTGTTGCAAAAGAACAATTGAGAAGTGATATCGGCGTGATTGTAGATGATCAGTATTCGTCAGAATTATTCCGTTTGCAAGGAAAATATGCTGTAAAAACCCGGCCTAAACAACAAGCATTGGTCGCTGAGTTCCCTTATCAATCACAGCTTTCTATCATTGCCGGTGTCATGAAAGTTTATCCAGAACTCAACAAATACGTCATAGCGAATAATCTGCAGATGCGTGAAGTGATGGAAATTTATGATAGGACTGCGAAGAAAATATTTTATGTGATGCCAATAAAATAGGGACGCGTAATAAATCCCTACCCAGAAGGTCCCCTTCCCTTTGTCAAGGGACACAAACAACGAAAGAAAATAAATAAATAATTTTATTGCCAAAAATTTCTGACATGAAAAAACAGAAAGTTTGATTATTTATCGGGCGTTTTCAGCCATGATTACACCTAGGGCAAATCGATGCCCTCAAGCAGGCTATGGAAAAGGGCGTGCGTCATTTTCTCATCGGTATCGGATCATCCAATAAAGAATTTACGAGAGATAATCCGTTCACCTACGACGAAAGAAAAAAAATGATCGAGCTATCGTTGAAAAGCATGAAGTGAATGAGCTATCAGATTTTTTCTATTCCTGATATGGATAGTGATAAAGCGTGGAAACAATATATTTTTGATACTTTGCCGGATTTTGATTTTGTAATTACCGGGAATACTCGAGTCAAAGAAATTTTCAAAAATAGTTTAAAGCTTCGCGATAAAAGTCCTTCGGACGATAAAAGCTTCGCGATAAAAATAGTATGGCTAAAGATTAGGGTGCCGGTGAAAGCTACTTTCCTTAGAGATCAATTGGCTTTGTGAAGGATAGAGGAGCTCAAAAAAGCATTACCTTTGCCACTGATTCCTTATTTTGCAAAGATAAAAGCCTCAGAAAGAATCATGAAATTATTTCATCAAGATCGCCGGACGCCGTATCTGTGCGTGGATGTCGCTTTTCAAGATAAACAAGGAAATCTGATTCTAATCGAAAGGAAGAATTATCCTCTTGGAATAGCCTTGCCATGAGGATTCGTAGAATACGGTGAAGATCCGAAAAACGCTGCAGTGAGAGAAGTGAAAGAGGAGGTAGGTGCGAAGATAAGGATTAAAAGATTGATCGGAGTGTATGGAGACCCAAAAAGAGATCCAAGAGCTCATAATGTGAGTATTGTCTACGAAGGAGAATATATTTCCGGAGCTATTAAAGCTGGCGATGATGCTAAAAGAGTCGTGAGGTCAAAAGTCGAAAGTCTAAAGTCGAAGGAAGCTTTAAAAAAAATCAAATTTTGCTGTGATCATGGACAAATAATCAAAGATTTTTTGTCAAAATCATAAAGTCTTGCAATTAGAACTGCATTTACTACAATTTTTGTGTAATCACCGAACTATGTCGGCATGGTTTTGATGTTACTCTGCAATTGCAAAGTTTGCGTCTCAACTATTTTTTACTTTTTTACAAAGGTTGTAAAATGAAAGTACTTTATTGGATTTTTTTAATTCTCGTATTGGCTAGCAGTGTTGATTGTCTTTTGTATGGATTGTGGAATATCGATTTGGTTACTAAATTCTTCCCAGACGTAGTGACCACTCTTGAAGATGCTACAACTACAACAGCAATGGCTATGGGAGCAAAAGTTTTCTATGCTGTATTTGGAGTAGCTGGTCTATGGGTAGTAGTTGCTAATTTGTTCAAATGCCAGTGCTGTAAAGCTCCACAAGCGTAATCTAGTACCGAGTATCGAGTATAAAGTGCCGAGTATAAGGTTCTTATTATATTATTTTTTAACTTGAGAAGTCCTGGCTCAGTTGTCAGGATTTTTTCTTGACTTTTCCCTGTGAATATGTATTAATAGTCGGAAAAAAGAAACTAAAAAACAAAAGAAATTATGAATAAAGAAGAAATTTTAAGCATTATTCAGCAGATTCTGATCGACCAGAATCCTCCCTTGACAAAGGAGATGATTACTTCCGAGGCTTCCTTGACTCACGATCTTTCCCTCGACGAGAATGATGTATTAGAATTTAACCTCGAATGTGAGGTTAGATTTGACATCAAATTACCGTTTGAAAAAACAAAACTTGATGATGGAGAAAAGGACCTTACCATTATCAACAATGTTGTGGACTATGTCTTTGAACATAAGTCATAACGTCTTATCTTATTTAACCTCTGTTTCATCCAGCATATTGCTGTGTGGAATGGAGGTTTTTTTGTGATTGTGAAGAAAGTCCCCCAAAATTTGCAAAAAATTGAGTTATTGATATAATTGGATTATACAAAGAGTGAAAGATGTTTTAATGTATGTGCTATTATGAAAAAGCAAACACTTCTCCCATTATTGGCAATAAATATGGCTGTGGCATGTAATACTACAGACACGACAGAAACCCAGACAAAGCTTTCTGACACATTATCTAGTGTACAAGAATCTCAAAAAAATATATCTACAAAAATAACTTACCATACAGATATTTTAAATGAACAACAAAGAAATCGAGTGGAGCAAACAATCACATCCTACCTATCTTTTTTTAATATAAACATAGAAGAAATAACTATTGCCGAAGATGTTGTGAGAAAAAAACAACAAACAGAATCAGGAGAAACTAGTACGGTGGCGTATGCAGAACCAGGGGTAATCTACATCAATCCCGATTTTTGCTCCAATAATGATGAAAAAAAACGAAAAAATACTATCATTCACGAATTGTTCCATTGCATAAAATCCAAAACATGAATGGCGATACTTCCCTATGTGCTTAAGCACTGATCGACTATGACAGGATTTAATGGTTTAAGTATTCTTGTGCAAAGCAAATGAGAAGATACAAAATTTGTACTCCTTGAAGAAGCAGCCGCAGAAGCTTGTGCTGTAAAATATGACCAAAATTATAGCGTTGAAGACGTGTATTATGCGAATCTTGGTTCCTTGATGCTCAAGATGATGTACAAATGATGGATTACGACTGACGATTTGATAAAAGCACAGCAGATAAATGATGTCTATTTTTTGATAAGCAAGATAATAGGTAAAGTGCCTGATAACAAGGATCTGGAAATTATTATGTGATGTTTTAATGATGTATATATGACAGATCAGGACATCACTGAACAGGCCCTAAAAACTATTGAAAATATAAGGAATGAATAAATGAATGAAAATTTACTTTTTGAGAGCCAGAATTGCTCTTTTTTGTTATTGAAAAAAGTCCCATTTTTTTTGACAAATAAAAAAATTCGGATATAATTAGACCGTTGGAACTAAATATATTCCTTTTAATCCTTTAATTATCATAATGCCAAAGCTTAAGAAAATGGCTGCAAAAGCAGCGAAAATACACTGGTTTGCTCATCACAAGCCCTTAGTTATTGTGTCTTGTTTTATTCTTGTCGCGTTGATTGCTGCTATTTTTGTCATGTGAGACAAAAACAATAATCAATATTTGTATGGCAATGTAATGAATGTAGATGGATCATCAAGCAAAAAACAGGTAAATCCAAATATCGTCCCCTTGGATAAACGCAGATCAGATTTGTATGTTTCAAATCTCAGCGTCGATCGATGAAATTGTTATAATGGAATGAGACAGGTGCTGTTTAATTTCGTTGAAGGTAATCTCTCATTATTCACTTCCTCAGAATTTTATACCGTTCTTTATCAAAATGGTGATTTGTTCGCCGCAGGTTATGGTAGTTATTCAACAATTCCAGGAGCAACACAATTTGCGGCATGATTTGGATGATTGCTGCAAGCATGGTGAACGGGCTGAACAGGATGACAGTGGGTCAACATACAAGTTAGTGCTATCCCCGTCAATCATATCTTGGATGAAACCATGAATCGACAAGATGCGTTAAATACTTATACCAATCGAAATCTTGATGCCAATCCAGCTAATAATACTATGACTCAAATGGTCTATGTAAATCCTTGTCCTTAGTCATTTACAACTTCATATATGTCATACAAGTCTTTTAATCCTTTAATTCATACCAATGAAAACGAACAAAAAAACTTTTAAACACTGGCTTACTGTCAAGTATCTCGTCGTATTTGTCGCGGGACTTGCTGTCAGCCTTTTTGTAGCTTATGCGGCTACGACAACTATCAGCACCAACCTTACTCAGGCGGTGCAGTACATCCAAAAGATTGTCTTGACTGATAATGGCGGTAATGATGGAACCACTGGAGTGGTGATTGATGGAGTGAGCGGTAAAGTGCAATCTGATAGTTACTGTAATCTTGCAGGTACTGGTTGTAAAACTGTAGATCAATTCGCAGTAACATGAGTAACAGGTGCTGATTGAGGTAATAACTATATTACTGGAATGTCATTTGATAGTTGAATGAATATTTTGACTTTATATAGAACCTGATTATCTGTTGTTACATGATTGATTAATTTAAGTGGTGTAGTAAACTGGAATACAGCGTGGGGCTGGAATAGTAGCACTTGACATTGGAATAGCTCATATACTTGGATTCAGACGAATAGCGGAAATGCTACGGCATGGACAAAGAGTGGAACTGATGTATATTATACTGGTGGTAATGTTGGTATCTGAACTAATGCCCCTGCATCAGCACTTGATGTGAATGGTGCTATAAGCAGTAATTCGCTTGCTGTAGTTACTATTTGATCAAATAATAGTGCTAACACTATATTTATTGCACAAGACCATATCATACAAGCGCATAAATATGCCCAATCATTAAATTTGTTTGGACCGCCGCAGGTTGAATCCTACTCACATTCATATCGGCAATGAACTGTTGTGATAGGCGATCCTGCTCTTTTACAGTTTACAGGTAGTGTTGGTATCGGATATCAACCATTGCTTTCAGATTATAAAGTGAAACTTCAGGTAAATGGAGCTCTAAGATTAGTAAAACTCGCAAGTACTGTAAAAAAAGCAGATCTTGAAATTAATCTAGGAAAATGTACTTCAAAAAATGTGTGAACAATGTGATATTTTGTAGCTGATACATCTTCTTCTTTGTGACATGTGGCTGTTTGTGTTGATCGAGCAGAATGATCGCAAAAACGAGTGGAAATGTCTTTGACTGATACACTTCCTCAATAATCCATAAATTTATCTGAAATAAAAAAATATCATGACCAAAAAAATATTAACGTCTTTGTTTCTCATCGGTATGCTGGGGCTGGTAGGCATCTGAACTATCAGAGCTGATAATTTCCTCGTCGATTCGACTATTGCTACTCCTTATTATTCTTCTGTCCATTTTTGATATGGAGGGAATGATTTTGCTGGATTGTTTATCATCAATGGGACTATTGATATCGCTAGCGGGCAAACCATTTCTATGACTGGAAATGCAGATAAAACCTGTTTCAAACAGATCAAAGGATATTATTTCAATCCGCAGAGAGGAAATAGAATGCGACCGTTGGATGAACAGTCTTTGGCTGTATTAAGTGGAATGAATGGTTCGTATGCGAATTTGCAATTGACGGGAGGATTGTTCACTAATTGTAGCGGAGATGTAATTTCAACATGAGGATTTCAATCTCGAGATGTTTATGGTCAAATAACACACACTTATGCCGGCATTCCTTATAAATTGTTGGGAGGTGTACAGTATCGATGAGATAACGGCTATACTGGTGCATTTGATGATACTTTGCAATTTCAAAGTGTTCAAGGTCACTATTCGTTATTTGGAATGATATGGGATATTCAGTGAGGTACCGCTGAGCTTATTACAAATATGTCCTTATATGAAGGGAATGGTTTATTATTCCCTAGTGGTTTGCTCGCATGAGCTTGAGAAATAATAGATTTACCTACATATTTTTATTCAACTACTCTGAGTTGATATGTTTTGTTTTCGTGAGTAACATTTACGGTGACAGGCGCTGATTGGAATGGTGTGATTGTTCCTCCGACAATTGTCGTAGGAGCTCCAGCCGCAACTCCTGGTGAAGCATGACTCCCTACATATTGAACTATTTATATGACTATACAGGCTGGAGCTACATGAACAAGTTTGGTTGCGACTCCTCCTTGATATTTTACTGTCAGCTTTTTAGTTGGTAGTGGAACATCTGGTCTAATCTTGAATGTCTATAGATCACAGGATGGGACTAACTGGACGTGAAATACGCCAGATTCTTTTTGTATTTTGGATAGTGCAAAGATGTGTACTTTCAGAACCGATCACTTAACATATTTCACCGTGATTACCGCTCCTAGTGATGGAAACAGAACTACTATATATAATGCTCAGACGTGTGGTGATCCTGATGGATGTCGATGTAATGGTTCGCCTATAGCTAGTGGCGCTAATTGTGTGATTGTTCCTCCTTCATGAGGCGGTGGTGGCGGATCATTCACGTTAACCATAGATGATTGTAAGCGGGATTCTGCACACTCTATTAATCTCCCTGGTGCGAATGATGAAGGAATAGATTATTCAGATAGCTATTATGATAGAGACTGCTCTGAAGAGAATTGAGAAGCTGGGAGGTCGGAAGAGGAAGAGATTATTGATCTGGGAAGTATCGAGGATTCTCCATATTCTTATGATCTCAATCAAGCATATCTGTATGGATACAAATATAAATTGACTATGGCTTCTACGATCCAAAGAGCAGGTATGAAGGCTACTATGACAAGAAAAAACTTAGCAATAATGATGGCGTGATATGCTATGAGAGTTCTTTGATTGGAACCTGATTCGACTAAGAAATGATGCGACAAGTTCACTGATACCAAGAAATTGGATGGAGATTCACAATTGTATGTCATGTGGTCGTGCCAACTTTGACTTATGGGACTTGATACCAATGGGAAAGTGCTTACAAAATTCAGACCAACTGAGCCAGTCACTAGAGCGCATTTCTCTGCTATCTTCTCAAGATTACTGTTCGCCGATAAATATGATGGTGGAAAACCATACTATGAAAAACATATAGCCGGACTTGCAAGTCATGGTATCATCAAATCTAAGCAGAATCCTCAGATGAAAGAACGTAAAGGATATGTGATGCTTATGATGATGAGAGCTGACACGAAAGATGTCGGTAGAGCGAAATATCATGCTTCTGCGCCAGAAAATGGAGCATTGGCATTGCTGAGCCAATAAACGGGACGTAGGGACAAATCTTCCACCCTGACATTTTGGGGTTCCACCTTCTTATCCAGCTATGCTGGACTGAAGTCAGGAGGGACAATTAATTGTGTCCCCTGATACGAGGGGAAGAGGCTCCGCAGAAATGCGGAGTAGAGGGTTTGTTTTCTTTTTTTCAAAAAAAGGATGCTAGATTGCTTCACTTCCGTTCGCAATGACAGGCATCTTTTTCTATTAAAATTATGAATTTTTCAATGCCGCATGCGCAGCTGCCAATCTTGCGATAGGCACTCTAAATGGTGAACAGCTAACGTAGTTCAATCCTTCTTTGTGGCAGAATTCGATAGATGCTGGGTCTCCACCATGTTCTCCGCAGATTCCAAGTTTGATATTTGGTCTGGTTTTTCTTCCTTTTCCAATTGCTAATTTGATCAATTGACCAACTCCATCCTGATCCAACGTCTGGAATGGATCTTTTTCAAATATATTTTTCACTACATATTCCTTGATGAATTTGCCTGCATCATCTCTAGAGAATCCAAGCGACATTTGTGTGAGGTCGTTGGTTCCAAATGAGAAGAATTCAGCAGTTTGGGCAATCTTGTCTGCAGTGATTGCGCCTCTTGGCACCTCAATCATTGTCCCTACTTTGTATTCTACTTGTACTCCTTCAGCGTCCATAGTTTCTTTTGCAACTTTGTGGACGATATCGAGATTGAAATCCAATTCTGATTTGAATCACACGAGTGGAATCATGATCTCAGGCAAGACTACTTTATTCTGTTTCTTCAATTCAATTGCCGCTAGAATGATTGCTTTGGTCTGCATTTCTGCGATTTCTGGATAGGTGATGACAAGTCTGCAACCTCTATGTCCGAGCATCGGATTGAATTCGTGGAGGTCAGCTATTTTCTTTTTCAAAGCGTCCAAATCAACGTTCATATCTCTTGCCAATTCCACGATATCCTTCTCTTCTTGAGGTAAGAACTCATGAAGTGGTGGATCCAAGAATCTGATGGTCACTGGTAATCCTTCCATTGCTGTGAAGATGCCGATGAAGTCTGATTTCTGGAATGGTAACAATTTATCCAATGCTTTTTTTCTTCCATTTACATCTTCTGATAAGATCATTTCTCTCACAGCTTTGATTCTATCTTCTGCGAAGAACATGTGTTCTGTCCTACAGAGTCAGATTCCTTCAGCTCCGAATTTTCTCGCAACTTCTGAGTCATGTTGAGTGTCGGCGTTTGTTCTGATGCCGAGCGTTCTGTATTTGTCCGCTCGTGTCATCAAGGTAGCAAAATCACCACTGAGTTCAGGATCCATTGTTTCTAGTAATCCAGCGAATACTTCTCCTGTTGATCCATCAAGTGTGATTATATCTCCTTCCTTATATGTTTTTCATTTGATTGTTAGTGCCTTTGTATGCTCATCGACTGCGATTTCGCTCGCCCCAGCGACGCAACATTTTCCCATACCTCTCGCTACTACAGCAGCGTGAGATGTCATTCCGCCTCTCGCAGTAAGGATTCCTTGTGAAGCAACCATACCGACGATATCTTCAGGTGATGTCTCTGTTCTTACGAGGACGACTTTTTTTCATTCTTCGTGTTGATCATGTGCTGCTTGCGCAGTAAACACGATTTGACCGACAGCGGCTCCTGGCGAAGCAGGCAAACCTTTGGTAATCAATTCAGCTGTTTTTTTTGCTGTTGGATTTATTTGTTTGTGGAGGAGGGCATCGAGTTGTTCTGGTTTTACTCTGAGTACTCCGGTCTTTTCATCAATGAGTCCTTCAGCTACCATGTCGACTGCCATTTTGACTGCGGCAGCAGCTGTTCTTTTCCCATTTCTTGTCTGAAGGATGTATAATTTTCCTTCTTGGATAGTGAATTCCATATCTTGCATATCCTTATAATGTTTTTCTAGATTTTGGTAGATTTTGACCAATTCCTTGTAGCAGTCTGGCATAACTTTATCCAATTCTGCAATTTCGAGTGGTGTTCTGATTCCTGCAACTACATCTTCGCCTTGCGCGTTCATCAAGAATTCTCCGTAGAATTTATTTTCTCCTGTTGATGGGTTTCTCGTGAAGCAAACTCCTGTACCTGACGTATCTCCCATATTTCCGAAAACCATAGACTGGATATTGACCGCTGTTCCTAACAAACCCCTGATGTCATTCAATTTTCTATAGACGATTGCTCTATCATTATTCCATGAGTTGAATACGGCATCGATAGCCATCTTAAGTTGTTTTCTTCCATCGTTTGGAAACATCTTCCCAGTAGCTTTCTGGATGACTGCCTTGTATGATTTCACTACTTCTTTCAAATCTTCCACTCCGAGTTCAGTATCGAGTTTTACATTTTTAGCATTCTTTATTTTTTGTAACGCTTCTTCGAAATCGTGGTGAGGAACCTCCATTACTACATTACCGAACATCTGCAAAAATCTTCTGTAACTATCTCGTACAAATCTTGGATTGTTTGTTTTTTTGATAAGTCCTTCGACTGCTTGGTCGTTGAGTCCGAGATTCAAAACCGTGTCCATCATACCTGGCATAGAATCAGCTGCTCCAGATCTAACCGAAACCAACAATGGATCTTCAGCGTCCCCGAGTTTTTTGCCCATTATTTTTTCCAGTCTAGAAAGTTCTTTCTCTATTTCATCAATTACTTGTTGTGGGTAGACCTTATTATTTTTGTAGTAGATATCACATGTTTCTGTCGTGATAGTAAATCCCATAGGAATAGGCAATCCCAATTTCACCATTTCTGCAAGGTTCTTTCCTTTTCCTCCGAGGATGTCTTTGCCAAGGCCTTTACCCCCTCGGATCGGGGACGTTCCGGCTTCGCCGAACATGTACACGTACTTTTTTCCTTTTTTGAAGAGACACATAACCATATATCATAAAAGAATAAAAAAATCCTGAATATTATTTCAGTGCGTTTTCGCTTTTAGTGGATTGGCTTCCGATTTCAAGTTTTAGTTTGGTTTTCTTTCTTTTTTCTCCACTCTGGTTAACAAATCCACCCCCGGCCCCTCCTTTGTCAAGGAGGGGTGAATGAGTCAAGGCTTCTCCCTTGACAAAGGGAGATTGAGAGGGATTTGTTAACGTTTTCAGAGAATTTTTCTCGATTTTCTCCCTAAATCCCTTACAACACCAGTTCCCACCTGGCAAAAAAAGTGGCAAAATATTTGCTTTTTTTCGAGGGGGGTATAATTAAGCATAGTTATTTTTACTTTTTTTTACCCCATTCCCATGTCAGCTCCAGAAATCAAAGAAGCATTAAAAGAGGTGAAACAAACTTCTACGAAAACAGAGAAAAAAGTTTATGTCCCCTTTACACCGAAAAAAGAGCCAAAGGAAGATGAAATAAATCTAGAAGATTTTTATGATGATAAAGCTAAAAAACAAGAATCTAAGGAAAAACAAGAGAATTCTTTAGAACTTGCAGAGAAAAATTTTAGAGTTGAGGACACGAAAAACCGGAAGGAAATAACAGATCCAAATGGGGTGAAAGTGAAAGAAAATCCCAAATGAGATGTTCGAGAATATCTAGAAGGAGGTAATAAGTGAGAACAATTATTCACTTGCGATTCAGCTTTGAGAGAAACTAAAAAAGCTGGCAAGAAATTACCGCCTTCATGGACAAGATATAGAGATATTATAGAGGGAAAATATGCATGAAATTATCAAGATTTTTTAGAATGAGAAAAGATAACGTTTCCCGGTGTACGTGAGAATGATTGATTTCAAGATATTGATTTAGAATTCGGTCTGCATTGCGCCGATGGTTCGTATTTCAACGGATATAAATATAAATGGTTCGCTAAATGGGGAAAGAAGAATGATGGATATTCCGTTCGTTGTCTTAAGGACTAGAATAATTTTTTCCCGGCTTCCTTCATGGTGGCCCCGTATCAAGTGACGGTGCAAGCGGGATTTTCACAGAGGATGTCAGAAGATGTACTCTGAAGATGGCAGAAGATGAAAATCCAGTCATGAATTCGAACAGATCTACGATGCGGTGATCAGGTTTTTTTTGTGTTTATACTACACCGCTTTAGAAATCTTAAACTTTTTCATTTTGTTTAAAGTTTAAGTTTCTGTAGGCGGCCAGCATAACCTCGACGTCTGAAAATCGTAATTTTTTACGATTTTCAAAGCGGCTCGGTATAGGTTGAAAATTGGAAGGAAATCAGTATAAGTTTCTTGTTTTATATTGTTCACGAGAAAAAATCATGGATCTTACTGCAATATACACCAAAGAGCCTGAAGGATGATACACTGTAGAAATATTGGAATTGCCTGGCTGTGTGAGCTATGGAGAAACCTTGGAAGAAGCTGAAACAATGATCAAGGAAGCGAGCTCTGCATATTTAGAGTCTGTCTGAAAACATAATCAGCAGGATATTTTGAAAAAACATTCTTTTATCTGATTATTACACGTTAATGAAGCAGTTTTCTCCTGATGAAATAATAAAGTTCTTGCTTAGACATTGATGGGTTGTAGATCATATAAAGTGAAGCCATCATGTAATGTATCATCCTCTTGATAAAAAGAGAACTGTTGTATCCAAGCACAGTAAAGATGTCCATTTATGAACATTGAGAGCAATTTTAAGGCAAACGTGATTTGCGGTAGAGGATATTAGTAATTAAAAATCGGATTCATTTCCGATTTTTTCTTTTGGTTGATTTTGCTGACTTTATACCTATATATAGTGGGTATAAAAAAAATGATGTTTTTTCTGTTGTCGTAGATTGCCACGCTTTGCTCGCAATGACGGCGGCATTCAATTACTTTAAATTCTTACCTTATATATCATGGCATATATCAATAGATCCCACAACCTGGGCTGGTCAAATACGAGGATTACGGTATTGGAATACTGTCAGAAGAAGTACTTCTTCAATTACTACACGCACACGCTCAGAGACATGAATGAAAAATTACGACTAGAAGCGATGTTGTTGAAAAACTTGAAAAGCATGGAAATGCGGATGGGAGAAAAAACGCATCACATCTTGTCAGATTATTTGAGATTATTGAAACAGGGAAAGGTGGAGGAAAATACGATCCAGAAATTGAAAGATGAAATGACTGACATCATGAAAAAAGAATTCCAACAGTCCAAAGACAGGGATTTTTCGTTGGGATATAATAAGGATCAAAAATTCGGTCTGAGTGAACATTACTATGGTGAAAACGTAGATGACAAACTCGACGAGATAGTCGGTAGGGTGATTAAAAATTTCGACGCATTCCTCAATAGTGAATGGCACGATAAGGTGAAAAGATATTTCGAGGTAGCGAAACAAGTCTTCGTAGAAAATCCGAAAGTGCCTGATTATGAAAATATGAAGATCAATGTAAATAAGATTCCTGAGCTAATGAATGTTGCCATTCTCGCGTCTCCAGATTTCGGTGTCATCTTTGACGACAACACCTATCTCATCCTTGACTGGAAATCAGGAAAGGAAGGTTTTGAGACTAGCGGAGTTGCCGATCAGCTTAAGGTGTATGTCCTCAAGATGCTCTTGAAGAAATGAAGTACAAAAATGTGAGATATGGCCATCAAAGCCTATGAAATTTATTTCCCTAGCATGAATGTCTTGGGAGGGGAGGTGACTCAAGAAGATATCGATGGTGTAATCCAAAAGATTATCCAGGATGTGGATTATCAGAAACAATTTATCGTAGATCAAGATGTCGTCCAAAACATTGCGGTATCGCATAAAAACTTTCAAAGAACTACAAGTCCAAAAAAATGTAAAAGCTGTACTTTTAGGAAAGTGTGTGAAGAACTGAAGACCTTAGAACTTAGTGCTTAGACCTTAGAAAATAAAACTTGTTTACTTCTGATTAAAAAACATGAAAAAGAATCTGGCTTTGACCATAGTTTTGTATATCTCCATCGCAGGACTTCTCTTCTCTGGATATCTTTCCTACAGAGAGTTGTTTCAGAAAGTATGCCCCTTGTCAGGAGAATGCACAAACGTATTGGGTCTACCTGCCTGTGTTTATGGGTTCATCATGTATGCCTTCATATTCCTATTTTCTTTGCGGGGATTGAAATCCAACAAATAAATAATTTTAAATTAAAATGTCAATTCAGGACTGATATTTCGAGCAACCATTTTCTTGAAAAAATTGCTTGATTTTGTATTTCATAAATATATATCTAGGTACCGTAGATTTTTTTGTATAGTTTCTTTTGTACAAAAGAAAGGGAAATTTGATTGGAAACTATATAGTTGCCAAATCAGAAATTCCTTATTCCATTCCCCCATCATGGTGGACTATAGGGACTTTCTTGTGTGGCGAACTATACTGCGAAAAAAACTTATGCGGATATGATGTAATTGGTGTAGCATAGCAGACTTCAGCTCTGTTTGCACGGGTTCGAGTCCCGTTATCCGCTACTTAGAACGTTGGAACGATAGAACGTTAGAACGATAGAGTAATGGATTAGTGGACTTTATCTATTATGATTCTAATGGTGAAACAAATTCTTATCTGATTGGTGTTTGCATGACTGTGAGGAGCAATGATCTTCTATTCTGCCGGATTAGCTGAAATGTTTGGTAGAGTTGGTCGATTTGAAAGAAATCTATGATGAACAAGAAACTGATACGTCATGTTGGGATTTGGTGTTGTAGTCATTGGATTTTTGATTTTGTTTGGTGTGATTCCTACAAGTTCTCCTACGCAGAATTTATGAACATTAGGAACAGGCGTGTAGCGCCCAGTGACGAGTACCGAGTACAAAGTGTCGAGTACAAAACACAAATGCTGATGGCTAAAGACTACAGACTAAAGACTGATTCGGGGAGATGGCAGAGCGGTCAATTGCATCAGACTGTAAATCTGACGCCTCACGGCTACGTAGGTTCAAATCCTACTCTCCCCAAGTTTAAACTTGGGACTAAAGCCCCAAATTCAATATTGCCTATTTATGGGCCCTTAGCTCATTTGGCTAGAGCGGTCCGGTTGTTCACCGGACAGGCGAAAGTTCAAACTGCTTAGGAAATTAATTTGTTGCCCATCATTTATGGGCCCTTAGCTCATTTGGC
>Ga0100387_10001968_pt1 | contig 17541 bp, 11 predicted proteins | sample CryGeymeta201511_FD_81547 | JGI IMG/M metagenome (GOLD analysis project Ga0100387, IMG submission 81547) | Groundwater microbial communities from Crystal Geyser aquifers in Utah, USA - Crystal Geyser metaG 2015-11 | ecosystem: Environmental > Aquatic > Deep subsurface > Groundwater | place... | reverse complement strand
GCTTCGCCCGCTGGCAGTCCCCCGACGACGGCCTGGTCGCGCGCGAGCTGAGCTTCATCGAGCATCTCGGTCGCGTGGAGGGTTGGATGCACGACATCGAGGACTGCGTCCACTCCCAGGGCTGGAACAGGCACTGCGAGAACAACTACGGCGCTCAGCCCGAGCGCGCCGTGGAGCAGGTCCGGCGCGCGTTGCGGCTCCTCGCGCAGGTCCGCACGGCGCTCGAGAACGTGCCCAACACTCGACCCTTCCCGTGTCGCGCGCCCATCTGGGCGCAGCTGAAGGACAGTCAGTTCGACGGGCACATCGTGCAGATCAACGTGCCTCGCATCGGCACCGACGCGGCGCGCCTCTGCCAGAGCATCGGCGTGGACGAGGAGGGCATGAGTCGCAGGGTCCAGCAGCTCGACGACGAGGTCGCGCGCACCCTCGCGCAGCTCACGCAGCAGGCCACCACCTACCGCTCGTCGTTGCATCAGCTGAGGGCGAACTTCCACCTCGACCCCTGAGCCGACGCCGCTCCCGACGCACGCGACGACGGACCGCTCGCCGGCCTGAGCTTCGGCCGCTGGAACAAGGTGGAGATCCCGGAGTACGAGCGCGAGCTGACCGATCTCGGCGCGCTGAACGATCTGCTCGCGAACGAGTTCCCCGACGACCGCCTGTCCTCGGTCTTCTTCCGGCTCGACTACAATTACTCGCTCTACTCCTACAGCCGCTTCTACGCCGACCCCCCTCGCAGCGAGATCTACCGCCTGTGGTGGGAGGACACGCAGTTGATGATGGCGCAGTACGACGCGCATCCGAACCTCGGCTACTACCTGCCCTTCTGGCGCGAAGACAACAGCAGCCACTGCCTGACGATCATCCGCTGGCAGGGCACGGAGATCGAAGGGGCGGGCATGGATCTGCGCGACTACGTCAACCATCTCCTCGATGACGCCACGCCGCTTCGCAGCTACCTCGAGACCGCGCGCGAAGGACCCTACGCCGACCAAGCGCCGTGAGTGAGGCCTCGACCGAGGGCGCTCCGGCGACTAGGACCTCGACATGGCGCTCTTGCCCTGGCTCAGGCTGCTGAAGCTGATCGCCGTCGTGACCTACGCGACGGGCACGTTGGGCGGCGTCGTGGCGCGTGAGCTGCCGGAGCGACGACGCCTGGCGCTGTTCATGGGCGGTCCCGGGATGATCGCGTGTTGGCTGCTCGGCTTCATCGTCGCGGGCGTCGAGGGCGTGTCCTATCTGTCGGACTTCATCCTGTGGGCGCTGCTCGCGTCCTTCATCTCACTCAACGCCTTGCTCTACTCCGTCGGTCGGGAAGGTCGTCGCGGTCCCATCTCGCTCACGCTCGCCGTCGGAGGCTTCCTCGCGACGCTGGCGTTGATGGTGCTCAAGCCCGTGTGAGCGCTCGACTGTAAGCACTCGCCGCCATCGGCGTTGACCTCCCGGAAAGAGAGGTCCCCATGGCCGTGAACTCGAGAGCCGGCGCCATCGACACACGCGCTTGCGGTCGCCCCCACTCCCCCACGCTCTTCATCCTCTGCTTGGCCTTGGCCGGCTGCGGCGGAGAGAGCGCGACCTACGTCGCCCGAGGCCCGAGCCCAACAGGCGGCGTGGCGTACTCGGGTGACGGCAGTGAGGTCGAGAGCGACGAAGCGGTCTACGCCAGCTCCGACACGGAGAGCGTGTCCACGGGAGCCGCCGCGGAGGAGAGCCCTTCCCGACCTCCACCCTCTCCGCCTCCGGGCGTGCAGCCCGCGCCCGCGGCGCAGATGCCGACCACGCCCAGCGAGAGCGGCGGCGGCGAGACCTACGCCGACACGCGTGAGAACGGCCTGATGGACACGCGTCAGGACGCCATGAGCACCTTCTCCCTCGACGTCGACACGGCGAGCTACACCCTGGCGCGCAGTGACCTCACGGCGGGTCGCCTGCCGCGGCCCGAGGGCGTGCGCGTGGAGGAGTGGATCAACTTCTTCCGCTACGACGACCCCGCCCCCACGGGCGGTGGCGAGCCCTTCGCCGTGCGCGTGGAGAGCGCCCCGAGCTACTTTGGCCAAGCGCGACATCTGCTGCGCGTCGCGGTTCGCGCGCAGGAGATCCCCGCGGCGCAGCGACCGGCGGCCAACCTGGTCTTCCTGGTAGACGTCTCCGGCTCGATGGGGGAAGCCAACAAGCTGCCCCTGGTGCAGCACGCGCTGTCGCAGCTGGTCAACAGCCTGCGCCCCGACGACACCATCGGCATCGTCGTCTACGCGGGACGACAGGCCACGCTGCTCATGCCCACGGCCGTCTCGCATCGCGGTGAGGTCCTGGCCGCCATCGAGTCGCTGACCTCGGGCGGATCGACCAACGGCGAGGGTGGCATCCGCGCCGCCTACGACCTCGCGGCGCAGCACTTCAGGCGCGGCGGCATCAACCGCGTGGTGCTGTGCACCGACGGCGACTTCAACGTCGGCCTCACGGGCGACTCGCTGATCCACCTGATCGAGCAGTACCGAGAGCGCGACATCACGCTGACCACCTTGGGCTTCGGTCGCGGCAACTACAACGACCGCGACATGGAGCGGTTGGCGGACCACGGCAACGGCAACTACGCCTACGTCGACAACCGCAACGAGGCGCTCAGAGTGCTCGCCCGTGACCTCTCGGGGACGCTGCAGGTGGTGGCCAAGGACGTGAAGGTGCAGGTGGAATTCGATCCCGCCGTCGTCTCTCACTTCCGCTTGATCGGCTACGACAACCGCGTGCTCCGGCATCGCGACTTCGAGGACGACACGGTGGACGCGGCCGAGATCGGCTCGGGCCAGTTCGTGACGGCGCTGCTCGAGTACGAGCTACAACCCGGCGTCGATCCACAACAGGATCCGCGCGCCCTGGCCGAGGTCCGCGTGCGCTACAAGCAGCCCACCGGTCGTCGCAGCCAGCTGCTGCGTCAGACCTTTCACCTGAACGAGGGCCACGCCCAGTTCGGGCAGGGCAGCGACGCCTTCCGCTTCTGCGCCGCGGTGGCGGAGTTCGCGGAGATCATGCGCCACTCGAGCCACAGCGAGGGCGCCCGCTTCGAGGACGTGCGTCGCGTCGTCAGCCGCACGCACTTCGGCCAGACGCCCGACGGTCGCGAGCTCAGCGCCTTGCTGACGCGAGCCCAAAGCATCTGGCACTGACGGGACTCGTCCGCGCTCAGCTGAACAGATCGTCCACGTCGGCGCGCGTGAGGCCCTTGAGCGGGCTGCCCTCGGAGGACAGCACGTTCGAGACCAGCGTGCGCTTCTTGGCGGAGAGCTGGAGGATCTTCTCCTCCACCGTACCCTCGGCGATCAGGCGATAGACCGTGACCACCTTGGTCTGACCGATGCGGTGAGCGCGGTCGGTCGCCTGATCTTCGACGGCCGGGTTCCACCACGGATCGAAGTGGATGACCGTGTCCGCGCCCGTGAGGTTGAGGCCCGTGCCACCAGCCTTCAGGGAGATCAGGAAGACGGGCACGCTCTCGTCGTCGTTGAAGTGGTCGACCTTGTCGAGGCGGTCCTTGGTCGACCCGTCGAGGTACTCGTAGGCCACGCCATCCTCCTCGAGCGCGCGGCGGATCAGCGTGAGCATGCTGACGAACTGGCTGAAGACGAGCACGCGGTGGCCACCCTCGATGGCCTCGGCGACGATCTCGCGCAGAGCCGCGAGCTTGCCGCTGTCGGCGTTCTCGAACTCCGTGCCCTCGAGCTTCATCAGGCGCGGATCGCAGGCGACCTGTCGCAAGCGAGTCAACGCCGCGAGGATCTGGATCTGCGACTTGGCGATGCCCTTCGCCTGCACCTCGCTCAGCACGCTCTTGCGCACCTCGGTCACGATCTGCTTGTAGAGCGTGGACTGGGACTCCGCGAGCGGCACCACGATCTCCTGCTCGATCTTCTCGGGCAGATCCTTGGCCACCTCGGCCTTCGTGCGACGCAGCACGAAGGGCTGGATGGTCGAGCGCAGCTTCCGGGCCGTCTCCTCGTCGCCTCGGTCGATGGGACGCGCGACGCGCTCCTCGAACTCCTTCAGCTTGCCGAGCAGGCCCGGCGAGACGAAGTCCATGATGCTCCAGATCTCGCTCAGTCGATTCTCGATGGGCGTGCCCGTCAGCGCCAGCCGCCGATCGCTCGGGAGCTTCTTGGCGGCGCGGGCCGTCTGACTCATGGGGTTCTTGATGTGCTGGGCCTCGTCCAGGATCACGTAGCGGAAATCGAGCTCCGCCAGCAGATCCTCGTCGCGCCGCAAGAGCGCGTAGCTGGTGATCATGATGTCGGCGTCCTGAAGCTCGTCCTTGCGCTTGTGGCGATGCTGTCCTTGCCAGATCACCGCCTTCAGACCCGGCGCGAACTTCGCGATCTCTCGCTCCCAGTTGGGCACGACGGAGGTCGGCGCGACCACCAGGTTCAGCTTCTGCTTCTCCTTGTTCTTGGCCCAGGCGAGCAGTGCGATGGCCTCGAGCGTCTTGCCCAGGCCCATGTCGTCGGCGAGGATGCCGCCGCTGCCCAGCTGATGCAGGAAGACCAGCCAGGAGAAACCCTCCTTCTGGTAGGGCCGCAGCGTCGCCTTCACGGTACGAGGCTTGGGAATGGCGGGCACGGCCTCCAGATCGCCGAGCTGGTCGAAGAGCTGACGCGCGCTGGTACTGACCTTGGCCTGGCCGACCATCTCCATCAGGTCTTGCACGCGACCCGCTTGCGAGAGCGGCAGCTTCTTCTGACGACCCGAGGTGGCGTAGATCTCGGCCATGCGCTCGAGCACACCGCCGACTTCGTCGGGATCCACGGGCGCGTAGCTGCCGTCCTCGAGCTTCACGATGTGACGACCGCGCTCGAGACAAGCGCGGAGCTCGTCCTCGGCGACGACCACACCTTCGGCGTCGAAGCTCATCTGCAGGCTGAGCCAGTCGACTCCGCTCGAGACGCGCGCGTGCGCCGAGACGCGCGTCTCGCGGATGGTCACGGAGACCAGGTCGTCCGGGACGTAGCGATCCCACTCCTCCGGCAACTCGCCCAGACCACCGGTCCAGAACGCGATGGCGTCGGCGCCGTGAGCGACGAGCTCCTCGCCGGACTCGTCGACCTCGAAGCCGAGATCGAGCACGCGCTGCACGGCCGCCATCTCGAGGCCGATGTCGCGGCGCACGACGCGCGGGCGACCGCCGCTTCGCGCGGGAGGCAAGAACGCCAAGGGCGAGGGGAAGGAGTCGGGCGGGACCTCGAAGTCCTCACCGTCGTACACCACGCTCAGGCGCGCGCGCGCCTCCACGATGTCGCCTTCACAGCGAATCGAGAGCAGGGGCGACTCGTCGACCAGATCGGCGACCTGGCCGAGATCCGGCAGCTCGACACCCAGCGCCGCGCACACGCGCGGAACGTATTCGCTGACGAGCTGCGGCATGTCCTCTATCGGATGGACCAGCGCGGGCGAGCGATAGAGTCGCGATAGCCACGCGGGCGTCACCGCGTCGGCCAGGGGCCGAGCCACGCCTTCCGTGATGTCGATGTGCCAGCCCGGCGTGCCCTCGAACCAAGCGCCACCGCTGAGCGGGAAGCGACGGCCCGTGCTCTCCAGCGCGAAGACCACACGCACACGCACGGATTCGCCGTTGGGCCGATCCAGTTCGAGGCGTGGGGACAGGCACTCGTCCATGTAGCGCAGCTCCATGGACGCCGGGTCGAGCAGGACGCGTCGCCCCTCGAGCAGGCCGATCACCTCGGCCGCGTCTTCGTCACGCAGCTCGGACGTCGCCGGCTTGCCCCGGTTCACGCCTCGGGCGAGCGCTCGGAAGATCGGTCGCTCCTCCGCCGACACCATGTTGAAGGCCGCGAGCGCCTCCACGATGGGCACGGCGTTGCGCGTGCCGTCGACGACGGGTGTCACGGTGATGGAGGCCGGGCGCACGACCAGGCGATACTCGAACTCATAGGGACGCTGGAGCGCCTCGGCGGGCAGCCAGTGATCGAGGTTCCCGCGATTGTCGATGGGCGACCCGAGATCCAAGGTGTCGAGCAGATCGAGGCCCGTGCCGTCGCGTCCACCGCGGCGACGGCGTCGGGAGCGGCGGCGCTTGCCACCGACGGAGACGGTCTGCGGGACGTGGACGGACGCGACCTTCTTCTTCTTCTGAGGTTGGTTCGGCTGACCCTTGATGCGCGGCGGGCGGAAGCGATCGCGCAGCGCGACGATGATCGCGGCGACGTGCTTGCAGTGGCCCGTGGGCCCGCGCCAGCCTGGGCAGCTGCACTCCGAGTGGAGCGTGTTCGGCTCCCCGTCGGTCTGGCCCTCGGCGTGCTTCAGCTCGACGCTCGTCCGGTAGGGCTCGTCGTGGGAGCGCACGAGGATCTCGCCCGTGACGCGGTTGCCCGCGTAGCTCAGAGCCTCGACGGCCTTGCGGCGCGCGAAGAGGCGGCCTCGCAAGAAGGCGTTGCCGCCGGTGACGCGCTGGATCGCGCGATCCGAGAGCGCGAAGACGTATTGCGCGATGGGCGGCTCGTTCGACACATCCGCCAGCTCCGTGTCGGAGGGCAGAGCGTGGTCCGCCATGTCGTGATGGTCCGAGAAGTCGTGATGCGAATCGCTGTGATGCGAGTCGCTGTCGCGCGAGTCGCTGTCGCGCGAGTCGCTGTCGCGCGAGTCGCTGTCGCGCGAGTCGCTGTCGCGCGAGTCGCTGTATTGCGAGTCGCTGTCGCGCGAGTCGCTGTGGTGCGAGTCGCTGTATTGCGAGTCGCTGTGGTGCGAGTCGCTGTCGCGCGCGTCGCTGTCGCGCGCGTCGCTCGCGGACTCCCGCATGCGCTCTCGACGCACCTCACTCGCGGCCTCGGCCCTGCGTGAAGGCTCGGCCATGGCGTCCATCAGCTCGTCGGTGGCCAGACGCTCGACAGCCGGGCTCGCCGCGGGCGCCGGAGCGACGAGCACGCGCGGAGACGCCTCGTTCTTGCCCGTGGTCTTCGGCTTGCGACGTCGACGCTTGGAGGACGAAGCCTTGCCACCGCTGCTCGCCGTCCGAACCGAAGTCATCGGCTCGGGGGTGAGGATGCGTCGTCGCCGCGTCGTCGGCTTCACGGCTTGAAGCTCGGACGAATCGGAGGTGGAAGGGTTGGGCGCTGCCTCGGCGGGCGCCTTCGTGTCGGATGCGTTCAGCACGCTCTCGGCCATGTCGGTTGGCTCTGTTCTGGCCGGCCCTCACTCGTGAGTACAGGCAGGCCGACGGTTCCCTGGAAGTGTGCCGATGGCCTCGACTGCTGCTGGCCTCGACCTGCGATCCACTCGGTCTGGTGATGAACTAGGTCAGGTCTCGAGAAACGCTGCCATGGAGGACGACAGAACGTTGACCAACACGAGAACCTAGAACAACACGCGACGAAGAGCATCGCGGTGGAGCATCCGGCGAGAGCCGGGCGGCTCGACACACACATGGAGGCCCCTAAGAGCACCCATGGAGATCTTTATGGCACGGGATCCCAGGCCGAGCAAGAGGCAAGCGTTCAATCGGCCAGGCGCAGCCAGACGCTCTTGGCGGTCTGTGCCTGGCCCGGAGCGGTCGGAAAATCCCGCGGCGGTGGCAGATCCTTCATTTGAGACAGTTCCCGGCCCGCCTGGCGCGCACCCTCGTGGAGGTGACGACGAAAGCGCGCCAGAGTGAGGCGCGTGTCATTGGTGGTGGCGAGCACGCAGGCCGAGGGAGCGCAGATCTCGAAGCACGACCGTGACAGCTCGACCCAGCCCTCGCCCGACTTCCAGCGCCTCGCCCGCGTCGTGGAGTAGGTCGGCGGATCGACCACCACCAGATCGAAGCGCTCCCTTCGACGCGCGAGCCGACCCAGGAAGACGAAGGCGTCCTCCTCGAGGAAACGATGGCCGTCGAGCGCGAGGCCAGCGTGTCGATAGTTCGCGCGTCCGCGCTCCAGGGCCGCGCGTGAGGCGTCCACGCTGAGCGTCTCGCTCGCGCCCCCGAGGGCCGCGCTGGAAGAGAAGGAGCAGGTGTGGGCGAAGAGGTTGAGCATGCGTCGACCCTTCGCCGCCTCACGCACGCGCGCGCGGTTCGCGCGTTGATCGAGGAAGAGCCCGACGCCGAGGGCGCCGCCGAGGGAGACTTCGAAGGGCACGCCGTCCTCGTGCACGACCAGGGGCGACGGCGCGGGCTGGCCGAAGGCGGGCTCGAGGGGAGCCAAGGCCGCGCGCTCGGCTTCGCTGAGTCCGCTCGCCTTCTTGGGATGGTGCTTCACGTAGGCGCCGGCCCACCCGGCCGCTTCGAGCTGCGCGAGCAGCGCCTCGTGCACGGCCTCCGCCTGCTCGCTGTGGAGGTGCAGGACCAGGTGGTCGAGGAAGACGTCGAGCATGAGCCCAGGCCAGCCGTCGGCGGCGCCGTTGATCCAGCGAAAGGCCGTCGTCGCAGGCTGGGCGTCGCGCGCGGTGCCCAGCGCGTGGCGTCGCTCGGCGGCCTGGCACAGGGCGTGGCCGATCTCCGCCGTCGGCGGCAGACCGTCTCGCCCTTCGAGCCAGCGCCGAAACTCCGGCGGCTCGGGATCGTCGACCACCAGCCTGCGCCCGTCGCGAGGATGGGGCAGCGTGAGCCGCGTCGCGTGCAACATCAGCCGAGGCGCGGCGGCCCCGCCATAGGCCGTGTCGCCCGCGACGGGGCTTCCGCGATGCGCGAGCTGCACGCGGATCTGATGACGCCGCCCGGTCTCGATGCGCACGGCCAAGAGCGAGCGATCCCCGCGACGCTCGAGCACGCGCACGTGGCTGCGGGCGAGCTTGGCTGCGCTCACACCCGGCGCGACGACGGCCATGCCGCCCTCCCGATCGGGAGCGAGGTGATCCTCGATCAAGCCCTCCTTCACCGCGCCTCCGACCACGCCCACGAGGTACTCCTTCTCCACCTCACGCGCTTCGAAGGCGCGACCCAGGGATGCGCTCGCCTCGGGCGAGAGCGAGTAGACGACGAGCCCCGAGGTGTCCTGGTCGAGGCGTTGGTGCACGCCGAGGCTGGGCACCCGGCCACCCTCAGCCTCGAGGTAGGCCGTGAGGCGCGACGGCAGATCGTCCGCCACGTCGACGTCGTAGCGCTGCGACGGGACTCCACACGGCTTGTGCACGACGAGCAGGCTGTCGTCGCGATAGAGGATCCACTCCTCGCGCATCGAAGGCCACGGCGGGGGGCTACACATGGGCCCGTGGTAGCACGCCCGAGGGACGCGCGGTCGCGGCTCGCGAGCCTGGGCGTCCTGGAGCCTGGCTGGCGGCGCCACGCAATCGCGCCCTGCCTCCTATGCACGGGGACACAAGCCTGCAATGCTGACGTGAGACGGCGCACGCCGTCGGAATGAGGTCAACATGGGCGACAAATCTCCCAAGTCGAAGCAGCGCAACAAGAAGCAGAAGACCGACGCCCAGCAGCAGGACAAGGCGAAGGCGAAGGCCAAGCAGGCCCAGAGTCAGACTCCGACCGAGAGCAAGGGCAAGGGCAAGAAGTAGCCGCTGCGACGCTCCGGGAGCGGTGGGGCGGCCCCTCCGCGACAGCTCCCTGGAGTGACGCGGCTTCGAGGCCGCGGCGGGCGCTCTACGCCTCTTCGCGCAGGGCTTCGGGCAGGATCGCGGCGGGAGATCCGGTCGCCGTCACCCACAGCTGATGGGCCGCGCGAGTGGACGCGATGTGCAGCAGGTGGCGCGCCTCGTCCTCGACCGGGTAGCTCTCGTTCGTGGCCTCGACCAACACGACGTAGTCGAATTCGAGGCCCTTCACCTGACGCACGTCGGTGACGTCGACGCCGGGCCGGAAGGGGAAGTCCTGCTCCGCGATGCGGCGAAGGTTCGGCACCTCGCCCTGCACGAGGCCATGGAAGTACGTGTCCGCCTGTTCGGGGTAGCGCGCGATCACCGCGATGGAGGCCAGCGGCTCGGCGCGCACGAGGTCGCGCAGGGCTTGCGACAAGAAGGCCACCGCCTCGCCCGTGGCCGAGAAGCGGAAGAGCTCGACGGGCGCTCCGTGACGGGTCGCCTGACCGACGACCTCGTTCTTGAGGTGGCCCAGCACGTCCACGGCGAAGTCGAAGATCTCGTGGGTGGAGCGGTAGCTGAGCTTCAGGGGCTCGATCTCCACGTGGTCGAGGCCGAGCTGTCCGAGCACGCTGGCCCAATCCGTGAAGCCGTTGTCCATGTGCAGGCGCTGCGCCACATCACCCGCCAGGGTGAGGCTCTGCCCCGAGCTCACGGTGTCGACCACGGTGGCGATCTCCACGGGCGAGAGATCCTGCACCTCGTCCACGAACACGTGCTCGAAGGAGACGATGTCGCGGCGGGCGCGTAGCTTGCCGATCAAGCGCTGATGGAGGCGCAGGAGCAGCGCGTCGTCTTCATCGTCCAGGCGGACGATGTCCTCGTCGCTGCCGTCCACCGACGCGAACTTCTGCTCCTGGGGTGCGGGGTCATCGCTCCGGCGCTCACGCTCCTCCTGCACGGCGGAGCAGCGACGTGAACACCAGGAGTGCGCCCACTCGAGCTCGCGCTCCGTGAAGGCGTCCGGCGCGAGCTCGGCGAAGGTGCGGCGCAAGAGTTCGAGATCGGTCAACAGCTCGGCCCAGACCGTGGGCACGTCGAGCTGCTCCTTCATGCGCCCGAGCAGGCGGTCGAGGGCGTGGCGCGTCTCGAGCGGGATGTCTCCGCCCTCGCGCTTGCGGTCGTCGATGAAGTGCCGAACGGCTTCCAAGCGCTCCGCGATGGCGAGCCCCACCGTGGACTCGTACACGCGCAGCACGCGACCGCCGTGGGGCAGCCGACTCGCCGCCTTGGACAGATCGGCTTCGAGCTCGTCGGCCAGCTCCGCGACGCGCCGATCGATCAGCGTGAGCATCACGGGGTGCTTCTTGAAGCGCACGACCACGCTCGGCGTCTCCTCGGTGGAGCCACTCGGCAGCGTGGGCAGGTGCCGCTCGCGCCGTTCGCGAGCCCAGCGCATGAAGGTGACGACCTCGACGTCCTCCACGCCCAGCGCCGGGAGCACGCGCGAGATGTAGCGCACGAGCGCCTCGTTCTCGACGATCACCAGCATGCGATCCGGTCGGAAGCGCTTGGGCTCCTGGAACGCCAGGTAGGCCAGGCGATGCAGGCCGATGGTCGTCTTGCCGCTGCCGGCGCCGCCCTGGATCACGACCAGGCCCGTGGTGGGGCGCGTGATCACGTTGAACTGCTGCGGATCGATCAGGGCCGTGATGTCGGCGAGGTGGCGATCCTCGCGACCCTCCACGCCCTCGACGCCGAGCTTGCCCGGTCGGTGATACTGCTCGGGCCGCGAGGCCGAACCCTGACCGCCCGAGAGCCTGCCCGCGCCCTCGGCGAGCGCGCTCCACTCGCCGCTGCGAGATCGCACGTAGGTGCCCTGCACGGTGCCGATGCGCTTCAGCTTGCCCATATTGATACCGAGCGTGCGACGCACCAGCACCTCGCCCTCGACCTCGCGCCCGCCGAAGAATTCGTCGAAGTCGTCGCCCTCTTCGTAGCGGTAGTAGATGCGGCTGACGGGGGCGTCGCGCCAATCCACGATGCGCACGCCCGTCTTCGGGTCGAGGTAGGTGCTGCGGCCGATCAGGACCTCGCGCCGGCGATCGTCGTGTTCGAGCACGAGCCGGCCGAAGTAGGGGGACGCCGGGTCCACGCTGCCCTGGACCACCTGGGAGCGGCGGTTGGCCACCTGCTGCAGGCGCTCCATCTCCTCCACCAGGGGCGGGATGTCCTCGAGGCGCGCGTCGTTGATCTGATCGCGCAGATCCAGCAGGTCGGTCTCGTAGTCGTAGTTGGCGATGGGCCGACTGGCGCGACGCCAGAGCGTGCCTATGACGCGCGCGAGCACGCGCTCCTCCTCGGCGACCACGTGCTCCATGCTGGGCTCGCTGTCGTCGAAGGCGCCGTCCTCGTGCGGTCGTGAAGGGGGGCCCGACATGAACAGGATGGGCTAGCATCGCCCGTGGCATGAAGCCAGCCCCAAACCTCCGAGATCGGGTATGGTCCGCGCGTGAATTCTCTGCTGAAGCGGAACCGCTTGGGTATGGCCAGCCTGCTGGTGCTCAGCCTGGGAGCGCCCACAGCGCTCGCGCAGGGCTGGCCCGCGCAACAGTCCGAGACCTGGACGCCTCCTCCGCCCAACCCGGCCGCGGCGCCTGACGCCCCGGCGGAACCACCCCCGAGCCCGACGCCAGTGGCACCAGGGCCGACCCTCCCGGCCACGGCTACGGCATCCGCGGCTCCGGCCCAGGAGCCCGAGGCGACCGAAGACGAAGACGAAGACGAAGACGAAGACGAAGACGAAGACGAAGACGCGGACGAGGCACCCCACTCCGGCTTCGCCTTCGGCAGCTACGGCCGCGTGGTCGCCGCCAGCGATCTGCAAGGCGCCATGGGCAGCGACGCCGACATCGTCGCCCACGGGCCGCGCATCGACGAGAGCGTGTACGCCGAGCTGGAGCTGAGGCGCGAGGACGACTTGCCCGCGGGCATGCACAGCCGGGTGGTGGCGACGCTGGCGCTGGGTGGACCCTTCTTCCACCTCGACGGGCAGTTCGACGAGAGCATCGCCGTGCGCAACCTCTTCGCCGAGGTCGAGAGCGTCCTCACCCACGGCCTCAGGCTCTGGGCGGGCTCCCGCATGGTGCGCGGCGACGACATCTACCTGCTCGACTTCTGGCCCCTCGACAACCTCAACACCATCGGCGGCGGCGCGGCCTACGACAGCGGCGATCACGTCTCCGTCGAGCTCACCTTCGGCCTCGCGCGGCCGAACGATCCCTTCCAGCACCAGACCACGACGACCATCTCGCCCAGCGGCTTCCTGCCCTCGGAGCTGGTCGTGCTCGACCGCCCGCGCTTCGTGCTGGCCGGCAAGGCCACGGCCTTCCCCTTCGGCCGCGCGGGTGACCGGGCCATCAAGGCCTCGCTCTATGGCGAGGGGCACTTTCTCTCCTCGGGCAACCGTCAGCTCGATGGCGGCGGCATCGAGCATCTCCCGAGCGAGACCGGCTACGTGCTCGGCGCCCAGGTCGGCGGCTGGCAGGTCTCGAACCACGGACACCTGAACCTCTTCTTCCGCTACGCCCGCGGCCTGGCGGCCTTCGATCCCCTGGGCGTGCCCTTCCGTCCGGGCGAGGCCTTCTCCACGGATCTCGCGCGGGAGATCCAGCTCGGCCTCAGCGGCAACTACGAGCGCGGCGCCTTCGGGCTGCAGCTCGGCGCGTACTACCGCAACTTCCGCTCGGCCAGCCCCGGTGCCTTCGACGGTCATCGCCTGGCCGAAGGCGTGGTGGTGGCGCGACCCATGGTCTGGTTCGGGGAGCAGGCCGGCGTCGCCGCCGAGGTCAGCTATCAGGCCATGCAGACGACGCGCCTCGACGAGGTCACGGGTCGGCCCGTGCGCGGCGGCGTGACCAAGCTCGGGCTCATCCCCTTCGTCTCTCCCTTCGGTCGCGGCACCTACACCCGGCCTCAGCTACGCTTGATCTACTCGCTCACCCTGCGCGACGCGGACGCTCGACGGCTCTACCCCGTCGCCGACCCACGCTCGCGCCGAAGCGCGGAACACTTCCTCGGAATTGGAGCTGAATGGTGGTTCGACAGCAGCAGCTACGCCCAATGACGCGGCACACACAGACCCTGGTCGTCCTCACCGCGCTGGCCGCGCTGACCACGAGTTGCGTCGACGGTCCGCTCGGGCAGGTCGACTCCTTCCCCGTCTCGACCCACGTCGACGACTGGCGCGACGAGGTCATCTACCAGCTGATCGTCGATCGCTTCGCCGACGGCGATCCGGGCAACAACTTCCGCGTGAACCCGGATCCGCGCGTGCTCGCGTCCTACAAGGGCGGTGACTGGCAGGGCGTGATCGATCACCTCGATTACCTGCAGGCGCTCGGCGTGACGGCGCTCTGGATCAGCCCCGTGATCCTGAACGTCGACACGGACGCGGGCGTGGACGGATACCACGGCTACTGGGCCGTCGATCTCGAGCGCGTGAACCCGCACTTCGGCGACCTGGCGACGGCGCGACGGATGGTGGACGAGTGCCACGCGCGCGGCATCAAGGTGATCCAGGACATCGTCACCAACCACCTCGGGCAGGTCTTCTACTACGACATCAACATGGACGGTCACCCGGAGGACTACGTCGCCGGCGGCTTCCCGACGAACCCGGGCGACCCCATGGCGCCGTCGGGCACGCCCGTCACGCACATCACCGAATACGATCCCGACTACGACCCACGGGGCATCCAATCCCTCACCTCCCTGGGTGAAGCGGGCCCTGCGCCGATTCGCTTCTTCGACATGCCGGAGATCTTCCGCATCCCGCCGAACCCGCCGATCTTCCAGCGGCGCGAGGCCTACAACCTGCGCGGCAAGGTCACGGATTGGAACAGCCGCGAGCAGGTCGTCTTCGGCGACTTCCCCGGCGGTCTGAAGGACATCAACACCCAGAACGCCGAGGTGCGCGACGAGCTCGTGCGCGTCTACACCAACTGGGCCCTGCGCCTCGATCTCGACGGCTTCCGCATCGACACCGTGAAGCACGTCGAGCACGAGTTCTGGCAGGACTTCACGCAGCGCGTGCGCGCGACGCTGGCCGGCGCCGGCAAGACGAACTTCCTGATGTTCGGCGAGGCCTTCGACGGCGACGACGCCTTGGTCGGCAGCTACACGGACCCGGGCGAGCTCGACTCGGTCTTCTACTTCCCACAGAAGTTCCAGGTCTTCGACGACGTCTTCGGGCGCGGCGGACCCACCTCCAAGATCCAGGATCTGAGAACGGCGCGGGCCGCGAACTACGGCGCGACGCCGCAGACCATGGGCATCGGCGTGCCACCGCAGCAGGCGCTCGTGAACTTCATGGACAACCACGACGTGTCGCGCTTCCTGTGGGCGCAGCCGAGCCGCCCTGCCCTGCGCGCCGCGCTCGCCTACCTGCTGACCGAGGACGGAATCCCATGCATCTACTACGGCACGGAGCAGGACTTCGACGGCGGCAACGATCCCTCGAACCGCGAGCCTCTGTGGTGGAGCGGCTACGAGCGCAGCGGCGTGACCTTTGAGTGGGTCGCCCAGCTCACCCGCCAGCGCCACCGCTACGCCGCACTGCGACGCGGCGACATGACCCTCACCTGGACCACGGAGCGCGTCGGTGACGCCGAGGACGCTGGCGCGCTCGCCTTCGAACGCAAGACCGCCGACGGTGGCTACGCGCTCGTCGCCATCAACGCGCAGGGCGCCCACGCGAGCCACACCAGCTTCGGCGGCACGGCCATGAGCGTCACGTCCCCGGCGGGCACGGTGCTGGTCGACGTGCTCAGCGGCGACACCCTCACGGTCGCGGCCGATGGCACGCTCAACGTCGAGCTCGAACCCTACCAGGCGCGCATCCTGATCCCCGAGACGCAGGTCGTCAGCGACTGAGATGGGGAGAACCTGTCCCCGTTCGGGACGTCCCAGTCGTGGGACGGACGGGAAATTCTGGCTTGCACACGCGGACGTCGGGGATTGCAGCTCTGCAACGCGATGTCACCCTCGAGGGTGACAGGCCGCGTCACGGACGCGATGTCGCGCGGACGTGAAGTGGGAGATATCGCGTACATGGGCAACTGGACGGTGCCGGGCCGATAAGCTGGCATGCGGCTCGCAAAGAACGTCCATGAAGTGTCCATCCCCTCCCACCTCGACGCAGCGGCCGCCACTCATGTGGGACGTCGGGAGCAGAACGAGGACGCCTGGCTGCTCGACCCGAAGCACGCCCTCTTCGCGGTCGCGGACGGCATGGGCGGCCACTTCGGTGGCTCGGTAGCGTCGAGCCTGACCGTCGAGGCGCTGCGCAGCTTCTACGAGCGCGCGGCCGGGTCGGAGCCAGTGCTGTGGGTGAACGCGGGGGACGATCCGAGCCCCGGGGAGCATCGCCTGGACATGGCGATCCGATTGACGCAGCGCGCCATCGAAGAGGCGGCCGAGGGCCCGCTGAGCGAGATGGGCTCGACTCTGGTGGCGATGCAGTTCGCCAAGGGTTTGGCCTTGATCGCCCATGTGGGGGACAGCCGCGCCTACCGCCTGCGCGGTCAGATGGTGAAACAGCTGACGCAGGATCACTCGCTGATCGAGGCGCTCGTGGCGCAGGGCTCCTTCAAGCTCGCCGCCAGCTTGTCCGCGCGCTACCAGGGAGTGGTCACACGCAGCCTCGGCCCCGTGGGCGACTCGAACGCGGATCTTCAGACGGTCGAGGCGCTCCCCGGCGACATCTTCCTGGCCTGCAGCGATGGGCTGAGCGGAGTGCTCGCGGCCGAGGACATCGCGAGCCTGCTCTCGCTGCCGAGCGCCGCCGAGGCGAGCCGCGCGCTGGTCGACGCAGCCTACGCGGCCGGTGGCAGCGACAACATCACCGCCGTCGTCGTGCGCATCGAGGGCTGATGCGCGCTGAACGGGGACGGCGCCGACGACTCCTTTCGGGTGGAGGGACAGCCGCCGTCTCCACGTCGGCCGCGGCCGACTCCCCGGATCGGCGCAGTCGGTGTCGGTGGCGCAGGCAGCGCCGAGTGGTCTGCCGCCGTGGTCGCCGGCGCGGCGGCGCAGCATCTTCCAGCTCGCCTCGATGCGACAGCGAGCGGTCAGCCGTAGTCGCCGGCGCGGCGGCGCAGCATCTTCCAGCTCGCCTCGATGCGACAGCGAGCGGTCAGTCGTGGTCGCCGGCGCGGCGGGGCAGCATCTTCCAGCTCGCCTCGATGCGACAGCGAGCGGTCAGTCGTGGTCGCCGGCGCGGCGGCGGAGCTGCTTCCAGCCGGTGTCGATGGCTGCGCGGATGGCGTCGAGGCTCGGGCCGACGTTGCGGAAGCGACCCTGGCCGGCGAGGTAGGCCTCGAGGGCGTGGCTCGACATCTCGGGCTCGATGTTGATCTCGTAGCGGTAGCCGTCGAAGACCTCGTACACGGCGAAGAGCCCGGCGCGCACGGCCAGGCGTACGAGCTCGATGCCCTCGGAGGGCTCGGACTTCCAGCCCGTGGGGCAAGGCGCGAGCATGTGGATGAAGCGGAAGCCGCGCACGTCGAGGGCGTAGCGCAGCTTGCGCAGAGCGTCCTCGGGGTGGGCCAGGGAGACGGTCGCCGCGTAGGGGATGCGGTGGGCGGCCATGATGGCGACGATGTCCTTCTTCGGGACCTGCTTGCCGAAGGGTGTCGTCGTCGTGGTGGAGCCGAGCGGCGTGGCGGAGGAGCTCTGGCCGCCCGTGTTGCCGTAGATCTCGTTGTCGTAGCAGATCCATCATGCGCACGAAGGCGCCGGCCATGGTGGTGTTGACGATCACGACCGAGCGGCTGCCGATGCCCTGACGGCGCGCGATCGCCTTGGCGTCGACGGTGGCCACGCGGAAGCGCTCGTAGCGGGATGCGAGCTCCTCCGGGCCGCCCTCGGAGTCCACGAGCAGGAACCCGCCCTGCGCCAGCCCCGCAACGCCGTCCGCACCGAGCAAGGTCTGGTCGAGCACGAGCACGTGGTCGGGCTCGTAGACCT
>Ga0100387_10001965_pt1 | contig 17563 bp, 12 predicted proteins | sample CryGeymeta201511_FD_81547 | JGI IMG/M metagenome (GOLD analysis project Ga0100387, IMG submission 81547) | Groundwater microbial communities from Crystal Geyser aquifers in Utah, USA - Crystal Geyser metaG 2015-11 | ecosystem: Environmental > Aquatic > Deep subsurface > Groundwater | place... | reverse complement strand
TATATGTCGGCGATGGTGGCAGGTCAGATCCTCGCCGTGATCAGCGCCTTCCTCCTTCACAAATATTTTACGTTTCGCTCAGCGGCTGCCGGTTGGTTGGCATGGCGGGAATTTTTTCGATTTTCATTCACCTATGCGTTATCATTTGTGATCTCGATCATTGCGCTTCCCATCCTGGTGGAGATGATTGAACTAAATCCTAAAATTGCCGCCGGGATCATCACTATCGTCCTGGCTACGGCAGGCTACCTGATCCACTCCAGATTTACATTTAAAAACTCATCAATTACGTAATGTCCTTTAAGAACTTTATAACACGGTTATTATCAGGAATATGAAGCAAATTCAAATATGATCAGCATACATTTAATATTGGTCATCCCGAAAAAAGCCAGTTGCATATTTTCCCAGGTTAAAACCACCGACGCATAGGGGGCGTTAATCTGCCTCCGGCGATGTGCTGAGATCATTGTTTGATACCCGATGGATTGATATCACATGTCTGAAAACCGGTTTCTGATCACATGTCTATATTCGTTTTTACCCGGATATCTCATAATCATAATTCCATTATTTGGAAACATGAATTATGCGACCTGTCTGTTGAAAGGCGGACAATGGCCCGTTTAAAAATCACTGTGATTACACTTAGATAAAAGTCAACGCACCGAATCCGGTCATACGAATTTTTACATTGGATAACCGTTTATCTAATCAGTAAACTATTCAAGTCATAATAAGCAGATTCATAAATATAGGTATATGGATTATCAGATTTGACCTGGAAATTTTTTGTTGCAAGGTCCTCGCATTGGCTAAGGGATAGTTTTACCGGACGGAGGCACCAAATGGTAATGGTCCAATTTTGAAGACATCAGAGACAGTAAAACCGGGGATTCCTGACCCAAATGTGGTTGGAAAGCAGAACAGAAATAAAAAATTCGTGATGTATAATATCAAGGAATCGTGGCATTAGGTTTGAGAGACAGACTGGTGAAGAGATGGGACAAAAACATACAGAGATATACTGACAATGAGTGGGTATCGCCATTAAAAATGTCCAATATCAGAAAAATATGAAAAAAATATTTGTGTGTGTAGAGATTTAGTCCTATAATAATCTAACGGTTTTTAAGAGTAAAATGGAAGATAAACTATGTTGGACTGCTGAAATTAGCATGAGACATATTAAAGGGAGAAAGAAAATGAAATCAATTCTTGTCACAGTTGTTTGTTTAACTATTTGTACAACCCTGTATCCGCAAAGCAAAACATCGAATCCGAAATATGCGCTTTCATTTGGAATTACAGATAATTTTAGTTTAGATAAATTCAACATGGATATTGCAGTTAAAAAGATCTTTGATGAGGATCATCAATTAAGAGTTTTTTTATCTCCAAGATTTAATTGGAATGAAAATGAAATAGAAAGTCAAAATGGATTCGGAATCGACGATATCAACGATTCAGAAGATGTATTAACTGAATATTCGTTAGGTATTGGTGTTGACTATTTATGGATTTTAAAGACCAGTGAAAATATTAATTTATTTAGTGGAACGGGTTTGTCTTATTCTTTCGGTCAACATGAGGAAAAATCAACAACTGGAAATGAATATAGCGAGGAAATGAATACCTCATCAACCGATTTAGGAGTTCGTGGAACTCTTGGAGTTGAATGGAAGATAACTGAAAAAATAGGTATTCATAGTGAATATTTATTTACAACTTCATATTATTGGGATAAATCAGAAACAAAATATCCCTTTTGGCTTAATGAGTATGAGTTCAGCCTGTCAACCACAACGAGTAAACAGTCTAAACTACATATTAGCACCATAGTTCTTTTTGGTATTAGCATATATATCTAACAATTTAGCGGGCTAACCAGTGGCTCAACCCGGACAGCCTCAAAGGCCGGGGAGACAATTTTCGCATTTGGCATTTTGTGCAGTGTGTAAATTTATTCTTCCGATTATAGTTTGTTGTTCAAAGTAGTTCTAATAAAAAAGTTTTTTAATAATTATCGGCTTTGGTTTTTCAATGCTGTCCGGCAGCTGCCGGTTTATGGGCAGCAGCTTAACCGCCACGCCGTTAACTTAAAATAATATGGAGCTTCAATTATGACGATAGCCGAAATAAAAACAATGTCTACCATTGAGCGTCTACAGGTAATGGAAGAATTATGGGATTCATTAAGCCGTGAAGAAAAAGAATGCGAATCACCGGATTGGCATGGGAGCGTTCTGGAAGAAAGAAAAAAGAAAATTGAAAAAGGTGAGGGCGAGTTTATATCCATAGAAAAATTAAAATCAAGTACCTGATAATGAAAAACAGGGAAGTGTATGTTTTAAAAGAGGCAGTTGCAGATTTGGAGGAGGGACACTTTTTTTATGATAGCCTAATTTCTGACCTTGAAGCTTTGAGGTTTTTTGCTGGAATTCAGGGTATAAAATTTTGGCAACGCAATTATTACGAACAATTATTCGTGATGAAAACGAATTGAAGCGCATCCGGGAATATATTATTAATAATCCATTACAATCGGAAATGGATGATAAAAATCAAAACAAATCGCAGGAGCGACCCTTGTAGCCCGTTCGGCAGGCGGGTAGCGGATTAATCGCTCATTTTCACATCACTGTATTTAATAAAAGTTATATCGATTTAACACAGATTCGCTTTGAATCGCCAACCGTTTCCATTCATTCCAAAAAATAAGAGTCGGTTGACTAACTTCATTGGCATACCTAATTTGGGTTGACGTCTTAAATATCATTCCTGGTGAGTTTAAATTTTCATTGACAGGCGATCCTGGCGGGATCCCCGGTATTAGGATAATAATAATTTTATTCATCTTCAATACTACTCATAAGCATATCAATTATTTATGAAAGGATAAATAATCCCAGCGATAGGCGATAGGTGATATCACAAGAACCTTGAATTGCCCTGCCGTTTAAGACGAAAAAACGATCAAGCCGCTCATCCCGATAAATTTCTTGGCACGAAATTAATAATAGTTGTATTTTCAACTAAATGGAAAACAAACCTTATGAAACATTCACAACATAACCTGGGGTATTTCGTGGGAACCTCTTTCAGGCTCATCCGTAATGCAATGCACAGCAGGATGAAGGAAAACGGACATGACCTGTCTATGGAACACCTGCACATTTTGAAGATCCTATCCCGGTCTGAGGGATTGTGTCAGCAGTGGCTGGCGGATTTTTTTTCCAAGGATAAAGGGTCTATCACGAGGATCATCAACACAATGGAAGACCGGAATCTGGTAGTCCGCATTCCCGACAAGAATGATAAACGGAGCAAATTGATCTACCTGACTCCGTACGGTAAAAAACTCAACCAGGAAATTAAAATAATTATACTGGAATTCAACGAACATCTTATCAGTGACATATCAACCAAAGAATTAGACCAGTGCGTCGCCGTACTGGAGAAGATCATTGACAAATTATGTAAACATGACGTTGCATGTGCAACTAAACTTGAAAGTATCTCAAATACATGAAAAAAACTATCGTTTCACTTATTGCTGCGGGAGCCATCCTGATTTTTTCCTTTCTCGGCAGCTATATTTTGGGTAACCAAAAGGAATCCATCAAGCGGATGCCTCACGGCGACAATGATGTCCGTCGGGTACAGAGCATGGTGGCACAGAAACAGGATCTGAAGGTGGATATTCCCGTCACGGGGCGGGTGAACGCCATTGATCAGTTTGAAATTTTCGCAGAGGTGACGGGAATACTCATGGAGTCCCCGGTACCCTTTAAGGAAGGAAACCATGTTAGAAAAGGGGGTATCCTTTTAAACATTGACGACCGGGAAGCCCGATTAAACGTTCAGGCACTGAAAAGTAATTTACTGAACAGCATCACACAACTGCTCCCTGATCTAAAGTTGGATTTTCCGGAAAGTTTTTCCAACTGGGAGTCCTACCTGAGAGGCTTTGACCTGAATCAGCCGCTTCGTGAATTACCCCAGCCGGTGAGCGAAAAAGAAAAATATTTTGTTGCTGCCCGCGGGATCTACAATTCGTTTTTTTCCATTCGCAGTCAGGAGGTTCGCCTCGAAAAATATGTGATCAGAGCGCCCTATGATGGCGTCATTACCCGGACCAACATTACCGTCGGCACACTCGTCCGTATCGGGCAAAATCTGGGGACGTTCATCAACACTGAAGCATTTGAAGTGGAAGTTGCGTTATCGCCCATAGAACTGGATTTTGTGTCCGTTAGTAATCCGGCTCACTTTCGATCATCCGATATATCCGGAGAATGGACGGGAAAAATTACCCGTATCAGTGAACAGATCGACGCCGGCACCCAAACGGTAAAGGTGTTTATCATCATCAACGAAAATCATTTGAAAAGCGGGATGTACCTGACCGGAAATATTCGGTCAAATATCATAAAAAACGTTATAAAATTACCCCGGAACCTTATCTCCGAAGAGGGGAGTGTCTTTTCCATCCGGAACGGAGCGCTTCAGAAACTCCCGGTAAAAATCATCAAACGGATGGAGAAATCCATGCTGGTTACCGGTATTGACAATGGTACGGAGTTGTTGAACGAGATCATCGTAGGCGCAAGGGAAGGAATGAAAGTGGAAGCGGTGACCCGGGATGACATCAGATGAAATCACTGATTAAATATTTCATCCGCTATCCCATCAATGGAAATCTGATCGTCATTCTCATTTTCATTTTTGGATGGTATGGATTAAAGTCCCTGAAAACCACCTTTTTCCCCAATATTGAGAACAGAAGCGTAACCATCCAGGTTACCTATCCAGGCGCCTCCCCGGAAGAAATTGAGGAAGGGGTGGTTCTGAAAATTGAAAACAATCTGAAAGGATTGTCCGGGATCGAGCAGGTGACGTCCACATCCAACGAAAACTTTGCATCTATTCAGGTGGATGTGCTGAAAAGTTATGACCGGAATAAGGTGCTGCAGGATGTGAAGAATGCGGTTGACCGTATCGGATCTTTCCCGGCGGGGATGGAAGCCCCGGTCATCTTTAATACGGAAGCCTGGGAATTTGCCCTCAGTTTTGCCGTCAGCGGGAATACGGATCTCCTGACACTTAAACAGGCTGCCCGTCAGGTCGAAAATGATCTGCTGGCGATTGATGGAATATCCAAGATCAGTATTGAAGGGTATCCTGAAGAAGAAATTGAGATTAGTTTCAAGGAAGACGATCTTCGGAATTATCAACTGTCTTTTGAACAGGTCCGTCAGGCGGTCCGGTCAGCAAATCTGAATATGACTGGTGGAACGGTCAAAGGTGAACACGAAGAACTCCTGGTGCGGGCAAAAGCCAAAGAGTATTATGCGGAGGATCTGGAAAATATTATTCTGAAAACGGCTGCCGATGGACGGATTGTCAGGTTAAAAGACGTGGCGAGGATCAAAGACCAGTGGGCGGATACCCCGAACCGAACCTATCTGAATGGCAAAAGAACGGTGATCATCACGGTCAGCAACACCACACAGGAAGATCTGATCACCGTTTCCACGCTGGTGCAGCAATATATCGAAGGATTCAATGAGCAGAATGGACCCGTAAAACTGGCGGTGGTTCGGGACGGCGCAAAAATTCTCACGCAACGGATCGACCTTCTGGTGAAAAACGGTCTGTATGGCGCGGTCATGGTCCTGATCTTCATTGCCATGTTTCTGAATTTGCGGTTGGGTTTTTGGGTGGCGCTCGGACTGCCTGTATCATTTCTGGGGATGTTCATCCTTGCGGGGATGTCCGGACTCACGATCAATATGATGTCACTTTTTGGAATGATTCTGGTGGTGGGCATTCTGGTGGATGACGGTATAATCATTGGTGAAAGCATTTATCAGATGCACGAACAGGGTATGCCGCCGGTGAAAGCAGCCATAGCGGGAACCATGCACGTCTTACCGGCGGTGTTTACTGCCGTGACAACCACCATACTGGCCTTTTCCATTTTCTTTTTTTTAGATGGCAGGATGGGTGAGTTTATGTCGGATATGGCATTCGTGGTCATCTCGACACTTATTTTTTCGCTTTTAGAAGGAACACTCATTTTACCGGGGCACATCGCCCATTCAAAATCCATGAAAAAGGGGGTGAAAAAATCAAAATTTGAACTAACCATTAATAGCTTTATGATCTTCATGCGGGAGAAATGGTATTCACCGGTACTAAAGATGGCGATTTCACACAAGGCGATCACATTTTCGGTGGCTATCGGGGTGCTGGCGCTCACGATCGGAGCCATCAAAGGCGGATTCATACACACGACATATTTCCCGTACATTGACAGGGACAATATCAACGTATCACTGGAAATGGGAAGCGGTACCCCGGATGACGTTACTGAAACCCGTCTGGATCAAGTCGAAAATGCCGCATGGGTGGTGAATGAAGAATTCAAACAAAAGCGAAGTGACCATCAGGATGTTATCCTGAACATTCAAAAACGGGTGGGTCCAAAATCTCATGAAGGGAATATCAATATTACCCTGATGGAAGGTGAAGCGCGGGATATAGAGAGCTACCTCATCACCAACGCGATTCGTGAAAAAACCGGATATCTTGCAGGTATTGAAAATGTGGTTTTCGGCGCTGGAGGTCACTTCGGGAAGGCAGTCTCCATTTCCCTGCAGAGTCATGATTTTGAAACGCTAAAATCGGCGAAAACCGAATTGAAAAATGAACTGAACGATCTTCCCTCTTTAAAAAATGTGACGGACACCAATCTGGAAGGATTGAAAGAGATCAACATAACGCTGAAGGGAAAATCATATCTTTTGGGTCTGTCGCTACAGGATGTGATCACCGGCATCCGGCAGGGTTTTTTCGGGAATGAAGTCCAGCGTTTGCAGCGGGGTCTCGATGAGGTCCGGATTTGGGTCAGATATGAGGAGAGCGAACGGTCCAGCATTGGGAAACTGGAAAATATGTGGATCAAGCTCAATGACGGTCGGGAATTTCCGTTAAAGGATATCGCTAATTTTGAGATCAAACGCGGGGTATTGGGGATCAATCATATTGATGGGAAACGGCAGATTCTCATCACGGCAGACATGACAAATCCGAAAGAATCGGTGACAGATATGCTGGCCGGGATCCGATCCGATATTCTGCCGGGAATCCGTGAAAAATATCCGAAGGTGACCCTTGGCTTCGAAGGTCAGAGCAAGGATTCTGCCAAGACGGCAAGATCTGCAAAAACAGCTGTACCGGTTATCCTGCTGTTAATGTTCGCCATTATCGTTATGACGTTTCGGTCTTTCAGTCAGGCGGTCACCATATTCGCCATGGTCCCCCTCGGGTTTATTGGGGTTGCCGGAGGGCATTTTTTACACGGATTACCTATTTCCATCATGTCTATATTTGGGATCATTGCCCTCATTGGGATAATGGTCAATGATTCGCTGGTGCTGATTACCGAGATGAATTATCTGCTGAAGGACGGAATTCCCTTCCGGGAGGCGGTCTTCCAGGCGGGTATTACGCGGTTCAGACCCATTGTTTTGACTTCCGTCACAACGGTTGCAGGTCTGGGACCGTTGATTCTGGAAACGAGCCGGCAGGCACAGTTCCTGATCCCCATGGCAGTATCCGTCGCATATGGACTTATTGTTGCGACAACCATCACGCTGGTTGTCCTTCCGGTGGCGCTGGTATTGCTGAATGATATCAAATATTATCTCCCCAAATGGATATTTAAAAAAGAATTATCCCGGGAAGATGCTGAACCCGCAGTCAGAGAAATGAGGAATGAAGTTGAATTTTAACACCAAACCATACGGGGCAGTGATCCTGCTTTTGACGGGAATGCTCTATCCACAGTCGGTGCTCACATTGGAAGAGGCTATTTCCATTGCCATCAGGCAAAATTATTCCGTGCGGATCGCAGACTATAATTCCATGATCGCAGGCAATAATGCACATCCCGGTGTCGCCGGATTATATCCGCAACTGTCTTTATCGGGATCGGCGTCAAAATCAGAAAAAGACCTGTCATTTTTACTCTATGACAGTACGGTTCCCATTGATAATCCCAATTCCCGGTCTACTTTAAAAAATGCGTCCCTCGGTGTCAGCAGTGTACTCTTTACAGGCGGTAAGAATTTTTACACGTGGAAAAAACTGAAAAAAGTACAGGAAATAGGCGAGATCCAGAAGCAGCAGGCAATTGAAAATACCATGGTTGCCGTCATCAGCGCATACTATCAGATCACATCGTTGATAGATAATTTAAATATTTCACGTGAAGCGCTGGAAATCTCAAAACAACGGTTGGAACGGGCAAACGCCAAAGTAGACCTGGGCGGAGCGTTAAAGCTGGAATCCCTGAACTCCGAGGTGGATATGAACACGGATAGTGTGTATGTACTAAATGCACTGCTTCAGCTTGAAAATGCAAAGCGGAATTTGAACTATATCCTGGGACGACCCATCGATACAGACTATACAGTCACCGGATCGGTGGATTTTTTCCCACAAGAAGATTTGACGTTCTGGAAAGAAACCACCTTGAAAAACAATACTTCGGTGAAGGCATCCGGATTGCAGGTTGAGCAAAGCGAGTATGATGTGAAAATTGCCCGGGCTGCGTATGTCCCGGTATTGTCTGGAGGCGCGACATATGATAAATTACTGTCCACGTCAAATGGCGGACAGTACCGTGAAAATCAGTCGGAGGGGATGAATGCCTTTTTGAATTTGTCCGTAGATTTGTTTTCGGGTTTTCGTAAAATCACCAATCTCCAAAATGCCCATATCAGTCTGAAATCTCAAAACGAAGTTCATGACCGGACGGTAGCCTCTCTTGAAACGGAAGTGATGAATGCTTTCGCTACCTACAAAAATGCGCGATTCACCGTTGAAGTGGAGGAAAAAAACCTGAAAACCGTGAAACTGAATTTTGACCGGACACAGGATTTATTTCAACTGGGTCAGGTCACAACCACCCAATTCCGTGAAGCGCAATTGAATTGGGTAAAGGCACAACTGCGTCTGATCAATGAAAAATATACGGCTAAATTTGCGGAAATCGAACTGTACCGGTTAAGCGGAACCCTGGATGGTCTGTACCCGGTCGTCAAAAATTAATGGAGAGCTCTCCTTTTCAGTCGACCGGACCGCGATTCCAATATCACTCCCGGGACTATCGTCTCACCGGATTAGCCTTACAATCTGATAACAATAATATCTGGAAATCCCGTTGTATCTTTCATAACTTTTTGTATTGAGAATAAAAGATTAAAGGAAATTTTGAAACGTTTTATCCTGTTAAGCAGCATCGTATTTTTACAATTACTTATTTCTGAAAACCGAAACCATACGCTGCTGATCTGTCTGACACCAGATTCGCAACCTCTTGAAATTCAGTCCGCCCGGGGACCGATTGCCATTTCTGATCCCAGTTTGCAGGATTCACTTCTTCGATACGAAGCGGTCAGCATTGAGAGATGGCTCCCCTCGGCCACCCCCATGGATCATGACGGTGATATTTATCTGAACAGGATCTACCGGATTATTTTCAGTGAGACTGCCCGGCAGGAACCTGAACAGATAAGATCTGCGATCACGCAATTGACATCCGTCATGTCCGCCGAATACGAACCGGTCAGAAGTCCTTATTACGTCCCAAATGATCCGCAATATAATCAGCAATGGTTCCTTCCTCAGATCGGCGCCAATGCTGCCTGGGATTATTGGACGCTTTCGGGAGGTGACTTTCCGGGAGACCGGAATGTGTTGCTGGCATCCGTGGATACAGGTGTGGACTGGGATCATGTGGATCTGATCGATAATATCTGGCAAAACCTGAACGAAGATGCCGACGGTGATGGCCATACTCTGGAGTACATCAACGGGAGCTGGGTTTTTGATCCCGGTGACCTGAACGGCGTGGATGATGATAACTGGGACAATATCTCTACTACCTTTGTCGACGATCTCATCGGTTGGGATCTGTCAGGGTGGAGCGGTGCAGATGACAATAATCCCATCCCTAAACAGGGGGTATCAAACTATTCAACCTGGGCGCATGGCACGCACGTGGCAGGGCTGCTTTCTGCGGCGACAGACAATAGTACCGGAATTTCATCGACGGCTTTTAATTGCAGCATCATGTGTGTGAAAGTATCCCGGGAAGACCAGACAGGGCAGCCTTACATCACCGAGGGATATTCAGGTATTTTGTATGCGGCACAAGCCGGATATGCATATGCCGGGATATCAATACAGAACAACAGCTGGGGCGGTGTGGGTTTTAATCAGTATGAGCAGGCAACCATCAATGTGGCACATGATACGTATAATTCCATCATCCTGGCCGCCGGCGGAAATGGCGCGGAGACAGGGGGCGAAATCGAACAGGCACACTATCCTTCCAGCTACGAGAACGTGATCTCCGTAGCGCCATTGGGATCAAATGACGTCTGGCATCACTGGGCAACTTACCATGCTACCATAGACATTGCTGCTCCCGGTGAAAACATCCGCAGTTGTGTCATCAATAATAATTATTCAAACTGGGACGGATCGTCAATGGCGACACCCATTGTCGCCAGTACAATTGGGCTGATGAAATCCTACTATCCCGAGCGGAATCAACTTCAACTGGAAACCATGATTTTAGCCACGGCTGACCCGGGTATTTATCAAATTAACAACGAAGTATATCTTCAGGGAAAGCTGGGAAGGGGCAGAGTTGATGCTGAAATGGCCATTGCGACCCCCTTGTTCCCCATCATCGAATATGCCGGGGAAGATGTTTTCCCAACTTATGATCAGGATGGATTGATCAATGCCGGGGATGTCCTTGAACTGTATGCTATTTTATTCACCGACCCGGAATGGGGTACTGCCACAGGAGTTCAGGGTACTCTCACAACGGAATCACCCTATGTACTGATCATCAACGGAAGCGCCGGATTTTCTGATATGCCCCCGGGCGAGGCTGCCATCAATGAGGTGTCTGCATTTGAATTCGAACTATTACCGGACATTCCCGAAGGTCAGTTGTCATTACTACTCACGGTCACCTCCAATGAGAATGCATGGGTACGGTATCAGTCCGAATTTACCATTGACATTATGGTGGAAGCATCTGCGCAACTTGCAGGTGATTTGAATAATGACGGTAGCCTCGATGTACTGGATATAGTGACAATGGTTGGGATAATCATCGGCGATATTGCGCCCTCTCCGTTCCAGCAATCCATCGGTGATATGAACGGAGACTCCCTGATCGATGTGCTGGATGTGGTGATGTTGGTAAACCAAATTGTCAATAATTAAAGAGTCTGCCTGTTATGTACAAACCTGTTATAAATACCATCGGGATCGTTCTGATCACTCTGGGGAGTCTGTTCAGCCGTGATGTGAAAATTTCCCCCGGACTGGAAGTGCGTCTCCGGTCATCTGCTTCCGAACCGATCCATACCTGGATTTATTTTTCAGATAAAAACCTCTCGAAAAAAGATAGTGCAATCATGCTGGGTGGGGTATTATCCGGTATGGATCCACAGACGCTGTGGCGCCGGTCTAAATCCCGGTCAGGCGATCTGGTGGATGTTCGCGATCTCCCTGTATCTGGCGATTATATTCACCAGGTGATCAAGTCGGGTGCCCGCCTGAGGGCAACGTCAAAATGGTTGAATGCCGTTTCTATATCCGCAACGCCGGAGATGATTCTTCAAATTTCAGAATTGCCGTTTGTGAAAAAACTCGATGTGGTATACGGCGGAAAGCGAATTGAACCGGATATTTCAACCGACGATTTGTATTTTTCCAACCCGCGGACGGATTATGGCAATTCTTTTGACCAGTTGGGCCAGATCAACGTGATCGAAGCGCATGAAGCGGGATATGCGGGGCAGGGGATAATTGTACTGATGCTGGACACCGGTTTCTATACCGATCACCAGGCTATCCACGAAGACCAGATCATCGCCGAGTGGGATTTTATCAATAATGACGGTGAAACTCAAAATGAGCCTGGCGATCCTGACAACGCTCATAATCATGGAACTTATACCCTGTCAGCCTTGGGTGGATCTTTTGAAGGGCAGCTTTACGGACCTGCATATAATGCCCAATTCCTGCTGGCGAAAACTGAAGATGTCTCCCAGGAGGTCCCCATCGAAGAAGATTGGTATGTTGCAGGACTCGAGTGGGGGGAATCTCTGGGTGCAGATGTGGCGTCATCCTCCCTTGGATATATTGACTGGTACACGATAGATGATCTGGATGGTGAAACTGCAGTGACTACCATTGCCGTGAATACAGCCATTGAGAACGGGATGGTGATCGCAACTGCTGCTGGGAACGCCGGACCGGAAGGGATTATTGCACCCGCAGATGCGTTTGATGTGCTCACATGCGGAGCGGTAAATGGTGACGGGGAAATTGCAGGATTCAGTTCCCGGGGACCCACGGCGGATGGCCGAATCAAGCCGGATGTTTGCGCACGGGGTGTGGCCACGTGGTGCGCCGTCAGTGGATCACCGGACAGCTACGACGGCGTCAGCGGAACGTCTTTATCGACCCCTCTGATCGGGGGGGTGGCCGCCGTGATACTCAGCGCCAGACCCTCATGGACGCCCATCATGGTCAAAGAAGCGCTCACATCAACAGCGAGTAATGCCGCCAATCCCGATAACCTCTACGGGTGGGGGATCATCAATGTAATGGCCGCCATTCACTTTTTTGATGCAAGCGGCGATGTGAATAACGACGGACTTTTGGATATTCTGGATGTGGTGACGACTATTAATTTCATCCTGGGTGTCCTTCAGCCGGATGAGGGACAACTAAGCGCCGGCGATATCAACCAGGATGGGATTCTGGATATCCTGGATATTGTTGAGATCGTGAGTATCATAGTGGGGGTTGGACCCGAATAAATCCGCCAGAGGGTGAATTATCTCCTCTGCGGTCATCATCCCAACGGGATCAACCATCCCGGGAATATGCCCTTTCTGAAAGAAGATTCTCCGAATAATTCTTGATTTACCGTGATAAATCTGTCGAAATTCCACAATGAAAATGTTAAAGATTCCCCTCAGTTCTTTTTGGGTGAGTACCGGATTTATCCTTGTGAGTCTTGCAATCTGGTCATGTGCCGCTGAGGGTACAGCGGGCGGTGGTCCCCTCGATGAAACCGGTCCCCGGGTCATGGAGATCAATCCCAACCCTGATAAGACCATCCTGACAGGAAAAGAGACAGTGACGGTACGGTTTGATGAACTGGTCGATCCCCTTTCTATTCCTGCATCCGTCAGTGTCAACCCGGATATTCCCGTGAAGGTGAAGACCCGGGGAAAACAGGTCGAAATCAGACCCGATTCATCCTGGCCCGAAAATGCCACCATTCAAATTTCCCTATCCCGAAACATCAGAGACTATCAATCCAATAGAATGGCAGACCAGACAGAACTGTTCTACTCCACCGGGGGTAAATTTCCGCAGAACAAGATCAGCGGCACGGTCTTCAACTTCACTGAGGGGATGGTTGCCGTAGCAGGTTTATTCAGGGTGAATCGGGACTCAGCGCCTGAGATGGTCCGTAAAACCGAGGCAAATGACACGGGTCAATTTGTATTTCATCATGTGCCGGATGGTCGGTTTTTCATTGCGTGTGTGGAAGGTGAGATGACTGATCTTTCAAAAGATATTCGTACAAAACGGTACGGATTTCAGTCCATGAACCCCGTGCTTGTACAGAACGACAGTGAGATAAATGACGTGGCAATCTGGATGGATGGGCCGGTTAAGCAGTTGACGATACAATCAATTCACCTTACTAACCGGGAGTATGGAAATCTTGAAATGAGCGACGGGTCAACGATCCCCTATACTTTTTCGATGCCTGAAAACGCCGATCCTGCAATCCCCCTATATGTTCAGCGGAAACCCCTCGAACCAGGGGACTCCGTGATGGTCCGTATTTTCCTGCAGAATCGGCTGGAACGCTATCAGCTCCCGCCTTATAATTTTATCATCCCTGATCTAAGGGATACCATCCCTCCTCAGGTGAGCAGTAGCGGGTATGAAGAAGAACAATTTTACATTACGTTTTCCGAACCGGTCATTCCCCTTGTACCCGATAGTATTCTGGTATTTTCCCCGGATTCCACAACGCACCATACGATTGATTACCGGTTTAGTGCGCCCGAAAAAATTCAAGTGGAATTTATTCCGGAGGTGGCAACGGTGATGTCCCTTAATCTTTCAAAATTACAGGATTATTTCGGGAATTCTTTTACGGATACCATTATTACCTTTACGATGAATCCGGTTCAGAAAGAAAAAGAGACTACAGAAGGCGGGAGTATCAAAGGGACGATCGACTATCATGGGGTAGATTCCCTCCTCGTTGTCGCCACAAGGACGGAGGATGGCACCCGGTATTTTACCAACGCAAGAACAGATTTTTATTTTCAGAATATTCAGCCAGGTGGCTATGTTTTTAAAGCATTTGAAATAAACCACGGAATTGACCGGAAAGCCTACTTTTCAGGATTGTGGGATCCTCTGCTCATGGCGGCTAAAATCGGGGTCAGTGCGGATACCGTGGAAGTCCGTAAAAGATGGATTATCGACGGCGTCCGGGTTACCATGAAATAAATTCGGCGGCGTCTGATTAAAAAGAGATAATTTGCAAATCAAATTCATCAGGGGGAAAAATGGATGAAATCTATCATGTGATCATTGCGGGTGGAACCGGCACCCGGTTTTGGCCCAGATCCCGTAAAAAGCATCCCAAACAATTGTTAAAAATATTCGGTGAAGAATCCATGATCCGGTTGACATTTAATCGACTACGAGAGATCTCACCGGCACATAAAATTATCGTGGTTGCTTCGGAATCTCTATGTCGAAACATCCGGAAACACCTGCCGGAAATTCCAGCTGAAAATTTTATCGTTGAACCCTCCGGTAAAAATACAGCGCCGGCGATCGGACTTGCTGCCATCAATATTTATCACCGGGATCAAACCAGTGTCATGTGTGTGTATCCCTCAGACCACATCATACTGGATAACGATAAATTCAGGACCTCAATCGAAGATGCGACCCGGATGGCGCTGAAAAAACCGTCGCTCGTTACCATGGGGATCCATCCCACCTACCCAGCCACCGGATACGGGTATATCCAGTGTGATCGGGAAAAAAAAGATACGGATATGATGATCTTCAAAGTCAAAACTTTCGCTGAAAAACCACCTATCGAAACCGCGAGAACCTTTCTGGAATCCGGAGATTTTCTGTGGAATTCCGGGATATTCATCTGGAAAACAGAAATATTAATCCTCGCCATGAAAACGTTTATGCCCGAATTACACGAATCACTGGATGTGATCTATGATGCTCTGGGTACCGATAAATACCGCATCGTTCTTGACCGTGAGTGGGAGATCATTCACCCTGAAAGTATCGATTATGGCATCCTGGAAAAAGCGAAAAATGTCTATGTACTGAAAAGCGACTTCAGGTGGAGTGATCTGGGGTCGTGGAAAGCCCTGTTTGACATTTCGGATAAAGACGCTAACGGAAATGTGGAGAAGGGGGAAATTGTTTCGGTAAACACAAAATATTCGTATGTTTACAGTCCCAACCGGTTAACGGCGGTGGTCGGATTAAAAAACATTGTCGTTATAAATTTGGATGATGCACTGCTGGTCACGTCGATGGAACACGCGGAGGAAGTGAAAGAGGTGGTGACTTTCCTGCAAAAAAACAACATGGAGGAATTTCTTTAACTGCGTATGAATCTAAAACAGGTATACCAGGATTTTGAAGAACTGGCTGAACAGTTGAATATCCGGTTGATTTCAGGCAAAGGGAATTTTGACGGAGATTACTGTATGGTAGAACAGGATAAATACATCGTCGTCAATAAGAACAGACCCATCGAATTTCGTCTTAAACGATTGGCTTCGGCGTTTTCGCTTGTGGATCTTTCAAAGATATATGTTAAGCCGGCCATACGTGAAATGATCGATGTGGAAAAGAAGGGGTCACTATTTTAGTTGGTTGCAGTGACTTGGGAAAACTATTTTTTACCCCTATAATATGAATGAAATTTTAAATGAATAAAGGGGATTTCATAACTACGGGCGTCAATTATTGCCCAACTCACGCTACTGAGTTGGGCGAAATCACTATACCATTTAATCATCCGGCGGATAATGCCGGATTTTTATTTTAAATCAGGAGAAACTCATGAAAGAATATAAGACCGGGAATATTATAAACTTCACACTGTGTGGTCATGCAACAACCGGGAAAACGACCCTTTCCGAAGCCATTCTGTTCAATGCTGGAGAAATCAACCGGTTTGGGAATATTGAGGATGGGAATACGGTATCTGACTTTCATGAAGATGAAATTGAACACCAACATTCGATAACATCCTCACTGTTGAACTGTGAATGGCTGGATAAAAAATTTAACATCATTGATACGCCCGGATACCTGGAATTTCATGGAGAAGCCAAGGCTGCGCTTCGGGTTTCCGATTTTGCGGCGATCGTTGTCAGTGGGACAAGCGGCGTTGAGGTGGGTACCGAATTGGTATGGGATTATACAAAGTCGGATTATCAAATTCCCGGATTAATCATCATCAATCAGATGGACCGGGATACTGCCGATTTTGACGCCGTTCTCGCTCAGGCAAAGGACCGGTTTGGAAATAAAGTATTTCCGGTAACCATTCCCATGCAGCATGGTGAAACGCTGCACCAGATCGCCGATGTGCTGCGAAAAGAGATCTATACTTATGATACCAACGGTTCGGGGAATTATCAAGAGTCAAAGCCCTCTGGGGAATGGGTACAGAAACTCGAAAAATTACATGAGCAATTCATTGAATTAATCGCAGAATCCGACGATACCCTGCTCGAAAAATTCTTTGAAAAGGGAGAACTCACGGAAGAAGAACTACGGGGCGGGTTGCATCATGCTTTTCTTACCGGCGAATTAATTCCCGTATTCTGCGTAGCCGCGAAACGGAACATCGGGGTAAAGCGGATGATGGATATTATTGCCAGATATGCGCCCTGCGCTTCTGATTTTAAAGTGGTGACAGGCACCAAACCGGGTACTGATGACAAGATCACACTGAAACCGTCCCAAAATGAATCTACGGCGGCATTCGTATTTAAGACAGTCAGCGAACCGCATATCGGCGAACTGTCATTTTTCCGGGTTTATTCCGGTCAGGTGAAAGCAGGGGATGATCTTGAGAATACCTCCCGAAATTCCACTGAGAAAATGCGTCAGATATTTTTTATGAACGGCAAAACCCGGAAGGATTGCAGCACTTTGATCGCCGGTGATATCGGAACTGCGGTAAAATTGAAAAATACCCATACGGGCGATACTCTCTCTGCCGCATCAAAACCCATTGAACTGGCTGGAATTAAATATCCAAATCCCAACATGCGGATGGCGATTATCCCCAAGGCAAAAGGGGACGAAGAAAAAATATCCGAGGGACTATCGACGATACATGAAGAAGACCCGACCTTCCAATATGTGG
>Ga0100387_10001942_pt1 | contig 17699 bp, 19 predicted proteins | sample CryGeymeta201511_FD_81547 | JGI IMG/M metagenome (GOLD analysis project Ga0100387, IMG submission 81547) | Groundwater microbial communities from Crystal Geyser aquifers in Utah, USA - Crystal Geyser metaG 2015-11 | ecosystem: Environmental > Aquatic > Deep subsurface > Groundwater | place... | reverse complement strand
CTGGTAAATGCTATTCAGGCCAATATCGAATACGATTCCAGGATCTTAGAAGCCATGAAGCTGGATACCACCGATTCTTTTTGCAAACTTTATATTGAAAATAGATATCAAAACGAAAAAGGTCTTGTTAAAGTTGCTTGCGGCGCGCCATCCCCCGGATTTAAAGGTAAAAACAGAGTCATGACAATAGATTTTATTGCAAAGTCTTTTTCAAACACTACAATAAAGGTAAGGGAAGATAGTATGGTAACGGCTAATGATAAAAAAGGAACCAATATATTAAAAAATTTTGATTCCAAGATAATTAGGGTGAGGGTTGCCGTTTGATGAAAAATAAAAAAATAATTATTTATCTTATAATTTGCATTATAAATGTACTTTTTTTGTTGCCGGGAAAAGCCCATGCAGCCAAAATAGTATATTTAACCTCTTCAAACAACAGCGTAGAAACGGGTAAGGCCATCAAATATGAACTACGAATTAATACTGATACGGAAAAAATAAATGCAGTCCAAGTTAAAATCAATTTTCCAACAGAAATATTAGAAGGCTTACAGCCGGAGCAAAGCGGATCATTTTGTAATAGGTGGATAGAAAGCTCGTCAACGACTGTGGCTTGCGGTGTTACCGGTACGGAGGGGTTTTCCGGAGACGGGCTAATTGCTAAGCTGGTATTTAAAGGAAAAAATCCGGGCGAAGCCGCTATAGACCTAAATGACATTTGGGTAACTTTTAATGGTTCGGTTTTGCACGATTATGATCAGCGTTCTGCAGGACTTACGGTTTACAGCGAAGGTTTAATGCCAACGCCCACAAGAAGGCCTATTATTACTCCTACTCCAATCCCTACTACGGAAGTTACTCCTCCCCCCGTGTCTGGAAATACCCCCAGTGATACTGATACTTCTGGCGGTCAAACTTTTTCCGGAAGCGAACCTAAGGTTCAGGGACAAGGAGGAACATCGCCGGAAGAACCGCTGGCCAAACAAACGTCAACCGATGTTGAAATATCGGTTTCTGAGAATCCGTCAACTGCCGCAGGCGGCACTTTAGTTAAAGACTTTTTTTCCGATAATAAAAAAGCTTTATTCGGCTTTTTTCCAACGCTTTTGCTTTTAGCGCTTGTTATTCATTTAGCAATTAAGCTCTATTTTACGGAGAAACGAAGAAAAATGGAGCTGGAAAAGCTTTATGAGGATCAGCTAGGCGCGCTTTCAACCTTAGAAAGCAAACTGGATCTTCTGGATCAAAAAGGCGATGAGGGCAAAGAGGCATTCGAGAAAGAATTTAAGGATGCTAAATCTCAAATACTGGGTCAGGTAAGTCCAACACTTCAGAGTGGGGCCGGACCGACTCAATAGTGACTAGACTCCCAGTTTAGAAAACCCGTATTCAAAGAGATTAGTACCGTCGTTCATGCCGTCATTTGAGTCTAAATATATCATCACTATCTTTTTATTATTTCTTTGGGCAATTCCGATTAAAGTATGGCCCGCATTATAGGTGAAGCCCGGTTTGGAGGCAATCATATACGGATAGCTTTTTAAAAGATCGCTGATATGGGCAGTGTAGTGTTCGTAGTTTAAATCCTCGGTGCCGGGAACAGTATATTCTCTGATTCCAGCATATCGAATAACATCCGGCGTTTTATCTATGGCATATCTAACAATAGTGGCCATGTCTAATGCTGAGGTATAAAAACCATCCTCGTCGAGTCCTGAGGGGTTTTTATAGTGAGTATTAGTAAGACCGAGATCAATGATTTTTTCGTTAAGTTTGTCTATAAATGCCGATCTTCCACCCGGAAAATTTTCGGCTATAACTTCTGCGGCGTCATTTGCCGAAGCCGTCATTAAACAAATTAGTAAGTCTTCAAGTCTGATTTCCTCGCCTGCCCCAAGATATACTTTATTAGGCTCCATATTTGCAGCGCTCTCGGACACTTTTAGGCGTTTGTTTAAATCCATAGTTTCGGTAGCAACTATGGCTGTCAAGATTTTGGCAATGCTGGCCGGCGGCCTTTTGGTGCTAATGTCTTTTTCAAAAAGCACATTACCGGTTGAGTTATCCACAACAATGGCGGACTTGGCACTTACGCTAAGACTACTTTCATTGCCTGCTCCCTGAGAAATTATAGGGTGATATTTTTGATTCTGAATTTGTTTTAGCTTGGTAAGATTAACTTGAGCAAGCTCCGTTTTGATTCCCTTAACCTGTGTATTGGTTTTTTTGTGGTGATAAACCAGCGGAATAATGACGGACAGAGCTACTACTGCCGATATAAGGTAAGTCCTCTTTGTAATTCTCATGGTTACCATTTTAAAGTCTTTTTCTAAAATTTTCAAAAGTTTTTTTGGGGAAATAGGTTGACACTTTGGTAGGAAGAAAATAAGATGGTTTCGAAAGGTGTAAGTATGAAGCTTTTAGTTATTATTCCTTGTTTTAATGAAGAAAAAACTATTGCCAAGGTTATTAGTGCTGTCCCAAAAAGATTATTGGAATTGATGAAATAAACATTTTAGTCATAGACGATGGGTCTAGAGATTTTAGCGTAAGATTGGCGAAAGAATGTGGGGCGGAGGTTCATTCATTTCCAAAAAATAGAGGACTTGGTTGGGTTTTTGTTACAGGTGTCGGTATTGCTCTTGCTAAGAAGGCCGATGTCTTAGTAACTATTGACGGGGATGGTCAATTTAACGCAAAAGATATTCCAAAATTAATTAAACCGATTATTGCAAAAGAAGCAGATTTTGTAACCTGCTCCCGTTTTATAGATAAGGACTTAACACCAAATATGTCGGTTATTAAATTTTGGGGCAATCTTTTTATGTCGAAATTTGTAAGTATGCTAATTAAAAGAAAATTTTATGATGTGTCTTGTGGCTTTAGGGCTTATTCTAGGGAGGCATTACTTAATATTAATTTATTTGGCAAATTTACATATACTCAGGAAGCATTTCTGGATTTAGCCTACAAAGGCCTTAGGATAAAAGAAATTCCATTAAAAGTTAGGGCAAAACGACAATTTGGTAGGTCAAAAATTTCCGACAATTTGTTTGCTTACGGTTATAAAACTTTAAAAATAATTTTCCGTACGTTAAGAGACTACAAGCCTTTAAAATTTTTCGGTTCATTAGGGGTTATTATTTTTTTTATAGGACTCGTTTTTGATTTCTTTCTTTTGTATCATTATATTATTGCTCATTCCCTAAGTCCTTATAAGTCATTCGGATTTATTGGAGGGTTTTTAAACGCTATTGGTCTCATCATATTAGTTCTTGCTTTAGTGGCTGATATGCTGGAAAGAATTCGGTTAAATCAAGAAAAAATTCTATATTTACAAAAGAAAAGAGAGTATGAAGTCGACTAAAAGGCATGAAAAAAATGCAAGAATATTTATTATTTTGGGCACTAAAGCTCAACTAACAAAAATGGCTCCAATTATGCTGGAGTTTGATAAACAAAAAATACCCTATAAATTCATTTTTACCGGTCAGCATAAAGAAACAATAAACAAACTAGAGTTGGATTTTAAAATAAGAAAACCGGATTTTGTTTTATACAAAGGCAAAGATATCACCAGTATTTTAAAAATGAGCTTTTGGGCTTGTAAGATTATAATAAAAGCCCTTCTAAATAAGAGAAAAATTTTTGGGCGGGAAAAGAATAGAGTAATATTGGTTCACGGAGATACCTTTTCTACTTTAATAGGGGCGATTATCGGAAAATTAGCCGGTTTAAAAGTGGGACATGTGGAAGCTGGTCTTAGATCTTTTAATTATAAAAACCCTTTTCCGGAAGAAATAATAAGGGTCATGGTCTTTAAGATGGCCGATTACTTTTTTTGTCCGGGAAACTGGGCTTTAAAAAATTTAAAGCCCTACAAGGGAATAAAGATTAATCTAAATAGTAATACTTTGCTGGATGCTCTGAATTTAGCAGCTATGGCCAAAAAGTCTTCAAAGTTGTCTATACCTGAAGAAAAATACTGCGTTTGTTCTATTCATAGGTTTGAAAACATTTTCAATAAAAATAGGTTAAAAGATATCGTCGAAAAAATTAAAATGATTTCTTCGGACTTAAAGGTTGTCTTTATCCTTCATTTGCCGACAGAAAAGAAATTAAAAGAACATAATCTTTTTTCCGAGTTAAAAAATAATAAAAACATTGAGATAAGAAAACGTTACGGTTATTTTGATTTTATTAAGCTTATAAGTTCCTCGGAGTTTTTAATTTCCGATGGTGGCGGTAATCAAGAAGAGGCTTCTTACTTAGGCTTGCCGGTTTTATTATTTCGAAATACTACAGAGCGTAGAGAGGGATTAGGCAAGAACGCCTTTTTGTCGCATATGGATGAGAAAAAAATCAAGCAATTTTTAAAAAATATTGATAAGTTTAAGACGAATAAGGCTAAAATAAAAAAAAGCCCCTCTTTAATTGTTGCCGAATTTTTAAAAAAGGAATTTACTTGAAATGAGCGAATTTAATTACAAAAAATATTGGATTAAAAGGCATGAAAAAATTAAAGATTATTCAAGCGTTGGCATAAAAAGTATCGGAAATAGAGCAAATGAACTTTCTTACGATATTCTTCTAAAAAGATACAAAGAAGTTTTGGGGCGACTGAATATAAAAAAGGGAGCTCGATTTTTAGACGCCGGATCCGGAATAGGAATTTTATCAAATTTTTTGGCAAAAAATAAATTTAATGTGACAGCAATAGATATTTCCACGGAAGCTTTGGATCAAATAAAAAATAAGAGAATTAAGACTTATTGTTCTAAAATTTCAACTTTTAAAAATGGCAATTTTGAGGCCGTACAGTGCTTTGACGTTTTATATCATATTACCGATGACAGGGAGTGGCAAAAAAGCATTAGAGCTTTGTGTGCGCTTTCAAAGGACTATGTTATTTTGCATCGCGTTTTTTAAAAAAAAAAGCCGCTTATAAACCCTTCTCATATAAAATTCAGGAGTTATAAAGACATAACTTTAGAGATGCAAAAATGTGGGTTTAGAGAAGTCTTATCGGTTCCTTCCCATGTGATTCAGAGAGTCCCAATCTATATTTTGTATAAGATAATGCCGGTTTTCCTCTCAAGAATTGATAATTTTCTACTTAAGAATTGGCCTTTTGGCTTGTTAGATATAAGTTCCCACGAGATAAAAGTTTTTAAACAACAAGGAGAAAAAGAGGAAGAAAAAATATCAGGAGTAATTTACAGTTCAAACTATTTTGAAAAAGAATTTGATGGTCAAAAAAGTAAAAAAAAGCATTATAATAATAAAGTAAGAAATGTTTTAGCAATGATTTCGCCGATAAAAAAAGCGGAAAAGATTCTTGATATTGGGACTTGCAGCGGCACCTTTGCCTTTGAGTGTGCAAAACACAATTGCAATGTTATCGGAACGGATCTTTCTGCTATAGCAATAAAAAAGTGCAATGAAATCAGTAGCAAAAAAAAGATAGAAAATGCAAAGTTTATAGTTTGTTCGGCCGATAAGCAGCCGTTTCAAGATGAGCATTTTGATAAAATTATTATGGGGGACATTGCAGAACATTTAAAACCAAAAATTTTTCAAAGAACAATTAAGGAGTGCCATCGCTTATTAAAAAACGGCGGCAGCTTGATAATTTATACGCCCAACAAATATCATTTATTTGAATTATTAAAAAAGAATAATTTTTTGCTAAAGAAGAACCCTACCCATATTAATTTATTGTCCAAAAAAGATATTTGCAAAGTATTAAAAAAGAATGAATTTAAAATTTTAGAGGCATATTTCAGGCCGTCTCATTTGCCGGTTTATGGCGTTTTGGAAGAGGTTTTAATAAATATTCCTATTTTCGGCAATTTGTTCAGGCGCCGAATATGCATTGTTGCAAAGAAATAAGATGAAAAAAATATCTATAATAACACCAATATATAATGAGTCTAATAATATTGAACATTTTTTATGTTCAATAGAAAAAATTAAATATTCTCATACTAGTTTTGAATTAGTTTTAATAAATGATGGTTCCATGGATGAAACTTTAAAAATAATTACTGATTTTAAAAAACAAACAAAAATCGATTTAAAAATAATTAGTTTTAGAAAGAATAGGGGACGAGCTTATGCCAGACATATAGGCTCAAAAAAGGCAAAGTATGATTTACTATTTTTTTTGGATTGCAGGTGTGTTGTTTTCCCTGACGCCCTAATAGCATTAAATAGTATTAAGTATCAGCCACTTTTGGGCGTTGCAATACAAGAAACAGGCGATTTGGTTAGCCGTTTTTTTCATAAAGTAAGAAAAAAAATTTATAAAGATAGTTTTTCATCTAATTTTAAAGACTTATATATAAATGAAAGCAATTTCAATCATATTTCAAAAGGCATGGCTACCTTTTTTTGTAATCGAAAATTATTTCTTAAGTGCCAAATTAAAAATCTGGAGGACAAGGATTCCTCGGATGATACCAAATTGCTACAAAACATTATCCGCAACAAACCAATTTTAAAAACAGCGAGAATTAAAGTTACATATTATATGCGGTCTAGTTTGTGGGAAAATTTACTGCACATATATAAAAGAGGTCCAAAGTTTAGTGATTATTATATCAATAATAAGGGGCCGTTTTTTAGTTATTATCTGGCGATCATTTTTCTAATTTTATCTTCGGTTATTGTTGCTTTATTTTTTCCTGCATATATTATTATTGCTTATTTGTTTTTGCTGGCATTTATTGCCTTTTATCTTGCCGGAATATCGCTGGACGCAATTTTTTTTATACCGCTACTTGTGCTTTTTGGCCTTTTTTTTGTTTCAGGGGTAGCCATGAAAAGATTTTTAGATTTTATAATCATTATATTCACTGTAATATTAGTTTATGGAATCATTGCAAAATAGAAAAAATTATCTTGGTGTAATTTTTGTTGTTTTAATTGTTGTTTTAATACAAATCTTGTTTATTAACATGATTAGGCATAAATGGGTGCCAAATTCGGATATTAATCAGAATATAATTTTTTCAGATAATTTAGCCGAAAACGGCAGTCTGCCGATAGAGTCTAGTCTGAACAAAGAGTTTTCTGATTTTCAAATTTTTGGTCCCCGTGGGGTAGTGGTTAGAGACGGTAATCTCTATCCAACATCAATGATAGGCTATATTTATGAACTTGGGGTTTTTAAAACCCTAGGTGATTATTTGATTTATTTTTCGAATCCGTTTTTTTGTGCAATAGTTCTTTTTTATGTCTATAGATTAGCTTTAATCTTAGTAGGGAATAAAAAATATGCGTTACTTGCAATGTTTTTCTTTGCTTTAAATCCGGCTTTTATTTTTGTTTCTTCAATGCCTTACAACAATATGCTGGCCTTAGTTTTCTTTTTTGCGGCCGTGTATTATGCCGTTTCTTTTTTAAAGTCGGCACATAGCGAGTCGCTTAATCCGAGTCTTTTTTGGTTATTTTTGATTTTTTCCATTATCAGTTTTTGGGTGCGCTACAGTATAGCTGTTTTTCTTTTCCCGATATTTGCGCTTACTTTGTTTAATAAAAGAATTAGAAATTATGTTTTCAAGATAGAAAAAGGGAGTATTGGCATATTCATAGGCTTTGTTTTCTTAATTTTTATTGCTGCCAATTTTGTAATATACGACAATGTTTTGGGTTTTTTAAGGCCAGGAAACGTTTTAAATGCTTATGAGTATTTTAGCTCTCCCCTAAAAGAATTATCTTTGCTTGAAAGAATAGTAAAATTTAATCCTGTTTTATTTTTTTCCAATCTTCAAAATCAGGTTATCGCCGTTAGTCCAATAATATGTTTATTTGCATTTTTAAATATCTTTCTACTTAAAAGGAGGGGCAGTGCTCTTAAGATTGCCCTATTTTTTATAGTATTTATGCAATTTGCCTTTTATTTAGGGAGGGAGTGGTCGGGTGTGAGTTTTGTGGGTTCCGTGGGGACAAGCTATGCAAGGTATTTGCTGCCTAGCTGGGGTATTTTATCGATTATGGCAGCAGATTTTTTGTATATTTTTCTTGAGTCTAAAGCTACTTTATTTTTAATTATTACATCTTTTTTGGCATTGTCGGTGAACACGGCGTTAAATAGTAATATGGCGTATGTTTATTTTAATAATTCCGTTGCTTGGTCTTATAACCTACAAAATCAAATTGAAATAAATACTCCAGAAGACAGTATCTTTTTTGTTACTGTTAGTGATAAATATTTTTATCCTTTGCGGGAAACGGCAATTTATACAACAATTCCCGAGGAAGAGCGTTTGGATAAAACTGTCCGGATTATTAATGCCTTGCTTGATAGGCAAATATCCATTTATTTTATTGATGAAGATAAAACCGGAATTGAGAAAGCTAAAATTTTTAGCTATTTTGAGGAAAACGGACTAAGCGCAAATTATTCTTTTGGTGGGAATGTGTATGAAATACAGAAACAAATTAATTAGAAATATCTTAACGCTTGTCGGAATAGTGCTGCTTAGTATTTACATTTTTCAAATTAGGGCTGATTTTGGGATAGTTTTAGATATTAGATACATATATTTGTTGTTGTTGTTTTTTGTTACCTTAGCTATTTTTTTCTTAAACGGATTGTTTCTAAAGATTTTAATGGAGCCGTTTGGTATAAAACTAAAAAATACCGAGGCCTTTGGTCTCTCGATCCTCACTAACTTTGGAAATTATTTCTCTTTCTTTTTCGGTGGCGCAGCAATAAAAGCAGTTTACTTTAAGAAGAAATATGCATTTTCATATAAGCGCTATCTGGAGTCTTTGGGACTAACTTATCTTTTAGTTTTTTCTATCAATTCTTTAATCGCTATCTTGTCCATGGTAATACTGTTTTTAAAGGAAAGTGTGGTTTCTTGGATTGCTTTTGCGGTCTTTTTTTCAATATTTGTTTTTAGTGTTTCGATTTTAGTTTTTCCTCAAATTGTAAAAATTTTGCCGGTTTCAAAAATAAAGAATTCATTTAATTCGCATTCCGCGCTTAGTAAGGATACTGGTATTAAATTGATCCAGATACTTTTACTAAATTCGATTTTAGGTGCCACGGCTGTTATGCTAAAATTCGGTTCCATCGGAACCTCCCTAGATTTTATCCAGGGTGTATATGTAAATTCAGTTGCGGGGCTCGCCACTTTTATTAATCTGACACCTGCATCAATTGGCATTACAGAGTCTTTAACGGCATATGCGGCGTTAATTTTTAATATCGCGCCGGCACAAGCACTAATAGCTACTTTAATTGATCGGGTAGTAACTTTAATTATTATAATACCCTTAGGAGTTTATTTTGGTCGTCTATTTATGGGTAAAAAATAATATCTTTTTTTTGCTGTCTTTTGGCATAATTTTTTCCGTGGTCCTGATAAGAGGGCAATATTTGGGCTATGATACGGGAATTTATAGACATAATTTCATATTAATTTCAGATGCTATTTATAATGGTCATTTTGGGGGAATTTTTGACGCAATTAAATCCGAACCGCCGGGCCTCTATGGCATTGTTGCTGTCTTGTCGTATGCGGGAATTAGTGTTGACAATATTTTGGTTGCAGGTTTCGGATTGTCATTTTTGTTTCTAGGAATATCTTTGTATTTTTTTGTCAAAAACATTTTTGGCAAGAAAAGCGCATGTTTAACATTTTTTTTGTTTGCCACTTCCATTATCCAACTCGAAAGCCATTTTTTCATGCTATTTAAAAGTGTTTTTTCTTTAATATTTGGCATTTGGGCGCTGTATTTTCTGGTTAAAAACAAGTATTTATTGTCATCTCTTTTTGCTGTTTTGGCCGGATTAATTCATCCTTTGGCGTTTATGTTTTTTATTTTTGGCCTGATGGCTTATTATATAATTATTCGGGATAAAAGCATCATTTTAGCCGGTCTAATGTGCCTTGCTTCTTTAGCGCTAATATACAATATTTATAACCACGAACTTATTATCGGATTGTTAAGTAATACCATTAATCATTCTTTTGTGTTTAGTCCAAATTATTATGGTGGTAAGTTTTATGGCCTATCAGATTATTTTTTATTTGCGCCTCATTATATAGTTTTTGCTATCTATGGCGCCATAATCCTAAAGAAAAAAAAATCAAAAGAAGGCCAGTTATTAATTGGCATGGCTCTAATTATTCTTTCTCTAATTCTGTTTAAATTTTATTTCTATAACCGTTTAATTATATATCTGGATATTATTGTATTAATGCTGGCTGGACTTGGACTTGAAAATATGGCATCTAGATTTGACAAAAAAACTTTAAAAATTGTTTTAAGTGGCGCTTTTACAACTCTCTTAACAGTCATGATTTTGTTCTATTTATTTTCCAGAAAACCGGAAATAATATCAACTGAATTGGAAGAAATTAAAAGCTTATGTTCGGTTGAACAAAATGTGTCGGTGTTTATAACCGAACCCAGACTTGCGCCATGGGCATACGGATATAGCTGTCGTGAAGTAATTGCCCCCAATATTTTTGGAAACGATAAATTCTCGACTGATGATTGGAATAAATTCTGGGAATCGGGTGATCTGGGAATGCTCTCAATCTATAAAAAACCAATTTATATTGTTGCCGGAAAAGAATACGCAAAAAATTTTAATAGGGAAAGATTGGCGCAATATGGTAATATTATTTATAGGCTTGAATAAATAAATGACAAAATTAAATGCAGATTACAATAAAATTTTCAATTATTTTTTGCTTGGATACATACTGCTTATATCTGTAGCCGCTTATAGTACAAAAAACAACATATTGTTAATTTTAAATTCTTTTGCCGGAATGTCTTTCTGGTTTCTGCTTTGTTTCGGAGTGTTGACTGTTTTAAAAAAGAGACATAAAGATAATAAAAGACATTTATCGGAGAAACCAATTTTTTTTTTTAATAATCAATGTAAATCTTGCTTTATTTTTTTTGTTGTATTACTCGGCCAAACAACTAGGAATTTATTTAGCTTTTTTAATTGCTTTGCTAGGAAGCTCAATTAGCACTATCTTTTCAATTATAATGACGGATTCTGAATGAAATTAAGAAAAATTAGTTTTGAAACAAAAATGATTTTGTTCGCACTTGGACTTCTTTTTGCTGTAGTTATCCTTAGCTCGATTAAGTTTTTTTCTTTTTTAACCCTTCTCTATGTTTTTTTTATGCCCGGTTTTTTTATCGTCAAAACGTTTGATCTCGTTGAGGGGGCGGATAGAATTGAAGAAATTGTTCTTTCTTTGGTTTTATCTTTCGGTTTGATCCCTGTACTTATGTATGCATCTAATATTTTTGGAATTAAAGTTACGCGTACCTGGGTTATAGCTGTTTCCTCGATGATTATTACTTATTGTTATTTAAGAAAAAAAATAAAAAATGAAAAAATTTTCCCGTATAATCAATAAAGAAAAAGACAGTTTAATTTCAATTGGAATTATTTTATTTCTTTTTGTTGCCGGGATAAATTTTGTCCTTATTTTTTTTCTTAATATTTTGATAATTTTAAGTCTAAAGTCCACAAAGGACATAAGTAAATATTCATTCAAAATAGGGCTTTACTTAATTATCGTTGCCTCTTATTGCTTAATTGTTGTTCGTGATATGGGTCTTGCTAAAGACATGATAATGTTTTCTTATCTTTTTTTTGGATCATCTCTTTTTGCTTATCTCACAGATCCTTATTTTAAAAAAAATGATTCGGAAACAGAGAATTTTAAAGTAAGAGAGCAGGTGGGTAATTTTTATAGAATTTATCGCATTACCTTGTTCCCAATTTTAGTTATTGCTATGGTTGTTATTTTAGTCTTGTATGCAAGTTTGCCGTTACAGGGAATAGTGGAACAAATTTTTTCTAAACCGACAACCCGGGCAGTTGAGATAAAGCCAAGCACATCCGGTAAATTCAGAATAAAAATAAATCTTAATTTGGCAGATGAAAATTTAAAAAAAGAAATAATGGATAAAATAGATCTAGATAAGTTCAGCGTAGTTTTGGAAAATAGTGAAGATGCCGGCGAGTGTAAAATAATTCATCGATTTAGTAGCAATGAAACGCCCGAGGAACTGGCCGCATTGTTTAAAATATCTGACATAAATCAAGATGCGGGGATAGATGAGCATGCAATAATAAATATCAATGAAGGGTGCAGCTCGGTTGGGGCAGCTGAGATAGGAGCAAGAATAACAAAAAAAACAGAAGAGAGTGTCAGATTTAATATAAAAATTAAAATTGAGAATATGTCGGATATTGCAGGTCTAGCCGCCAGCTTTCAGGATAAATTGTTGGCTGAGGATTTTGAAGATGTTGATACCGGCAATAGTATTGGTGAATCGGCAAAATCCAATATTTTATATTATGAAAAGGACTTCGAAAAAGAAGCGTTATTTATTAAAGAAAAATTAAAGCCTACCTCATTGGAAATAATTGAGAATATTCCGTCAGGAAATAATTATAATATTTTAATAAGGTTGATAAATGAGTAGATTTTTTAAAGAAACAATAAAGATAACACTCCTATCACTCCTTATTTTTATAGTAATTGTTTTTTTGTTGAATCTGCCGGTCATTTTTAATCAAATTCCAAGAAATCAAAAAATAGTGATGGCAGAAGATAGGGGCGACAAAATTATATTTATTGATATCAAAAGTAGCCCCATACTTTACATACCAAGGATAAATGTTAGGGCGCCGATTATTTTTTCCGATAACGATAAAGATATCATGAAGGATCTAGAGAGGGGAGTAAGTCATTATCCGCAAACGGCATTACCGGGAAAAGTAGGTAACGTATTTATTTCCGGCCATTCTAGTGATTATCCATGGAGGGGGGGGAGTTATAAAGAAATCTTTATAAATTTAAATAATCTTGAAGTCGGCGATTTGTTTTATATCGATTACGAATCCGTACGCTATGAATATAAAGTAAAGGGGAAGAAAATAGTTTCTCCTGTGGATATGTCAATTATGGAGCAAAGGAACAGCTATGAAGCGACCCTGATGACCTGCTATCCGCCAAATACAAATCTTAAACGATTAGCCGTTAAAGCAGAATTAAAGGCAGAAGTTATTAGTAAATAAAAAAATATTTGACAAGATTTTTAGTTGTTATACAATCATATTGTAGTTAATTAATAGTGAGGGATAAATGGGATATCAAGGAACACAAGTGTTACCAGAAACAGGTTCAATGTTTTATGTTATTGGCGCATTGGCGATTGTTGCAGTCATAATAGTAACTTATGGTTTTTTGAAAAACAAAAAACAATCGAAATAAAAACAAAAGTTATGAGACCGTTGAAAAATAATTCACTCAGCTTTAAATATCTCTGGTTTTAAGTAGAGTTTGAGTTTATCAGTAAAAAGTTTGTTTTCGGGGTGGTCAGCCCCTCGTTGATGCTGCCGTTTCTCACAGCTTTTTGGTTTTAACCTTGTTTTTTCTTTCCTTCCGCTCTTTCTTAAGCGCCGGAATACCCGTTAAAGAGTGATCGGTCCACTCTTAAGGCGTATCCCCGCAGTTATCTTTAATATCTCTTTTAGGTTTAAGGCCATAAAGGTAAAGTTTGCTTGAAGATTGTATTTATTAAGGCTTCTGTATTTAGCCCTTCCAAACCCATGATGTTTTTTACTTTCACCAAACTTTCTTTCAACCTTGTATCTAACCTCAAGCCCTTTTTGATAATTGTCACTTTGGGTTAGTTTTATCCAGATATCTTTGTTTTTATCCTTCTTGGTGAGTCTTGTACTTACAACTTTAATGGCATCTCCCAGATTTTTTTCTTCTAAAAAGGTATGGTTTTCACCGTCATCATAACCTCTGTCGCAAGCATAGATAATTTTTCTTTCCTGATCTTTTAATCTTTTTTGCGTTTTTAAGGGTAGTAATTTTTTCCTTTGGTCTTTTTTTACAAGAGAAGGAAAGTAATGCCCGTCATACTTATTTCCCGGACTAACTTTAAGGCTGGTTACAATACCGGTCTTTTCATTTAAGCTAGAGTGGGTTTTGTAACCTAAGAAGCATTGTTTCTGGGTATAAATGTTGCCATTGTCGTCCTTTACCTTCTTGTTATGTTTTACTCCCCATCTAGCGTCTTTGTCTACTGACTGCTTCCCTTTCTTTTTCCTGCCGTTATCTCTGTCTATATTGATGTCGGCATGGGTATGGGTAGCATCAACAATTTGAATCTGTCCGAACTCCACCCCTAATTTCTTAGCCTGAATAATGAGTTCAGTAAAGATTTTCTCAAGGGTTAAGGAACCACCGCCCAAGAGCCTTTCTTTGAAGTAAGTTAAGGTGGAGTGATCCGGGGATTTTTCATCAACCCCTAATCCGACGAAGTATTTAACGGGGAGATTGAAGTTAACACTTTCTTCTAATTGTCTTTCGGAAATATTGTAAAGATAGGAGACAAAAAGCATGCGAAGGAGAATAGAGGGATTATATGGAGCTCTGCCAACCTCTGCTTTGCCTTTGTAATGCTTTAACAGCTTTTTTGTAAACCTATCCCAGTCTATTGCTTCTCTGGCTACTTTTAGAAAATGATTTTTAGGAATAATACTCTCGTAAAGGAAATCTCCAAAAAATGAATTGTTGGTATGTTTCTTAAAGGCCATTTAACCCTCCAAAATTAATAGCTAACCTATCTATATTTTACCTTAACAAAGCCCAAAAGTCAAGAAAAATAAGTTTATTTTTGTAAGCTTTTTGGAGGGCAAATTATCAAGAAATTTTTTAAAAGTTAATTTTAAGGGAGTTTTTCAACGGTCTCAAGTTATTTTATTTGACTAAAAAAATTTTATGTGCTATAATTTTAGAAAGCCGAGGAGGCTTTTTAAAATACTTAAAAAAGGTATTTTCATGGAATTTCTAAAATTAATTTTAAAACTAGTCGGCAAACCCTTTAAGAAAATCTGGAGCTTCCTGCGAGAAGTCAGGGCTGAATTTTCTAAGGTAGTATGGCCAACCAGAAAAGAAGCAATTGGCGCGACAATCGCTGTTATTATCTTTTCTTTGGTTGTGTCCCTTTATCTTGGTGCATTAGATTATTTATTTTCTAAAGGTTTGTCGTATTTACTTACAAAATTCAAGTAAGGAGAGGTTATGGCAAAACAGCAACCGCAACAAAGAGGATGGTATGTTATCCACACTTATTCAGGCTACGAAGATCGAGTTGCCGAAAATTTAAAACAACGTATAGAATCTTTAGGAATGGAAGACAGGATCTTTCAAGTTATTGTCCCTAAGGAAAAGCAAATTACTATCAAAAATGGCAGGCGCAGGGTAATTGAGAAAAGAATTTTTCCCGGTTACGTTCTGGTGGAAATGGTAGTTACTGATGACTCTTGGTATGTGGTCAGAAATACCCCGCAGGTTACCGGTTTTATCGGTGCCGGCACCATGCCGGTTCCCGTTGCCGCCGATGAGATAAAACACATTCAGAAGCGAATGGGTATTGAGGAACCAAAATATAAAATTGATTTATCAATTGGCGAAGCTGTCACTATTAACGACGGACCATTTAAAGGATTCGACGGCCAAGTTAATGAAATTGATGAAGAAAAAGGTAAAATTAAAGTTTTGGTATCTATGTTTGGCAGGGAAACCCCCGTCGAATTGGATTCATTACAGGTTAAAAGAATATAAAAATTAAAAAGCACTAAATTCAAAATCCTAAATACTAAACAATTTCAAATGTTCATCCCGACAAAATCGGGACAAAAAATTTAGGATTTAGAAATTAGAAATTAGGATTTTTTCCTGAAAGGAAACAGTATGGCTAAAAAAATTAAGACCAAGATAAAATTACAAGTATCAGCGGGTAAGGCTACACCGGCACCTCCGGTTGGAACTGCTTTAGGTCCACATGGTTTAAATATTATGGAATTCGTTAATGCTTTTAACGAAAAGACTAGAGAAATGGGTGATACTATAATTCCGGTTGAAGTAACCGTATATGAAGATCGTTCGTTTACCTTTATTACCAAGGTACCTCCGGCATCCGAGCTTATAAGAAAAGCATTGGGTATTCCCAAGGGGTCTTCGATTCCTCACAAGGAAAAGGTGGGTAAGTTAACTAAAGATCAGTTGAGACAAATTGCCGAGCAAAAAATGCCGGATTTAAACACCGACGACGTTCTAGAAGCAATGAAAGTAATAGCCGGAACCGCCGAGTCCATGGGAGTGGATATTGAAAAATAATTATGAATTAAGAATTTTAAAGTATGAATTAATTAAAGAATTACTTAATTAAAAATTGATTCAAAATTCATAATTGGAAATTCGAAATTATTTAATAACTACGTGGGAGGTTCGAAGTCCTTCGGACCGTTATCACCACGAAAGGAGTAAAATGGCAAAAGAACAAGCCAAGAAACAAGAAACCCTGGCCGGGCAGGCAATAAGCAATAAACAAAGAGCAGAAAAGGGTAAAGAACAAGAGGTAAAAGAGGAAGTTAAAAAAGCCTCGAAGGTTGAGGAAGTTAGTAAGAAAGAAGCTGATAAGGCTGAAACTAAAAAAGCTAAAACCGAAGATAAACCCAAGAAAGCGACTAAAAATAAGCTTAAAAAAAGCGAAAAGAAGCACTCAAGAAGATACAGGGAAGTATTTGGTCTGATCGAAAAAGACAAAGAATATAAAATTGACGAAGCTATTGAACTTGCAAAAAAAGTTTCTATTTCGAAATTTGACGGATCTCTAGAAATTCATATCAGATTAGGGGTGGATTTAAAATCTCCGGAACAAATGGTTAGGGGAGCAACCGTTTTACCTAATGGAACCGGTAAAACCCAAAAAGTTGTAGTCATTGCAAATCCGGACAAAGAAAAAGAAGCTAAAGAGGCGGGCGCAGATTTTGTTGGTTCGCAAGATATCGTTGAAAAAATTTCTAAAGGATGGACAGATTTTGACGTTTTAATTGCTACGCCGGACATGATGGGCGCATTGGGTAAACTTGGAAAAATTCTTGGGCCAAAAGGCTTAATGCCTAATCCCAAAACCGGAACCGTAACTATGAATATTGGTTCTACCGTAAAAGCAGCTAAAACGGGCAGAGTAGAATTTAGGATGGACAAAACAGGTATTATTCATCAAGGAGTCGGCAAATTATCTTTTGACAGTGAAAAGCTTATTGAGAATATAAAGTCTTATTTTGACGCCATCTTAAAGGCCAAGCCGACAACCTCGAAAGGACAATTTGTTAAATCCGTTTCCTTGTCACCAACAATGGGCCCCGGAATTAAGGTAGATCCAAACAGTCTGAAGTAAATTATAAATATATCTCGATATAATTTTAAAAACCCCATCCTTTCTTTGTCTCGGCGGCGGGAAGTAAAGGTGGGGTTTTTAATGTCAAATATCAAATTACAGATGTCAAACCTGTCTCGCTTTGCTTACCTGTCTAGGCGCCAAGACTGGCCAAGGTGGATAAAGCAATAAAAATCCTAGTATCTAAATACTAAACAAATTATAAATATCAAATGATCTAAACTTTTTTAATTTTGAATTGCAATTTTGACTTTTAATTTTTGAACTTTGAATTTATTTGATGCTTGGTCCGCCTTGGCTTGAAGCCAGTCGAGACAGGTGCTTAGAATTTAGATTCTTAGCATTAAGATTTTCTTTGACATTTGTAATTGGACATTTGACATTGCAAAGCCTCGTTTCCCGAGGCTTTATTTTTTACCCTTAAAAACCACCAGCTT
>Ga0100387_10001940_pt1 | contig 17709 bp, 16 predicted proteins | sample CryGeymeta201511_FD_81547 | JGI IMG/M metagenome (GOLD analysis project Ga0100387, IMG submission 81547) | Groundwater microbial communities from Crystal Geyser aquifers in Utah, USA - Crystal Geyser metaG 2015-11 | ecosystem: Environmental > Aquatic > Deep subsurface > Groundwater | place... | reverse complement strand
TTTTTGGGAACGTTCGCTCACTTTATTATTCTTCCTCTTTTATTTATCTTTGAACCGCTTAGCTGACATAAGTATTCAATAATAGTTTAGGAATTAATGTGCAACATAAGAATGGAAAGTTAATGTCTCTTTTACCTATCACTTTGTACGGCGATAAAATATTAAGAAAAAAAGCTCAAAAAGTTAAAGAAGTTGATATCAAGACGATTGAGTTAATTAAAAATATGTTTGAAACAATGCGCAACGCCAGCGGAATAGGACTTGCGGCTAATCAAATAGGAATAGACAAACAGATTTTTGTAATTGACATTTCGCAGGTTGAAGGTTACGAAAAAACGAAACCGATGGTTTTTATCAATCCGGAAATTGTCGAATATTCAAAAGAGAAAGATTTTTTTGAAGAAGGTTGTTTAAGTATTCCCGATGTTCGAGCAGATGTTCTTCGTCCCCAACAAATAAAAATAAAATATTGTGATACCGACCTTAACGAGCATATCATCGAAGCCGATGACCTCCTTGCTCGTGTTGCGCAGCATGAATACGATCACCTTCTTGGAATTCTGTTTACAGATTATGTGGAAGAAACGGAGAAGGGAAATTTGAAAAACAACCTGCATGCTATCCGTAAACGGAGTGTTGAGTTTACTTATCCGGTTTCAGAGAATATAGATTATCTTCTTCGTCTTTGAGACTGCTGTGAATATTATTTTTATGGGAACCCCGGATTTTGCAGTGCCTTCTTTAAAAAAACTTTTTGAAAACAACCACAAAATAGCAGCAGTTGTTACAGCGCCTGATAAAGCGAGAGGTCGCGGCAAAAAAGTTTCGGTTACGCCGGTTAAAGAATTTGCGCTTAAAAATAATATTACCATTCTTCAGCCGGAAAAGTTGAAAGATAAAAAATTTATTGAAGCGTTGAAAAATTTTCCCGCCGATCTATTTGTAATTGTTGCTTTTCGAATTCTGCCGGAGGAAGTTTTTTCATTACCAAGATTTGGCTCCTTTAATCTTCATGCGTCGTTGCTGCCAAAGTACAGAGGCGCAGCTCCCATTCAATGGGCAATCATTAAAGGTGAAACAGGAACAGGTGTAACTACTTTTAAACTTGCCGGCAAAGTTGATACAGGTAATGTTTACATTCAACAAAAAATTAATATAACTCCGGAAGATGATTTTGGTTCGCTGCATGATAAATTGAGTTTGCTTGGCGCTGATGTTGTTTTGCAAACTGTCGAGCTTATTGAATCAGAAAGTTATAAACTTCTTCCTCAGGATGATTCCCTTGCAACACCTGCTCCAAAAATTAATAAAGAAACCGGGCGCATAAATTGGCAGACGCCTGCAGTTGAAATATTAAACCTTGTCAGAGGGTTATCTCCTTCGCCGGCAGCTTTTTTTATTTTTGATGAAAAACCATTTAAAATTTATAAAGCCTCGGTTAATAAAAATGTAAATCTAAAACCCGGTGAAATAAAACAAAACAAAGACGAACTAATTATTGGCTGCGGTGAAGATGCGTTAAGTATTTTAGAGATTCAACAGGAAGGGCGGAAGCGAATGGATACAGCTTCATTCTTGCGCGGTTTCAATTTCAATAAAAATTAATTATCATTAACCAGAAAGATTTGATTATGGGCTTTTCCACCAATGCAATACACGCCGGGCAAAAACCTGATCCTACTACAGGCGCGGTTATAACTCCGGTTTATCTAACCTCCACATATGCGCAGGAAGAACTCGGGAAAAATAAAGGTTTTGAATATGGACGCAAGCACAACCTTACACGTCAATCGCTCGAAGCTAATATTGCCGCGCTTGAAAAAGGCAAATATGGAGTAGCGTTTAGTTCAGGGCTCGCTGCAATACATGCGCTGATGGGGCTTGTGCGCGCAGGCGATCACATAATTGTTTCCGATAATGTTTACGGCGGAACTTATAGATTATTTCAATTGATCATGAAAGATTTCGGGCTCGATTTTTCGTGGGTAGATACAAGCGATATTAAAAACATAGAAAATGCTGTAAGAGATAATACTAAAATGGTATTTCTCGAAACGCCTTCAAACCCGATGTTAATTTTAACCGATCTTGAGGCAGCTTCCCGAATTTGTAAAAGTCATAATTTGATTAGCGTGTGCGACAATACTTTTATGAGCCCTTATTTTCAAAATCCATTAACGCTTGGTATTGATATTGTCGTTCATAGCGAAACCAAATATATTAACGGGCACAGCGATGTAATCGGCGGAATATTATTAACCGACAGCAGTGATATTCATCAGCGTCTTCGGTATATTCAAAATGCAATTGGAGCAGTTCCTTCACCGTTTGATTGCTGGCTTGTGCTTCGATCAACTAAAACACTCGCCGTAAGAATGGAGCGACACAACAGTAATGCCGTTGCCTTCGCTAAGTTTTTGAATGAATCCGGAATAGCGCGAAAAATTTATTATCCGGGACTCACTTCACATCCTCAGCATGAACTTGCTAAAAAACAAATGCGCGGATTTGGAGGAATGATTTCCGCCGATCTCGGTGAAGCTGAACTAGCAAAAAATTTATTCAAAAATGTTAAAGTTTTTACGCTCGGCGAGAGTCTTGGCGGAGTTGAAAGTTTAATCAGCCATCCTGCAACTATGACTCACGCATCCGTTCCGAAAGCAGATCGAGAGAGAATGGGAATAACGGACGGTCTGGTGCGCTTCTCTGTGGGCATTGAAGATATTGAGGATCTTATTGCCGACGTTGAAAACTCGATTAAATAAAAATTGAAATGGAAAACTAATGAACAAAAATCACCTACTTTTAATTATACTAATTTTATTTTCGTTTCCACTTTTTTCTCAGGAGGAAACTGATTCAGTTGAAGTATACCTGATTGATTCATTTGTTACACCCGAAAAGCCTAACAAATTTATACTTTCGTTTTTTACAAGCGTGCCAACAAAATCGCGTCTAATCATCGACGGTAAATACGAATATAAAATTGCAGAAGAGATGTCCGGAGAACATAAATTTCAATTAGATATTTCCGAATTACAATTCGAAAAAGAAATCGTACCATACATTATTTATGTTGTAGATTCGTCCGGTAATAACTCAACAAGCGAACGATATGAATTTAATCTGCCTTATGAAAGAACCGTTGAAAGTGAATCTAATTTTTTAATGCTTTGCCTATTCGGAGGCGCAGTATTTGCTTTGCCTTCTCCCGTTTATGTAAAAGCAAAAACAGAAAGTTATTTTAGTTTAACAAAAGAAATTCCTATTGTTACCCTAAGAGGTAAAGGAATAAAATATCCAATGGGTTATTTTTCGGCAGAGTACTCCTACGTTTTCAATGCGCCGGTTAATAACTTTTTACGTCTCGGTTACAAGCATATTATTGATTTTCCAAGCTTGGAATATATCGCCCCCGGTATTAATGGTTTTACAAATTTTAAAGGCTTTAACGGGATCAGCCCGGAATTATCTGTTGGATTGATGAAAATCTATAATACATTCACTATTTATACCCGCTACCGATTTAACGTAAAACCCGGTGAGAAGGGAAGTGAGTTCCATGAATTATCAATAGGTTTATATACAAACTTTTTTTCGGTGTATTTATAAAATGATTATTAAAAAATTTTCAGAACAACTTCTCCCCGCAGCAGCAAAACTTTGCAGGCTGTATATGGAGTTTGATATAATGCCGGATTTTTTGCTAAGAGAAAAAACATTCGGCGATAAAGACTATGATCCATCTTTAACGTTAGTTGCTTACAATGCTAACAATGAATCACCCGTCGGTTTTATCCAAGCTGTAATTAAACAACGAGAAGAAGAAAAACTCGGATACATAAAACTTTTATGTGTGGATGCCACTTTTAGAAGGAAAGGAATCGGCTCATTTTTACACAAAAAAGTTTTAGAAAAGTTGAAATCATCCGGCGTGAAAATAATTAGAGTTTATGAATCTTTCCCGAATTATTTTATGCCTGGTATTGATAAAAATTACACCGCCGCACTTTCATTTTTTGAGAATGCCGGCTATAAAAAATTTAGTGAAACCGCAAACCTTTCTGCGGATTTATCTGTTCAATATTTTGATACACAAAACGAAGAGGCAGCCTTAAAAACTAAAGGCATTTCATTTAGACGCGCAGCAGAAAATGATAAAGAAGATATTGCTCAGTTTATCCATAAAAATTTTCGTGCATGGCTCGAAGAGGTGTTCGAGACGCTGAAGAATAATCCCGTCACACTATTCATCGCAGAAAAAAATGAAAAGATAATTGCTTTCTGCGCACATGAAGGAAATAATAAAGGTACAGGCTGGTTTGGTCCAATGGGTACTAAAGAAGATTTTAGAGGCTTAGGGTTAGGCGCAGTGTTATTAAAAAAATCTCTTCTCGATTTGAAAAATATGGGATATCAGAAAGCAATTATTCCTTGGGTAGGTCCTGTTCAATTTTATATGCAAAATTGTAATTGTAAAGTTGAGCGGACTTTTTTTCGCCATGAAAAAAAATTGGAATGATTTGACCGTTTCTGTTGTTTAGCATTAAACTACAATTGCGGTAAAGAAAAATATGTTCAAAAATTTAGTAATCTTTTTAATCTTGGTTGAAACAGCATTTGCTCAGACCGGTACAATCGAAGGCAAAGTTACCGATGGAAATGAACTAATTCCTTCGGTTAATATTATTTTGATGGAAACAGGGCTTGGAACAGTTTCAGATTTTAACGGCAAATATGTTCTGAAAAATATTCCTCCGGGAGATTATGAAATCAAATTCAGCTCAGTCGGCTATGAAACTAAATTTTTTAACGTAAAAGTTTTAGTTAGTAAAACCATCGAACTTGATGTTGAACTTCCGATAAGAATTATTGAAGTTAAAGATGTTGTGGTTACCGGATTTCTTCAACAAGATCAGAAAGACACACGCACAAGCCTAATTGATCTCAGTCCCCGCAGCGCAAAAATTTTACCGGGAGCAACCGAGGATGTTTTGCGAACTCTACAATCACTCCCGGGCGTTCTAGCTCCAAACGATTTTTCTTCACAATTAATTGTTCGCGGCAGCGGACCGGATCAAAATTTAATTATTATGGATGATATCGAGATATTCAATCCATACAGACTTTACGGCGTTATCAGCATGTTTAACCCCGATGCTGTTTCAAGTGTTAACCTCATTACCGGAGGCTTTCCTTCAAAATACGGCGACAGACTTTCAGCAGTGCTTGATGTAACAAACCGTGAAGGCAGCCGCAGCAAAGCATTTTCCGGAAGCGTTAACGTTTCTATAGTTGATGCTAACATTGTGCTTGAAGGGAAGAATCCGTTCAATCTTACCGGCAGCTGGATGTTTAATTCAAGACGCACTTATTATGATTTAATAGTTGAGCCGTTTGTAAAAAACGCCGGGCTTGTTGAAGACAACGTCAGCTTTCCAAATTTTTACGACCTTCAAGGCAAAATAGCAATCGGTCCTTACAAAGGACATAAATTTTTATTGAACGGAATTTACTCCCGCGACGGCGTTGATGTTGTAAGCGCCGAAAACAGAAAAACAGCCGACAGCATTGGAGTTAGCAATGTTACTAAAAATGATATTCTCGGCTTTGCGTGGCACTATGCTCCTTCAACAAAACTTCTTAATAAACTTGTTCTCTCCTGGTACAGTAACAGTGGCGACACCGATTTTGATTCACAAATATTGGACCCTTCTTTAAACCGCGATGAATTTAAAGAAGTAGTTTCTGATACTCTCTCACCTTATTTACTGCGTTTCAAATTCAAAGCCGATTTTGAATTTAGAAAATATGCAATTGACGATAAGTTTACATACCTGTGGGGAGATAATATTTTTGAAGCCGGTGCCGGAGTTGACTTTATGCGCACAATAATAAATTTTAATTTCGAACTCGATCCGGAACTGGCGGCATTCTTTTCAACCAATCCGCAGTTTAATGCCGTATTAAGCGATCTTAAGGACATTAAAGATTATAACCGATATCGTTTTTATGCGCAGAATAATTTTAAAATAAATAAGCGTCTCTACTTTCATCCCGGATTAAGAGTAGATTATTACGATATACTTGATAAAATTTATTTAGCGCCGCGTATTTCTCTTTCTTATGCTTTGAATGATTTAACAACTATACGCTCTGTTTTTGGAGTATACTATCAATCTCCCGGCTACGAAAAACTTCGCGATCAAAATGTGCTTTTCGATTTAAGCCCGGTATTTACTCAATCTCTTGAAGCAGAAAAAGCTGTGCATTATGTTCTCGCTATTGAGCGGTGGCTTACGGATGAATGGAATGTGAAAGTAGAAACGTATTATAAAAACTTCAGCGACTTGATAGTTCAGCAGAAGGTTAGCGGAAGCAAGTATTTTACAGAAGCCATACCGGGAAAAGATGTACGTTATATTTCTGGTTGGACAAGACCGGTTATCAATAAAGGAGATTCATTAACTCAAATCCCAATTAATAATTCTTCCGGCGCTGCTTACGGTGCAGAGTTATTTCTTGCGAAGAAAAATCTTTCCTCTGACAGCAGATTTTCTGGCTGGATTTCTTATGCCTTTGCTTTTGCAAACAGAGATGATAATAAAGAACTTCCATTTAGATTCGATCAGCGGCATACTTTGAATGTTGTGTTAAATTACAAAGTCAACAACTGGTTAAACATCGGCGCACGCTGGCAGTATGGTTCCGGCTTTCCTATGAGCGAACCTGTAGGAATTAAACCGCGCATTATTTTGAAAGATTATAACCTTGATGGCAAACCGGAAACACCGGTAATTGCAACGCGTAAAGCGTCATCAAACCCGAATGCTGAGGAAGAAGTTTTGTACGATATTGATTTTGGTACAAACAAATTCAACGTCCGTAAACCAGCATATCACAGATTAGATTTGAGATTTACTGCCACAACGGGTTTTTGGAATCTTGATTGGACATTTTATCTTGACGTGATCAATGTTTATAACAGAGCAAATGTCATCGGTTATGATTATTTTGTGACACCGGATTTAATGCTGGGAAGAAAACCAAATAATATGTTCCCGATAATTCCCACTTTCGGTTTCAGTGTAAATTTTTAACTTAGTACTGATGATTAAAAAAAATAAATCCTATATTGAACTCGGAGAGCGGGGAAATTATTGTTTGAAAAATAAACTTAATGACCTTACCGGAAAGGAGTGGATTAAGTTTTCTAAATCCTGGTTTATTCATCGTCCTCCCCGCAGAAAAGATGAGGAGATACTTCATCCGGCAAAATATCCTGAAACCCTTGTGGAGGAATTTATTTCCTTTTTTACAAAAGAAGGAGAGTGGGTTTTCGATCCATTCCTCGGTACAGGCAGCACTTTAATAGCCGCCGGCAACTTAAAACGGAACGCTGCGGGGATCGAAATAACTAAACATTATCATAAAACTTCAATTAATCGAATTGCAAAACAAAAATATTCTAACAAAATTGAAGCTCTTAAAGGTTCTTCCGACGACTTACAAAAAGTTTTAATGAAAAACAATCTCTCTGATATCAAGTTTGACTATACAATAACTTCTCCGCCATACTGGAATCAACTTGAAAGAAATTCTATGCGGCAAAAACTCCGGAGTGATAAAGGGCTTGCTACAAAATATTCTGAAATAAAAGACGACATCGGCAACATAAAAAATTATGATGAGTTTATTGAACGGCAGGCAAAAATATTTGACAATGTTTTTGATATAACTAAAACCGGCGGTTATCTAACCATCATTACAAATAATGTGTACCATAAAAGCCGCCTATATCCGCTTGCTTTTGATACAGCTGTGTCGCTTACTAAGCGGGGTGCAAAAAGCTGGATTTTAAAAGATGAAAAAATGTGGCTGCAGAATGATAAACCGCTGATTGCGCTTGGGGTAAACAATGCCTGGGTCTCTAATCGTCATCATCAATACTGTTTAATATTTAGAAAAGAAGCTGACTAACTAATGCAATTAAGCGACGATATATATAGCGTCAGTGATTTGACTAAAGAAATAAAATTACTACTCGAAGAGGGTTTTAGCGATCTTCATGTTCACGGCGAGCTTTCAAACTTTAAAGCGCACGTTTCCGGGCATTGGTATTTTAGTCTGAAAGACTCCGGTGCGACCATCAATTGTACAATGTGGAGAGGCATTAATAATTATGTTTTTTTTACTCCACAGGACGGAATGAAGGTTGTCATCACCGGAAGAATAACAGTTTACCCTCCGCGTGGAAATTATCAATTGGATGTCCGCTCAATGAAACCGGCTGGCGTAGGTGAACTTCAGGCTGCGTTTGAAGCCTTGAAAGAAAAACTTCTTAAAGAAGGATTGTTTGATGAAGATAAGAAAAACCCAATTCCTCAAATGCCGTCGAAGATTGGAATTGTAACTGCCGTTGACGGAGCTGCTTTTAAAGATATGATAAGCGTTGCAAAAAGAAGATTTCCTATTGTTGAAATTATTATTGCACCGTCACGTGTTCAAGGCGCCGGCGCTGCTGAAAGTGTTGTGGCTGCAATCAATAGTTTAAATGAAGAAAAGGATATCGATGTTATTATTGTTGGTCGCGGAGGCGGTTCTATAGAAGACTTGTGGTGTTTTAACGAAGAGATTGTTGCACGCGCTATATTTGCTTCTCGAATCCCTGTAATTACAGGCATCGGGCATGAAGTTGATTTTACAATTGCAGATTTTGTATCCGATTTACGAGCGCCAACGCCATCCGCTGCAATGGAATTATGTACGCCCGACCAACGTGAGATTTTTGGTATTATTAATGATTTTTTCTATAATGCCTCTGAAAATATTTCAGATTTGTTAAATGCTGCTCAAGTTAGAATTAAAAATGCACTTGGCTCTTACGGATTTAGAATGCCGATTGATTTAATCAGGCAGCGCTCTCAGCAAATTGATTCATCGATATTTAAAATTTTTCAAATAGTTGACAGAAAAATATTGATTGACAATAATAAAATTGCTCTCCTGTCCGGAGTTATCCAGTCACATGATTTACAAGGAACTTTAAAAAAAGGTTTTGTACTGGTTAAGCAGGATGGGCATTTTATAAAAAGATTAAAAAATTTCGACATAGAAAAATCAAAAACGCTAAAGTTCTTTGACGGAGAAGTAGAGTTGAGGAAAAATTGATTTTAATTAATGAGTCTGGTCTAAAAAGGTCATCCCTGTTACTGTCCGGCAACTAATGACCACTAATGTTTTGTCATTGCGAATGAGTCCTCGAATGAAGCAATCCCAAAGTAGAATTTTGAGATTGCTTCGCTCCCAAAGCGTCGCTACTAATGACATTCTATCCCGCTTGCGGGATCACTGCGAGAGACGAAGCAGACTTACTTTTAGAACTGAGATTGCTTCACTTCCCGCATGCGGGATTCGCAATGACGATAAAGTCATTCTTTTGATAAATAAAGGCAGTGCCTTTTTTGGTAACTCACAATGACGAATAAAAAAAATCTTTTTATACTTTACTAATAAGTTGAATGAGGCATCAAAATTTTATTTCGAGTCATGTTAAAATATATTTCACTTATATGAACCATTCCTTAAATTAGAATACTTAAAAATAGAATTTACACATGAGCAAAAAAAAAGAAAAAAATACTTTTGAAGAAAACCTTCAACGTCTTGAGGAAATTGCTGCTCTTCTTGAAGGTGAAGAAGTCAGTCTTGAAGATTCGATCAATCTTTTTGAGGAAGGTATAAATCTTTCTAAAGGCTGTATTGATGAACTTAAAAATGCAGAATTGAAAATAACCGAATTAAAGAAAAAGCTAAATGAAATGCCCTCGCAAGAGGACGATATTTTTGAAGAATAACTTAGCGGAGTAATGATATAATGGATGAAGGTCAGGAAAAATATACGATACTGTCAAAAGTAAACTACCCGGCAGATATAAGACAATTAGATGTCGCCCACTTAAAAATTTTATGCGCTGATTTAAGACAGTACCTTATAGATACTATTTCCGAAACTGGAGGTCACTTTGGCGGTGGATTAGGCACGGTTGAATTAACAGTAGCGCTTCACAAAGTTTTTAACACTCCGAATGATTTAATCGTTTGGGATACAGGGCATCAAGCATATCCTCATAAAATTTTAACTGGCAGAAAAGAAGCTTTAAAAAGAATTAGAAAATTAAACGGCATAAGCGGTTTTCTAAAACGTTCCGAGAGTGAATATGACGCTTTTGGCGCAGGTCATGCTTCAACATCTATTTCAGCAGCTCTTGGCATGGCTGTCGGCAGCAAAATTAACAAAAATAACCGGAAGGTAGTTGCAGTTATCGGCGATGGCGCGATGACCGGAGGTATGGCGTATGAAGCGATGAATAACACAGGCGTTTATAAATCGGATCTCATAGTAGTTTTGAACGACAATCATATGTCCATCGCTTCAAATGTATGGCAGATTTCCAACTACTTTACAGAGATGATTTCACATCCCGACTATAATAAATTCAAAGGACAAATATGGGATCTGACCGGAAAGCTTGATCTGTTCGGGGATAGACTACGTAAAATTGCATCACGTATCGAAGGCGGAATCAAAGCAGTAATTACGCCGGGGATGCTTTTCGAAGCGCTCGGATTTAGATATTTCGGTCCCGTCAACGGTCATAACGTCCATCAGTTAGTAAAACTCTTGGAGCAGATTAAAGTGCTTAAAGGACCCATTCTTGTTCATACCATTACACAAAAAGGAAAAGGTTATAAACCGGCAGAGTGTCATATTCAAAGGCTACATGCTTCTACTCCGTTTGATAAAGTAACCGGACTGGCGATAAATAAAGGTGGTTCAGCTCCATCTTATACATCAATTTTTGGAGATGCGCTTGTTCAAATTGTAAAAGAGAATCCAAAAGTTGTAGGCATTACTGGCGCTATGCCCGACGGCACAGGTTTGGACAAGTTGCAAAAAGCTTTTCCTGAAAATTATTTTGATGTCGGTATTGCAGAAGAACATGCCGTTACATTCGCTGCTGGTTTGGCAACACAGGGAATAACGCCTGTGGTAGCTGTCTATTCTACCTTCCTTCAGCGGGCTTTTGACCAGATTATGCACGATGTTGCGCTTCAAAAACTTCACGTAGTTTTTGTTCTTGACAGAGCAGGTCTTGTTGGCGCCGATGGACCCACGCATCACGGTGCGTTTGATTTAACGTATCTGCGTATGATCCCTGGAATGATTGTTATGGCTCCTAAAGATGAAGCCGAGCTAAGAAATATGCTTTACACAGCCGTGAAAATAAAGAAGCCCATTGCGCTCCGATATCCAAGAGGCAACTCACTCGGCGTAGAATTGAGTGAGAATTTTACACAGCTTGAAATCGGAAAGAGTGAAGAACTCCGCACCGGCAGTGATGTAGCTTTATTGGCTTTGGGTTCAATGGTTGACTACTCATTAAAAGCTGCAACTCAACTTGAAGAAGAAGGCATTCACTGTACGGTAATTAATATGCGTTTCGCCAAACCTATCGATACAAGTAAACTTGATGAAATAGCAGCACATTTCAGCAAAATAGTTACACTCGAAGAGAATTCTTTAGCCGGCGGTTTCGGCTCGGCTGTTGTGGAATATTTTTCGGACATGAATTATAAAAATGATATTTTGCGTGTAGGGCTGCCCGATAAATTTATAGACCACGGTACACAAGCAGAACTCCATAAACTATTGGGAATAGACCCCGATGGTATTTGTGAACGGGTTAAATATTTTTTTGAAAATAAAACAATTGACCATGGAGTTACCGCATGATGGAACAGACGAAGATTGCGATTATTGGCTTAGGCGGTATTGCGCAATTAGTTCATCTTCCCAACATAGCTAACCTTAGTAATGCTGTAGTTTCAGCAGTTGCAGAAATCAATAAAAGCAGGCTGAATACTATTACCGAAAAATTTAATATCGAAGAGAAATATTCTGATTACAATGAGCTTCTTGAGACAAGCGATGCAGACGCAGTAATTATTGCAACGCCTACAAATACGCATAAGGAAATTGCTATTGCTTCTTTAAAAGCAAATAAAGATATCTTAGTTGAAAAACCTCTTGCTCGTTCGTATGAAGAAGCGAAGGAAATTGTTGATGCAGCCCAAAAGTATAATAGAAAATTAATGGTTGGGATGAATCTTCGCTTTAGACCGGATGCAATGATCTTACGAAGTTTACTGAATTCTGGAGAGATTGGGGAGCCATATTATTTAAAAGCCGGCTGGATCAGAAGACAAAGCAGCACAGGTAAATGGTTCACTCAAAAAGAAGAATCCGGCGGGGGAGTAATAATTGATCTTGGGATTCACTTACTTGATCTTTCAATGTGGCTGCTTGATTATCAACCGGTCGAATCTGTTTCAACTCAAAATTATTTTATGCAAACTAAAAATGTAGAAGATACAAGCATCAGTTTTATAAAACTAAAATCAAATTCTCTATTAACTATCGAGTCAAGCTGGTCGCTACCGCTCGAAGAAGATACATTTTATCTCAACGTGCATGGCACTAAAGGTTATGCATCTCTCAATCCGTTTCGTATTTATAAAAAGATAGAAGACCAAATTATCGATTTAATCCCTTCACAAAGCGAAAGCGCTATTACGATATTTCGTAAATCATACATTAATGAATTAAAGAGCTTTATTGGCGCTGTAAAAAATTTGAATCCGGTTTTTTCATCCGGGGATGAGGCTCTTGCCAGAATGAAAATATTAGAAGCAATGTATGAATCATCTAATCTAAAAAATGAAATAAAATTATAACATGAGCGCTAAAATATTACTGGTTGATGACGAAAAAGATATTGTAGAATTTCTTAAATACAATCTTGAGTTGGAAGGATTTGATGTAATAACCGCATACGATGGAATTCAAGCTCTCGATAAACTTCAGGAAAATCCGTCATTAATAATTCTCGATATAATGATGCCCAGGCTTGATGGGTATGATACGGTTAAAAAAATAAAATCAATAGAAAAATTCAGCAGCATCCCGATAATATTTTTAACTGCAAAATCGGGAGAAGCAGATGAAATTATTGGTTTAGAATTAGGTGCTAACGACTATATTCAAAAACCAATATCGCCCAAAAAACTGATAGCGCGGGTTAAATCCAACTTAAGAAAAAAAGATATTTCTACAGAAGAAAAAACATTACCGATGCAGTTAAAAATCGGACCGCTTTTTATTAATCGCGAAACTTATACAATTAAGATTAATGGAGAAACAAAAGTATTCCCGCGGAAAGAATTTGAACTACTATATTTTCTCGCAAATCATCCCGGGCATGTTTTTAGCCGCGAGGCTTTATTAAAAAATATTTGGGGAGCGGACGTTTACGTTGTCGACAGAACTGTTGACGTTCATATAAGAAAAGTCCGGGAAAAACTTGACGAACATGCCGACCTAATAGAAACTGTAAAAGGGATAGGTTATAAGTTTAAAAGCCTTGAGTAATCTAAAAGAAAATTTTAAATCTTCGTTTACTTATTTAAGCGAGTTTGCACTCCTTAATATTGTCGCTGCAGCAGTTGTTATAATTATTGAAGATAATATTAGAAGCGCCTTAAACATCATCACTTTATTTTTCATCGCAAGTATCTTCATCTTACAACTCATCGGAAAAAAAAGGAACAATGAACTAAAAGAAATAAGCACTACAATTTCCAACATTCACAATAATGTTTTTAAATCGACTGATGAAATAATCTTAAATAAAGATCTTCTGCAGCTTGAACATGAAATTAAAATTATGTTTGAAAAGACAAAAACGGATATCGATTATCTTAAAAAACTCGAACGTGTTAGAACCGAGTTTGTTGCAAATGTTTCTCACGAACTGCGAACGCCTATGTTCGCAATTCAAGGATATATCGAAACACTGCTAAACGGCGCAATTGACGATAAAAAAGTTAACCGCTATTTCCTCGGAAAAGCTAATCAACACACGCTTAATTTAAGTAATCTGCTTAATGATTTAATTGATATTTCGATGATAGAATCGGGCGAATTGCGAATGAGTTTTAGATATTTTAAAGTAAATGATTTTCTCCAACAAATTGTGAACGACTTTAAAATTCTTGGTGAAGAAAAAAATATCCAACTCGAATTCCATCCGGCAAAAGAATCACTTCAAGTATTTGGTGATAAAACAAAACTACGGCAGGTTATGGTAAATTTGATAACAAATGCAATTAAGTATACCGAAGAGGGGAAAGTGGATATTTACGTTAAAGAAGAAGGGAAGTTTGCAAGATTAATTGTCAAAGATACGGGTATCGGAATTTCTTCTGAGGAAAGCGATCGAATTTTCGAACGGTTTTATCGTGTTGATAAAGCGCGTTCTCGTGCGATCGGCGGAACTGGCTTGGGACTTGCCATCGTAAAACATATAATTGACGCGCATAATTCTAAAGTTGAAGTTTCAAGTACTCCCGGAATTGGAAGCGAATTCTCATTTTTGCTTAAAAAATAATCAGAGGGGAGTAAATTATTTTACTAAAGTTTGACTTGTCACTCTAATTTTCATAATTTTGTTCTCTAATTTCAGAAAGGTTGAGGTAAAAGATGTTCGCGGTTGTCGATATTTTGGGACAACAGTTTAAGGTTACTGAAAATACTAAATACTTCGTTCCCAAATTAAAAGAAGATGTAGATTCCAACGTAACTTTTGACCATGTTATTCTATATGAAAACGGTAAAGATGTTAAAATTGGAACCCCTGTTGTTGATGGTATTAAAGTAACCGCAAAGGTTTTAGAACATACCAAGGACGATAAGGTCATTGTTTTTAAGAAAAAAAGAAGAATAGGTTACAAGAAAAGAAATGGTCATCGCCAGCAGTTAACCCGTATTGAAGTAACAAAGATTGGATAATTAAAGGAGACTGAATAATGGCTCATAAGAAAGGTCAAGGTTCAACCAGGAATGGTCGTGATAGTAACGCGCAAAGACTTGGCGTTAAAAAATTTGGCGGCGAAAATGTGCTTGCCGGTAATATCCTTGTAAGACAAAGAGGTACTAAGTTTCATCCCGGCACTAATGTTGGCATTGGCGGAGATGACACTCTTTTCGCTCTTATAAGCGGCAAAGTGAAATTTGAAACCAAAAGAGACGACAGAAAATACGTTAACGTATACCCTGGAGAATAATAAGTTTTTACTTAAGGCAAGCCCTCCTCACGAGGGCTTTTTTCTTTTTAACTATTTCATACTAATAAAAAGAATTACGACTTAAAGGTTAAAGGTATCATAAAAGTTAATAGTTAATAAATAGGGAAATTATTTTTGATATTATGTTCAAAGAATATATTTTAGCAGTAATGTTTTATCAGTTCATCAAAATAAATTGCAGCTTACAGATGATGCACTAATTAACCACAACGAATTTCATTTCATTGAAATCCATTTACACAGAAAAATTATAGGAGATTTTTAATGAGTTGGTTCACTGAATTCACAAATTCATCACTCGGGAAAAAGTTTATTATGGCTCTTACCGGCGTGCTGCTGATCCTCTTCCTCATTGTTCATTTCATCGGCAATATGTTGCTCTACTTCGGACCCGCCGCTTTTCAAACATATGTTGAAACTTTGGAAACGGTAAAACCTGCGGTTAGAGTTATCGAAATTATTTTAGCTTTAATTTTTATTTTCCACATTTATAATGGAGTAAGATTATGGTGGCAAAATAGAAAAGCTAATCCGCAGAAATACGCAGTTAATGCTTCGAGCGAAAACTCTGATGTTTTTTCAAGAAGTATGGCAATAACGGGTACTGTTATTTTTGCTTTTCTTGTTTTTCATCTTTCAACCTTTTGGGCAAGTTTTAATTTTTTAACCCACCCTGATGTAGAGTATCCATTCTATAAAATTGTTTCGGATTGGTTTAGAGAGCCTTATTACTCTTTAATTTATATTGTCTGTATGGGATTTCTCGGTTTTCATTTGAACCACGCATTTCAAAGCGCTTTCCAAACTTTCGGATTAAATCACAAAAAATATACTCCGTTAATTAAAAAATTAGGAACAATTTATGCGCTAATTATGGCAATCGGTTTTGCATCAATTCCAATTTATTTTTTAATGGGAGGAAAATAATGATAAAGTTAAATTCAAACATTCCGGAAGGGAACATCGAGGAAAAATGGTCGAATTATAAATTCTCGATGAAACTCGTCAATCCTGCGAACAAAAGAAAATTTGACATCATAGTAGTTGGAACCGGATTAGCAGGCGCTTCTGCCGCTGCAACCTTAGGCGAATTGGGTTACAAAGTAAAAGCATTTACTTATCACGATTCACCAAGACGCGCTCATTCCATTGCCGCACAAGGTGGAATTAACGCAGCAAAAAATTATCAGAACGACGCCGACTCAGTTTACCGCTTATTTTATGATACAGTAAAAGGCGGCGACTTCCGCGCACGCGAAGCAAATGTTTACAGATTAGCCGAAGTCAGCAATAATATAATTGATCAATGCGTGGCTCAAGGTGTTCCTTTTGCAAGAGAATACGGCGGAACTCTGGCAAACCGTTCATTCGGCGGTGCGCAAGTTTCAAGAACATTTTATGCGCGCGGAGAAACCGGACAACAGCTATTGCTTGGCGCATACGGTTCACTGAATAGACAAATCCATCTTGGAAATGTTAAAATGTTCAATCGTAGAGAAATGCTTGACCTGGTTCTTGTTGATGGAAAAGCAAAAGGGATTGTTGTAAGAAATTTACTCACCGGTGAAATAGAAAGACACGCTGCGCAGGCAGTTGTTCTTGCAACCGGCGGTTATATGAATGTTTATTTTTTATCTACGAACGCGATGAACAGCAACGCTACTGCTTCGTGGCGGGCGCATAAACGCGGCGCAACATTTGCAAACCCTTGTTACACACAAATTCACCCAACATGCCTTCCGGTTCATGGAGAAGCTCAATCAAAATTAGTTTTGATGAGCGAGAGTTTGCGTAATGACGGAAGAATTTGGGTATCTAAAAAAGTTGAAGACAAGAGACCGCCAAATCAAATACCGGAAGATGAAAGAGATTATTATCTTGAAAGAAGATATCCTGCATTCGGTAATTTAGTCCCGAGGGACGTTGCTTCACGAAATGCAAAATATGTTTGCGATGAAGGTCGGGGCGTTGACGGTGGACGAGCAGTCTACCTTGATTTTGCTGAAGCCTTCAACAGAATTGGAAAAGAAGCTGTGAAAGACAGATACGGCAATTTATTCGATATGTATCAAAACATTACCGGCGTTGATCCGTACGAAGTGCCGATGCAAATTTATCCGGCTCCTCATTACTCAATGGGCGGTTTGTGGGTAGATTATAATTTGATGAGCAACGTTCCCGGTTTGTTTGTGCTTGGTGAAGCTAACTTCTCGGATCATGGTGCAAACAGACTCGGCGCAAGCGCATTGATGCAGGGTTTGGCTGACGGCTACTTTGTTATTCCTTACACTATCGGAAATTATTTAACAACAGAAAAACCTGAAAAAGCTAACCCTGATAGTTCAGAATTTAAAGAAGCAGAAAAAAATGTTGATGCAAGCGTAAAGAAATTACTTTCGATAAACGGAAAACAAACGGTTGATGCCATTCATAAAAAACTTGGGATGATACTGATAGATAAAGTCGGCATGTCAAGAGAAGCAAAAGGACTGAATGAGGCAA
>Ga0100387_10001929_pt1 | contig 17743 bp, 16 predicted proteins | sample CryGeymeta201511_FD_81547 | JGI IMG/M metagenome (GOLD analysis project Ga0100387, IMG submission 81547) | Groundwater microbial communities from Crystal Geyser aquifers in Utah, USA - Crystal Geyser metaG 2015-11 | ecosystem: Environmental > Aquatic > Deep subsurface > Groundwater | place... | reverse complement strand
TGCTGCTCAGCAGCAGTCTGTCGACGCGACTCCCTCACGCGGCTCGGCTGTTGACCGACCGCCTGGACTCGGTGACAGTGGTGCTGTTCGACGCGCTCAGTTTCGCGCCACAGTCCAGAGCGCCCAGCGTCGCCGAAGTCGGCAAGGCGCTGCTGCCGCTGGGGGTCGCCCTGGTCCCCTGCCGGAAGGGACAGGACTTGAGCCGATGCCTCATGGAGCGAACCCAGTGAGAGCGCTCTCCTCAAGGCTGCCGAGCGACGCGAACCGCCACCTGCTGCCGGCGTACGCCGCGTCGCTGGTGGCCTCGGTCTCAGTTGTCGCCAGCCTGACCATGTCGCTCGACCCGACTCCGTATAGCGTGTGTGTGTTCGCTTTTCTCCTGCTCGGGTACGCAGCGTCTGCAGCACCGGCACTGCTGCACGAATGGGCGGCGAAGGGTGTCCGCACTTTCGCGCTGGCGGTCACGCTGGTGCTCATTCCGGTCCTCTCTCTCTGGGTGTCGCCCGCGGCGGTCTTGCCGGACGAAGCACTCGACGTTCCCGATCTTCGCACGGCGATCCTGGCCGGCTGGCTGTTGGTCGGTCTCAGCTTCGTCGTCCGTTCCCCGCAGCAGGGGGTGACCAGAGGGCTGCCGTTGGCGTTCCTGGCGGTGCCCTCCCTCACCGTGTTCGGAGTGATCTCGACGATCAACCCGAACCCGGAGATCGTGGTTTCTTTCCTCCTCTTCCTTGCCGCCACGGTCTTTGTCGTGAGCTACGAGCAGTTGCTGGAACGGGGACTGCTGGTCGGCGCCAGTCGGGAACGCCTGACTCGGGTCGTTCACGACCAGGCGTTGGCGTGCGGTGTTCTGTTCGGCGTGGTGTTCGTGGTGGCGTGCGCCGGCACGGTGATCCTGGGCTACTCGGCGCCCTCTTCGGCCGTGAGCTCAGCCGTGGCGCGCATCCGCAACACCGGGCAGGCGTACTTCTACCAGGCGTACGGCTCTTGGTCCAGCCAGTTGCCGTGGTTCCGAGTAGGGGCAGGCCCGTCGCCCAACACCGACACGGTCCTGATGACCGTTCGCACCGACGAGCCCGGGTTGCTGCGCGGCAAGGCCTACGCCCAGTACACCGGCCGAGGGTGGGAGGACGGCGCCAGCGTGCTCGGGTCGGCTCGGCACGCTTGGCGCGCGGCCGATGGCTGGGTCTACGTCGGCGAAGCGCGACGCGACCAGCGTTTGGTCAGCCACAGCATCGAGACGACGGTCGACATGCCGAGTGTGCTTTTCTCGGGCGGCACCCCGCACCGAGTGCGTGGGTTGAGGTCCGCGGCCGTGCGGGTGGACCCGTTGGACTCCCTGCAGGCTCAGCAGGTGCAGTACACGGGCTCTTCGTACACGATCCAAGCCATGGTGCCGGACTTGAGCGAAGCGGCGCTGCGCCGGCTCACGGACCGGCCTTCGGACCTGCCGAGCCTGTACCTGTCGGTGCCCAATAGCGCCACCGCCGTCCACGAGTTGGCGCCGCAGCTCGACACCCGGGAGGAGTCGCCCTACGAGAAGGCGGAGACCGTCTGCCAGTGGCTCGCTTCGCATTGCACCTACGACCTCGTCGCGCCTCGGGTCCCGGCCACTGCCGACGTCGCCGACTACTTCCTCGCCAAATCGAGCCGCGGCGCCTGCGACCAGTGGGCCACCGCGGCAGCGCTCCTCTGCCGGGCGGTCGGCGTGCCGGCGCGGCTGGTCATCGGCTACCTGCTCGACGAACGAGACCCTCTCTCCGGCAACTACGTCGTCCGTGAGCGGCACGCGCACGCGTGGATCGAGGTGTACCTCTCGCGCTGCGGATGGGTCCCCCTCGACCCGACAGCCGGTTCGAGTACCGGGCAGGCGCGCCTGGGGCTCTTCCGGCAGCTCACCGACGACCCGAGGGTTCTGGAAACGCTCCGCTGGCTGCGCCGGAACGCCTTCTGGACCGTCTTCGCAGCGCTGGCGGCCTACTTGGTGTGGCTCGTGGTCGGCGGGCTTCGCGAAGACCGGCGGGCGGGGTCCCGACCCGGGGGAACTGCGTTCTCCCCAGCCCAGCGTCGCGTTCTCGCCGCGTACGCCCACGTCTGCCGCGCTCTCGCCAGAGCAGGGCTCCCCCGCCGCCCCAGCCAGACTCCGGCGGAGTTCCTGCAGGCGATCCGTAACGCCCGGGACCGGGGCCTTCCGACCGAGTTTCTGCATGGCGCGCATCAACTGACGCAGCAGTTCTCGGCTGTGCGCTACGCCGACGCCGAACCCACGGAGGCGGCGGTGCGTCGCGCCGAGGAACTCCGCCGCACGCTCCCGGGGATGCTGAAGAAGGCGAAGGGGACGCGCAGGCGAGGCGGCTCGGCGACGGGACGGACCTCACCCGCCCCGCCGACCCAAGGCCGAGGGGGATAGCGCCAGTCGTGCTCTGGCGAGAAGGGAACGCGCGTGGACTCTGGAACACTACGCTAATGTACGATATAATCGACGTACGCGCTTGGCGTTGCGCCCCGCACCGCAGCACGTGTTACCGAACCATCGCCTGAGGGAGTCTCCTATGAACCGCCAAGTCGCCGAACACCCAAGCGTGCTTGTCGTCGACGACGACATGCGGACCGCTATCTGCGTCCGGGATTGCCTGAAGGCGACCGGCTTCCGTGCCGATGCTGTCTACAACGCCGGGTTGGGGCTAGAGTTATCAGCCCGGGAGGGTCCGTACGACGCCGCAATCGTGGACATCGTGCTTTCCGGGATGAGCGGCAAAGAAGCACTCCACGCTTTACGCCGAATGTCCCCGACCACCAAGCTCGTGGCCATGAGCGGTCACCTGTCCGATGACGAGATACGCGCCCTCGCGAACGCGGGCGTGTGTGACGCGTTCGTGCGGAAGCCGTTCACAATACGGGGACTTGTGGACACAGTCGCCTCGGTCCTCAGAGCAACGGACGCGAGCGCACCGATATTGCCGGCCGATATCGAGCAGGACCCTCCCGGTCTCGAAGCGGTTTTCGGCGCCGATGGCATACCACAGATGCGGCTTACGCCGGAGGAGCGCGCCGGGTACGAGGCTGCTGAGCGCGCCGGGAGGGAGCACGAAGGACCGCCGGCCCCGTGGCCCGACCCACTCGCACGGGCCTGCACCAGCGTGGCTCTGGAGGGAGAGCGGATGTACCGGGAGATCGCACCTTCCCTGGAACGTGAGCATCGCGACAGCTTTGTGGCGATTGACGTGAAAGACAGGAAGCAACCGATCGTCGCCCCATCACGCGAGGGGGCCGTGAAGAAGGCCGAAGCCACCTTTGGGCACGAGAGCATCTACCTGCGCCGCATTGGCGGGCTCGAGGAGTGCGGTGTCTGGCTGCCGGCGCAGGGGTCTCTTCGGCGGGGCGGGAGAGGAGCGAGCTGTTGCGACAGAGGATTCTCTTTGGGCGCTACAGGAAGCGCCGCTGTTCTGTCGACATAGAGGTCGGCCGCAGCGACACAGAGAACTGGCTCCCCTTGGATGGGTGCCTGCTCGATACAGGATACACGGGATCCCTGATGGTCGATTGGGCCAGGGCGCACTACTACCTCGGGGTCCCGGAAGACGACATGGGCGGCACCGAGACGCTGGAGATGGGCGACGGCACTCCGTGCTCATTCAGGCTCGCACTGGTCAGAGTCCACCGGTTTGGTGCAGTGAGGCCCGTAGTGGTGCACGTGTGCCTGAACCCGAACTTCGGCCAACCTGTCGTTGGGATGGGGCTGCTGAGAGGCTGTACGCTCTCGTTTGACCAGACCTGCTTCCGCCTGTGTCGGAGCCCGGGAACAGGTTGGGCGGGGCGCTGGCAGCCCTGGGAGTGCCAATGGACTGCCCCCGGCGGCGCCGCACCAATGCCTGACGCCCAGTAGACGGTTACCGCCTCCCGGTCGCCCGCCAACGTGCCGGTTCCGTGTGCCCGGAGCGCGGAAGACGCAGGCGGCGCCCTGTTCACACGCAGCAGCACGGCTCTCCATGTTGGCACGACATGGAGAGCTGTACTCGACATCGACCCAACCCGAGGTGAGGGATGGCGCCACCAACGGAACTGTCCACCGCGGCGAGCTGTCTGCCGCGGACCGTGGCCACGGTCAGGCACATTGAGGTTGCGCGCGTACCGACGGTCGTCCAGCCGGAGGAAGTGCGCGAAGTCTGCGAGGCGGTCTCCAGAGGCGGCGATCCGCCGCCAGAAGTGGCGGCTCGCGTGGCCGACCTCGTCTCCGGGTACTACCTGGCAGACGCCGGCGCGGAGAGCGCTCTGGGTCGGCTTCTGGAACGGCTATTCCGGACGGACCACGGGACCGCCATGCTGATCAATGGCGTCTATGGCTCCGGCAAGACGCATCTGCTGGCATTACTCGCGCTGCTTTGTCAGTCGGTCGACGCGCTCCGGGCATTTCGAGCGGGGCACCCCGCACTCGCGGAAGTCCTCCCCGACCGGTGTCCCGCCCATGCGACCGTCTACGTGTCGCTGGAGTCGTACTCAGGCACGCAGCACGACCTCGAGCAGATCCTGTGGGCCGAGACCGCTCAGCAGTTGGCAGACCGCGGCTCGCCCTGGCAACGGCCGGGCTCCGCGGACCGCCCCGCTTCCCGCGATGAGTTGCTCCGCTCGCTGCTCAACCACCTTGCGACTCAAGGGCACTCGGGCTGCGTCTGGTTGGTTGACGAGTTGTCCCTGTTCCTTGGCGCCAAGTCGGCGGCTCAGTTGCAGAATGAGGCCGCGTTCCTCCAGTTCCTCGCCCACCGCGCCGCCCGGCATCCGCTGTACCTGATTGCCTCGGTCCAGCGGTCGCTGGAGCATCTCGGCGATCTCGATACGCACAGCCTGCGGCAGTTGAGCGACCGCTTTGAGCCGCCGCTCACGCTGTCGCTCACCCATGTCCGCCGCCTGCTGCAAGAGCGGCTGATCCGCCGTCGCGACCCCGAGGCGTTCGCCCGCTCCGTTCGCGAGCAGGCAGCAGCGGTGCGCGACCGGTTCCCGCGGCTGGATTGGGACTGGGAGAAGCTCGCCGAAAGCTACCCGTTTCATCCCGCCACGGTGGACTGCCTGGAGCGCGTCACCGCCCGGTTCTTCTCGCGGACCCGTAGTGCCGTTGGGTTCCTTCAGGAGGCGGCACGTCGGTTCGTTGAGGCGCACGCCGAGGAGACGCACCCAGCCGACTTGATCACCCCGGACCGCCTCTTCGATCACTTCCGCCAGGACCTCGAAGCCAACCCCGAGCTGCGCGAGTACGTCACCGAAGTGTGGCGCCACTACGAATCCACAGTGCCGGAGATCGCTCCGACAGACAGCGAATACGCCCTGCGGCTGGTGAAGCTGCTCGCCGTGCTCAAGATTGGCGCGCGCTACCCCACCGTGACGGAGGCAACCAACGCGTTGCTGTTCGATTCCGGGCTGCCGGGGAACGGGTCCTATGGGTACACGCAAGCAGTGCTTGAAGCACTCCGCACGCAGGGCGACTACGTGACGATCCGCCGGCACGGCGCGTTGTTCGCCGACCAGTACACCCTCGACGTCGGCGCCCGGCTTGGGGCCGCGCTTCGCCGCCGGCTGGCGAACACGACGCATCTCTTCTCCGCTGCAGACTCGCGGCTGTCACCGTCAGCGTTCGCTGCGTGCGAGGGCGCAGACTGGCCGCTGGCCCGCGTCGTCGAGGGTTCGCCTTTTCTCGCAGCCTGGCAGCATGAACGCCGCTCCGTGCATTGCCGACTGGTGACGGCAGCCGACCTGTCACGCGACTTGGTTGCCAATGAGGTCGCGCTGCTGCGCAACCCGGCAACAACCGAGGACCTCCACGTCCTGCTGGCGGATCCCTTGGCGGCTGAAGACCAAGCGACGCTCTTTCGGCAGGCAGGCGGAGCGCTGCCGCCCGACCGGTGGAACGCTGCCCATGTGCTGTGGTGCCCGCGGAAGCTGGAGCCGCATGAACGGAAGACGCTGGCCGAGCACGCGGCCGCGCGGCTCCTGGAGAAGGATCCGGCGCTGCGAGACAACCCACGCGGCGAGAAGCTGCTCGAGCTGCTGCGAGAGGAGTTGCCCGGTCTCGCCGCCGAGGTTCGCCCGCTGCTGCGCTCGCTGTACGGTGCCGGGTTCCTGCTGGACGCTAACGGGCGCGAGTCTCAGGTCAGCCGTGACCCCGCCGAACTGCCGGAATGGTCTTCGGTGCTCGCCCGGGTGCTCGCACGCCAGCTTCCGCTGGTCTTCCCTCAACGGCTGGAGCTCCCGCTCGCCCTGACTTCGGGGCTTGCCGACGCCTCCGCCAGCCTGACCGAATACCGGCTACGCGGCGACTCGCCACCGGTGCCGGACCGGCTGACGGCGTTCGCCCAGTGCGTGGAGGCGCACGAGCCGGCCCTGTGTGCCGCCATTCTGGCCGAAGTGCCGGACGGGGACTTCCTGCGCGAACCTCAACCGGGGCACTACGTGTCGTTTGACGCCCTGCGCGCGCGGCTGCGGAAGTCCGTGCTCGGCCTGCCTGACGTGCTCTTGGAGCCGGTCGCGGCCCGCCTGCTTGCCTCCGGTGAGCTGCAGGCGCTGGATGGAGAGCTGAACGCGGTCTCTGCCGGTTCGCTCACGGCGCCGCTGGCCGACTCCGTGTACGGCATCTGTCGCGGGCAGCTCGTCTCCGCCGAACAGTGGCGTGTCGTTGCCGCACTCGGCGACGCGGTATTGGAGGAGCCGGTGCCGGAGTCGGCGAGTTTCGGTGCGCAGCAACTTCTGTGGCGCAAGCTCCTCCAGTGGAAGGAGCAACAGGTGAGTGCGACGGAGCGGGCCAAGGCCCGGTTGGCGCAGCTCCGCAAGGCGCTTGGCCACTCCCCCGCGGACTGGCGCAGCACTTCGTCTCTGGCAGAGCAGTTCGGGACGCTGCTCCTCGCCATCCAGGACGCCGCCCCTGCCCGCCAAGGACTGGCGCGGCTGGCGGAGACGCTGCCGCGCGAGGTCTTGCGCGCGAGCCCTGCGCGCGCGTCGGCGCAGCCCGAGTCGCTCCGCAACTTGCTCCAGGGCTGGGAGCGCTGTGCCGGCTTCCTGAACAACCTGGGAAACGAGGTCCTGTTGGCGAATGCCTACCTGGCCGAGGTGGGGAGTGCCCTACCGCCGGGCGACCTGTGCGAACAGCGCCAGGGGCTGCTCGACATGCTCAAGGAGGGGGAGGCGCTGGTCTCGCGGGCAGGCGAGTTCGAGGGCGCTTGGCGTCAGTGGCACAGCCAGTACGCTGCGGCGTACGAGACCTGGCACGCGAGCACCTACTCCGCAGACCGGTTCCGGCCGTACGCAGAACTGCGCCGTGGGTCGGCCCTCGCGGCGTTGCAGCAGTTGGCGCGGCTGGGCATCCCTCTCCCCTGTTCCGCCAATGACTTGCTGGCGGCAGTCGGGACGGAGTTCGGCAAGTGCTGTGACCGGCCCGGGCTCGCAGCCTCTCTCCGCGCGTTTCCGCACTGTGCACACTGCGGACTGCGGCTGAACGAGAGGCTTCAGCTCGCCCCGGCTGACAAGCTCGGCGCGCAGGTCGCCGCTGCCTTCCGGCGGAACGCCGCCGCCGTGTTGACTGCCGACCGCCGGGCGCACTGGCAGCAGTTGGCGACCACTGGGACCTCGGCCGCCCATCGCCGGCTGACGGCGCTCTGCAGCCTGCAGCCCGACACAGCGACACCGGAGGAGGTGCTTGCTCAGCTCACCGACGAGGTGGTCCAACTGCTGCTCTTTTCTCCCGCGCAAGCAAGCAGTCGGCGCCGCCGGCTGCGCGATCTGCGCACCGCGCTTTCGGGCAAGACGCTGACGCTCTCTCAGGCCAAAGAAGCGTCCGGGCGATGGCTGAACCCGGGCGGGCTGCTGGCCGAGACGGACGAACTCACCTTCGAGGACTGACCGATGGCTGAACACGAGGATGCCAATCTCGCTGAACGGCTCGCCGACCTGATCGGTCGCCGTCCGGGGCTGACTACAGAGAAGTTGGTCGACGCGCTGAGGGCCGACACACCTGACGCCGTGGAGCCGCTTGCGTGGGCCCTGTCGGACGACTTCCGGGAACTCGACGGCGGCTGGTACCTGCGCGACCAGCCCTTGCCAAGCCAGGGCGCTCGGGCGGGACGGGAGCGGGCTGCTGTCGCGGCCATTGAGTGCTTTCTCAGCGAGGGTCCCAGGCGAACCGAGGAAGTGCGCCAGTGGTACGGTCGGGTCATCGCCGAGCCGCCGGCCCGGCCGCTCGAAGAGTTGCTCGAGGCGCACTGCGTGCAGGGACGATCCGGGTGGCGCCTCCCCACGGCGAAGGAGCGCGGCCGGGCGGTCAGCGGTGCCAAGCCAACGCGACGGGACGCGGTCTCCGGCTTCCGCAAGCTCGCCCTGGCGATCCTCCGGTGCTACGAGCGGCCGCTCACAGCCGAGGAGATCCTCCGCCTCGTGTTCCAGCCGTCGACCGACGCCGCCGGCTGGCTCCGCGAACGGGAGAGCGCGCTCCCCGCGTGCGCCACCCCCGAGGAGTTCCAGGCGCTCTGCGCGCCAGCCGAGGGCGCGACGGCAGTCGGCTGCGCGTGCCTGCTCCTGAGCCGGACAACAGGCATCCGCCGGTATGACCGCGACACGTTCGGTCTGCATGCTTGGCCCGACAGCCTGCATCTCCTCTACTACTGGGCTGAGCTGGAGTCCTGCCTGGCGACCGCGCGGGAGCGCGACTTCGACCGTTGCGCCGCCGAGCTCACCAGGCTGGCTCTGGACGAGAGCGTGGCGCAACGAGTTCGAGCAACGCTGCCGGTGTACCGCCGGCACCTGGTGGCAGGCTCAGAGGCGCGCTGATCGGCACCGACCGGCTTCGACCTCTGGACGGCGCCGCCGCCGCGGAGTACACTTCTACGCCGCCTCGCACCCGCGCTCGCCGCGCGTCAGGAGCTTCTTCGTTCTCATGACTTCATGGACCATTCGCCGCCACTGCCTGCTCGCCGGCTCCCTCTGCCTGCTGCTCACCGAAAGCGTCGTCCGAGCAGGGGGCTCCCTCGACTGCTGGATGATCGCAGCCGAGCCAACCGCTGCCCAAGGGGTGACCGCGCCAGCAGAGCCGCCGACCGCTGGGCTTGACGGCGGCAAGCTGAGGCTGGCGGACTGCGTCGTCAGCCACCCCGCGCTGTCGTTCCACGCGCCTCCCGGGACGCAGGGACCGTTCTTTCTGGGCGCGCTGACCGGGCTACTGGGACACGAGACGGGGCACTACCTCACCAATCTGCTGGTCGGGTCAACCCCTCGCGCAGAGAGCGTCCACTACGGCGCCCTCCCGTTCTTCACGTGGGAACCTGACCACTTGCTCACCGACCGAGAGCACTACCTTACCGCCTCTGCCGGATTCAACGCCCAGAACCTGCTCAACGAGTTCTTGCTGCGCAAGCACGCCACGCGGGCGCGGCGGTCTGCCGGTGTGGCTGGCGCAGACGATCTCCGCCTCGAGGGCATGCTCGCCTTCAACTACTGGCTCACCGTCGGGTATGGCGCCAACGCCTTCTTTGGAGGCGGCCCGCCGCGCCGAGACACCAAGGGCATGGCGGACACAGCTCGGCTCCCGGAGGCCGTTATCGGCGCGCTCATCCTGACGCCTGCGCTGCTCGACGCCTATCGGTACCACCACCCAGAAGCGCGCTGGCCTCGCCGGGCTTCCCGGACAGCCAAAGTCCTGCTCCTGGTGCTGGCGCTGCGCGCTCATCCGTGAGGTCACCGGCAGCTTCGTCGGGTCCCCCGAGTCGCAGGAGTAGCCGCCAACGCCCAGCCGGCGAGCGGACGTGTCGGCCGGTGGCTGCACGCAGCGGCCAAGCTGTCCTCTCCATTTGCGCAGCCGCCCCGGCTCACCGCCCCACCCACCGCGCGGCCAGCGGGTACGCGGCCAAGGCAACGGCGCTGTTCCAGACCCCTTCGCCCAGCGCGAGGCGCAGGTAAGGAACGAAGCTGGCGGAGGGGCTCATGACGAAGAAGACGAGTTCGGCGAGGGCGGTGCCGGCGAAGATGAGCGTAACCGGCACCAGCCGGTTCTCCCGGAACAGTCGCGCGCTCACCGCTCCGGCCAGCAGACCCGCTGCGCACCGACTGACGAGGAAGCTGCCCGGGTTGGAGCCCACCAGCACGCCTTCGAGGAGGCCACCGGCGACGCCGAGGAGCCCCCCCTTCTCCGGTCCCAGGAGCAGGCCCAGGCAGAGCGTCGCCGTGAGGATCAGGTCCGGCTGGCAACCGAGGAACTGCAGGTGGCCGGCCAGGCTCCCCTGCAGCACGACCGCAACCAAGAGGAGCGTCCAGCCGGCCAGCGTCCCCATTCTCATATCACTCCGCCCCTCTCAATCCCTTGCGCACGTACACGTCTTCCAGGCGCGCGAAGTCTGTGGCCGGCTTGACCGTGGCGGAGTGGCGAATGCCGTGTCGGTCTTTGTGAACCTCGGTGACCTCCCCAATGATGAGACCGGGCGGGTACACGTCGCCGAGCCCAGAGGTGAGCACCTGATCGCCGACGCGCACATCGGCGTCACGGTCCAGGTAGGCGAGTTCGCAGTTCGGCTCCGAGGTGCCACGCACGACGCCAGTCGCGCGGGACTGCATGGTGCGCGCACCCACGCCACTTTCCCGGTCGATGATCAGCTCCACGGTGGCCGTATGCCGGCTGACGTCGATCACTTGCCCGACCAGACCAGCATCCGTCATGACGACATCCTTCGGTGCCACCCTGTCCTTCCGCCCTCGGTTGAGGCGGACGCGCTGAAACCAGTTGCTTGTGTTCAGCGAGATGACCTCGGCGAACACGGCTTCGTTGGGTACCTCCAAGTCGAGGGCGAGGAGCTTCCGCAGCCTGATGTTCTCCTCGTACTTGGCGTTGAGCCGGCGGTTACGGTTCCGCAGGTCCTGGACCTGCTTCCGGAGTTCGCGGTTCTCATGTTCGATCTCGCCGATCCGGCGAATCGACCGGCCGCGCTCCCGAAGCGTGAACGCGAACTGCGTGAGGGTGCCCTGCAGCGGCGTGAGGACTGCGAGCGCCCCCTCCTCCGGCAGGCTGACGCTCCCTCTGCGCCGGGCCTCGTAGTGCAGGGCCACCACCAACAGGCAGGTGCCCAGCAGGGCCGCCAGCACCACGAACCTGGTTCGTTTCTCCTGCTGCACTTTCACGATCGTTTCCGCTCAGGTTGCGTTGGCGTCACTCGTAGGAAGAGCGCTCTGTCACCGGCGCCCAGGTTTCCCAAGCTTCGACCGCCTTTCCAGTGCCCAACGCCACGCACGTCATCGGGTCATCCGCGACCTTCACCGGCATCCCCGTCTCGACGCTGAGGAGCTTGGCCAACCCGCCCAGCAAGGCGCCGCCCCCGGCCAGGTAGATGCCCCGTTCCATGATGTCAGCAGACAGCTCCGGCGGCGTCTGCTCCAGCGTGACCTTCACCACTTCCACAATCGCGCGAATAGGTTCGTCGAGGGCTTCGCGCAACTCGCCGGAGTTCAGCTCGACGCTCTTTGGCAGCCCGGTCACCAAGTCGCGCCCACGCACCTGCATCGTCTCTTCTCGCTCCATCGGCCAGGCCGACCCCATGGCGATCTTGGCGGCTTCGGCGGTGCGTTCACCGATCAGCAGATTGTACTCCCGCCGGACGTACGACATGATGGCTTCGTCCAGCTCGTCGCCGGCGATCCGGAGCGTCCGGCAGGTGACGATGCCCCCGAGGGAGATGACCGCAACTTCCGTGGTCCCGCCGCCGATGTCGACGACCATGCTGCCCGTTGGGTCCTCCACAGGCAGCCCCGCGCCGATGGCCGCCGCCATCGGCTCTTCGATCACCCGCGCGTCCCGCGCGCCGGCGCTGCGGGCCACGTCGATGACGGCGCGCCGCTCCACCTCCGTCACCCCGGAGGGAATGCCGATGACGACGCGTGGATACACCAGGGCCCGCCGCCGATGCACCTTGCGGATGAAATAGACCAACATCTCCTGCGTGATCTCAAAGTCGGCGATCACCCCGTCCTTCAGCGGCCGAACGGCCACGATGTGACCGGGCGTCCGGCCGACCATGCGCTTCGCTTCTTCGCCAACCGCGCGCACCTTGTTCGCGTGGCGGTCGATGGCAACCACCGAAGGTTCCCGGAGCAGGATGCCGCGGCCGCGGACGTGCACCAGGGTGTTGGCGGTGCCGAGGTCTACCCCCATATCCCGCGACAGACCGCCAAAGAGCCGCCTTAGCATGGCGCGCCCCCCCCGTCGCAGGTGGTCGCCAGGCCGCTCCGCCTGCGGCAGACTCGAGTCTCCAAGCTCAGATCAGTCCTCTCTCGCGCAGGCTCTCATACCTGCCGTCGCCGATGATCACGTGATCGACCAACTCGATGCCGAGGAGGTCGCCGGCTGCCTTCAGTTTGCGGGTGAGGGCGACGTCCTCGGCGCTGGCAGAGGGATCGCCACTGGGATGGTTGTGCACGAACACTACCGCCGTGGCGTTGCGCCTGACAGCCTCCCGGTAGCACTCACGCGGGTGAGCGACTGCCGCCGAAGCCGTTCCCTCGGACACGTCGACGACAGCCACCAACTGGTGCCGCGCATCCAGACAGAGGACCCGGAGCGTCTCGCGGGCTCGGAAGCGCATCTCCGACATCACCAGGGCAGCCGCGTCGGCTGGCGTGCGCACCAGCGGCCGCTCTTCTGTGCCAAGCTGGCAGGCGCGCCGGCCCAACTCGAGGGCGCCCTTGAGCTGGGCCACCTTCGCCGGCCCGATGCCGGGCACCGCGCACAGCTCCTGCGAACTTGCCGTCAGCAAGTGCCGCAACCCGCCGCTGCTTAGGAGGCGCTGAGCCAAGCCCATGGCCGTCTCGGAGGGCGTTCCAGTTCTGAGCAGGATCGCCAGTAACTCCACCGTAGACAGCGCCTCGGGCCCGTGCTGTAGCAACCGCTCACGCGGACGCGTGTCCTCCGGCATGTCCTTCATTGTGTACCGATCGGTCTGCCCTGCGTCCGCCATCGTGTGCCTTTGCGGCTCGCCGGTCGACACACCGGCCGAGCACTGAAGCGGTCCGCCACCTACCCGTAGCGCAGCCCCTTGCAGGCGTCTGCCGGACGCTGGCTCGGCGCATTGCGGACGCCCACAAGGAGCTACGCTACAGGGCGACTTGGTCAACAGACGAAGCGTACACCCGCACTTGGCGGAGTGTAGCGGTTCACCAGTACGTGTGGACGGATACCCCTGCGTCTTGGAGCATTGTACCCAACCGGGCAAGCGGCAGGCCGACCACATTGAAGTAGCAGCCCTCAAGCCGCGTAACGAACAGGCCCCCGCGGCCCTGGATGCCGTACGCGCCCGCTTTGTCCATCGGCTCGCCGCTCCCAACGTAGGCGTCGATCTCCCGGAGCGACAGCGAGCGGAACGTCACTCGGGTCGTTTCGCAGGCGCTGCAGACCTTCCCGGCCGGGGTGACGAGCGCGAGCCCGGTCAGCACGTCGTGCGTTCGGCCGCTGAGTCGCGCAAGCATCTGAGCGGCTTGATTGGCGTCGCGCGGCTTCCCCAATACCTGCCCCTCTACCACCACAGTGTCTGCACCGATGACCAGTGCGTCGTCGAACTGCCGGGCAGCGGCCGACGCTTTCAGCGCCGCGCACCGCTGGACCCAGTCTGCCAGCGATTCGTCCGGCTCCGGGCTTGGCTCCTCGATGTCAGCGACCACCACTTCGAAGACAAGGCCGAGCTGCCGGAGCAGCGACTCGCGGCGAGGCGATCCCGAAGCCAGGATGATTCGCGAAGAGGGCAACAACACACCTTCATTCCAGCGGGCGACGGCAGTCGCAGACTCATGCCCGCGCACTGCGCACTCGTGGTGACCTGGACGCGGGCAGTGCCCGAACGAGTTGGCGCGCCTACAGCTTGCGGAACACGAACAGAGCCAGCACCAGACCGAGGATGGTGCAGAAACTCAGCTCGACCCCAAAGCCGAAGTCGAGTTGAAGCACCAGCAGGTCCAGGTGCGCCGGGGAGAGCCCCACCTTGACTGTCTGGGTGAGATACTCCGGAACATGGCCCGTCACCAGATGGTTGAGGACGCTGCCGATGAGGGCACCTACTACCAACAGGATGATGAGGAAGGCTTTCGTCTTGGGCATTTCCTGCTCTTCTTGGCGCAACGTGGCCAGGCGACGGGCGGCACAGCGCGCTTACTGATCACTGGCGTAGAACTGGCCGCCGTCGATTCGAAGGCGACCCGGGTTCTGTAGCACCACGCCGATGCCGGAGATGACCGACTCCGCCGGGTTGGGCACCACAGAAGCCGCGATCCCGAGCTTCTCGGTCATGAGCCCGGCAATCCCGCGTAGCCGGGACGTGCCTCCGGACAGGGCGATCCCTGTCGCCATAAGGTCCTCCCGATGCTCCCGGGAGACGTCCTCCAACAGCCACCGGATCTCCGAAGCAACCAAGCTGACGTGGCGGGAAAGGAGGTCGGGAACATCGTCGAGCGGGACACTCACGTTCTTGAACAACTCTCCATAGACCTCAACGCCGTCCAGCGACACCGGCTCCTTCTGTAGGTCCCGCGCGACAGACCCGACGCGGATCTTGATCTGCTCGGCAGACTCTCGGGTGGTGGCGAGACCGAACTTCCGGCGGACAAGCCGCCGAATCGCCTCATCCAGATCCTGCCCGCCAAACCGCAACGAGCGGCTCAGGAGGACGGCGCCGCCGCTCACAATGCCGATGTTGGTACTGCCGGCACCGATGTCCACAATCATCCGCGCAGCCGGTTGGTTGACCCCGAACCCGGCGCCGAGGGCGGCGGCCAACGAGGCATCCACGAGAAACGCGCGCCGCGCTCCCGCTTTGATGAGGGCTTGCTGCAGCGTGTACCGCTCGACCGAGGTGGCTCCGGGGGGAACAGCGCTGACAACGGTCGGCCCAACCAACCAGCGCCGGCCGAGCGCCCGGATCATCGTCTGCCGCAGCAATTCCGAGGCCGCGGCGAAATCAGCGATGGTGCCCGCCACGATGGGGCGGACAACCACGGCTTCCGCCCCCTCAGCCCGCGCCAGACCCGAGGCATTGTGCCCGATAGCGACGGTATTCCCGCCGCGGGAGGAGAGCGCAATGACCGATTCGTCGCTGTAGGCAACGCCCTGCCCGCGGGCGTAGACGGTGGTCTTGGAAGTGCCGATATCGAAGCCCAGGTCACTCGCCCACAGCACAGGGGGGAACCTCCCAGGCGATTGGTGGTGGCAGTTGGGAAAGGAGTAGTGTCATCCGCCTGCGGCTATTGCCCGCTACGGTTCACCAACCCATTCACACGCTGCGTCCGTAGGGATCGCTGGTGCCGAGGACCGGGATCGAACCGGTACGAGCCTGAGGCTCCCGGGATTTTAAGTCCCGTGCGTCTACCAATTCCGCCACCCCGGCACTGGGCAGTCGGGGACAGCCGTCCCCAGAAAGAGCCTGCTCAGGGAGTGAGTTGGCACGTTGCGGCAGCTTTGGCCTTCGGGGCCCGCTGCTGGCGCCGGCACGGCTCCCGGAGGGGCTCAGAAACAGAATGGAGGCGACGACCGGACTCGAACCGGTGAATAGCGGTTTTGCAGACCGCTGCCTTAGCCACTTGGCTACGTCGCCACCACCGACACGCCCCGCAAATTGTTGGAGCGGCAGACGGGAGTCGAACCCGCGACCCTCAGCTTGGGAAGCTGATGCTCTACCAACTGAGCTACTGCCGCTCGACGAACACGATTAGAGAATGGTGGGCGCAGATGGATTTGAACCAGCGACCTCTTGCGTGTGAGGCAAGCGCTCTCCCAACTGAGCTATGCGCCCATTCAGAACTGGATTGTGGGGGGAATGGTGCCGAGGGCGGGACTCGAACCCGCACGTACCTGAATACACTAGGCCCTCAACCTAGCCTGTCTACCAATTCCAGCACCTCGGCTTAGTCGTTCACTCCTCACCGAACGCACGTCGCAGCCCGTCCATAGCCTTGCGGCCCCAGATCATGGCAGCGAAGTAAAGCGGCCCGATTATGCTGGTCGCTCCCGCCAGTTTCGGCGCGGGAACAGCCTTCAGGCAAGCAGTGACCAGAAATGTGAGCGCCAGCCAAGTGGTCAGCGGCTGGAGGATCCGCTCGACGCCGACGGGGATGTTGACGGAGGCGGACGACTTGCCGCCGATGGTTCCCCAGCCGAGCCCGGCGCCGCCGCTGGACCCCTCACTCTTGGTCACCTGCAACATGATCACGACGATGAGCCCGACACAGGCGATGATGTGCAAAATGTCGATGATAACTGCCAACGGAAAAGCTCGATTCCTCGCGGATTGACAAGGAAAGTAGTATAGCCACGGACTGGGTCCGTGTCAAGCGCGACGCCCTCCGGCACCGCACCCAGGCCGTCCGCTTGGCATCCAAGCTGCCGCCCGACGAAGTCCTGTCCGGGGCCGATGGCTTGACCGCCCAGCAGATGTTGACCATGGCGAAGTCGGCGATGGCAACGCAAGGACAGGAGGCGGAATGAGTCGTGATTCCAGTGCAACCACCTGAGGTCAGGGGAGCGGACAGCCGGCGCCCTCTCAGGACCCGCATCAGCATGTCACTCGCCATGAGGTCTACACCGTGACTGAACAAGCCACAGCCCTGTCCCCCGAAGAAGTGCAACGCATTCTCGCCGCGCGGGCGCAGCAGTTGGCTCTCCTGCCGAAGGCGGAAGCCGCTGAGGGCGAGCTGCTCCACCTTGCGACGTTCCTGTTGGGCGACGAACGCTACGGTGTGGAACTGGCCCTAATGCAGGAGCTCCAGCCGCTGGACACGGCGACGTGGTCCCGCATTCCGTGCCCTCCCGACTTCGTGCTGGGCGCCGTGAACATCAGGGGCAGGCTCCATTCCGTGACCGACGTCTGCCGCTTCCTGGGGCTACCAGCTCGGGAGCTCTCGGAGACGGCGCACGTGCTGCTCGTCAAAGGCGGCAGCCCTGGAGAGCTGCCGTTGGAGTTGTGCCTCGTGGCTGATGCCGTGCCGGAAGTAACCACGGTGCCCCTCAGCGCCCTGCAGCCAGCCGCAGAGACCGTCTCCAGCCAAGCGCAGGAATACGTGCGGGGCGTGACCGAAGACATGCTGGTTGTCCTCGACCTGCCGCGGCTGCTGGCCGATCCGCGGCTGATCGTGCACGAGACAGCATGAACGCCACAATCCGAGCCGCGACCGTTCTGACAGTTCGTCGTACAGAGAGCGCCCCGAGGGCGCCTCAGCACCAATCACGGGAAGGATGACAAGCATGAACCGACAACCCAACACGAACGAGACTACAGACGGAGAGAAGGTGACCTCATTCCTCAAGAGCATTCGAGGCAAGTTGTTGGCCTGGTTCCTGACACTGTCGCTGCTGCCCCTGATTGCGGTGACAACGCTGTCTTTCCTCCGCGCACGCGACGCGATCCGCGACCAGCAGTTCGCCAAGAACACCGCCATCCGCGACATGAAGGTCAAGTCCGTCGAACGACAGATCACTGGGTGGACGGAAGACTGCCTGGACGTGTCCAGCGATCCCGCCCTAGCCCCAAAACAAGCGTATTGCAAGCGCCTGAGCACTTTGGGGTAGCGTCGGCGGGTTTTTGGTGTCTCTGGCGTGTCGAGGGGAGCAAGCAAGGGCGCTGGCGAGGGCTTCCGAGGCGCTATTCCGCGCCCGCGTGGCAGTGTGAAGGGGCCGTACACCCCGGCGGGCTGGCAGTAGACACACGACTCCCTTGGCGGTGGTCGAAACGACTGGAGTTGGCCCCGG